>JAABUM010000424.1_pt1 | contig 75867 bp, 70 predicted proteins | sample 5559161 | NCBI WGS metagenome assembly JAABUM01 (sample SAMN10711868, study PRJNA513369) | rock metagenome | isolation source: Antarctica rocks | place: Antarctica: Victoria Land, Siegfried Peak nord
GATCATGGCCACCCTGCGGAACACCGCGATCAGCCTGCTCCGGATGACCGGCTGGACCAGCATCGCCGCGGGCCTACGACACCACTCCCGCGATCCAGGACGGACCCTCACATGCCTACTGACCTGCCAACACACGACCTTTCCGGGACCCTGCCATCGACGGTCACCGGCTCGGCATTCCGGCGCTCTCGGCTTCGATGTGATCCACGGCCTACGGACCATCCTGCCGGTGCCGATCGCGATGGCCGCGTCCTTTGACCCCGCCACTATGGAGGCGGGTCAGGCGGTGGCCGCCCGCGAGGCGCGGGCCGTCGGCACTGGGCCTTCGCCCCGATGGTCGACATTGCCCGTGACCCGCGGTGGGGCCGAATGGTCGAGGGCGCCGGTGAGGACCCGGTGCTCGGTGCCGCTGTCGCCGCGGCCCAGGTCCGCGGTCTGCAGGGATCCGAGCTCGGAACGCCCGAACGGCTCATCGCCGGTGCCAAGCAATTTGCCGGTTATGGTTATGCCCTTGGCGGCCGCGACTATGACGAGGTCAACCTGTCTGACTCCGAAATGTGGAACGTTGTCTTTCCGCCGTTCCAGGCCGCGGTCGAGGCGGGCGCGGGGAACATCATGACCGCCTACATGACCCTCAACGGCCTTCCGGCGACGGTACCGATGGCTATTCGAGGACGTCTTGCGCGGCACCTTCGGCTTCTAGGGCTTCGTGGTCAGCGACGCGCAGGCCGTTCGCAACCTCACGACGCACGAGTTCGCTGTCGACCTTGTCGACGCCGGCGCCCGCGCGGTCAACGTCGGGGTCAACATGGAGATGGCGGTCGCTGACCCCGCCTACGCCCACCTGCCTGAGGCGGTGAAGAACGGCGCCGTCAGCCAGGAGACCCTGGACACCAGGGTGTGCCGGGCGTTAGAGGCCAAGGCCCGGATGGGACTGTTCGACCAGCCGTACGTCGACGAGGACCGGGCCCGCGAGGTGCTGGGCGACCCCGCTCAACGCGAGGTGGCGCGGATAGTGGCCGAACGATGTGCGGTGCTGCTGCGCAACGAGGCTGCCTTGCTGCCGCTGAACGCCGGCAGCCTCGAATCGATCGCGGTGATCGGCCCATTGGCCGACTCCAAGCGCGACATACTCGGGCCCTGGGTGTTCGACCACGACCTTGACGAGACGGTGACCGTCCTGGACGGTATCCGCGTCAAGCTCGGCGACGCCGTCACCGTCAGGTACGCCCCCGGTGTCCGTCCCTGGCAGCGAACCTTCCCTTCCATATTCGACATGTGGAAAGGCAACACCCCACAAGATCCTGAAGGGTTTGACGACGACGCGGAGATGCAGCGAGCCGGCGCCCGAGCCGCTGAGTCCGACGCCGCCGTCGTCGTGATCGGGGAGTGGCAGAACATGATCGGCGAGGACGCCTCACGGTCGTCGCTGGAGCTGCCCGGGCGGCAGCTGCAGCTGCTCCAGGCCGTGGTCGCAACCGGGACACCGGTCGTGGCGCTCGTCATGAACGGGCGACCGCTGGACCTGCGGTGGGCCGCAGAAAAGCGAGGGCCGGGCCGCCCCCAAGGAACGTCCTCAATTCGGCATGAGCGGGCACGAAATCAAGGCGTTCGGGCGGTGGAAGGAGAGCCGGTGGGTCTGCGCGTAAGACATGGTCGGAAGGGTTCACGCCGACTACCGGCGCCCCCACGACCAACGTGAGCACGTCTTGCACCTGGCCGCGATCGACGACATCCAGCCGTCCACCGACTGGCGCATCACCCCACTGCCGTCCGGCGACGACGACATCGTCGCCGCGGCCCCCAGTGTCGGCACCGTCTACGACCACCCCAACTCCTGCTGAGCTGAGAGAACCTTGACCTCCAGGCGCATGCCTTAACGCCGCAAGGTCCGATGAGAAGCTCGGGGTTGGCTGGGCGGCTCTCCCCGGACCTCGCATCCGAGTGCGGGCTCATGAACGCCTCGGTAACTTGTGCCAAGGCGCGACCGGTTGTCTCCCAGCCACTCCTCCGGACCTGAACCCCATGCGTGCAATCCTTCCAGCCGCCCAATCGGGCAGTGGACGAGTCGGTATCTGCTACGCCCGCTTCTTTGCCATCTCTTCCACGGCCAGTTGCAGTCGCTCGGCGATGGCACGGTCGCGGTCCGCAGTGGCGGCCTGGTAAAGCAACGCCATGGCGGGTGTCGTGTGTCCGAGGCGACTTTGCATCTCACGAACGGTCGCACCTGACTGTGCTCCCAGGGTGGCAGCGGTGCGACGCAGGTCATGCCATTGCAACTCGGGCCTACCGATGGCTTCTCGGGCCGCAAAGAAGCCGTAGGCGTTCTTCAAGTACGTCTTACCGTTGCGGCGCTCTTTGCGCGAGGTCCGCCCGTACAGGGCCGTTGGTGCCAGTGGTTCCCCGTCTGATCCGGGGAAAACTAGATCGTTGCGCCTGTCGCCCACCGCGTCGCGCATATGAATGCGCAGAGCGTCGACGGCTACAGTGGGCATGGCGACGTCACGCACCGCCGCGGCCGTCTTTGGCGGCCCTACGAGCTTCTCACCGGAAACTCTGAAAGCGCCTTGCCTGACCTGAAGCAGTCCTCGAGCCAGATCGACGTCGCGTCGGCGTAGAGCGGTCGCTTCGCCGAACCGAAGACCGCAAAGGCCACAGATCAGAGTGAGGGCCTGGTGACGTGGTGGCATCGCGTCCGTGAGAGCAATCAACTCGGTGAGGGTCAGGACCTCCGGTTCACGATTGACCTTGACCCGTCCGCCACCGCGGATGCGACACGGGTTGCGGTGGATCAGATCGTCGTCCTCGGCTTGAGACATGATCGACGACAGCACTTGATACGCATGCGCTCGGGCAGTCGGTGTCCGGTTGCCATACGACTTGAACCAGACCCGCACCGTCGCCGTCGTAATCTCGGACAGCGGCAGCTCCCCGAACGCTGGCTTGAGGTGCCGCTCGATCGCCGTGTAATAGCTCGCACGCGTCGTCGGCCTTAGGTCGTGCCTGCCCCCAAACCATCCGTCCGCGTAGGCGGGGAACGTGTTGCTCACGCGGTGCGCCTCGGCGCGCCGGCGCGCGGCATCACGCTCATTGGGGGGAGTCCAGGCACCCGAAGCGATCAGACGCCTCTCGTCGGCCAGCCACGCCTCGGCGTCCATGCGGGAATCGAAGGTTGTGGGCGCGTTGTGGAGGCGAGCGTCGGGTCCGGTGTAGCGGGCCCGATACCTCTTACTGGGCAACTTCGCAATTCTCCCGAAGGAGCGCTTCCTCATGTGATCTCCTTTCGTGTCTCATACGTGTCTGATGAGCGTCCCTTCATGGCCAGTTCTGTCCACCCATGGCAGGGCCCTCCGCAAGACATCATCGCAGGTCAGAGCCTATACCTGCAGGCCAGACGGTGTGGGCAGGGGAGCCAGCGGGGGCCAGAGAAAAGTTTTCGAGTCCCTTCACGTCCACCGAACGAACGCGCAAGCGTGGCCGACGGCGCGGGTCCGCCACGGTCCAAGATGGCGGTCCGAGGTGGTGGCCCGACTCGGGACGTGCCTAGGCCACGAAGATGCAGAACGGATGGCCGGCCGGGTCGGCAAAGACGTAGAGCGGCTCCTCGGGGTCGTCGGTCCGGTCGAGCAGCATCCGCGCGCCCAGCCCTTCCGCGCGATGTCGTTGGCGCTCCAGCTGTTCCGGTGAGGCGACCGTGAGGTCCAGGTGCAGCTGCATCGGCACCTGGTCACCCGGCCACGTCGTCGGCGTCAGCCGATCGACCTGTTGGAACGCCAAGCGCCGGCCGCCCTGCTCGTCGAGGAGCACCAGCCAGTCAGCCTCGTCCACCTCGCCGGAGGCCGGCACTTCGTCCCCCGGGCGGTAGCCGAGCCCGAGGAGCTGCCGGTAGAACTCCGCCAGAGACCTCGCATCGGTGGCGTCGAGCACGGTCTGCAGCAGGCGTGGGTACTCGCTCATGACCCGATCATCGCCTCCCCGGATGGACTCGCCCGAGGTACCGGGTCGGGCCGGCTCACAGCCGGTGGGTGACGAGCATCCCGCCGTCGACGGGGAGGGTGTGGCCGGTGACCCAGGCCGCGTCCGCGGAGGCGAGAAAGGCGACGGCCGCCGCGATGTCCTCGGGCTCACCGACCCGCCCGAGCGGGTAGAGGCCGAGCAGGCGGTCGGCCCCGCCGGGCTGGTCGTCCCAGACGCGGGTGCGGACCGTGCCGGGGGCGACGGCGTTGACCCGCACCCCGTCGGGGGCGAGATGCACCGCGAGGTTGGCGGTCAGGGACGTCAGGGCCGCCTTGGCGGCCGAGTAGGGCTCGTCGCCCAGAGCCGTGAGCCCGTTGACCGAGCTGATGTTGACGATGGCCGGGTGCCGCGTACTGCGCCTCAGGTGCGGCGCGGCCGCCCGGCATACCCGCACGGTGCCCAGGAGGTTGAGGTCCAGCATCCGCACCCACACCTCGTCACCGGTGTCGCCGAACGGCGGGTGGGCGAAGCTGCCGCCGGCGACGTTGACGACGACGTCGAGACCGCCGAGGGCCTCGACCGACTGCGCCACGGCCTCGTCGACCGACGCGGCCGACGTGACGTCCAGGTGGATCGGACGGTGCCTCGCGGCGCCTGAAGCACCGTCGGCGACCAGCTCCTCGACCACGGTCCGAGCGACGTCCGTGTCGAGGTCGGCGACGACGACGCGGGCGCCCTCGTGCGCCAGCCGGTGGGCGCACGCTCGACCGATGCCATGGGCTCCTCCGGTCACCATGGCGGTCATTGCGTCGAATCGGCCCCAGTCTTGACGGCTCATCGCCACAGCGTGGCACGGTCGCGGCCGGCGCCCTGGCGCTGTCGTTGCCCTGCACTACCGTGTGGCCATGGCGCGCGTGACGAGCATCCTGATCTACCCGGACCGCGACGCGCCGGGCCAGACCTTGCCGAGCTCCCACGTGTCCGCGGAGGGTCTCGACGGTGATCGCCGCAAGAAGTCACCGGTGCATCTCGTGGCCGTCGAGAACTACATCGACCTGCACCCGCGCGCCAACGTCATCATCGACATCGCCGCCAGAGACCTCCACGACCTGATCGGCCGGCGGCTGCGCCTCGGCACGGTCGAGCTCGACGTGACGGCCCTCGCCGGTGACTGCGCCGGGATCTACGCCGACATCCCCGTGCCCGGTGACGTGTCGGTCGGGGACGAGCTGCTGGTGGGGGAGCCGACGGGCTGAGCGGAGCCACTCCGGTTACCGGCGGGTAGGGTCGGTCCCGACAGCGTCCCCGTATGCCTGCAGGAGTCGTCATGGCCCCGACCCGTAGCACCCGCCGCAGCCCGTCTGACCGAGCGCCGGACCGCACCCACGCCCGGAGCATCCCTGTGCGCGCAGCGGTGTTGGGGGGCAACCGGATCCCGTTCGCCCGGGCGAACGGGGCGTATGCGAAGGCGTCCAACCAGGACATGCTCACCACCGCGCTCGAGGGGCTGGTCGCCCGGTTCGGGCTGGCGGGTGAGCGGCTGGGGGAGGTGGCCGCCGGCGCGGTGATCAAGCACAGCCGCGACTTCAACCTGACCCGGGAGTCCGTCCTCGGCGCGTCTCTGGCCGCGACCACCCCAGCCTACGACGTGCAGCAGGCCTGCGGCACGGGGTTGGAGGCCACCATCCTCGTGGCCAACAAGATCGCGCTGGGCCAGGTCGAGTCCGGCGTCGCCGGTGGCGTCGACTCCGCGTCCGACGCACCGATCGCGGTCAGCGAGGGGCTGCGCCGAGCCCTGTTGCGCGCCAACGCCGCTCGTACGCCGGTCGCCCGTGCCAAGGCCTTCGCCTCGATCCGCCCCGGGCACCTCGTCCCCTCGGCGCCGCGCAACGTCGAGCCGCGCACGGGACTGTCGATGGGCGAGCACATGGCCCTCACCGCGAAGGAGTGGGGCATCACCCGGGAGGCCCAGGACGAGCTCACGGTGCGCAGCCACCACGCCCTCGCCGCGGCCTACGAGACCGGCTTCTTCGACGACCTCGTCACGCCCTACCTCGGCCTGTCCCGGGACGACAACCTGCGGCCCGACACCTCTCTGGAGAAGCTGGCCACGCTCAAGCCGGTGTTCGGCCGCGGCGACGACGCGACGATGACCGCGGGCAACTCCACCCCGCTCACCGACGGGGCGTCGGCGGTGCTGCTGGGCAGCGACGTGTGGGCGGCCAGCCACGGCATGGCCCCGCTGGCCTACCTGGTAGACGCGGAGACCGCCGCGGTCGACTACGTGCACGGGGGGGAGGGGCTGCTCATGGCCCCGGTCTACGCCGTCCCTCGCTTGCTCGACCGGCTGGGGATGTCGCTGCAGGACTTCGAGCTCGTCGAGGTCCACGAGGCGTTCGCGGCGACCGTGCTCACCGCCCAGGCGGCCTGGCTCGACGCCGCTTACTGCCGTGACCGGCTCGGCCTCGACGCGCCGCTGGGGGCCATCGACCCCGCCCGGCTCAACGTCCATGGCTCGTCGCTAGGGACCGGCCACCCCTTCGCCGCGACCGGTGGGCGCATCGTCGCCAGTCTCGCGAAGTCGTTGCACGAGAAGGGCTCCGGTGCGCGTGGGCTGATCTCGATCTGCGCGGCCGGCGGCCAAGGCGTCGTCGCCGTCCTTGAGGCGGCCTAGCCATGGCCGACACCTACACCCAGCTCGTCAACAGCCGTGTCGGCCGGCAGCTGGCCTCCCGGCTCGGCTTGCCGCGACCCACGACCCTGCGCCGGTATGCGCCGGGCGACCCCCTCGTCGAGGGCCCCGTGCTCGTGGCGGGGCCTAGTGGGAAGCACGGGCGGGCGCCACTCGCAGCCCACGTGCGTGAGCTGCTGTCGGCCGAGCGGATCGGCGTCCTCGCGGACGCCGACGGCCCGCAGCGGCTCGCCGCGGTGGTCGCCGACCTGTCCGCCGTCGAGACCCCCGCCGAGCTCGACATCGTGCGCACCCTCGTCGGTCCGGCGCTGAAGCGGCTGGCCCCCAGTGGCCGCGTCGTCCTTCTCGGACGTGAGCACGGCCTCGCCGACGGGCCGACGCTGCGCGCGGTCCGGCAGTCGCTCGAGGGGATCACCCGCTCGGTGGGCAAAGAGCTCCGCGCGGGGGCCACGGCCAACCTCGTGCTCGTCGCACCTGGCGCGGACGCCAACGTCGACGCGACCATCCGGTTCCTGCTCTCCGGACGGTCCGCCTACGTCGACGGCCAGACGGTCGAGGTCGGTCCGGCCGGTCTCGGCGGTCCGGCCGGTCTCGGCGGTCCGGCCGGTCTCGGCGGTCCGGCCGGTCGGGGCGTCTCGGAGCCGCCCGAGGACTGGGCCCACCCGCTTGCCGGGAAGGTCGCCGTGGTCACCGGCGCCGCCCGTGGCATCGGGGCGGCCATCGCCGAGGTGCTGGCTCGCGACGGGGCCACCGTGGTCTGCGTCGACGTCCCGGCCGCCGGGGAGGGCCTGGCCCGCACGGCCAACCGGCTCGGCGGCACCGCCCTGCAGCTCGACGTCACCGCCCCCGACGCGGGCCAGCGAATCGTTCAGCACGCCCGCACGCGACACGGCTCGCTCGACATCGTCGTCCACAACGCCGGCATCACGCGCGACCGGCTGCTCGTCAACCTCGACGCTGACCGGTGGCGGTCGGTGCTCGACGTCAACCTCGGGTCGGTCCTGCGGATGAACGAGGCCATCCTTGCTCCCGGCGGCCTGGCCGACGGCGGGCACGTCGTCTGCGTCTCCTCCATCGCCGGGATCGCGGGCAACCGCGGGCAGACCAACTACGCGGCCTCCAAGGCCGGGATCATCGGACTGGTCGAGGCGCTCGGCGCGTCTCCCGAGCTGCACGGCCGCGGCGTCACCGTCAACGCGGTAGCCCCCGGGTTCATCGAGACCGAGATGACCGCCAGGATCCCGCTCGCCACTCGAGAGATAGGGCGACGGCTCAACTCGCTGTCTCAGGGAGGCCTTCCGCTCGACGTCGCCGAGACGGTCGCTTGGCTCAGCCAGGACGCCAACGCCGGGGTCACCGGCAACGTCGTGCGGGTGTGCGGCCAGAGCCTGCTGGGGGCGTGACGTGGCCGAGGTGCTGTCGTGCGACGGCGCGCCGGACCTCAGGCGGGTCTTCGCACGGGCGCTCACGGGGACGAGGCGGGGAGGATCCACCCTCCCTGATGTCGTGGGCGAGCGGCGGGGCGTGGTCGTGGACCCGGCAGGTGTAGTCGACTACGCGCATACCTGCGGCTTCACCGTCGGGCTGCACCCTCCGATGACCTGGCCGCACCTGCTCGGGTTCCCGCTCCAGGCGGCGGTGATGTCGCGTCGGGACTTCCCGCTGGCGATGGTTGGTCTGATCCACGTCACGAACCGGATCACGTGGACGCGTCCCCTCGAGTACGGCGAGTCCCTCGACGTCAGCGTCCACGCCACGGACCTGCGCACCCACCGGCGCGGTCGCGCCGTCGACCTCGTCGCGGAGGTGTCGTCCAGGGACGTCGTGGTCTGGCGCGGTGTGAGCACCTACCTTGCGCGGGGCGGCGGTGACGAGGCCATGGCGTCGGACGGGCCGCCGGACGTCGCCGACCTCGTGCCGCGCGCCATCACGCAGATGCGGTTCGCCGAGGACGCCGGGCGGCGGTACGCGTCGGTGTCGGGCGACGTGAACCCGATCCACCTGCACGCGCTGTCGGCCCGGGCGTTCGGCTTCCACCGGGCGATCGCGCACGGGATGTTCTCGTATGCGCGGGTGCTCGCCTCGCTCGGGGCTCGCCTCCCAGCGGCAGGGTCGTCCACGGTGTGGTTCCGGAAGCCGGTGACGCTGCCCAGCACCGCGAGGCTGGCGGTGTCGGACGACGCCCGGCTGGTCGTCCTGGTCCCTGCCAGGGGGAGCGGCGAGCACCTCGTCGCGACGGTCACCCCCACCACGCTCTGAATACCCCACTCACACCCGACCGGACTCACGTGGTTGTTGGTTTCGCGGCGTTACGCCGCCCGAAACGAACAACCATGTGAGTCCGGTCGGGGTGGGGGCGGTCTCGACCCGCCTGGAACTGCGTCGCGACCGTCTCGGCGCGGTCGATAGCCTTGCTGGTGGCCGCGACCACGCGGCATACCGCCACTGTCCTCGGACCGTCAGGAGTGCTCCACCATGTCTGCCCAGATCACCGTGTCCGTCGCCGGGAGCGAGCGATCGGTGGCCGAGGGCACGACCGCGGGCGACCTCTTCGAGCTGACGGGTGGCGACCGAGCCGTCGTCGTGGCGCGCATCGACGACCGGCTCGTCGATCTCGCCCACGTCCTGTCCGACGGCGACACGGTCGAGCCGGTGACCATCGACTCGCCGGACGGGCTCTCCGTGCTGCGCCACTCGGCCGCCCACGTGCTCGCGCAGGCCGTGCAGGAGGTCAACCCCAAGGCCATGCTCGGCATCGGTCCGCCGATCCGCGACGGCTTCTACTACGACTTCGACGTCGAGACGCCCTTTACGCCCGACGACCTCAAAGCGCTCGAACGGGCGATGCAGAAGATCATCAACGAGGGTCAGACCTTCTCGCGTCGAGTGACGTCCGACGACGACGCCCGCGCCGAGCTGGCCCACGAGCCGTACAAGCTCGAGCTCATCGGGCTGAAGGGCAGCCAGGGTGACGCGGCGGCCGACGCCGCTGAGGGGGCAGACGCAGGGGCCCACGGTGGTGGCCTCGACGCAGTCGAGGGCGCCACCGGGGAGATCGGCGGTGGCGAGCTGACGATCTACGACAACCACCGGCGGGGCGGCGAGCTGGCGTGGAAGGACCTGTGCCGCGGCCCGCACCTGCCCAACACCAAGCTGATCGGCAACGCGTTCAAGCTCACGCGCAGCGCCGCCGCATACTGGCGCGGCTCGGAGAAGAACCCGCAGCTGCAACGGGTCTACGGCACGGCGTGGCCGAGCAAAGAGGACCTACGAGCGCACTTGGAGAGGCTGGCCGAGGCCGAGAAGCGTGACCACCGCAAGCTCGGGGTCGAGCTCGACCTCTACTCCTTCCCCGACGAGCTGGGCTCGGGCCTCGCGGTCTACCACCCCAAGGGTGGCGTCATCAAGCGGGAGATGGAGGACTACGTCCGCCGGCGGCACATCGAGGAGGGGTTCGACTACGTCGGCACGCCGCACATCAGCAAGGACGGCCTGTTCTACACGTCCGGGCATCTGCCCTACTTCGCCGAGAGCATGTTCCCAGCGATGGCCATGGAGGGCGCCGAGTACCGCCTCAAGGCCATGAACTGCCCGATGCACAACCTCATCTACCGCTCCCGGGGGCGCTCTTACCGAGAGCTGCCGCTGCGGCTGTTCGAGTTCGGGTCGGTCTACCGCTTCGAGAAGTCCGGTGTCGTGCACGGACTTTCGCGGGTCAGGGGGATGACCCAGGACGACTCGCACTCCTACGTGACGGTCGAGGGCGCGGAGGCGGAGGTCAAGCACCTGCTCAGCTTCGTGCTGAGCCTGCTGCGCGACTTCGGGCTCAACGACTACTACCTCGAGCTGTCCACCCGGGACGACACCAAGGACAAGTTCATCGGCACCGACGCACAGTGGGAGGTGGCCACCGCCGCCCTCGAGCGCGCCGCGCGGGAGACCGGGCTTGACCTGGTCCCGGACCCGGGGGGCGCCGCGTTCTACGGCCCCAAGATCTCGGTGCAGGCCCGCGACGCCATCGGTCGCACCTGGCAGATGTCGACCGTGCAGTACGACTTCGCCCAGCCGGCCGGGTTCCAGCTGGAGTATCAGGCGGCCGACGGGTCCCGCCAGCAGCCGGTGATGATCCACGCGGCGAAGTTCGGCTCGATCGAGCGGTTCATGGCGGTCCTGGTGGAGCACTACGCGGGGGCGTTCCCGGTGTGGCTCTCGCCGGTGCAGGTGCTCGGGGTGCCGGTGGCCGAGGAGTATGCCGACTACCTCCAGGACGTCCTGAACCAGCTGCGACGCAAGGGAGTTCGCATCGAGCTGGACACCTCGGACGACCGGTTCCCCAAGAAGATCCGCAACGCCAGCAAGGCGAAGGTGCCCTACGTGCTCATCGCGGGGGAGGACGACCGCGCTGCGGGCGCTGTGTCGTTCCGCTACCGCGACGGGTCGCAACGCAACGGCATACCGGTGGAGCAGGCGATCGAGGAGATCACGGCGGCGATCGCGTCCCGGGCGCAGGTCACCAGCGCCCCGGCGGGCTGACCCGACTCGACCGCTGGCCTCCTCGGACGCCCCCTCACCCGTTGGCGGCGGGGGCGTCCGTCGCCGTCGGAGGGGCGTCGGGGTCGCGCTGCCACGGCCACCGCCCGGAGATCTCGAGCTCGAGCGACCAGCTGAGGAACGTCCGGATGACGACAATGACCGCCAGCACCCCGACACTGCCCAGGGTCGGGGTCACCGCCACGGTGCGGATGATGTCGGCCGCCACCAGCAGCTCGAGGCCGAGCAGGATCGACCGTCCGAGGTGCCGCCGGAAGAGCGGATAGACCCCGCTCTCGTGGGCGCTCAGCGCCCGAACCGCGACGACGACCGCGCTGAGCACGCCGACGACGATGACCGCGACACCTGCCCCGTCGACCACCGTGCCGACGGTCTCGACCACCTCCGTGAACGTCATGGGCGCCATCTTCGCCCCACGAGGGTCTATTCGCGGTTCGGGGGGCCCGGACGGCTGGGCGCGTCGCTGACCTGGCCGGCTGGGCCCGGACCGGTCAGCGGGCACGAAGGGCCCATGGGGCCGTCCTGAGTCTCGCTTCGGGGTTCGTGCCCGTCGACCGGACCGGTCAGCCGACGGGAGGCGCCCAGCCCGGCCGTGGGACCAGGCAGAACGGATGGCCGGCCGGGTCGGCCCAGACGGAGCCGTCCGGTGAGGCGAGCCGCGTGGCCCCGAGCTCCTCGATGGCCCGCTCAGCCGCGCCCACGTCGTCGACCATGACGTCGGGGTGCACCTGCTGGGGATGGTCGCGGTCACCCCAGACCGGCGGCCGGTGGTCGGGCGCGAGCTGGAAGGCCAAACCCGACGTGTGGTCGTCGGGCGCGACGACGACCCAGTTCTCAGACGCATACGTGACCGGCTGACCCAGCAGCGCCGACCAGAACCGGGCCAGGCCCGCCGGGTCCGCCGTGTCCAGGACGACATGATGCAGGCGACCGATGGGCATACTGGGATTCTCGCGCCCCGAAGGCGGCTCTGACAGGGTGAGGTGATGAGCGAGGTCACCGAACGTCGACCAGGCGAGCTCGTCGTCACCAGCCGCAACGCCATCGCCGAGGCCATGGCGACGATCGGCGCCGTCGCCGGTCTGCGGGTGGTCGTCCTGGGCGACGACGACCCGGAGGGCTCCCCGTTCGAGCGCCTCGCCTCGCGGCCGCTCGGGCACCGCGACGCTCTCGTGATCGCCGACCACGACGCCCCCCAGGCCTACGACCTGCTGCGCCAAGCGGTACGCGGGGAAGCCGGCTACGTCGCCATGCTGGCCAGCCGGCCCCGCACCGCCGAGGTGCTGGCCACCCTGCGGGAGGAGGGCGTGGACCAGGCCGCCCTGGACCGGCTGCACCTGCCGGCCGGGCTCAACGTGGGCGGCAAGACCCCGGGGGAGATGGCGCTGTCGGTCGTCGCCGAGGTGGTTGCTTGGAGGAACGGCCGCAGCGGCCACCCGATGCGCGACGGCCTCTCGACCTGAGGCATTCGGGCGCCCAGGCTCGACGCCCGGAAATGGTGCCCAGCGCGCGCCGTTCCGAGCGTGTGGCACCACTCCGGGTGGTTCACCCGGCTTGAGGGCAGCGGCGCCCCACATAGGATCGGCGGCATGCAAGACGAGGCGGGCGTGACCTCCGAGTCACCCTCGTCCTTGGCCGGGGTGGCGGACGGGTTCGACCGGCTCTGGACGCCGCACCGGATGGTCTACGTCGGCGGGGACAAGGGGAGTGACGACGCCGGGGAGGGCTGCCCGTTCTGTGCCGCCCCGGGCAAGAGTGACGAGGAAGGGCTGATCGTCCACCGGGGCAAGACGTGCTACGTCGTGCTCAACCTCTTCCCCTACAACCCCGGACACGTCCTCGTCTGCCCCTACCGGCACGTCTCCCTCTACGTGGACCTCACCGACGAGGAGACCGCCGACTTCACCGCCTTGACCAAGCAGGCCATCCACGCCTTGGACACCGCGTCCCAGCCCATGGGCTACAACCTGGGCATGAACCAGGGCGCCGTCGCCGGGGCAGGCGTGGCCGCCCACCTGCACCAGCATGTGGTGCCGCGGTGGGGCGGCGACGCCAACTTCCTGCCCATCGTCGCCCAGACGAAGGCCCTGCCCATGCTGCTCGACGACGTGCGGACCCGGCTGAGGCAGGCCTGGCCGGAGGCCTCGGGCCAGTAGGCTGGCGAGCACCATGCTCAACCGACTCCTGCGCGAGACCTGGACCAAGGTCATGACGCCGATCGCCCGGCTCTTCCTGCGGCTCGGCATCAGCCCTGACGTCGTGACCGTGGTCGGCACGATCGGGGTATGCGTGGGAGCGCTCGCGTTCTACCCGCGTGGCCAGTTCCTCGTCGGCACGCTGGTCATCGCGCTGTTCATCTTCGGCGACAACGTCGACGGCGTCATGGCCCGGATGTCGGGCACCCAGGGCTCGTGGGGCGCCTTCCTCGACTCCACGCTCGACCGGATCGGTGACGCCGCGATCTTCGGCGCCCTGGTCCTGTACTTCTCCGGCACCCATGAGAACCTCCTCGCCGCCGGGTTCGCGCTGGCGTGCCTCATCCTGGGGTTCGTCGTCAGCTACTCCAAGGCGCGGGCCGAGGGGCTGGGCATGACCGCCAACGTCGGGATCGCCGAACGCGCCGACCGGCTGCTCGCCGTGCTTCTGGCGACCTTCCTCGTGGGCCTCGGTGTGCCCGTCGTGCTGCTCATCGTCGTCCTGGGGCTGCTCGCGGTCGCCAGCTTCATCACCGTCATCCAGCGGATGCTCGCCGTGCGGCGACAGGTGCCGACGAACCGGCCGAAGAACCACACCCCGGGCGTGTCCACGCCGTGAGCCCATGGTGAGACCCGCCGACCTGGCCATGGTCGCCCGCGGCCTGCCGTCCCGACTCGTCGACACCGGCCAGAGCCTCGGCCTGCGGGCCGGGTTCGCCGGCGTCCGTGCGATGCCGGAGGCGGCGGCATACCGGCTCTTCGACACGATCGCCGACGTCACGACGCGCCGCGGCGGCACCAGCGTGGACCGGCTGCGCTCCAACTACGCCAGGGTGCGCCCCGAGCTCGACCCGGCGGCCCTCGACGAGCTGGTGCGCGAGGGCATGCGGTCCTATATGCGCTACTACTGCGACGCCTTCCGGCTCCAGGACCGCACCCAGGACGAGCTCGGCCAAATGGTCCGCATCACCGGCGGGGAGACCATTGTCAACGGCGTCGCGGCCGGCACCGGGGCCATCGCCTTCACCGCCCACATGGGTAACTGGGACACCTCCGGTGCCTGGTCGTCCACCCACCTGGCGCCGTTGACCACGGTCGTGGAGCGGCTGGAGCCGGAGGACGTCTTCCGCGACTTCCTCGCGTTCCGCGAGTCACTGGGCATGACGATCCTGCCGCTGACGGGCGGCGAGGACCCGTTCGTGGGGCTCAAGAAGGCCATCGGCCGCGGCGACTTCGTCGCTCTGGTGGCCGACCGCGACCTCACGCACAACGGCGTCGAGGTCGACCTGTGCGGCCATCGCGCCCGGATGGCCAAGGGCCCGGCCGTGCTCGCCCTCCTTACCGGAGCCCCCATGGTCGCCGCGTCGATGACGACCGAGAGTGCCCCCGGTGTCCCAAGCGGGCGGCGCGTGGTCATCGACATGTCGCCGCCGATCGCCGTGCCCACGACGGGCACGACCCGCGAGAAGGTCCAGGTCATGGTGCAGGCCTGCGCCGACCACCTCGGCACGGCGATCACCGCGCATACCTCCGACTGGCACATGCTGCAACGGGTGTTCGTCGACGACCTCGACCCCGCACGCGACCGGGCACCGGCCGGCTCGCCAACCGCGAAAGCCGCGCAGAGCGGGCAGACCGCCAAGGCCGGGTCGGCCACGTGAGGATCGGGATCGTCTGCCCGTACTCCTTCGACCTGCCGGGCGGCGTGCAGTATCACGTGCGCGACCTGGCGGAGGTGTTCCACGGCAAGGGCCACCACGTGAGCGTCCTCGCGCCGGCGGTCGACGAGACGGTCCTGCCGGACTACATGGTCTCGGCGGGGCGCGCCATCGGGGTGCCCTGGAACGGGTCGGTCGCGCGGCTCAACTTCGGCCCGGTCGCCGCCGCGAAGGTGAACCGCTGGCTGGAGGCGGGGGAGTTCGACCTCATCCACGTGCACGAGCCCTTCACGCCGAGCGTCGCCGTGCTTGCCCTGTGGGCGGCGGAGGGGCCGATCGCGGCGACGTTCCACTCCTCCACGCTGCGGTCGCGCACCTACCAGGCGGCCAACCCGATCATCCGGCCCAGCATGGAGAAGATCACGGGCCGGATCGCGGTCTCGGAGGATGCCCGCCGCACCGTGAGCACGCACGTCGGCGGCGACGCGGTCGTCATCCCCAACGGGGTGTTCGTCGACCGGTTCTCCACTGCTCCGCCCCATCCCGACTGGGCGGGCACCCCGGAGCGGCCGACCATCGCGTTCCTCGGCCGCATGGAGGAGCCGCGGAAGGGGCTGCCGGTGCTCGCCGCGGCTCTCCCGCGCATCCTCGACCGGCTGCCCGGCCTACGGGTGCTGGTCGCCGGCCCGGGTGACCCGGCCGAGGTGGCGGCCGCTATGGAGCCCCGGGTGGCGGCGGCTTGCGAGTTCCTCGGTGCCGTGAGCGACGGTGACAAGGCCCGCCTGCTGCGCTCGGTCGACCTCTACGTCGCCCCCAACACCGGCGGCGAGAGCTTCGGCATCATCCTCATCGAGGCGATGAGCGCCTGCGCACCCGTGCTGGCGAGCGACCTGCCGGCTTTCGTCCGGGTGCTCGACGGCGGCGGGGCTGGTGCCACCTTCATCAACGAGGACCCCGCCGACCTCGCCGCCCGACTGCTGGAGCTGCTCGGTGACCCGCAGCGGCGTCGAGAGCTGGCCGAGCGCGGGCGGCGGCGGGCCGACCGGTTCGACTGGTCGATCGTGGCGGGCGACGTCATGGCGGTCTACGAGACCATCACCGAGGGCGCAGCCCAGGTCCGGCCGACGGCCGAGGAGTCGTCGCGCTGGTCGCGGCTGTTGCGCGCCGGCCGCGGAGGGGAGCGGTGAGCGCTCTCGAATGGGTCACTGTGGTCGTCGTCCTGCTCGTCCTGCTCGGGTGGTTCCTGTCCTACAGTGCGGCCCGGCTCGACCGCCTGCACGCGCGCATCGAGGCCACGTCGGCGGCGCTCGACGCGCAGCTGGTCAGGCGGGCCGAGGCCACCCTGGAGCTGGCCAACACCGGCTCCTTCGACGCGGCGACCGGGCTGATCCTCGCGGCGGCGGCGGCAGAGTCGCTGGCCACCGATGAGAGCGACCCCGACCGGGAAGCGGTCGAGTCCGACCTCACCGACGCGCTCCATGTGGCCTTGGGGCCGACGGTCATTGAGGACCTACGAGCCCAGGACGGCTCCGGCTCGGACGCGCTCGTCCGGGTGCGCGAAGCCGGTACGCGGGTCCAGCTCGCCCGCCGCTTCCACAACGACGCGGTCACCGACGTGCTGCGAGTGCGCCGGAAGTCGTCGGTGCGCTGGTTCCGGCTCGCCGGCCACGCGGAGCTGCCAACGACCATCGAGTTCGACGACGAGCTGCCGGCGGGTCTGCGCGCCTGAGGCCTAGTCGGGCCCTTGTCGGGCCCTTGTCGGCCCCTTGTCGGCCCTGTCGGCCCTGTCGGCCCCTTGGCGGCCTTGGCGGCCTGGTCGGCCCTGTCGGCCCTGTTGGCCCTGTCGGCCCCGTTCCGCCCTGGCCGCCGAGCGCGCGGCATACCGGCCCGTCTGACGTCACTACGATGGGGGGGTGAGCGAGACACCCGAGACCACCCCCAGCACCGTCCCTGTGACCGGCACCAGCCGGGTCAAGCGGGGCATGGCCGAGATGCTCAAGGGCGGCGTCATCATGGACGTCGTCACCGCCGAGCAGGCCAAGATCGCTGAGGACGCGGGCGCGGTGGCCGTCATGGCCCTCGAGCGGGTGCCCGCCGACATCCGCGCCCAGGGCGGCGTCTCGCGGATGAGCGACCCCGACATGATCGATCGCATCATCGCCGCCGTCTCGATCCCGGTCATGGCCAAGGCGCGCATCGGCCACTTCGTCGAGGCGCAGGTGCTCCAGAGCCTCGGCGTCGACTACATCGACGAGTCCGAGGTGCTCACCCCGGCGGACTACGCGAACCACATCGACAAGTGGGCGTTCGACGTGCCCTTCGTCTGCGGTGCCACCAACCTCGGCGAGGCGCTGCGCCGCATCACCGAGGGCGCGGCCATGATCCGCTCGAAGGGCGAGGCCGGCACTGGCGATGTGTCCAACGCGACGACCCACATGCGCAAGATCGGCGGCGAGATCCGCCGGCTGACCAGCCTCTCGCCCGACGAGCTCTACGTCACCGCGAAGGAGCTGCAGGCTCCGTACGACCTGGTCAAGGAGGTCGCCGGCCTCGGCAAGCTGCCCGTCGTCCTGTTCACCGCGGGCGGCATCGCCACCCCGGCCGACGCCGCGATGATGATGCAGCTGGGCGCCGAGGGCGTCTTCGTGGGTTCGGGCATCTTCAAGTCTGGCAACCCGGCGGAGCGCGCCGAGGCGATCGTCAAGGCCACGACGTTCCACGACGACCCCGACATGGTCGCCAAGGTCTCGCGGGGCCTCGGCGAGGCCATGGTGGGCATCAACGTCGAGGAGATCCCGCAGCCGCACCGGCTGGCCGAGCGCGGCTGGTGATCTCGGCCGGGTCGCCCGGTTCGGGAGTCCTGAGGTCGTGATCCCGGCCGCACCACTCCCGAACCACTGCCGGCCCAGCTCGACTCAGCGTCGACTCACCGTCGACTCACCGTCGACTCAGCGTCGACTCAGCGTCAGCGGTGGGCTTGGGCGTGGTGCTGCCCCAACAGGTCCTCGCCCCAGTCACGCCGCACGTCGCGCCAGACGGTATGCGCGTGGTTGGCGCCGTCCTGCGTGTTGTCGTACTCGACCAGGAACGACTGCCCCTTGACGGCGTAGTAGTGCGGCTCACCCGGGGTCGCCGGACCGGCCCAGGCGAAGGTCACGGCGCCGAGGCCCTCGTCGACGAGGGTGCGCCAGCGTTCGGTCGCGACGTCGTCTCTCGCCCGGCCGACGTAGCACCGGAGCAGCGACTCGAGGCGGCCCTGCTGGCTGCCGTCGAGGTCGTCGTGGGCCAGGCCGGCCGGCACGAGGGACAGGTCGGCGACCGGGTCGTGCCTCGTGGCGATGTCGCTCGGGGCCGTCGGCGAGACGATCGCCATCTGTATCTGGTCAGGCCCCAAGGCCCCCAGCAGGTCGCGGGCCAGGGCCTCCTCCTCGCGGAGGACCTGGAGGCCGGCGTGTCGACCCACCGGCACGATCACCGGGTTCGCGCCGAGGAAGCATGGGGTCGAGGCGAGCGCGTCGCCGACGACCGTCGCGTGGATGCCGACGTGATGACCGCCCAGGCGCCACCCCCAGACCTCGTCGGCCGGGTCGCCGAGCACCCGCACCCAGTAACGCCCTGAGCTGCGCCGCTCCCAACCGCCCTTGCCGCGGTCCCGTTCGAGACCGCGCAGGGTGTCGTCGAGGTTCATCACCTGGCGGGTGCGTCCGGCGCCGGCCGCACTGAGGGTGAGGTCGAGCATCGTGCCCAGTCGTTCCCGGGCCGAGCGGTCGAGGTCCTCGACGGCCACGCCGGCGCGGGGCCCGGGCAGGTAGGTCCACTCCAGCCGGTCCGGGGCCTCGAACGGGCCGAGCGCAGCCCGCTGCCCTGGTTCGTCCAGGGCCGCGACGAACGCGGCGGCAGCCTCACGCAGCTCGCGCGTGAGTCCACCCCGCTCGGTGTGTCGGTGGCTCACGTGACCGTCGCCCGGGCGCGAAAGTGCTCCGACGCATACTCCCCGTCGCGGACGACCTCGGTGAGCGCCACTGCGGCGGCCGCCGCGTCGGTGTGCGAGACGTAGAGGGGCGCGAACCCCAGACGCACGAGGTCGGGCTCTCGGAAGTCGCCGATGACGCCGCGGGCCATCAGGGCCTGCACGACGGCGTACGCCTCGGGGTGCCGGACGGCGACCTGGGAGGCCCGCCGGGAGTCCTCGCGTGGGGTGGCCACCTCGAGGCCAGGCCCGAGCGCATCGAGGGTGGCGATGAAGAAGGCGGTCAGTGACAACGAGCGGGCCCGCAGCGCGGCAGGGGAGACCCCGTCGTAGGCGCCGAGCGCGGCCCCCAGGGACAGCAGGCTGAGCAGCGGGCCGGTGCCCACGCGGGCACGGCTGATGCCCGGGGCCGGCTCGAAGGTGCCACCCATGGCGAACGGTCGGGCGTGACCCTGCCACCCGGTCAGAGGGCTGGCGAACGCCGCCTGGAGCTCGCGGCGGACGTAGATGTATGCCGGGGCGCCGGGCCCTCCGTTGAGGTACTTGTAGCCGCAGCCCACCGCGAAGTCCGCGCCGTCGTCGTCCAGGCGCAGGTCGACGACGCCGGCCGAGTGGCACAGGTCCCAGCAGACCAATGCCCCGGCCGAGTGCGCGGCTTGGGTGATCGAGGTCAGGTCCCAGAGCTCGCCGGTGCGGTAGTCGACGGACGAGTAGGCGGCGAGGGCGACGTCCTCCCGGCCGGCCAGCCGGGCGACTGCGTCGTCCGGCGGCACCAGCTCGACGGTGAGGCCGGCCAGCTCGGCCGCGGTGTGCAGGACGTAGAGGTCGGTCGGGAACGACGCGGGGTCGACGAGGACGACCCGCCGGCCGGGGCGCATTCCCGCCGCGGCCACGTAGACCTTGAACAGGTTCACGGACGTTGAGTCGGTGACGACGATCTGGCCCGGGGCGGCGCCGACCAGGGCACCGATCTGGTCGCCGACCCGCTCTGGGGCACCCCACCAGTCGGACTCGTTCCACGACCGGATGAGCCGCTGTCCCCATTGGTGCTGGACGACGGCGGCGACGGCGGCCGACACGGCCCGGGGGAGCGCTCCGAGCGAGTTGCCGTCGAGGTAGACCGTGTCGGCGGGCAGATCGAACCGCTCGGGGCGGTAGGCGTCGGCGTGCTTCTCGTCGAGGGCGCGGGCCTGCTCCTGGATCTCACGGGGGAGGGTCACCCTCCCGACGCTACCCGGCGGCAACCCGGGGGCGCCCATGACCTGAGCTCATGCCGCTCTCCTCCCGACCGGACTCACGTGTTCGTCGGTCCACGTGGGGTCTGGGCGCCGAAACCGATGACCGCGTGAGTCCGGTCGGGAGGTAGCGTCGTCGATCGTGTCGTCGACCGGTTCGCTGCCCGACCTCCGCATCGGCGTGCTGGCGGTCCAGGGCGACGTCCGGGAACACGTCCGCGTCCTCACCGCCCTGGGCGCGGCGGCGCATACCGTTCGGCGACCCCGGGAGCTCGACGGCCTCCAAGGCCTGGTCATCCCCGGCGGGGAGTCGACCACCATGGACAAGCTCGTGCGGGCGTTCGAGCTCGCCGAACCGCTGCGTGCGCTCATCCGGGGCGGGTTGCCGGTCTACGGCTCGTGCGCCGGGATGATCATGCTCGCCGACCGTATTGCCGAGCCGCGCCCGGACCAGCAGACCCTGGGCGGCCTCGACATCACGGTGCGGCGCAACGCGTTCGGGCGACAGGTCGACTCGTTCGAGAAGGACGTCGCGTTCGCCGGGCTGTCGGAGCCCGTGCGGGCGGTCTTCATCCGCGCCCCCTGGGTCGAGCAGGTCGGTGCCGAGGTCGAGGTGCTCGCCCGCGTGGAGGGGCCTGTCGGCGCCGGTAGGATCGTGGCCGTTCGGCAAGGACCCCTCCTCGCGACCTCCTTCCACCCCGAGGTCACCGGGGACACGCGGGTCCACGAGCTCTTCGTCACGATGTGTAAGGAACGGCAGAGACACCTATGAGCGGGCACTCCAAGTGGGCGACCACCAAACACCAGAAGGCGGCCAAGGACGCCAAGCGGAGCAAGGTGTTCGCCAAGCTGATCAAGAACATCGAGGTCGCGGCCCGCACGGGCGGCGGAGACGTCGTCGGCAACCCCACGCTCTATGACGCCGTCCAGAAGGCCAAGAAGACCTCCGTCCCCAACGACAACATCGACCGCGCGATCAAACGCGGTTCCGGTGCCGAGGGCGGCGCCTCCGACTGGCAGACCATCACCTACGAGGGGTATGCCCCGGGCGGGGTTGCGGTGCTCATCGAGTGCCTCACGGACAACCGCAACCGCGCCGCGGCCGAGGTGCGAACGGCGTTGACCCGCAACGGCGCTCAGCTGGCCGACCCCGGCAGCGTCGCCTATGTCTTCGACCGTCGGGGCGTCGTCACGGTACCCAAGGGCAACCTCTCCGAGGACGACCTGCTCGAGGTCGTGCTCGACGCGGGCGCCGAGGAGGTCAACGACAACGGCGAGACGTTCGAGATCGTCTCCAGCGCCTCCGACTTCGTGGCCATCCGCAGCGCGGTGCAGTCGGCCGGCATCGACTACGAGTCAGCCGAGGCGGCGTGGGTGCCCAACCTCCAGGTGCCGCTCGACGTCGACGGTGCCCGGAAGATGATCCGCGTCATCGACGCCCTCGAGGACAGTGACGACGTGCAGAACGTCTACGCCAACGGCGACATCAGCGACGAGGTCCTGAAGGAGCTCGACGACCTCGAGGACTGAGGCGTGACGCGTTGGCACCGGCGTTGCTCCCCGGCCGACGTCGCCTGCCCGGGTAGCGTCGGCTCCGAACACGTGTTCGGTCGGACGTCGGCGAGGAGGGTATGCCAGTGATGCGCGTCCTCGGTGTCGACCCCGGCCTCACCCGCTGCGGTCTCGGCGTCGTCGAGGGGTCGGCGGGGCGGCCCGCCCGGATGGTCGAGGTCGGGGTGGTCCGCACCCCGCCGACGATGCCCACGCCGCTGCGCCTGCTGGCCCTCCAGACCGAGATGGACGCCTGGATGACCCGGCACCGTCCCGATGCCGTCGCCGTCGAGCGGGTGTTCGCCGACGTCAACGTCGCGAGCGTCATGGGCACCGCCCAGGCCTCGGCGGTGGCCATGCTCAGCGCCGCCTCACGCGGCATACCGGTGCACCTGCATACTCCCACCGAGGTCAAAGCCTCGGTGACGGGCAACGGCCGGGCCGACAAGGCCCAGGTCACGGCGATGGTCACCCGCATCCTGCAGCTGCCGTCGCCGCCGCGCCCGGCGGACGCCGCCGACGCGCTCGCGCTCGCGATCTGCCACCTGTGGCGAGGGGCGGCCCAGGCGCGGATCGACGCGGTCGTGGCTGCGTCGCTCGCCGCCCGACCGGCGGGCCGGGCATGATCGCCTCCGTGCGGGGCACGGTCCTGCGGGCCGGCCTCGACTCCGTCGTCATCGACCTGGGCGGTGACGGCGGTGGCGTGGGGATGCTCGTGCACACGACGCCGCGCACGGCCGCCGGTATGCGGGTCGGCCAGTCCGCAGCGCTGGCGACGACGCTCGTGGTGCGGGAGGAGTCCCTGACCCTCTTCGGGTTCGCCGACGACGACGAGCGGACGGTCTTCGAGACGGTGCAGACGGTGACCGGGTTCGGACCGCGCCTGGCGTTGGCGATGCTCGCCGTGCACAGCCCGGACGCGGTGCGGGCCGCGGTGACCACCGGTGACCTCGTGGCCCTGACCAAGGTGCCGGGCATCGGCCGCAAGGGCGCCGAGCGGATCGTCCTCGAGCTGCGCGACAAGATCGGGGTGCCGACCGGCCCGGCGACCGTGACCGACCGGCCGGCGTCAGCGGCCTGGCAGGGGCAGGTCCGCGAGGCATTGGTCGGGCTGGGCTGGACCATGCGACAGGCCGACGACGCCGTCGAGACGGTCGCACCGCTGGCCGCGGAGGGCGCCACCGTCTCGGCCCTGCTCCGGGCCGCGCTCCAGGAGCTCGGGCGATGAGCGACGGGTTCGACGACGGGCGTCCCGAAGGCACCATGGAGGACGGCTCGTTCGAGGCGACCACCCGGGTCGTCGATGCCCGGCCGGATGAGGGCGACCGCCAGGTCGAGGCCGCCTTGCGGCCGCGGCGCCTGGCGGAGTTCCCGGGCCAGCGCCGGGTCCGCGACCAGCTGGCGTTGGTGCTCGAGGCGGCGAAGCGGCGTGGCACCCCTCCGGACCACGTACTGCTGTCCGGTCCGCCCGGCCTGGGCAAGACGACGCTGGCCATGATCGTCGCGGCCGAGCTCGAGCAGCCGATCCGCATCACGTCGGGACCGGCCATCCAGCACGCCGGCGACCTCGCCTCGATCCTGACCTCCTTGATGGAGGGCGAGGTGCTCTTCCTCGACGAGATCCACCGGATGTCGCGGCCGGCCGAGGAGATGCTCTACCTGGCCATGGAGGACTTCCGGGTCGACGTCGTCGTCGGCAAGGGCCCGGGCGCCACCGCCATCCCCCTCGAGCTGCCGCCCTTCACCGTCGTCGGCGCGACGACCCGGGCGGGCCTCTTGCCGGCCCCCCTGCGCGACCGGTTCGGTTTCACCGGGCATCTCGACTTCTACGCTGTCGACGACCTCGTCACCATCCTGAGGCGCAGTGCCCGGCTGCTTGAGGTCGAGGCCGACACGCGGGGTATCGAAGAGATCGCCACCCGGTCGAGGGGGACGCCGCGCGTCGCCAACCGGCTGCTGCGCCGGGTGCGCGACTGGGCGCAGGTCCACGGCCGCAGCGTCGTCGACCTCGACGCCGCCCGGGTGGCGCTGGCTTTGTTCGACGTCGACGAGCGTGGTCTCGACCGGCTCGACCGGGCCGTCCTCGAGTCGCTGTGCCGCCGGTTCGGCGGGGGACCCGTGGGCCTCACCACGCTGGCCGTCGCCGTCGGGGAGGAGGCCGACACCGTCGAGACGGTCGCCGAACCGTTCCTTGTCCGCGAGGGCCTCATCGTCCGCACGCCCCGGGGCCGCGCCGCCACCCAGCAGGCGTGGGACCACCTCGGCCTCGTCCCGCCCCGCCCGTTGGCGGGACCGGGCATCGGTGGGTCGACAACCGGCACCGACGCGATGCTCCCGCTGGACGACCCCGGCCGCTTCTCCGGCTGACGCCGCGCCGCGAGCGCACCCGCATACGCCCAGCAGCAGCTCTGGCGGTTGGCCCCCCACCCGGCTTCCCCCGCCAAAGGTCACCTCTGGACGTCCGGCCGCCGCCGAGTGGTCAACAACGGTCACCTGGAGCCTGCGCAGCTGACCATTGGTGACCTCTGGCGCGTCAGGCACCCCCGTGACCGGCAACGGCTCACGTCACCGCCAGGGCGCTGGCCGCGATCAACCTGCGAACCACCGCTCAAGCCGACCCGCCGCCAAAGGTGACCTTTGGTCGGGCGGCCCGGTCCCAAGGGTCAAGAACGGCCGTCTGGAGCGCCCCAGAACGACCAGAGGTGACCTTTGGCCGGGCGGACTCGTCCCAGGGGTCATGAACGGTCGTCCGGGGCCCTCCAGAACGACCAGAGGTGACCTTTGGTCGCGCGGACTTGTCCCAGGGGTCAAGAACGGTCGTCTGGAGCGCCCCTGAACGACCAGAGGTGACCTTTGGCGTATGCCTGGGGTGGGGTTGGGCGGGGTCGTGCAGCCCGTCGCGTCGGCCGGCGACGTGAAGGCGGGCATACTGGGATCTTTGGTGACCCGCAGAGCCCTCACCTAGACTCTCGCGGGCACGTCGACCGGCTGGTCGGCACTCCGGCAGACCCGAGGACGTTGTCCGGGCGTCCCGCCGCCGACCGAGACGAAGGACGATGTGGCATGAGTGAAGGGCTGGCGCCGCTGCTGCTGCCGGCGATGGTCATCATCCTGTTGGCGTTCATGTTCTGGAGCCAGCGTCGGCGCCAGCACGCGATCGCCACCCTGCAGGAGAGCCTCGCCGTTGGCGACGACATCTGCACGACGTCGGGACTGTTCGGTCGGATCATCGCTCTCGACGAGGTCGCCGCCACGCTCGAGATCGCCGCCGGCACCCGCGTTCGCTTCGACCGGCGGGCCATCGCGACCAAGGTCGACGTCTCCGGACGTCCCGTCACCGGGGCGGACGGGCAGCTGCCCGCCGCGCCTTCGACGGGGCCTCACACCGGGGAGTCCAGCCCCAACCGCCCCGCCCACCAGTCCGTCGACCCCGCCGACGCCCCTCGCACCGATACCGAGAAGTAGCCCGTGGCCCGCAACGCACGAACGCGCGGCCCCCGCCGCGTCCTCCTCTCCCTGGTCGTCATCGTCCTGGCCCTGTTCGGGGCCATCGGCGCGGCACACACGTGGAGCAACGGTCAGCTGACCCCCAAGCTGGGCCTCGACCTCGAGGGCGGCACGGAGATGACCCTCCAGCCGGTCCTGAGCGATCCCAACGCTCAGGTCAGCCAGGGCCAGCTGGACAAGGCGCGCGACATCATCGCCCAGCGGGTCGACTCCTACGGCGTTGCCGAGGCGGAGGTGACGACCCAGGGCGGCCGCAACATCGTCGTGTCGATCCCGGGCCAGCCGGACGCCGCCACCCTGGACGCGATCCGCAAACCCTCGCAGCTGCGCTTCCGGGCGGTCCTCACGGCTGACGCCGGCTCACCGCAGCCCACCGCCACCGCGACCGGCACCACGAGCGGCACCACGAGCGGCACCGCGACGGGCACCGCCTCGACGTCGACCGCCACCACGCCGCCCCCGATCTTCACCCCCGACGCACCGACCGAGACGGCGACGCAGGGCAGCTCGACCGCCGCCAACCGCGCCGTTCCGCAGGCGCTCGTCGCGGCGGACCCGACCCCGACGGACACCGGTACGACCCCTGCTACCGCCACCCCGACAGGCACCCCGACGGGCACCGGCGCGGCCAACCCCACCGGCACCGCGACCCCCACCGCCGCCCCGACGGACGCGAGTGACCCGGCGTGGGTCACTCCGGAGATCCTCGACCAGTTCACCAAGCTGGACTGCTCCAAGCCCAACGCCGTCAACGCCGTCGTCGACGACCCGGCCAAGCCCCTCGTCACCTGCTCCGAGGACAAGAAGGTCAAGTACATCCTCGGCCCCGTCGAGGTCGACGGCACCGATATCGCCGACGCGTCGGCCGGCTACCAGACCTCGGCCAACGGCCAGCCCACGAGCATCGTCGAGGTCCAGCTGAAGTTCACGGGTGACGGAGCCCAGAAGTTCGGCGCCGTCACCACCCGGCTCAGCAGGCTGCAGGGAGCGCGCAACCAGTTCGCCATCGTGCTCGACAAGCTTGTCATCTCGGCCCCGACCACCCAGGCCGCCATCACCAACGGGCAGGCCAGCATCACGGGCAGCTTCACCATCGAGTCGGCCCGGTCCCTCGCCAACCAGCTGAAGTTCGGCGCCCTCCCGCTGTCCTTCTCCCTGCAGACGCAGGAGGACATCAGCCCCACCCTGGGGAGCGAACAGCTGCAGCTCGGCCTGCTCGCCGGCCTGATCGGGATGCTGCTCGTCGTCATCTACTCGCTCCTGCAGTACCGCCTGCTCGGCCTGGTCACCGTCGCGTCCCTGGTCGTCGCGGCGATCCTCACCTACGGGGTGCTGACGTTCCTCGGGTGGTCCTACAACTTCCGTCTCACCATGGCCGGCGTGACCGGGGTGATCGTCGCGATCGGCGTCACCGCCGACTCGTTCATCGTCTACTTCGAGCGGATCCGCGACGAGGTCCGTGACGGGCGTCCCCTGGTCGCCGCCGTCGAGGCCGGCTGGGGCCGGGCCCGCCGCACGATCCTCGCGGCCGACGCGGTGAACTTCCTCGCCGCCGCCGTCCTGTACTTCCTCGCCTCCAGCAACGTGCGCGGCTTCGCGTTCACCCTCGGAGTGACGACCCTCATCGACCTCGCTGTCGTCTTCCTGTTCACGCACCCGGTCGTGGCCATCCTCGCGCACACCACGTTCTTCGGGGGCGGCCACAAGTGGTCCGGCCTCGACCCCGAGCGACTGGGCGCCAAGGCGCGCTACGTCGGTCGCGGGCGCTTCGCCGGCCCCACCCGCACTCCGCATCCCGCCGCCAGTCCCGCGGGGCCACGCACGCCAGCCCCGGCCCGGATGACCGAGAAGAAGGCCTGACATGCCGAACTTCGCCCAGATCGGCAACGACCTCTACACCGGCAAGCGGTCCATCGACTTCATCGGTCGCCAGAAGACCTGGTATGCCGTGTCAGCGGTGCTCATCGCCCTGGCCCTCGTAGGCATCTTCGCCCGCGGGCTGAACTTCGGTATCGAGTTCCGCGGTGGGTCCGAGTACCGGATCTCCGGAGTGTCCAGCACGCAGGGCTACGAGGACAAGGCGCGAGCGGCCATCTCCCAGGCCGGGATTCCTGGCAACATCGTCACGACCGTCATCGGTGGCAGCTCGGTCCGTGTGCAGACCGAGGACGCCGGCGACAAGAACGACGCCGCGAAAGCCGCTCTCGCGCAGGGCTTCGGGGTGGGCTCCACCAACGTGAGCGCGTCCCTTATCGGCCCGTCCTGGGGACAGTCGGTCAGTAGCAAGGCCATCCAGGCCCTGGTCGTCTTCCTCATCCTCGTGGCGCTCGTGATGGCGGCGTACTTCCGCACGTGGAAGATGGCGGTCGCCGGGCTGGTCGCCCTGATCCACGACCTGATCATCACCGTCGGCGTCTACGCCCTCTTCGGGTTCGAGATCACGCCGTCCTCAATGATCGGCTTCCTGACGATCCTCGGCTACTCGCTCTACGACACCGTCGTCGTCTTCGACAAGGTGCGCGAGAACACCGCCGAGGCGTTCCTCACGCGCCGGCTCACCTACACCCAGGCAGCCAACTTGGCCGTCAACCAGACCCTGGTCCGGTCGATCAACACGACCGTCGTCGCTCTCCTGCCCATCGCAGCGATCCTCGTCGTCGGCTTCACGCTGCTGGGGCCCGGGACGCTCCTCGACCTCAGCCTGGCCCTGTTCGTGGGGATCGGGGTCGGCGCATACTCCTCGATCTTCATCGCTACCCCACTGCTGGTCGACCTGCGGCGCAGCGAGACCGCGGTGAAGGACCTCGACAAGGCAGCGCTCCGCGGCCAGTCGCGCGAGACGGCTCCCGCCGCTGCGGCCCGGGTCACCAAGGGTCGCCCCGCCGCGCGCACCGGTGCCACCGCCGTCCAGCCGACCGGGGTCGGCGGGGGCCGTCTCGCCACCGACCGGTCCGACCCGACCTACCGGTCCGACCCGACCGACCGGTCCGCGCAGTCCGAGCCGGCTGGGCCGACTGGGCGATCTGACGCCGCCGAGCTCCCCGAGCCCCCCGGGGTGTCGGAGGGGGCACGGGCCAGTTCTTCCGGCCGCGAGGTGCACAAGTGGGCCTCCAGCGGTCCTCGCAACCAGCCCCGCCGCCCGCCGAAGTCGAAGCGCTGACCGTGCCTGACGCCTCCGGGACAGCCATCGACGAGCTGGTCCGCAGCCGGATCCGCGACATCCCCGACTTCCCCCAGGAGGGCGTCCTCTTCAAGGACTTCACCCCACTGCTTGCCGACGGGGCGGCGTTCGCCGCGGTCGTCGACGACGTGGCCGCCCGGTACGCCGGCCGGGTCGACACCGTCGTCGGCATCGAGGCCCGGGGGTTCGTCATCGGCGCGGCGGTCGCCTACCGGATGGGTCTGGGGTTCGTCCCGGTCCGCAAGTCCGGGAAGCTCCCGGGCCCGTCGCTGCGGGAGGAGTACACCCTCGAGTACGGCGATGCCGTGCTCGAGATGCACCGCGACGCGCTCGGCCCCGGCCAGCGGGCCCTCATCGTCGACGACGTCCTGGCCACCGGCGGCACGGTGGCCGCGACCACCCGCCTCGTCGAACGGGCCGGGGGCACGGTGGCCGCGATCGACGTCGTCCTCGAGCTGACGTTCCTCGGCGGACGTGACCGGGTCGGCGACTACGAGCTGAACGCCATCGTCACCATGTGACCGGATCGGTGGGCCCTTGCGCCCCCACTAGACTCCGGTCATGAGCGAGGAGGTCCGCTCGGACACGGGACCGGCCACGTCGCCGCTAGCGACGCCGGCCCGGATGCGTGCGCGCCTCGCCCGGTTCGGCGGCCCGCGCACGGCCAACCCGGTCCTGGAGCCGATCCTCCAGGCCGTGCGAACGACGCATCCCAAGGCCGACCTGGGCGTCATCGAGCGGGCCTACGTCGTGGCGGAGGAGCGGCACCGCGGGCAGATGCGCCTGTCAGGCGACGCGTACATCACCCATCCTCTCGCGGTGACGACGATCCTGGCCGAGCTCGGGATGACGCCCGCGACCCTGGCGGCCGCCCTGCTGCACGACACGGTGGAGGACACGCCCTACAGCCTGGCGCAGCTGCGCCGCGACTTCGGTGAGGAGATCGCGGGCCTGGTCGACGGGGTGACCAAGCTCGACAAGGTCACCTACGGCGAGGCGGCCCAGGCCGAGACCGTGCGCAAGATGATTGTCGCAATGGCGCGCGACATCCGGGTGTTGGTCATCAAGCTGGCCGACCGGCTGCACAACGCGCGCACCTGGCGCTACGTCTCGCGCGAGTCGGCGCAGCGCAAGGCGCACGAGACCCTCGAGATCTACGCCCCGCTGGCCCACCGGCTCGGCATGAACACCATCAAGTGGGAGCTGGAGGACCTGTCCTTCGCCACCCTCTACCCCAAGGTCTACGACGAGATCGTCCGCCTCGTGGCGGAGCGGGCGCCGGCCCGGGAGGAGTATCTCGCGGGGGTGCGGTCGCAGGTGTCCGACGACCTGCGCGGCGCCAAGCTCAAGGCGACCGTCACCGGACGGCCGAAGCACTACTACTCCGTCTACCAGAAGATGATCGTGCGCGGCCGCGACTTCGAGGAGATCTACGACCTCGTCGCGGTGCGCGTGCTCGTCGAGACGGTCCGCGACTGCTACGCCGCGCTCGGTGCGCTGCACGCGCGGTGGAACCCGGTGCCCGGCCGGTTCAAGGACTACATCGCGATGCCGAAGTTCAACATGTACCAGTCGCTACACACGACGGTCATCGGGCCCGAGGGCAAGCCGGTCGAGATCCAGATCCGCACGCATACGATGCACCGTCGGGCGGAGTACGGCGTCGCCGCGCACTGGAAGTACAAGGAGGACGCGCGCGACGGGAAGGGTGGTCTCCCGACCACCTCCGGGGAGGTCGGGAACAACGGCGAGATGGTGTGGCTGCGCCAGCTGCTCGACTGGCAGCGAGAGACCGAAGACCCGGGAGAGTTCCTCGACTCGCTGCGCTTCGAGATGCACGCGGGCGAGGTCTACGTCTTCACCCCCAAGGGCGAGGTCGTCTCGCTACCCTCGGGGTCGACACCGGTCGACTTCGCCTACGCTGTGCACACCGAGGTCGGGCACCACACCATCGGCGGCCGGGTCAACGGGCGCCTCGTCCCGCTGGAGTCCGTGCTTGAAAACGGTGACGTCGTCGAGGTGCTCACGTCCAAGGCCGACGGCGCCGGGCCCTCCCGCGACTGGCTCACCTTCGTCAAGAGCGCGCGAGCCCGCAACAAGATTCGCCAGTGGTTCTCGAAGGAGCGCCGCGAGGAGGCGATCGAGCGGGGCAAGGACGCCATCGCCAAGGCCATGCGCCAGCAGAAGCTGCCGCTACAGCGGCTGATGAGCGTTGAGAGTCTGACCGGCGTTGCAGGCGAGCTGCGCTACACGGACATCGACGGCCTGTATGCCGCGGTGGGCGAGGGCCACGTCTCCGCGGTCCACGTCGTCAACCGGCTGCTGGCGTCGTTCGGTGGCGAGGAAGGGGCCAGCGAGGACCTCGCCGAAGCCACCCTGCCGACCCGCGGCCGCCCACAACGACCGGGTGACCCGGGGGTCGTCGTCGTCGGCACCGACGACGTGCTCGTCAAGCTGGCCCGGTGCTGCACCCCGGTGCCGGGTGACCCGATTCTCGGGTTTGTGACCCGAGGCAACGGGGTGTCGGTGCACCGCAAGGACTGCACCAATGCCGATTCCCTCTTGCGACAGCGCGATCGACTCATCGACGTCGAGTGGGCTCCGTCAGCGTCCAGCGTCTTCCTCGTGCAGCTACAGGTTGAAGCCCTGGACCGCAACCGGCTGCTCAGTGATGTCACCCGGGTGCTCTCCGACCAGCACGTCAATATCCTGTCGGCATCCGTGCAGACGTCGCGCAACCGAGTGGCGTTGTCCCGCTTCACGTTCGAGATGGGCGAGCCGTCGCATCTCGATCACGTGATCCAGGCGGTCCGCCGGATCGACGGCGTCTTCGACGTCTATCGCATCACCGGAGGCAAGCCCTCTCCAGCGCCCCAGCCGTGATCGACTATCAGGGTGGATCGTCACCCGCACCGATCCGGTAGATCGCGCGGCGAGCCGACGCTCGGGCGTCCACCTCGCCGGTCGTGGAGCGTTGTCCCCCCGGAGGGGTCTGATGCTCCGCGCTGACTGTCGGTCAGCCCCCGAACTCATCGAGGCCACGGCGCGCCTGGACCAACAACGCCTCCCGCGCTTCGAGCGCGCTCTGGGCCCGCTCGATGCGCTTGGGGTCACCGGACGCCCGGGCCCTCGTCAGGTCGTCGCGCAGCCGCTGCATGGCCGTCTCGAGCTGGTCGGCCAGGCTCTGCGCCCGGGCGGCCGCCTCGGGGTTGCTGGACGACCACCGCTTCTCCTCGGCGTCACGGATGCCCTGCTCGACGCGCCGGAAGGACTTCTCGGTGCGTTCGAGATCGGCGCGGGGCACCTTGCCGGCCTTCTCCCACCGGTCCTGGATGCTGCGCAGCGCCGTCTTGGCCTGTTCGAGGTCGGTCACCGGGAGGAGGCCTTGAGCCTCGGTCAGGAGACGCTCCTTGACCTCGAGGTTGACCTTGAAGCCCTCCTCCTCCTCGGCGACGACCGCGTCCTTGGCGGCGAAGAAGGTGTCCTGCGCCGCCTTGAACCGCTCCCACAGGGCGTCGTCATCAGAACGCCCTGCTCGACCGGCCCGGCGCCAGTCGTCCATGAGGCGCTTGAAGGCGCCCGCCGTGGGCGTCCAGTCCTTGCTGGTGGACAGCTTCTCGGCCTCGGCGACGAGCTTCTCCTTGGCCTCCTTGGCCGACGACTGCTGGGTGTCGAGCTGCGCGAAGTACACGCGGCGAGCCCGGTCGAACCCGTTGCGGGCCGCCGAGAAACGTTGCCAGAGAGCAGTTTCCGACGACCGTTCCAGCCGGGGACCGGAACGCTGGTGGGCCTTCCACTCGTCCAGGAGCTCCCGCATCCGCGCGCCACTGCTCTTCCACTGGATCGACGCCTCGGGCTGCGCGGCGATGCGCTCGGCCTCGGCCACCAGGGCCTCACGCGCGGCCCGCCCCTGCTCCCGAGCCGCTGCCCGCTGTTGGGCGTCCGCGGCGCGCCGGCTCTCCACGGCGGTGCCGATCTCGGCCATCCGCGCCTCGAGGGCGGCGAGATCGCCGACGACATTCGGCTGCTGGGTCTGCTCACGCAGCTTGGCGTAGGCCTCCTGCGCATCCTTGGCCGAGATGTCGGTGTGCGCGACACGCTGCAGCAACAGGTCGACCGTGGCGAGCAGGTCGTCGTACTTGCGCCCGAAGTACGCCAGCGCCTCTCCAGGCGTCGCTCCCGGGTAGGACCCCACCGCTCGCTCACCGTCCGCGGTGGTGACGTGGACGACGCCGTCGTCGGCGACGCGCCCGAAGGCGGAGGTGCGGTCCGGTGAGCCGTGCCGTTTGGCGAACATGGCCGGCGTCGGCACCGGCGCACCCGCGGGGGTCGGCGTCGTGGTCGGCGTCGTGGTCGGGGTCGTGGTCGGGGTCGTGGTCGGGGTCGGGGTATGCGTCGGAGCGGCTGGCCCTGCGGGTGTCGGGTTCTCGCTGGGTGCGGACACCGCATCGGCAACAGGCGTTCCCTCGGGGGCAGGCGTCTCGGGTGGCGGTTCAGGGACGGGGTGCGCGGTGTCGGACATGGTCACGCCTTCGGCTGGACGTCGACGCTGAGGATGTCGATCGGGGCCAGGGGAGACGTCTTGTCGCTCGGGTTGACCCCGGCGGCGGCGATCTTGTCGACGATGTCCATCCCCTGGGTGACGGTCCCGAAGCTCGTGTAGCCGTTGCCGTCGCCGCTCTTCGGCAGGGTCGTGTCCTTGTAGACGATGAAGAACTGGTCGCCGTTGCTGTTCGGGTCACCCCGCTTGCGCGCCATCGCCAGCGTGCCGCGCGGGTAGACGTCGTTGGCGGGCACGTTCTCGATCCCGAAGTGGTAGCCGGGGCCCGGACCACTCCCGGTGCCGGTCGGGTCACCGCACTGGAGGACGAAGATGCCGGTCGTCGTCAGCCGGTGACACGGGCTCGGCGCCCAGTAGCCGTCCTTGGCCAGCAGGATCCAGGAGGCCACCGCGGCCGGGGCGGCCGTGCCGTTGAGGTCGATGCTGATGTCGCCGCAGGTCGTCTTCACGGTCGCCACGTAGGTCTTGCCCTTGGCCGCCTCGACATCGGGCTGGCTGGTGGGCTTCTTCACCGCGGTCTGGTTGGCCGGCGGGGTGCTGCAGCCGGCCAGCACGGACGGGGTCACCGTCGGCGTCGCCGAGGCCGTCGAGTCGGTCGTGGGGGCGCTCGTCGCGGCCGTGGTGGGCGTGTCCGCAGGGGTGGCGTCGGTGCGGTTGGTGAGCACGTTCGCGAGGAAGACGAACCCGATCACCACCACGAGGACTCCGACGACGGCCAGGATGGCCTGCTTGTCACGCACCGACTGTGCCCTTCTCTCGGCGAGCCGTTGCTCGCGCTTCTCCCAGCGCCGTCGTTCCCGAGCGCGATCCTGCTCTTGGTCAACGACACCTCCCGACGCGTACCACCCGTACGCCAGCACACGCGAACGCACGAGGCTACCGAAGGGCCCACGGACAGTGGGTCAGTCTAGGCAACGGCTCAGGGGGTCGGGTGCACCTGCGGTCACGACTGCGTGACGGTTGGCCTCCCCGGCTACGCTCGCAGCGTGCTGACGATCGGGTTCCCCGCGGCCGCTTTCGGCACGAACTGCTTCGTCCTTGCGACCGGCCCCGGTGAGGAGTGCCTCCTCGTCGACCCCGGCGTCGGCGTGGAGGGCCGGGTTGCCGAGGTGTGCCGCGACAACGGGCTGCGCCCGGCCGCCGTCCTGCTCACCCATGGGCACCTCGACCACGTGTATGCCGTGACCCCCGTGTGCCATGGGACCACGGGGGCCGTCATCCCGGCCTACATCCACGGCGACGACCGCTACCGCCTCCGAGACCCGGTCGCCATGCTCGGCGGCGGGATGGTGGCCATGTTGGAGCAGCAGTTCGGGCAGCGCGTGACGTGGACCGAGCCGGAGGACGTCGTCGACCTCACCGATGCGCAGACCCTGACCCTGGCCGGACTCGAGGTCGGCGTACGGCACGCCCCCGGGCATACCGAGGGGTCCGTCGTCTTCACCCTGCCCGAGCTGCCCGACCAGCTGGGCCGTTCCTCCGGCCTGGTCGCCACCTGCCTCAGCGGAGACGTGCTGTTCGCCGGCTCGGTCGGACGCACCGACCTCGCCGGCGGTGACGGCGACGCGATGACCCGCTCGCTGCGCGACGTCGTCCTGCCTATGCCGGACGAGACGCTCGTCCTGCCCGGCCACGGAGCCAGCACGACCATCGGGCGCGAACGGGCCGACAACCCGTTCCTGCAAGGATTGACGACATGAGCAGCCCGACGCCCCGCAGCGACCGGGTCACCCCCATCAGCGGGTTCCCCGAGTACCTGCCCGCCGACCGCATCGTGGAGCAGCGGTTCCTCGACGTCATCCGCGAGACCTTCGAGCTGCACGGCTTCTCGTCCGTCGAGACGCGGTCGATCGAGCCCATCGACCGGTTGAGCGCGCAGGGCGAGGACGCCGACAAGGAGATCTACGCCGTGTCCCGCCTCGCCGGGGGTGACGATGCTGCGACCGACGACGCCCGGTGGGGGCTGCACTTCGACCTCACGGTGCCGTTCGCGCGCTATGTGCTCGAGAATGCCGGCCGGCTGCAGTTCCCGTTCCGGCGCTACCAGATCCAGAAGGCATGGCGCGGCGAGCGCCCGCAGGAGGGCCGCTACCGCGAGTTCACCCAGGCCGACATCGACGTCGTCGACGTGGGCGAGCTGGCCGCGCACTTCGAGGCTGAGATGCCCCTCGTCGTCGCCGACGTGTTCACCCGGTTCCCGGTGGGGGAGTTCGTGATCCAGGCGAACAACCGCAAGATCCCCGAGGGCTTCTACACCGCCATCGGCCTGGCCGAGACCGTCGGCGTGGTCGAGACGCTGCGCATCGTCGACAAGCTCGACAAGGTCGGCGCCGAGAAGGTCACGGCCATGCTGCTCGAGGCGGGCGCCACGGAGGCCCAGGCTCAGCAGTGCCTGTCCCTCGCCGGGATCCGTAGCGGCGACCTGTCCTTCGTCGACCGGGTTCGCGCCCTCGGGGTGGAGCACCCGACGCTCGACGACGGGCTCGCGGCCCTGTCCGACGTCATCGCCGCCGGCATGGCGCAGGCCCCGGGCCGGATCGTCGCGGACCTCAGGATCGCCCGCGGCCTCGACTACTACACCGGCACGGTCTACGAGACCCAGCTGCTCGGCTTCGAGTCGTGGGGGTCGTTCTGCTCCGGCGGCCGCTACGACGCGCTCGCCTCCGACGGACGGTCGACCTACCCGGGCGTGGGGATCTCCATCGGCGTCTCGCGCATCCTCGGGTTGCTGCTCGGCAAGGGTCTGGTCGTCGCGTCACGCTCCACGCCGTCCGCAGTGCTCGTCGCGGTGACCAACGACGAGGACCGCGCCCGGTCCGTCGGGGTCGCCGCGGCCCTCCGCCGCCGCGGCGTCGCCTGCGAGGTGGCGCCCAAGGCCGACAGGTTCGGCAAGCAGATCCGGTATGCGGAACGGCGGGGCGTCCCGTACGTCTGGTTCCCGGGAGCCGACCGGGAGACCGGCGGCGACGAGGTCAAGGACATCCGTTCCGGTGCGCAGGTCGGGGCCGACGCCGACACGTGGGTATGCCCGGTGCAGGACCTGCACCCCACGGTGACCCGGGCGGGCTGACCCGAGGGGTGTGCCCGCCAAAGGTCACCTTTGGCGGTCTGGAGCGGCCGACTGGTCACCTTTGGTCGGAACACCCGTCCCGGAACGACCAAAGGTCACCTTTGGCGGTCTGACGCAGCCGACTGGTCACCTTTGGTCGGAACACCCGTCCTGGAACGACCAAAGGTCACCTTTGGCGCTTCAGTAGTACGCCAAAGGTGACCTTTGGCGGATCAAAGGCCCGGGGCCGTGCCCGCGATCAGGCCAGGGCCTCGCGCCGACCCGGGGCGTCGCCATGGTCGAGGACGATCCCGCACGACCGGAGCTCCAGGGCGGCCAGCGCGCGCACCATGGCCGGGTCACCGTCGCGGAACCGCCCCGCCGGGTCCGGACCCAGGCGGGCCAGCTTGCGCAGCGGCTGCCGGGTGAGCGCTCTCAGGGCGAACAGCTCCTGAGCGCCGGGCGCGGTCGCGAGCCGTTGGGCGGCCGTCGCCCGCCGCACGAAGCGGACCCGGACCACCGCCCACACGACCAGCGCGAGCAGGATCGGCACCGCCGCCACGGCGAACCCCGTCACGTGGGCGATCGTCGTGATCGTCGTCCCGAGCGACGCCCCGACGGCGGCGAGCTGTTGACCGGTCCCGGAAAGCGCATCGAACGGACCACGCAGGGTGTCCCCGACCACGGGAAGGCCGCCCACCTGCCCGGCCGCGCCCGTCATGTTGTCGCGGAATCCGGTGCCGGCGGACGCGAGCCCGTCGGCCGGGCCCCGCAAGACGTTGATCCCGTCGCTGACCGCGCGCCCGACCCAGACGCATACAGCGATCCAGCACAGGAGGAGCACATCGCCGACGATCTGCCGGGTGCGACGTCGGGGGGTGTCGGCGTACAGCTTCATGTCGCCCTCCCGGGGCTGCGTGACGGCTCATGACGCCGGGGGATCCCCAGCGCGCCCACCGTATTGCGCCGCCAACCGTCTCACCTGTCGGGACAGGTGCGGCTAGAGTCAGCGGCGTGAAGGTCGCCATCCCGCGTGAGGTCAAGAACAACGAGTTCCGGGTGGCTATCACGCCCTCAGGCGTCCACGAGCTGACAAGGCACGGCCACGACGTGTTCATCGAGCACGACGCCGGTGTCGGTTCGTCGATCGTCGACGACGACTACGTGGCCGCCGGGGCCAAAATCCTCCCCGATGCCGACGCCACATGGGCCGAGGGCGACCTCGTGCTCAAGGTCAAGGAGCCCGTGGCGCTGGAGTACCACCGGATGCGGGAGGGGCAGCTCCTCTTCACCTACCTCCACCTCGCCGCCGACCAGCCCCTCACCAAGGAGCTGGCCCGGCGCAAGGTAACGGCCATCGCCTACGAGACCGTCGAGCTGCCCGACCGCTCACTCCCCCTGCTCGCCCCCATGTCGGAGGTCGCCGGGCGCCTCGCCCCTCAGGTCGGGGCGCACACCCTGATGCGCGCCCAGGGTGGCCGGGGCGTGCTCATGGGCGGTGTCTCCGGGGTCTACGCCGCCAAGGTCGTCGTGATCGGCGCCGGCGTCTCCGGCATGAACGCCGCGGCGATCGCCCTGGGTATGCAGGCCGAGGTGCTGCTCCTCGACCGCGACATCAGCAAGCTGCGGCACGCCGACGCGATCTACCAGGGTCACTGCCAGACCGTCGCCTCGAACGCGTACGAGGTGGAGCGCGCGATCGTCGACGCCGACCTGGTCATCGGCGCCGTCCTCGTCCCGGGCGCGAAGGCCCCGACCCTCGTCACCAACGAGCAGGTCTCGCGGATGAAGCCCGGCTCGGTGCTCGTCGACATCTCGATCGACCAGGGCGGCTGCTTCGAGGACTCGCGCCCGACGACCCACGCCGACCCCACCTACCGGATCCACGACTCGGTGTTCTACTGCGTAGCCAACATGCCGGGGGCGGTGCCGCACACGAGCACCTACGCCCTCACCAACGTCACCCTCCCGTATGCCGTCGAGCTCGCCGACCGCGGCTGGCGTGACGCGCTGCGCCGGGACCACGCCCTCGGTCTTGGCCTCAACACCTACGACGGGGCCGTCGTCTACGGGCCCGTCGCCCAGGCCCACGGGCTCGAGTCCACGCCGCTCGACCAGGTGCTCAGCTGACGTCTCCCGCCAGCCGGCCCGACCCACCCCCGTCGCCGCTGGACCGGAGCGTCTCCGGCTGGCTCGACCACCTCCAGGTCGAGCGCGGTGCCGCGCACAACACGCTCGTGTCCTACCGCCGCGACCTGGATCGCTACCGCGGCTTCCTCGCCGCGCGGGGGATCGACGACGCGGCCCAGGTCAGCGAGCGGGACGTCACCGACTTCCTCGCGTCGCTGCGGGAGGGCTGGGCCGACCGGCCGGCCCTGTCGGCCTCGTCGGCCGCCCGCACCCTGGTCGCCGTCCGGGGCCTGCACAGGTTCCTCGCCGTGGAGGGTGAGGTGCCCGTGGACCCGGCCGGCGCCGTCGCACCGCCGAAGGCGCCCAGCCGGCTGCCCAAAGCCATCCCCGTCGAGAGCGTGGAGCGGCTGCTCGAGGCGGCCTCGGTGGGTAACACCCCGGTGTCGTTGCGCGACCGCGCGCTGTTCGAGGTCCTCTACGGCGCCGGCGCCCGGATCTCCGAAGCGGTGGGCCTCGACATCGACGACCTCGACGTCGGCGCCGACGGCTCGGGCAGCCCGAGCGGAGCGGCATCGGTGCGCCTGGTCGGCAAGGGCGACAAGGAGCGGGTCGTCCCCCTCGGCCGGTATGCCGTCGAGGCGGTCCGTGCCTACCTCGTCCGGGCGCGACCCGCCCTTGCCGCGGCCGGGAGGGGCACGCCGGCCCTCTTCCTCAACCAGCGCGGCGCCCGCCTGTCTCGACAGAGCGCCTGGACGGCCCTCCAGGGGGCCGCCGGACGGGCCGGGCTCTCAGGTCACGTGTCACCGCATACGTTCCGGCACTCGTTCGCCACCCACCTGCTCGACGGCGGCGCGGACGTCCGCGTGGTCCAGGAGCTGCTGGGGCACGCGTCGGTGACGACGACGCAGATCTACACCCTGGTCAGTGTGCAGCGGCTGCGGGAGGTCTACGCGGGGGCCCACCCACGAGCCCGCTGGTAGGGTCCCGAGCAGCGTTCCACCGATCAGCGCGAGGCTGACCGACCAGCTCGAACACCCGGAGAGACACCTGTGACCGCAGAGGTGAACCCGCGCGAGTTCCCATCATCGGCCGACACCCACCACCATCCGTCGACGCCCGACCCGCTGCCCGGCACCGAGCGGGCCGGAGTGGGTGCGCTGGGGCCGACGGGCCGTCCGATGCCCGACTTCCCCGAGCCGCAGCCGCTGGCCTCGCACGGCCCGGCGCGGGTCATCGCCATGTGCAACCAGAAGGGTGGCGTCGGCAAGACGACGACGACCATCAACCTCGGTGCGGCGCTGGCCGAGATCGGTCGCAAGGTGCTGCTCGTCGACTTCGACCCCCAGGGGGCTCTGTCGGTCGGGCTCGGGATCCGCACCAACGAGCTCGACGTGACGATCTACAACCTGCTGGTCGAGCGCGGCCACGACGTGCGCGACATCATCCAGCACACCCGCACCGAGAACCTCGACCTCGTCCCCGCCAACATCGACCTCTCCGCGGCCGAGGTCCAGCTGGTCGGCGAGGTGGCCCGCGAGCAGATCCTCGCTCGCGCGCTGCGGCCCGTCATGGACGACTACGACGTGGTCCTCATCGACTGCCAGCCCTCGCTCGGGCTCCTGACCGTCAACGCGCTGACCGCCGCGCACGGGGTGATCATCCCGCTGGAGTGCGAGTTCTTCGCCATGCGCGGGGTCGCGCTGCTCGTCGAGACTATCGACAAGATCACCGACCGGCTCAACCCGCGGCTGCAGGTCGACGGCATCCTCGCCACGATGTTCGACAGTCGCACCCTGCACAGCCGCGAGGTCGTGCGCTCGGTCGTCGACCACTTCGGCGAGCAGGTCTTCCACACGGTCATCAGCCGCACCGTGAAGTTCCCCGACGCGAGCCTGGCGGCCGAGCCGATCACGACGTACGCCACCGCGCACGCCTCGGCCGCGGCATACCGGCAGCTCGCCCGTGAGCTCATCGCCCGCGGCGGGGCGGCCTGAGGGCATGAGCGACCGGTCATCGGTCGTCCCGACCGGTGACGTGACCCCCGGCGGGGTGCTCACCCGGCGCAGCGGGCCGACCCCGTTCGAGGTGCACCTCGACGTCTTCGAGGGTCCGTTCGACCTGCTGCTGGGGCTAATCTCCAAGCACCGTCTCGACATCACCGAGATCGCCCTGGCCCAGGTCACCGACGAGTTCATCGGCCACATCCGCACCGCCCGCGAGTCCGACGTGGAGTGGGACCTCGGTCAGGCGTCCGAGTTCCTCCTCGTGGCTGCGACGCTGCTCGACCTCAAGGCCGCGCGGCTGCTGCCTCAGTCGGCCGCGGCCGACGAGGAGGACCTCGCGCTCATCGAGGCCCGGGACCTGCTGTTCGCGCGGCTGCTTCAGTACCGCGCCTTCAAGGACATCGCCCGCGCGTTCGGCCTCCGCATGGCGACGGCCGGCCGGATGACGGCGCGCCAGGCCGGCCTCGAGCCGCAGTTCGCCACACTGCTGCCCGAGCTGGTCTTCGGGATCACCCCCGAGCAGCTGGCGATGATCGCGGCGCGAGCGCTCACCCCGAAGGTGCCGCCCACCGTCGGACTCGAACACCTGCACGCCCCGCAGGTCAGTGTGCGGGAGCAGGCCCTGCTCGTCATCGACCGGCTGCGGAGGGAGCGAAGCTGCTCGTTCCGCGAGCTCGTCGCCGACGCCGACGACACCCTCGTCATCGTCGCCCGGTTCCTCGCCCTGCTCGAGCTGTTCAAGGAGTCGGCCATCGCCTTCGACCAGCCCGAGGCGCTTGGCCCGCTGACCGTCCGGTGGACGGGCAGCGACGCGGGCGCGGTCGACCCTGCCGACGCCGCCCACGCCATCGGCGACGAGTTCGACGAGCCCCAGAGCAACCAGCCTGACAAGGCCACCGACCCAGCCAGAACCGCCAGCAGCAAGAGCACCAAGAGCACCATGAGCACAGGAGCCCCCTCGTGACCGACCTCTCCCAACGCTCGGACCTCCCCGACCTCGCCCTACCCCCTGATCCAGCTGACCCAGCGGGCCCGGCTGACCCAACGGACCCAACGGACCCAGCGGACCCGAGGAGGCGGCTCGACATCGACACCGTGCCCGGTGGGGCCCGCTCCGCCATCGAGGCCGTGCTCATGGTCGTCGACGAGCCGGTGAGCGAGCTCGCCCTCGCATCCGCCCTCGAGCTGCCGGTTGACACCGTGCTCGGCCATCTCACCGGCCTCGAGGACGACTATGCGGCGGCGCACCGCGGGTTCACGCTGCGCAACGTCGGCGGCGGGTGGCGGGTCTACAGCCGGTCGGACTACGCCTCCTTCGTGGAGAAGTTCCTCCTCGACGGTCAACAGGCCCGGCTCACCCAGGCCGCGCTCGAGACGCTCGCCGTGATCGCCTACCGCCAGCCGGTCAGCCGCGGCCGGATCAGCGCCGTCCGCGGCGTCAACGTCGACGGTGTGCTTCGCACGCTGCTGACCCGCGGCCTGATCGAGGAGCTCGACGAGGCGGGGGAGGGCGGGTCGATCCTCTACGGCACCACACTGTCGTTCCTCGAGCGGATGGGGCTCAGCTCGCTCGACGAGCTGCCCGCGCTCGCCCCGTTCTTGCCTGAGGTCGACGCCCTCGACGAGCTGGCCGAGAGGGGACGGGCATGACGCCGGGAGCGGATCGGCCCGACCGGCCCGACCGGCCTGGTCGTCAGGGTCCGGGAGGTCGCAAGCCGCGCACCGGTCACGGCGCCGAGGGCGGGCGGCCACAGGGCCGGTCCGGGCCGGCCAAGGGAGCAGGCCCGAGCAAGGGCGCGGGGCCGAGGTTCGCCGGGTCGACGAAGAGTAGCCAGCCCACCAAGCTCCCGCCGCGCAAGGACGTGCCGCAGGTCGACGTCCACGACCCCGACGGCGTACGCCTGCAGAAGCTCCTCGCCGCCGCCGGCGTGGGGTCCCGGCGGGTCTGCGAGAACCTCATCACCGCCGGCCGGGTGGAGGTCGACGGGCAGGTCGTCACCGAGCTCGGCGTGCGGATCGACCCCTCGCAGACGGTCCATGTCGACGGCGTGCGGATCCAGCTCGACGAGTCGCGGGTCTACCTGGCGTTCAACAAGCCACTGGGTGTCGTCTCGACGATGAACGACGAGCTGGGCCGGGTGTCTCTTGCCGACTACGTGGGGAACCGGCCTGAGCGGCTCTTCCACGTCGGGCGTCTCGACGCCGACACCGAGGGCCTGCTGCTGCTCACCAACGACGGTGACCTCGCCCACCGGCTGCAGCACCCGGCATACGGCGTGCCGAAGACCTACATCGCGCAGATCCCCGGTCCGGTGCCACGCGACCTCGGCAAGCGGCTGCGAGACGGTGTCGAGCTCGACGACGGCCCGGTGTCGGTCGACTCGTTCAAGGTCGTCGACTCACAGCCCGGACGGGCGCTCGTCGAGGTGATCCTCCACGAGGGGCGCAAGCACGTCGTGCGTCGGATGCTCGACGCGGCGGGCCATCCGGTGCAGACCCTCGTGCGCGTCCAGGTCGGTCCCATCCGGCTCGGCGACCTCAAGTCGGGCCGTACCCGACGGCTCACCCAGGACGAGGTCGGACGGCTCTACCAGGCTGCCGGGATGTGACGCCTGTGCACGTCCGGATCGTCGGAACGGGGCTGATCGGGGCGAGCCTCGGCATCGCGCTGTCGCGCAGGGGTTTTCACGTCACACTGTCCGACCCGTCGCCCACAGCCGTGCGACTTGCCCGCGACCTCGGGGCCGGGCAGATCGCCAGCCTGCACGATCCGGCGCCCGACCTCGTCGTCGTCGCCGCGCCCCCCGACGTCGCGGCCGCAGCGGTGCTCGACGCGCTCGCCACCTGGGACCTCGCCGTCGTCACCGACGTGGCGTCGGTCAAGGGCGCCGTGCTTCGCGAGGTGCACGCCGGGGGAGGCGACCTCACCCGATACGTCGGCTCGCACCCCATGGCCGGCCGGGAGCGGTCGGGGGCCGGGGCCGCTCGGGCCGACCTCTTCGAGGGGAGCGCCTGGGTCGTCGTCGCCACCGTGGCGAGCGACAGCCGGGCGGTCAAGCTGGTGCGGCAGGTGGCGTCCGCCGCCGGGTCGGCAGTCAGCGTCATGTCGGCCGACGAGCACGACGCCGCCGTCGCCGCCGTCTCGCACGTGCCTCAGGTCGTGGCGAGCCTGGTCGCCGCCCGGCTCCGGGACGTCCCGGAGCCTGCCGTCGCGCTGGCCGGGCAGGGTCTGCGCGACGTGACCCGCATCGCCGCCAGCGACCCACGGCTCTGGACCCAGATCCTCGCCGGCAACGCCGCGGCCGTCCACGAGGTCCTCACTGCGTTGCGCGCCGACCTCGACGAGGTCATCGCCGCCCTCGACGAACTCTCCGACGGCGACGGGCACGGAGCGCTGGAGGTCGTGCACCGCGCGGTCGGCAACGGCAACATCGGGTACGCCCGCATCCCTGGCAAGCACGGGGCCGCCCCCACCGCATACGCCACCGTCGTCGTGGTCGTGCCGGACACGCCCGGAGCCCTGGGCCAGCTGTTCACCGACATGGGTGCGGCCGGCGTCAACCTCGAGGACCTGCACCTCGAGCACGGCCTCGGACAGCCCTTCGGGTTGGCCGAGGTGTCGGTCCTCCCAGTGGTGGTGGAGCAGCTCCTCGCCGCGCTCGACGAGCGGGGCTGGCGCGTGCACGACTGACTCCGGGGCGGTTCCAAGGCGTGCCGGTCGGTTAGAGTCGTGGCCTGTGACCGCTTCTGGGACCTCGTCGCCCGACTCCCGCCCCAGTGCAGTCATCGCGATCGACGGGCCGTCCGGGTCGGGCAAGTCCACCGTCGCCCGCGCCGTTGCCACCCACCTCGGCGTGGGCTACCTCGACACCGGGGCGATGTACCGGGCGCTCACGTGGTGGTGTCTCGACCAGGGCCTGGCGCTGACCAACCGGGATGCGGTGGCGCGCGCGGCGATGTCGCTGGACCTGGCGGTCGGCACCGACCCGGCCGCGCCCTGGGTGCGGGTCGCCGGGCGGGACCTCTCGGCGGCCGTTCGCGAGACCCGCATCTCGGCTGCCGTGTCGGAGGTCGCCACGAACCTCGAGGTCCGGGACACCATGCGTCGGCGTCAACGCGCCATCATCGCCGACTGCGCCGCCCGCACTGGTGGATGCGTTGTCGAGGGGCGCGACATCACCACCGTCGTTGCCCCCGACGCCGACGTCCGGGTGCTGCTCACGGCGTCGCAGGACGCCCGCCTCGCCCGCCGGACCCTCGAGCTCCACGGGGGCACCGACGCCGACAGCCTGGCGGCGACGCGCGACCAGATCGTGCGCCGGGACCGCGACGACTCCACGGTCTCGCAGTTCACCACCGCCTCCGACGGGGTCGTCACAGTCGACACGTCACAGCTGGATCTGGCCGACTCGGTGGCCGCCGTCCTGGCCGTCGTGCGGGAGCACGCTCCGGCCTGAGGGACAATGTGGTGCCCCACCTAATGGGAGCGTGGCGCTTTCCCGGCCACACAAGAGGAGCGCAGCGCACGGATTTCCGTGCGGGCCGCTCCTCATCTTTGGCGTGTTGAGACCCCAACGCCCCTGACTGCGTACCGAACGAGGCTGTTTTCCGTGACTGACCCCTCCACCCCTGATGTCGACGATCCCGCCGATGCCGACAACGCGAACGACCCGGGCATGGAGCGCGTCCTGCGCGCCGGCCTGGAGGACTTCGACCTCAGCGACGAGGACCGTGCGCTGCTGGCGGGCGCCGCTCACGGCGGTCTGCCTGGGCTCGCCGAGGGCCCGCAGCCGGTTGTCGCCGTCGTGGGCCGCCCCAACGTGGGCAAGTCGACCCTGGTCAACCGCATCCTGGGCCGCCGCGAGGCCGTCGTCGAGGACGTGCCCGGCGTGACGCGCGACCGGGTCGCTTACGAGGCGGAGTGGTCGGGCCGGCGGTTTACCCTCGTCGACACCGGTGGCTGGGAGGTCGGTAAGGAGGGCATCCACCTGCGCGTCGCCGAGCAGGCCGAGGTGGCCGTCGACCTGGCCGATGTCGTCCTGTTCGTCGTCGACGCGACCGTCGGCGCCACCGACACCGACGAAGGTGTCGTGCGGCTGCTGCGGCGGTCGGGCAAGCCGGTCGTGCTCGTGGCCAACAAGGTCGACGACCAGCGCTTCGAAGCCGACGCCACCGCACTGTGGAACCTCGGCCTGGGCCAGCCCTGGCCGGTGTCCGCGCTGCACGGCCGGGGGAGTGGCGACGTCCTCGACGCCGTCCTGGAGGTCCTGCCCGACGTCTCGGCCGTCGGAGGGGCGTATGCGCGTGGCGGTCCCCGTCGCGTCGCTCTCGTCGGTCGCCCCAACGTCGGCAAGTCGTCGCTGCTCAACCAGCTGGCCGGTGCGGAGCGCGTGGTCGTCGACGCCGTGGCCGGGACGACCCGCGACCCGGTGGACGAGCTCATCGAGCTGGGCGGCAAGACGTGGCGGTTCGTCGACACCGCCGGCATCCGTCGCCGCGTCCACCAGACCCGCGGGGCCGACTTCTACGCCTCGCTGCGCACCCAGACCGCTCTGGAGAAGGCGGAGGTCGCCGTCGTCCTCATCGACGCCGGTGAGCCCATCGCCGAGCAGGACATCCGGGTGATCCAGCAGGTCATCGACTCGGGGCGCGCGCTCGTGGTCGGCTACAACAAGTGGGACACGCTCGACGAGGAGCGCCGCTACTACCTCGAGCGGGAGATCGAGCGCGAGCTCGTTCAGATCCCCTGGGCGCCGCGCGTGAACCTCTCGGCCCGCACCGGCCGGCACACCGACCGGCTGGTACCGGCGTTGGAGCAGGCCCTGGCGTCGTGGGAGCTGCGCGTGCCGACGGGCCGGCTCAACGCTTTCTTCGGCGAGATCGTCGCCGGCCACCCGCACCCGGTGCGCGGCGGCAAGCAGCCCCGCATCCTCTTCGCGACGCAGGCGGCCACGCAGCCGCCGCGGTTCGTCGTGTTCGCGTCGGGCTTCATCGAGGCGGGCTACCGCCGGTTCCTCGAGCGGCGGCTGCGCGAGGAGTTCGGGTTCGAGGGGACGCCCATCGAGGTGTCGGTCCGGGTGCGGGAGAAGCGGTCCGCTAGGTCGCGATGACCCGGTAGTGGTGGCCCAGCTGGGTCTCGGCGACCACCGAGTCGAGCCAGGCGGGCGGCTGCGGCCAGTGCCCCCGGCGGGTGAGCTCTTCCTGCAGCCGGGCCAGGAGGACGTCGCGGTCGGTGCCCAGGCCGGCCGCCAGGACGGCATCGCAGGCGGCCTGGATCTCCTCGCCAGTTTTCAGACGTGAATCCACGGCGGGCTGATTGGTGTCCTCGTCGCTCACAACACCCTCCTCGGTCGGTGGTGCGGGTCACGCTAGTCCGGTTCGGCCCCGGGGCCTGCCCCGGTCGCCCGTCCAACAGGCACGGGTGACCCCAGGGCCTGGCCAGTGCGGCGTGTCGCGGGGCTTCGGCCCTACTGTGCCTGTTCTCGGGGTGGTCGATTTCGGCGCCCTGTATGCCGTGCGCTAATCTTTCGTTCGCTCTCCTGCGGGGGAGCATGGTCTTCTCAGGCACCTGGGAGCCAGCCACGGGCTGTGGCGCAGCTTGGTAGCGCACTTGACTGGGGGTCAAGGGGTCGCAGGTTCAAATCCTGTCAGCCCGACTGAAGTTTCTGCAGGTCAGGAGCGTGCTCGCCACTCAGATCACGGCGACGTGCAAGATACGTGCAAGATCGAGGTCCTCGCGCACGCTCCTGCTCCTCCCGAGCGTGCGCGGGGAACTTCTCGAACAAGCCGGGCTACACGCTCATTAAGCGAGGCGGCCACGCGCACCAAAGGCGGGAGCGAGCGTGCACTCCTGCGCCGCCGGGCCCTGTGCGGAAATCAATCTGACGCGCCCCCCGAACTCGCCGTGACGCCCGAGGCGTCGTGGGAGCTTCGGACAGCCACTGCGATAGGCGTGCACTCCGACGCGCCCGGCAGGCGGCGGAGTGGGTCACCTCCCAGCGGGCGACTAGAGCACCCGCAAGTCGCCGACTGGGACGGTCGAAGGCGGTCACCAATCAGCCAATTTTCCCCATTACCGACTCGCGGCAGGAGAGGAGGTGTCAGCGACCTACGCGGCGAGCTCGCTGACCGTGGCATGAGCGAGGTGCTACCGCGGGAGCCGACTGTCCGCTGCTCTGAGGCCCGGGCGTCGTTGCTGGTTAGGGGGTTCGCTGCGCATGTGTTCGCCAGCCGCCGTGGTTCGGCGGCGTTCGGAGTAGGGGTGACTACGGGTTCTTGCGACGAGCCGATCGGCGTCCTGGACCAGGGTCCTCTACATTCCCGGGGCCAACGTCAGCGTGAGGCGAATCGTCATGGCGGGTAAGTTCGAGCTGTACAAAGACAAGTCCGGCTAGTTCAGGTTCCGATTCAACGCGAGCAACGGCCAGGTCATCGCTACCGGCGAGGCCTACGAGACCAAGGCCAGCGCCCTGAACGGCATTGAGTCGTTGAAGAAGGACTCGGCCGTTGTCTTTCTGACGACCAGACCAGCCTACTTGACACGCGGTGACTAACCCGGATGTTGCATCGGTCTGCTGGGTGAGGTGTGTCCCGTGCTTCGGGCTACCCGTGCAGCTCGTGTGGTGGAAGCGCCCCTGGCGCTGCCCCAAGCTCACGTGTCCGGTGTCGGTATTCACTGAACGGGACGAAAAAGCCCCCCGCACGCGAGCCCTGCTCACGACGAGGGCGTCCTGGTCGGCGGCACCGCAACTGCGCCGGGAGTACGCTTGGGCCCTCGGCCTGGCCTGTCAGCTCGGGACCACATGGAAGACGGTGTGGCGCAATCAAGCCGCTGCTCGAGGTCATGGATGCCGACCGGCCGGTTCGACGGGGTGGGGTGGGCGAGCCAAAGGCAAGAAGCCCTTGTGGGCGTGGCAGTCAAGCTCAAGGAGCCGTGGGTATACGGGCGGGCCAGCATGGCGATCTCGGCCGATGGCTCAGCCGCCTAGCTGCACCGGTTCGTTGCCGAACATGTCGAGCCCGGGTCGCGGTTGATCACCGACGGCTGGACCGGCTACGCGGCGTCGACAAGCTCGGCTGCGTCCACGATGTCGCCTTGGGCCAGGACGTAATGTCCGCGTTGACCCTGGGAACCGCGCAACGAACGCGCCGCACGCCTGCGCGGGGAGGACCCCGGTGAGCCACCCTGGGGGGAGCATGTCTATGTCCGACGGTGATACTTGCCGGATCCTGACGGACGCTCGTTCTCGGCTGCCCAGCACTCGATCACTGTGGAGCTGCCAGCCGGGGGTTGATCCGATCGCCCAATGAGGTTCGGCTCAGGTCACGAAGAGACCGGGGTGATCCGCACGCCGTTGACGGTAGTCGCGACGACTCATCGGGCGCGACGGCCCCCTGTGCGTGTCGGTGATCCATGACAGTGTGGACCCAGGTGGGGACAGGGGGTCTGGGAGTGAACACGGAGCCGGTCGCGCACGTGCCGATTGCCTCTTCGGGTCCGATCTTCGAGGGGTCCCTGGTTCGCTGGCCAACGGCACCCGGCTGTCCGACCGGAGTCGTCGGACGCGTCGGAAGCAGTCAGGTCTCGGTTCTCTTCGACGGCGAGCACGAACCCAAGCTCTTCAGCGCTCGTGCCGGCGTTCTGGAGAGAGTCGTGCTGGCGGGCATGGTGAAGCGGATCAATACGGGAGATGTCGGCGTCATTCAGGGTATGGCGACCGCTGCCCCACCCCGATGGCAGGTGTTCGTGAGCGGCAAGGTGATCACTGTCGCCGAGGTCGATCTCCGCCCGCACGTCCTCGACGACCCGCGCAGCCGTGCGGAGGGCGGGCGACTGGGCAGCGCCCGGCAGTTCGCGCTTGCAGTAACGGCCCGCCGGTATGAGGTCGAGCAGCTGACGAACGACCTCGTCTCGCTCGGAGAATCGCGCGTCGATCTGAAGCCGCACCAAATCTCCGTCGTACACCGGGTGGTGTCCGACTACCCACACCGCTAGCTGCTGTGCGACGAGGTTGGCCTCGGCAAGACGATCGAGGCGGGCCTCGTCCTCAAGGAGCTCCGCGCACGCGGCGGCGCGGCCCGATGCATCGCGATCGTCCCACCCAACCTCATCCGTCAGTGGCAGTTCGAGCTGAAGTCGAAGTTCAACGAAGTGTTTTCGATCCTGAACTCCGACACCGTTCGCTACCTCAAGTCCTCGCAGGGCTACGACGGCAATCCGTTCGAGAAGTTTGACAGCGTCATCGTGTCGAGCGGGTGGATCTCGGGCGAGCCCTGGTCGAAGCTCATGGCCGAGGTGCCGTGGGACATGGTCATCGTCGACGAGGCCCACCATGCGCGCGTGCGGATCTCGGGGAAGAAGCGCGAAGAGACCCGGCTATACCGCGCGGTGCGTGCGGTCGTCTCACCCGACGCGTTCTCGAAGAGGGCGGCGCTGTTCCTTACGGCGACCCCGATGCAGCTCGACAGTAAGGAGCTCTACAGCCTCGTCGAGCTCCTCGACCCCGCATTGTTCCCCACCGTTGAGCACTTCGAACGGCACCGCGCGGACGTTCCTGGGCTCAGTCGACTCGTCCACGATCTGACGCTTCATGGCTTCCCGCCACCGGGCGAAGACCCTGACGAGGTCATCGACCGTGTCGCCGTCTGGCTTGGTCGAGATGCCGACGAGATCGCTGCTGAACTCTCAGCCGGCGAGCAATCGGTCGCTCGGGTCTGTGAGAACCTGGCGAGCCGTCACCTGCTGTCCGAGGTACTGATCCGCAACCGCAAGAAGATCATCGGCGGCTTCATGCCTCGCCATGCTCACCGTTGGGAGGTGAACCCGACGCCTGAGGAGCTCGAGGCCCTCAACGCCGTCGAGGAATACGTGCGCGAAGGATTCGCGCGAGCCGACCGCACACAAGACATGGCGGTTGGGTTCGTCATGGTGATCTTCCAGAAGTTGATGGCGAGCAGCATCCGGGCGTTGCGGGTCTCCCTGGATCGCCGTCGCCAACGCCTCGAGAACAGCGCGGCCAAGCCCGCGCTCGGCAAGCGTCGTGCAGCACTGATCGAGGACATTGAGGATGGAATCGACAGGGACGAGTTCGTCGCCGGTCTTTTAGATGAGGTCTCCGCGGCCGACGCCGAGGAAGCGCACGAGCTGGCGCGACTGGTCGAGCTGCTCGACGCCCTTCCGACTGACTCGAAGGGGGACGTGCTGGTCGAGCAGCTGACGGAACTCGCCAAGCAGGAGCCGGCGCCGAAGGTCTTGCTCTTCACGGAGTTCCGGGAGACACAGGAGTACCTGCGTGGCCGCCTTGAATCGATGGGCTGGGATGTCAACCTCTTCCACGGGCAACTGAAGCCTGAGTCCAAGGATGCGTCTGTCGATGCATTCCGGTCGGCGGCTGGCCCAAGCATCCTGCTCAGCACCGAAGCCGGCGGGGAGGGCCGCAACTTCCAGTTCTGTCACCTGCTGGTGAACTACGACCTGCCGTGGAACCCAATGCGCGTGGAGCAACGAATCGGCCGCGTCGACCGCATCGGGCAGACAGAAACCGTCCAGGTCTTCAACTTCTGGGTGAAGGGCACGATCGAGGAACGTGTGCTCAACGTCCTCGAGCAGAGGATCAACGTCTTTGAGGAGACCGTGGGCGGCCTCGACCCCATCCTCGGCGACACAGAGCGCGACCTCGGCAAGATCCTGCGCCTTGGGGGTGAGGAGCGTGAGCTTGCACTCGCGCAGTATGAGGAGCAGGTCGAGCGCAGGATGCGGAACGCTCGGTCGGCTGATGAGAAGCTCCGCGACTTCATCATGGAGACGAAGAGCTACACGCGAGAGATCGCCGAGCAGCTCGTTGCCGGCGCCTCGCCGATCAGCCCTGCAGATCAAGAGCGCTTCGTGGCGCGGCTGCTGGCCGACGTGAACACATATCTCAGCAAAAACGGCGACGGCACGTACGAGATCACGTTCCACGAGCCCTTCGTCAGTAACTATCCGCAGCACTCCAAGGAGCGGCGCCGGCGCACCGTGGCGATGCGTCCTGACGTCCGTCCCGACAGCGAGCACGTCGAGTACCTGGCGATGGGCAACCCAGTGGTCGATGACCTGATCGCGCGCGCAACGAGCTCGTCATACGAGGGCGGCGCCGCTGCTTTCGACATCGAGGACGTCGCTGGAGTCGCGGCGGGCGAAGGATGGCTCGTGGTGCACGAGCTCGGTGTGCCAGGTCTGAAAGAGGCGCGCGAGCTGATGTCGCTGCTCGTCCGCGACGGGGGCGATCTCGACGTTGGGGCCGGCAGTGCGCTGTTAGACCGCGCAGCGACCTTCCCCAACGACCGCGCCATGACGCCATCGGACTTTGGCCTCGATGACCTCGACACGGCGATCGCCGCGGCCGAGGCTCGTTGCTACGAGCACCTTGGCGCCATCGAGGTCCGGGTCCGCGAGGAGTCCCAGCGCGCTTTGGAGCGCGAACGGGCCAAGATGGCGAACTACTTCGACTACCGCGACGTTGCTGCGCAAGATCGGCTTGCAAGCTCCAAACAGACCTTGCGGCAGCTCGAGGCAGCCGACAGCCCAGAGACTCGGCGCATCATTCCCGTCTGGAAGGCAAACGTGGCTCGAGACGAGCGGCTCATCGAACAGCTCACACAGGAGCGTGAGGACCAGCTCGCAGCGCTTCAACGCCGGGCTGCCGGATCGGGAGACCTGCGGCTCGTCGCGCTCGCAAGCGTGCACATCGGCGCGGAGGAGGACGAGTGACGGGTCAGGTACTTCCTCTGCGGCACCTCTCAGTACGGGTTCCCTGGCACGACACCGCGTACGACGGACGGATCTGTGCTGATCCGCTGGCAAATGGTGCGTGCCTACGTCTCAAGCGGATCTCGGAGGAGCGAGATGACGTGCACGAGGTCGCGCTCGCTGGCCGTTCGTGGCTTGATCTCGAGCCTCGCCAGCTGCCACCGTGCGCGGCCGAACGCGCGGGCTTCATGTCGCCGAAGCCTCGCGGAAGCGTGAAGAACCACCCGTACGCGGCGTGGAACGATGTCTACAAGCGGTTCACACCCACAGCTTTCGAGATCCCGCCGTTCTCGGCGGATTGCGTGCCGTTCCGGTGGATGCTCCGTGACGAAGCGGTGACCATCGCGGACCAGTACGAGATCCCATACGAGGGCGACCTTGAGGCGGCGGTCGATGCTGAGGCTAACCTCAAGAGCCCGGCGTGGGTGCAGCACGCGACGAACCAACAAGCACTCCTCGACACGTTCTTCTCGGCCATTCAGCCCAAGAGGAGTCTGATCTTCGTCTACGCCAAGGAGTCACCGCTCGCGGCGGACCCGCGTCGCGTGCTCATTGGCGTCGGTCGCGTGGCGAGCGTGGGCGCGGTCAAGCCATACGACCAGTCTGGTGATGGCTTTGGTTCTGTGCTGTGGGAGCGCATCGTCGGTCACACGATCCGCCCGAATATGACCGATGGCTTCCTCCTGCCCTACCAGGACCTGCTGCGCTTGGCAGACGAGAACGCGGGCATCGACATCGAAGACTGCACCGTCTTCGTGCCCGACGAGTTCACCGATCAGTTCTCCTACGCATCCGAACACGTGAGCCACGACGCCGCGCTCAGCGTCTTGCTCGAGCTCGACCGCGTAGTGGAAAAGATCGCCCCATTGGTCCCCGGGACGTGGGATGCCGTCCGGCAGTGGCTGAGCGACCGAGTGGCCGAGGTGTGGGAGGCACGAGGCCCCTGTCCCGGGCTCGGTGCGGCGCTCTACGCGTTCGGCGTGCCGGAAGGAGTCCTTCTGGCTTTCTCGGCTCAGGGGGAGCTGGGCGACAACGAGGATCCTTGGCCGCTTGTCGACTCGTGGTTGACGAACCCGAAGGCTCATCCTGCGGCTGCCAAGCGAGTCGAGTCGATGCTGTCCCAGGCGTGGGCGGCGCTTCCGGATGCTCGGCGGGCGCTCCTGAAGCTGCTTTCGCGCTTCGCGCTCACACCCGACCAGGCCCGGCGTGTCTACCAGCGGGTCGTTCGAGAAGCTGCGGGCATCGACGTCGACGACAGCGGCATCGTCGCCAATCCGTACCTTGTCTACGAGTCCGGGCGCTTGTGCGTGGATCCCGTTGCGGTCGGCACAGTCGACCGGGGTGTCTTCCCCGACGACCGGGTCCGGCTTGCGCATCCGCTTCCGACACCATCCCTGTTGACCGATCCCCTCGATCCCCGCCGTGTCCGTGCTCTGATCGTCAGCAGCCTTGAGGCGTCGGCCGTGGGGGGACACTCGCTGCGGCCGCAGGATCACGTGGTCCTAGAGATCAGCGATGCTGCATTGCTGCCTGCATGCCCCTTGGGCGATGACGTGATGGCGGTTATCGTGCCGCATCTCGCGCCGGAGGTCGTTGTGACAGTGATGGCCGACCAGAAGTCGGCTCTACAGCTCGTGCGCCTTGCCGAGATCAAGAAGGAGATCGCAAAGACGGTCATAAAGCGACGCGGAGCGAAGCCGCTTCGCGTGAGCGCTGACTGGCGCGCCGTGATCGACGCCCGCTTTGACGAGCCCGCGACGGATCCTGAGGAAGAACTGGCGCGGCAGGAGAAAGCCGCCGCCCTCGAAGTGCTCGCAACCTCCCGCATTTCCGTCCTGATCGGGGCGGCCGGCACCGGCAAGACGACCCTCTTGCGTGCTCTGTGCAGCCTCGACCCGGTCAAGGACGGCGGTGTGAGCCTGTTGGCCCCCACCGGCAAGGCCCGAGTCCGCATGCACGAGGCGATCGGCCAAGAAGTCGAGTCCCGCGCGCTCACGATCGCCCAGTTCCTCCTCCGGTCGGAGCGCTATGACCCCGAGACGAACCGCTACAGGAGGTCTGATCGGGATCGCGACAACACGGCGCGCACAGTTGTCGTCGACGAGTGCTCCATGTTGACCGAGGACGCACTCGATGCGCTCCTGGATGCGCTCGAAGGCTATGACCGCCTGATCCTCGTGGGGGATGCCAGACAGCTCCCGCCAATCGGAACGGGCCGTCCGTTCGTCGACATCGTGAACTACCTCTGGGAAGAGGCCGGGCAGCTCGCGTTTCCACGGGTTGCGCCGTCCTACGCGGAGCTGACCATTCCCCGTCGTCAGGTCACCAGCGGCGATGATGACCGTGCTGACCTCCAGCTCGCCGAGTGGTTCGCCGGCGGCGAGACGAGCCCAGGCGCGGATGAGATCTGGGATCGGCTGCGGCGGGGGGATCACCTCGGGACAGTCCGGCTGAGGCGTTGGGAGAATACTGCGGAGCTCAACGACGTCCTGCGGGCCGAGCTAGCGACGAGCCTGAGCGCGATGCAGGGAGACGACGACGCTACCGGGTTCCAGGTCTCCTACGGCGGGACCCAGTCGGGGGAGCACGTCTACTTCAACCTCGGAGCAGCCAAGCGAGCAGAGTCCTGGCAGGTGCTCAGTCCCGTCCGGGCAACAGGCGGCGGAGTCAACGAGCTGAACCGCTACCTGCAGCGGACCTACCGCCAGGGAATTCGACAGCTCGCCGCCCCTGATGACGCTCGATTCCGCAAGGTTCCTAAGCCGGCCGGGCCCCAGGAGATCATTTACGGGGACAAGGTCATCAACGTGCGCAACAAGAAGCGGACAAAGTACTACCCGAGGATCGACAACGTGCTCGAGTACGTGGCGAACGGGGAGATCGGCGTCATCACAGGTCCCACACGATTCGCGACGAAGAACGCGCCCCTCAGCCTGCTGGAGGTCGAGTTCGCGACCCAACTCGGGACCTCGTACAAGTTCTGGATGTCTGAGATGGGGGGAGAGGAAGGAACACCTCCCCTCGAACTTGCTTACGCGATCACGATCCACAAGTCCCAGGGCAGCGAGTTTGGTCGCACGTTTGTCGTGATCCCTAGCCCCTGCCGGCTTCTTTCCCGCGAGCTCCTGTACACGGCCCTCACCCGCCAGCGCGAGCACGTGACCGTCCTCCACCAGGGGGACGTTTCCGATCTCCTGCGCTACGCGAAGGCGTCGTACTCCGAGACCGCGGCCAGGATCACCAACCTCTTCCGCGCTCCTAACCCAGTCGATGTGGACGGGAGGTACCTCGAGCACGGGCTGATCCACATGACTCGCAAGGGCATCTCTGTCCGCTCGAAGTCTGAGGTGATCATTGCTGACCTCCTGTACTCGAAGGGGATCGACTTCGAGTACGAGCGCCCGCTTGACTTGAATGGGGAACGCAAGCTGCCTGACTTCACGATCGCCGACAGTGATACCGGCGAGACGTACTACTGGGAGCACCTCGGCATGCTGCAGCGTCCGTCGTACCGGAGGAAGTGGGAGGCCAAGAAGGCCTGGTACACGACGCACGGGATCCTCGACGAGGCGGAGGGTGGCGGCGAGAACGGAACGTTGATCACAACCCGCGACGGCGACGACGGTTCGATCTCGTCAGCCGCGATCGAGGCGCTTATCGACAAGGTGCTTACCTGAGCCGACCGGTAGCGACAGGGCACCCCGTTCGTCAACGTGAGCCTGCGACGCAGGTGGAAAGCCCGCTTCCTGCACCCACCAATGAACAACTCTCACCCCACGTGGATCAGTTCTGGGGTCCGGCCACCAGGGTTGAGGCGGCTTGATCCCAACTACGGCAGGCGGGCGAGGAGCTCGGTCTGTGCGAGCTTCGGCAACTGCGAGTGCTTGGAGAGCGCCTCATACGCCTCGCGTAACCGCTCGGCCGTCGTGATCTGACCGGTGTCGATCGCGTGGCCGAAGACCGAGACGGTGTTGCGGGGCGGGACCTGCAGCGTGTCGGCAAACCGCTGTCCGCGGCTGTCGTCGACGAGCACGTCGGCCGGTTGGCTCTGGCGTCGCAGGTGCTTCGCGTGGGCGACGGTGAGTGCCTCGCCGCCGTCCTTTTCGCGTTCGCCGAACTATGACGCCGTGTGCCGACCCCGAGCAACCGCGAGGGAGGCGCGCTTGTCCCTGGAAAGAGTCTCCCGCCCAGGCATGTGATCTGCATGCGTTCCGCCTTCGCCGGCCGCAACAAGTCCCGCGACTCCTGAAAAGCCTCGCGCCAGCGCCGGGCAGACCGGCCGGGCGGTCGCCCGCGGCACGACCTTGATGAGAGCGTCCAGGGCGGCCCACATAGCCATCAAATTGGAGTCGACACGTCACTAGCTTTGAGCCGGTTGTGCCGCGGCGCCTCTTCCCAGCTGGCATCTGTCCGCGCATGGTGCGCAGCGCTGAGTAACTTGGCTCGTTCGCCACTCCGGCCCCGAAGGACAAGGCCCTCGGCGGGCGCTGTCGAACTGAAGCGTGAGCGGCCGAGCAACTGCTGCAACCGTTCTCGCGTTTGCGGGACACCCTCAAAAAGCGTCGGGGGAAGGGCAAGCCCCGCCTCTCGGCATCTTTGGTTCCGCTCAGCAAGGGGGGCGAACCCCATCTCGGAGTGCCAGAGGTCGAGGCAGATGAGCCAGTCAGGCAGGGCGTCGTAGCTGATCCCGTGAGTGAGCCACATCCACTCCCCGTAAAGGACCCAACCGTCTTGCAGCAGGGCGGGGAGGAGGGGCTGGGCCGCCGTCCAGGCCCTGAGCCGGCCCAGTTGTCTTGCCCTGTCCATGGCGTCTGAGCGGCCGCGCGTGGCAACGCGCATCAAGTTGTGCTCGTCACACCAAATGCTGACGTTGGCGCCGTCAATCTTCTCCTCGACGGTGGCGGGTTCGTGGAGCAAAAGATCAGCCGCCTTGGCAGGTAGCACGTACCTCCCGGTCCGCCCCGGAAGGAGCCACAGGTGTGGTGTTCGGGAATACGGCGGAGGTTCGCTCATGCGTAGGACTGCAGACCCTCGTCGAGGCTCCAGATCCTGAGAGGAAGGCCCGACGGCAGGTCTACCCTCTCGCGGTAGCGCTGGGCCTCGAGCAGGATCGAGGCGTCGCCGGCTCCGATACCTTGAGTGGCCAACTCGACCAGGTTGGGGCGCGGGGGTAAACCCTCGACAAGGTCGTGGAGGAAGGCCACGTCCCAGACCGCGCCGGAGACCACCCAGGGCGGCGTGCCCTTCATGGACATCCGCAGGAACTCCACGAGACGCTCCGCAAGCAGGCGGCGAACCGCTCCGTCCGCGATCTGGGCGATGTGGTTTCCCACCTCAAGTACGGCGGCCATGGGGATGACAAGCAGGTGCGACCCAGACCCGTAGAGCTCCTGGAACCTCGGGAGGACTGTCGCGCGGTCGCTGTTCTTCTGTGGAACATCGAGGATGTTCAGCAAGATGCTGCTGTCGAGGAAGATCACCCCCTCCATTTCAGCTCACTCCGAGCAACCTGTTAAGTGCTTCAGTGTCTGCCGGTTCGGGCGTGACAGCCGCCTCTCCCAGACGACCTGCAGTGACGGCCTCGCCCAGCTTGCTCGTGGCCATCAAGCGTAGGTAGCCGGGGAGGTCCACCAGCCTGGTTGCCGTTGATCGACCCGATGTCCGGTCACGCTGCACGACCAAGACTCCTCGATGCAGATCGCCAGACAAGGCGTTGAGTAGCGCGGGACTGTGGGTGGTGAGCATCACCTGGTAACCGAGATCAGCGGACGCCGAGGTCACCAGGTCGAGGAGGGCGGCTGCTTGGGACGGGTGCAAACCGTTCTCGAGCTCTTCGATGACCAGCATGAGGGCTGAGGACTCCGAGGCGTTGCCCGCGATCGCCAGGCCGCCTCCGCCGGTGAGCAGGGCCGTGGCAATCGCCAGCATCCGCAACATCCCGTCGCTCATCTGCCGAGCCGGGACAGGCACAGAGGACCTGCCGCTGCGCTCCTTGAGGGCGAGCATGACTTCACCGAAGGAACCCTTTCCGACGTCGAGTGAACGGATCTCGTACTCCGGAAGCCCGCGAACAACGTCGACGAGCTGGTTGAACCGCTGCTTGTCCGTGTGCTTGAGATGATTGACGGCGGCGCTCAGGTTGTCCGCGTTTCGTCTGAGCACGACGTCCTGCTCCGGCACGTACTGCCGCATGAGGTGTGGGACGGGATCCAGATGAAACACGCTGCCGAGGACCGCGAGCACCTCGCCCACGACGCGCAACAGTTCGGTCTCAGCGTCGTTGTTTCCGGCAAAGCGCAGTGGGAGTTGCGTCGTCAACAAGTGCGAAGAACGGAAGGTGCGTCGGGGATCCTTGCCACGCTTCCCGTTCCACACCGTGGCATCGAGATCAGCCCGATGCTTGTTGGCCTCCTGTGACTCGAGGAGGGTGCGCCATTGGCCGCCTACGAAGTGGCAAAGCTTCTCTGCGGAGATCTGCACCTGCGGCCGCACCTGCACCGCGACGTCGAGAGTTACCTGCTCTCCCTGCGACGTGAGCACTGTGGCACCAAGGGTAAAGCTGTCGCTGCCGTGGGGGGTGCATCCCTCGACGCCGCCGCGCACGCCCCCGGCATCACGACGGTCGCCATCAACGGCGTCACGCACCTCGTCGCCTCGTGCCAGCCGCGACAGGACCTCAAGGGCGTCCAAGGCGTTGGACTTGCCGCTCCCGTTTCGTCCGATGAGGAGCGTCAGGGGCTCTAGCGGCATGGAGACGTCGGCGTAAGATTTGAACGCCGTCAGGCGCAACTCGGTGATCCGTCCGCTGCTCACGATGTCAACCGTACGGGTGTCTGGCCGCTTGCAGCACGTGGCTTCAGCTGGACACGGCCTACGTCACGCCTCACTAAGTGCTCCTCCTGCTGCCCTGCTGGTCCCGAAGGGGCATCGAGGGCCGCCGAGGCTCCCAGTGCCTCTTGAACTCGTTTGAGGAGGTGGGTGAGATCGTCGTCCCATCGCTGGAGGCGGGCCAGTCCATCGGCGGTGGCATGCGTGAACTCCCGCACAGGATGCATGACGTCGTTGCGAAAGTCATCCAGCGAGCCAAGCTTCTTGAGTCGGAATCCCTGGGCCTCAGCGACCTCGCGCGCCGCGGGTGTCTTACGCACGATGGTCACGAGATCGTGGAGGCTCACTGCTGCCACGCTGTCTAACTGGTCATCCTGGGCTCTGAGCAGCTGAAGCAGCGACTCCGCCTTGGCCCTCCGGCTCTGGCTTAGCAGTGCGACTGCGTCCGCCTGGTCTGGGAACAGGCGACGCACCAACTCGGCGAGGGCCATCTCCAGTCCGGACAGGAGAAGGTAGAAGTGAGTCCGGCCTGGCGCCGATCCCATGTCGCCTGGCGTCACGATGCCAAGCAGTGACCACTTCTCCAGTACGAGCAGGAGGCTCTGCTGCTGCAACTCGGTGAGCAACTGGCGATAGGTCGTGTCCGCCGTGACCACGATGGCTAGCTGGCGGGACTGCATACCCCCGCGCACCGTCTTCGCCCTCTTCGGCCGATGGCGAGCCGAAAAGACTCCGATCACGGTTCCTTGCTGGGTGACCGGCGCCAGATCGAAGCCCCTCTCGAGCATCGCCTCAGCAGCAGCGTCTGCAGAGGAGGCAGGGGACAACGTCATGACTCGCTCGAACGGAACCACGAGGTGGCTCGCCCGGATTGCCCCGTGGATGTCGGACAGGTCCAAGGGGGTCACGTCATGCCCTCGTGTCGGGGGCCTTGGCCAGCCGGCAGGTCCAGCAAGCCGACCCAGTTCACACCGCCGCGATCGATCGCGTCGACCATGCGGTCGTACGCATCGAGCACGAGGCGTTGGGTGCGGTACTCCCCGTGGTCGCGCATCTCGTACCGGCGTGTGATCGGAAACGAGTCGAGGACGTGCTCCGTGTCACTGCGATCGAATCCATAGACTTGCATGAAGGCGGCATCAAGTTCGGCGCGCAGCATCGCACGCCGCTCTGGGTCCCAACGGAACGGACAGCCACCATCGCCCAGGTCCTCGGCGTATGGCCGCAGTCGATCGTGCGTGTAGGTCAGTTCTAGGACGTATGGCCGGATCCAGTCAGCCAGCGTCAGCGCCGGGAGCCAGGGGGCAGGCGTGGTAAAGGTTGCCGGGTGAGGCACCGCCAACTGGTTTAGGACGCCATACGTGATGTGCGTTCCGCTCAGCTTCTGTCGAGTGATGTAGTCACACGCTAGGCTGCTCCAAGCGGCTTGCAACAACAGTCCATGTTCGGGCTTTGTAGGCAGGGCCAGCGGAAACACGTGACCAACGCCTGCGACGGGCAGGACACAGGGGGTTAGCGACCGCTCGTCGAGGCTGGTGCAGATGTCTCGCCAGCCAAGGAGCCAGCCTCGGTCCCATCGTCCGCTGAGGCGTTCGCAGACGGCGGCCTTGCGGATCCAGTACCGGGATTGGATGTCGAAGGTCGGGTTGTCGAGCGAGGCGGCAGGTGGTGTGGGGAGCGCACGGACACCTCGACCCGAGGAAAGGTCGACGGTGGCGTAGTCGCCGTGCCGGTCGTTGTAGAAGCGGAGCATCTTGGCTTCGTACACCGGCACGCACGGTTCACCAGTGGCGTTCTCTCGCTCCCATGTCGGGGCGCCATCGAGCTGTTGGCGTTCGAGGAACTGCCCACTGCTGTTCGCCATGTCGAACATGCGCTGAAAGGACAAGCCCCAAGGGTTCCCGTCGGGCTGTCCTTCGACGAGCAGGGCTGGGTGGCGGCGGTAGGCGCGCAGGGTGAGGTCGGCGTCCTTACGGCGCAGGAAGATCGAGATGTTGCGGGTGTTCGGGTTGAGCAGCGCGATCTCGTCGGGGGTGAGCTCGAAGATGCGGTCCGGGTCGAGGGCTTCGGCGGTGCTCGTTGCCCTGAACACGTACTGCGTCGGCTGGTCGTGTCCGCCGGGGATGAGGCTGAGCGCGCAGAAGCGGACCCCCTGGGCTGACGCGACTCCGGCAAAGAATCCGGTGTTGCGGAAGTCTCGGACGCTCACGATGGAGCGGCGGCGGCACAGCTCGTCGAAGAAGGGCGCCATCGTCGCATCCGTCACCAGCCCTGAGGGGACAAGGACCCCTTGCCGCCCTGTGCTGGCGGCGATGTGAGTGCCGCGCTCAGCAAAGCAGTAGGCGACGTTGATGTCTCCTCGACCGCTCCAGGGGAACACCCCGCTCTTCGCCAGGAAGTGTCGGGCTGTCAACCGCGTTGATGGGGGCGGACGGGTCGACGTCGGTGCGCAGCATGTGCAGGTCCTCCGGTGGGGCGTGGTCCGGGTCGTCCGGCTCGTCGTAGGGATCGGTGGGGTCGTCGAGGTCGTCCGGCACGGGGTCGGTCAGGGTGAGGGCCCGGTAGATCAGGGCGTCGGCCAGGGCGTGGTCGGGGACGGGGTCGCCGTCCGGGCCGGACGGGGCGCGGAGCAGGTCGGTGATCGGGATGCCGTGGTCCAGGCCGCGGTTCACGGCGGTGACGACGGCAGGCCAGCGCGGGTCGGCCAGCAGCCCGGTTGCGGTGTGCTCGCCGAGCCGGGCCTGCAGCTGGGGCAGCCAGTCCGGGCGCAGCGGGTCAGCGCCGGCGGCGCCGCGGTCGGCGGTCAGCACGGCGGGGGAGACCCGGCCGGCGATCCGCCACCAGATCGCGGCGGCCTGGTACTCATCGGGCAGCGGGCCGTCGGCGGCCGCGGCCCGCAGCAGGGCAGAGCCGTCGGCGCCGGCCCGGGACAAGGCGGCCAGGTTCTCGGCCAGGCCCGGCCAGTGCGGGTCGGTGCGCGGGTTGAGGCCGACCTGGGCGGCGGCCGGGATCCACCCGCTGCGGTAGCCGGTGTCCAGGACCGATGTGACCCGCTTGTCCAAGGCCTGCTGGGCGCGCCGGTCGGCGGCGGCCTGCTGCCGCGGCCCGGTCGGCCGGGTGTCATCCTCGGCGACCGAGTGAGTAGCCCGGAACACGGCCAGGTCGGCCAGCAGCTGCCGATGCTCGGGGGTCAGCAGCTGCCGGGCCCAGGCCGGTGCCGTCCCGGCGGTGAGCTCGACCGCGGCGGCGCGGACGTCGCCGGCCGCGTCGAGCACATGCTGGTGCCGGCCGGCCAGGTAGTGACCCCAGTACGGGTCGGTGGTCAGCGGGCCGGGGATGCCGGGCAGCCACCGCAACGGACCCGGACTGTGGCTGCGGGTGTGGGTGGGGTCCAGGCGCCAGTCCAGGACGGCGGCGACGTCGGCGGCAGTGTCGACCTCCCGGTTGTTCAGGGCTGTAGTGAACGCGGTGACCGGGTCCTGGCCGGTGACGGCGAGCAGGGCCAGGTGCCCGCGCAGGGTGGGGTAGGCGGGGCTGTCGGTGATCCCCGGGTGCTGCTGTTCGAGGGCCGCATCCAGGTGCGCACCCCACGCCCGGCCGAGGACGTGGACGGCGGCGGAGTGCAGGCTGTCCCGGTACCGGGCCGCCGCGGCGGCCGCGTCGGCGGCCGGGTCGGCCAACCGGCGTGCGGTGCTGGTCGCGGAGACCTGCGCCTCGTCCCGGGCCAGGATCTGCTCCAGGACGTTGACCGCGGTCTGCGGGTGCGTCGCGGCGGGGGTGATCACCGAGTGCTCGTCGCCGTCGCCGGCGGTGACCAGGTACAGATGGTTCGCGGCCCGGCCGCGGGTCAGGGCGACGTACAGCTGCTGCCGGGACTGGGCGCCGGCGGTGACGGTGTGGCTGGTGTCGGCGGTGACGCCTTGGCCGCCGTGCACAGTGGTCGCATAACCGAGCTGGACGTGGCCGGCCACATAGTCGACGGGCAGGTTCAGGTGCCGGCCGGTGCGGGTGTGCACCACGTCCAGGGACCCGTCACCGCGGGCCGCGGTCACCGTCCACCGGTCGCCGTTCTTGACGAAGTCGGTAGCCGTCGTCCGCAGCCGCCGGTCGTTGCGGCGGGTGACGACGACGTCACCGGCCGACGCCGCCGACCCATCTACCAGAGTGATCTCGGGGCCAGTCTGGCCGTCGAGGTGGGCGAGCCGGTCCAGCCGGTCTTGGCGGGCGCGGATGTTCAAGGCGGTGGCCAGCTCCCGGGTCGGGGCGAGCATGATCGCGTCCCGGCCGGCGTCCCGGTCGGCGGCCCAGGCGGTGTATGCCGAGTCGGTGACGGTGGTCAGGTCGCCGACGTGCACCCGGTCGTGGTCGATGTAGAACCCGATGCCGGTGGTGTCGCCGGCGCGGATGGCCAGGCTGGCGGCGGCCTCGGCCTGGTCCCGGAACCGGATCAGCTCGGACAGGGTGACCGCGCCGGCGGTGGCCTGGATGTCCCGGAGCACCCCGCCGGCGGCGACCGAGGCCAGCTGCCGGTCGTCGCCGACGAGGCGGACGCTGGCGCCCCGGTCCAGGGCGAACCGGGTCACCGCGGCCAGGTCACCGGTCGCGGCCATCCCGGCCTCGTCGACCACGATCAGGGTCCGCTCGTCGACGGCGGCCGCCCAGGCCGGCAGGTCACCGTGGCTGATCCCCCAGACCAGTTTGGCCAGGGTGTCGGAGTGCGCGCCGGTCTCCTGGCCGAGGATCGCGGCGGCGGCCGCGGACGGGGCGAGCCCGAGGACGGTGCCCCCCGAGCCGGTCCAGGCCGCGGTCAGGGCGGCCATCGCGGTGGTCTTACCGGACCCGGCCGGCGCGATCGCCAGCTGCACCCGGGCGCCGGAGGCGGCCAGCTGCCGGACCAGGTGCGCCTGCGCGGTGTTCAGGGTGACCCCGTTGGCGACCGACTCCAACAACGCCACATCCACGTCCACGTCCGTCACGACGCGGCCGCCGTGGCGGCCGGCCGCGTCGACCAGGTACGCCTCGTCGGCGAGCACCGCGGCGGACGTGTACATCGCAGAGCCGGCGACCTCGTACACGCTGACCCCGTCCCGGCGGCGCAGGACGTCCGGCACCGGCACCGGGTCCGCCTGGGTCAGCGGCAGCGAATGAGCAGGGTCCAGGACGGTCGCGACGACGTGCTCCACCAGGGCGTCCACGTCGACACCGGCAGGGGCCTTCGCGCGGGCCTGGCGTTCGGCTTCGGAACGCACATGCCACACCTGCCAGGTGGACCGGCCGGACTCGATGACCGTCTTGGTGGCCTCGACGATCGACTGCACCGTCGCCGGGTCCAGCGCCGCCAGCGGGGTGACCTGGGCGCGCGGGCCGGGTCGGCTGGCCGTCAACGAGGCGACCAGCCCGGTCACGGCCCGGTCCCCGCCGAGGACGTCGGCGGCCTCGGCCCGCCACTGTCGGCGTTGCTCGGCTTCGGAGCGGGGGGCGTGCTTGGCGTCCCGGGTCTCCAGGGTGGCCTGCTGGGCCAGCTTGACCGCCTCGATCGGGGTCGGCGGCCGGCCGTGCGCGGCCTGGAAGCCGGCCGCCAGCTGGGCACGGCGGACGTCGATCCGGGCCCGGCGGGAGGACCAGACTGTTAGCAGCTGCTCCGGCAGGCCGGTGATCTCGCGGATGGTGCGCCGGCCGCCGGCGACCGCGGCGGCGGCGTCGGAGCGTTCGGTGAAGGTCACCCCGAGGCGGGCGTGCAGCTCGGCCTCGACCCGGGTGTTGTACCGCTCGGAGGCGGTGACGGTGGCCTTGTACAGGACCCGCCCGTCCAGGGCCAGCCACCGGCCGTGCGGATAACGGGCGCCGTCACGTTCCCGGACCCGGACCTTGCTCGAGACCGCGACGTGGGTGTGCAGGTCCGGGTCGCCGGCCCGGGAGTCGCGGTGCTCGAACGCCGCCGCGAGCAGGCCGGTGGTGTCCAGCTGCTGCACCCCGCCGTCACCACCGCCGCGGGTGTAGGTGGCGTCCCGTTCCAGCCACGCGAGGGCGTCCTGGACGGCGGCGTGGTGCGCTGCGTGGATCTCCTTGGCCACCTCGCGGGGGGCGATCGCCCACAACGCCGACACGCTCTTGACGGGGGTGAAGGTCAGGTCGAACCCGGCCACCGCGCTGGTCGCTGCCCGGGAGTGCCGGGCAATGAACGAGGACAGCTCACGCGGGTCCTTCGGGGCCCGGCCGTACTCGTCCGCGAACATCTCCTTGCCGACGTCGGTGCGGATCTGAGCCCGCTCGACCGCGGTCAGCGGCCAGTCCGTCGGCATCCCCAGGCCTGCGTTGACCTCCGCGCAACGCTTGGCCACCTCGGCACGGAACGCCGGCGCGCTGTCGATGAGCTTGAATGGCCGGCCCAGGGCCACCGCCGTTTCGATGTCCTTCCGCGAACCCGTCGCACCGTGTGCGGTGACCAGGTCTCGGGTGATCGCGTCCGCGTTCGGGTGCTTGCCCTCGGCGAACAGCGACGCCATCTGGTCCGCGGTCACCTGCTGGCCGGTGTGCAGGTCGACCTCGCCGAGGGCGGAGCCGAGCCACTGGCCGGGGGACTCCCCGCGTTGGCTGTAGTAGTCCGCCAGGCCGGTGTGCCCGCGGTCGGTGGCATCCACCGCAGCGACCTGCCGGGTCAGGTACGAGTACCCATCCCCGGCGGTCAGCTTGTGGATCGACATCACACCCCGGTAAGCACCGAACCCCCCTTGGGCTCGACACCATCCGACGAACTTTTTTCCTCGAAACTTTGTTCGATTCGCTGGGGGACGTTGGCGAGGCCACGACCGGCCTGGCAGGGAACGCACCGGATTGCAAGAGGTGTGACCGGTTTGGCCTTCGGCTGTGCTGCGTTCCTAGCCAGGTCACGGTTCGGTTACGGGGGGTGGCTTCGGCTGGGCGCTGAGCCTGCGGCGGAGCCGGGGGGCGCGGCGGGGACGGCGGCGCTGTCGGCGGTCGGGGTGAGGCTCAGCGCAGAGGCGCGGGCTGAGCCTGCCGAAATTGGTGCCTCGGTGGGTGTCGAGCCGGAGGGGGGTTCGGTGCTTACCGGGGTAGCGGCGCGGGACGCCGGCGACTCGAACGGTGAACGGAGCACACGGTGGGACGGACGGCGATGAGGCACAAGAGGCCAAGGCGCGGGCTCGGACGGCGCGGCTGAAGCTGCTGGTGGAGCGCACCGCCCAAGACGAGCGGATCGAGGACGCGGCGGCTGCGGCGTTGCTGGCCTGGCAGGACCGGACGGCGGGGCAGGCGCAGGTCGATCAGGCGGAGCGGACGGCGGCGGCTGCGCTGGTCCTGCTCGGCCAGGAGAAGGTCCTAGTCCGGGAGATGGCGGCGCTGACCGGCATCGGGGAGTCGGCCTGTGCCCGGCTGCTGCGGGTGCCGGTCGCGGCTGCAGATCGGACCCCCGGCGGCGCGCCAGACACTGCCGCCGACACCACGGCCGACGGTGAGGGGGGCCGTGTCGATGCCGCTGGCTGAGGCTTCGATGGCAGTCCTCGCGGCGGCGCTGCGGGACCCGAATGTGGTGATCCGCTACCAAGCCAAGATCGTCACGGTGCCCGGCTCGGACTGCCTGTGGTGGCAGGGCGCGGTCTCAGGGCGGGGGCATGGCCGGTTCTTTGTCGGCAGCCTGGCGGCCGACTCCGGTGCCGGCGACCGGGACCTATGCGTGATCGCGCACCGGTTCGGGTACGCCCTGATCTACGGGGCGGCGGCGCTGAACGCGGCCCCAGTACTGGGCCACGGCTGCGATAATCCCTTGTGCCAGTGGATCGGCGGCGGCCATGTCAAGCCGTCCTCACACGCCGAGAACCGCCGCGCTTACCTGACGCGGCGGTCCCTGGCGGGCAACCCGCTCGGGGATGCCCGAGGGGCTCGAGGCAGGTCCAGGGAGTTACGTGACCTGACCCGAGCCGACCCGGCAGCCGTCGCTGTCGAGCAGTCCCGGCTGCTTCGGCTCGGCCTGCAACTGCCGCTGTTCGACGTGTAACTCCTCGCTTCGAGTCGTCACGGCAGGACTGCCGCTCTGCTCACACATCGCGGTACCCCTGCCCAGCCTCGGCCTCGAAGCCTTCGGGCTCGGACCCCTCCGGGTCCCAGCCCTCGGCGTCCACCACACCGTCGCCGGTCTCCGTGTCGAGGGCGCCGTCGTCGCTGGTGTCCGCGTCGAGGTCGGCGTGGCTGAGGCCGGTGTCCACCTCGCCGTCGCCGTCGCCGCCGCCGCCGTCGTCGGTCTCGGTGTCGAGGTCGGCGGGGACGCTGGCCGGGGTGTCGGTCGGGTCGTCGGTGGGTGCGGCGGGTGGGGTCAGGACGATCCGCTCGACGTCGGAGGGCTGGTAGCCCCATTCGACCAGGGCGGCGAGGTAGCGGCGGTCCCGTGCGCCGGGCCGCCTCCACGTCTCGCGGCCGGTCCGGCTCTCCCACTCACAGACCAGCAACGCCAGCGCCAGCATCAGCGCCTGTTTGGGGGTGCCTGCTTCGGCGCGGCTGACCAGGGCAGCGGTGGCCCCGTAACCGCCCTCGGTCTTGGTCAAAGTGGTGTAGAGGCTGTTGTAGTTCTCCGTGTGCTCGCCGTGGATCACCGCCAGCGCGACGAACGTCTCGGCGTTCTCGGTGGGCTGGTGCGGGTCAGGAACGCGTCCGCGATCCAGGCCCGCCGAACCTTCTCCGCAGAATCCCAGTTCTGGTTATTGGCTACCACGGTGCGGCGTTCGGCCTTCTGCTCCTCGCTCATCGGCCCGCTGGTCGGCTGCCCGCTGGCACTGGTGCCGGTGCTGTAGGAGTACAGGTGGTGGCCGTTGCCGGTGGGGTCGGTGCACACGTAGGTGGTCCGCACCCGTGGCGGGGTGGACCAGGAGTCGACGCTGAGGTAGGCGGCGTGGCCGGGGCAGTAGGCGTGCTCGGCCTCGGTGGGGGCGTTCTTCTTGGGCGTCCGGTTCTTGTTGACCAGCCGGATCTCGCGCAGCTCCTTGGCCCGTTCGGTGTGACCGGGCCGGTCGATGACGACGACCCCGGCCTCGGTCAGGGCGGCGGCTGCGGTGTCGTAGGCCTGCTGGCGGTCTCGGGCGTCGCGGGCGCGTTGGGCGATGTGCTCGGCGCTGTAACCGTCCTTGACCGCGCTGAGGATGTCCCGGATCACGTCTTGGTTGCCCTCAAACTCGGCGATCAGGGCCGCGTCGGTCAGAGTCAGCGCGTGTTTAGCGGCGGCGGCCTTGGCGACCGCGCTGGTGTTGGCGGTGACGGCGGCGTCGACCAGTTTGCGGGGGCTGCCGAGCCGTTTGGCGATGGCCCCGGCGGGGACCCCGAGGATGGTCAACTGTTCGACGGCGGCGAGCCGGTCGGTGTCGGTCAGGGCGTCGCGGCGTTCGTTCTCGTGCCACTGCTTCGTGATCCGCTCCGCCTCGCTGGTGTCGTCGTCGACGACCAGCACGGGCACGGTGGGCAGGCCGACCTTGACCGCGCCGAGGGTGCGGCGTTGGCCGCGTTTGACGGTCAGGGTGCCGTCGTCGGCACGCACGACGTGGATCGGGTCCATCACCCCGAAATCACGCAACGAGGCCAGGAAGTGCCGGTCCAGGTGCGCGGCGCCGCGCACGTTGTCCCCGAGAATCAGGCTCGTGGGGTCGACGTCCACACACTCCCGTGCGGCCGCCTCGCCAAGGGTCGGGGTCGCTTGCACGGTGCTGCCGCTTTCGGCGGCGGCCTCATCTGCGGTCGGGGCGGCGGTGGTGATGGTGTCGGTCATGGTGCACTCCCTGGGTCAGGCAGCCCTCGGGATGAGGTGCTGCGCTGACTGCTACGCTTCCCGATTCGCGCCCACTTTGGGACTGCTATTTCTGCCTTGTGGATGGCCGGAAGAAGTGAAACACCTTGTGGATAATGGTGATTCGCGCGGTGCGGTGGTGGGTGACGAGGTTGCGGCGGCCCCTATCAGCCGCCTTCTAGGATGCCCTCGCGACGACCTCGGCACGACACACGGGCAAGGTTGGTCTAGGACGTCGAGTCGACGCGACGAGCTGACCTGATGAGGCGCCGGCGGTGCACGGCACGATGTTAGGGAAGGGATGGATGGTCACGGGGCTGGGTGACGTGGCTGGGGCAGGCACCCCACAGGCCGGCCTGCTGGCTGCGGGCTGCGTCCTGGGTGGTCAGGTAGGACCCGGTCCGTTGGGTCGGCCCTTGGGAGGTCAGGTGATATTCGTAGGCGAATCCGCCGGCGAGGAGCAGCTGCCCGAGGTCGCCGCCGGCGGCGTCGACGTAGCGCAGCTGACGGCCGTACCGGTCGGTCGCCGGCTGGGTGGGGTCGCTGGTGAGGGTGACGGGTTTTCCGCGGGCGACGGCGCGGGCGCGGGTGATCGCTTCCGGGCCGTAGCACTGCGCCGGGTTGCCGTCATGCGCGATCTCGGGGGCGTTGATGCCGAGCACCCGCACCCGGGTCGTGCCGGCGGCTGACCTGACTTCGATGGTGTCGCCGTCGACGACGTAGGACACCACCCCGGTCTCTGGTGTGGGCGCCGAGGGCGCCGACGTGATCGACGAGGTCGGCGACCTGGACGGCAGTGAAGGCGATAGTGACGCGGTCACTGGTCGCGGACTCGGAGGGTGAGCCAGCATCGGGGACACGACGGTCAGGCTCACGGCGGCGGCGGCGGCGACGGCGACCAGGACGACGGCCGTGGCTAGTCGCAGGGTGTGGTCGCCGATGCGCATGGGCAAGTAGCTCTTCACTGAATCCGGCCCGGGGCCACAAGAACGGGGTCCAGGTGCTCGTCCGTGAAGACGGTGCAGCAGCTGATGACCGACGTGTGGCTCAGTCCTGGTGTGGTCCGCTGGGCTGCCAAGCTCATGGCGTGCTGTCCTTGGGCTCGAGGCGGTAGTGGTGGCGGCAGGTGGTCCTGCCGTAGTCCACCCGGGGTTGGGACAGCGGCGTCCCGCAGACCCGGCAGGGCACGACGGCGCTGTCTGGGCCGGGCGCCGGTGCGCTGGGGCCGTAGGCGCCTGTCGTCGCCGCCGCGCCGATCAGGTAGTCGTCGCTGGTCATCGGAACCGGATCGGCGGGATGCGGACGGGGTCGACGTGGTCGTACATGAACACGGCGAGGTAGTGCGGGGTGTCCTGGTCGGGGTCGATGTCCAGGGCGTGGTGCAGGGCTGGCCAGGCGGCCTGCCGGGTCGTTGCTGCGCCAGTGGATCCAGGCGATCAGGGTCCACAGTCCGGCGGTGTGACGCCTGGAGGCGGCGTGCGCCAGCCAGCTGTAGGTGGCCAACGGTTGGTCCAGCGGTTCCCCGCGGGACCACAGCTCGTCGATGCCGACGAGGGCGGCGTTGACCATCCTCCCGGTGATCTCGGCGGCGATCGCGTCCAGGACCGGGTTCGGCGCCGGCGCCCGCAGGCGTCGCGTCGTGGGTTGTCGGGGGTCGGGGAACCGGCGGGGCCGGCTCGGTCCGGGCCGGCTCGGCAGGGTGCGGCAGGGCCGGGGGATCGGCATGACGGTGGCCTCCTTTCTGGGTTAGATGGCCGGCCCGGACGGCCCAGACGGGCCAGGCGGGGTGGGCGCGGGGGGGTGCCGCTGCTGGTGGTGTCGCAGCAGATCCCGGGCGGAGGCGGCGGTGACGGTGCCGGAGTGCACGGCGTGCTCGGTCAGTTCGGCGCCGTCGCGGCTGCTGATGCGGACGGCGGCCAGTTGCCGGGTGGTGTCGATGACGCCGCGGTCCAGGGACCCGAACTTGGCGAACCCGTCCAGGTTCGGGTCGGCGGAGGCGGTCACGCCAGACTCGAGGGCCTCCCGGGCGGACCTCAGTTGCTGGTGCGCCCGGTCCGCTAACGGGGTGGCCACCTCGATCAGGGAGGCCAGCCGTTCTGCCCGGTTGGCCAGGGCGGCCACCTGGCCGGCGTGAACCGGGTGGGTGCTGGCGCCAAGGGCGCCGATCAGCCGGTCGGTGTGCCGCAGGTGGCCCCCGGCCGCGGACAGCTGGTCGTGGATCTGGTCGGCGGCGATGGTGGAGTCCCGCAGCTGCTCCAGCAGCTGCTCGGCTCCAGTGCGCACCGCGCGCAGAGCGGGACGGTCCGGGTCCGGGTCGAGCAGGACCTTGGCGGCGTCCCAGTGCAGGTCGTTGACCGCGTACTCGTGCCCGCGCAGGTTCCGCTCCAGCGCGGTGCTGCGTGCCACCGCCGCGTCCAGCAGCTCCCGGGCGTCGTCTAGCCGCCGGCCGATCGCGTGCAGGATGTCCCGGGTCTGGTCGCTCACCGGGACCCACCACCCTCGGGCCGCCCTGGTCGCCGGCTGCCGGCGCCGGGTCGGGTGGAGTGTGCCGGTCGTCCTCGGCGAGGCCGGCGGTCAGCAGGTCCAGCAGGTCGCTGGTGGCGGCGGCGGCGGCGCCGATCTGGGCCCGCACGCGGGAGATGTGCGGTGGGGTGGTGGGGTGGGTCACGGGGAGTCCTTTCAGGGGGTGATGCCCGGGCCGGGCGCAGGCCGGGGTGGGTGGTGTTGCGGGTGTCTTGGCGCTAGTCGCGGTTGGGGCGTTGCCGGACGCGGTCCGCGGGCAGGTGGCCGGGAGGCCGCGGTTGCCTGCCAGGCTTGCTGTGTTTGCTCGGTGCTGCTCGTCAGCAGCGCCCCGGCGTGTCCCAGCTGCTCCAGGGCTAGCGGGGTCAGCGGCTGGAGCCGTTTGGAGGCGACGTCGATCAGCCGGACTGGTGGACGGGGTGCGAGGTCGTCGACCCCGCCGCCTGGCCGCGGCCACCGGGTCTGGTCGGTGTGCTCGATGGTCATCTGGCGCAGGATTCCGGCGGGCGCTCGTAGCCGGCCGGCGTCATGCAGCTCCTGAGGCAGCTGCTGGTAGGTGTCGGCAAGCTCAGCGGCGTCATCGACGATGCTGCGCACCAGCGGCAGCAGAGGGGCGCCGTCAAAGCGGTCCGCGACGTCGATGGGGCTGGTCCAGGTGGAACCGGTGCGGGTGGTCGCGACGATGGCGACATGCAACGCGGCGGAGGCGGTGGTGGTTTCGGGGGTGGCTCGCGCTGCGTCCGGGGTGCGGACCCAGCCCCATTGGCTGCTGACCGTTGCCCAGCCGGCGGCCGCGGCATGCAGCCGTCGGTGTAGGTGCCGGCCTGCGTCGGCATCGAGTTCGCCACGCTCGACTGCCGCGGCGGTCAGCACGGCGGCCGTCTTCAAAAGAGCGTTCTCGGCGTGGGCAATGTGCTGCAGGTCAGCGCCTGGCACGTGTGGGTCGGCGATGCGTTGGATCGCCTGCCTCGTCCAAGCGGCCAACGCAACACCGAACGAGGTGACAGGTGCAGCCGGCCCGGGCCGCTCATCGTCGAGGTCTCGAAGGTGGCCGGTGACGTAGTCGAGGCTCTGCTGTTCGTGATTTTGCAGGATCCGGACCCAGCGCGCGGCGGCGCTGTTACTGAGGGCTCGAGCGGGCGCCGGCGCGCCGGCCGCCGCCCGGTCCGCGGCGGTGACCTGCCGGGTGTACGCCTGCAACTCTGCGCCGGTCACGTGCGCGAGGGCGGCGATAGTGCGGGCCACCTTCACTCGGGCGGCCGCCGTGTCCGCCCGGGCGTCCGGGTCTCTGGCTAGCCCGGGGTGCGCGTGCCGTTGTAACAGACCGGCCGCCTGTCGCAGGGTTTCGGTGACTCGAGCCGCGGTCGGATGTGGCTGAATGTCGATGGGGGGCAACCGGTGCGCCTGCATGGCCATCCGCTGCAGCCGCCCGGTCAGGTGCCCGTCCGTCCCGGCCAGAGGAAAGTCTCCGACGGTGACGTGCGGGATGGTGGCCAGAACCTCGTAGCCGGCGTCGACGACGGCTGTCCAGCCGGCGGCCAACGGGAGCGCGTCGTTGGGTTCGGTGTCCCCGATGAGTCGCAGCGCGGCGAGTTCCGCCGCGGCAAGCAGCTCCCCGACGGTGGACTGGGTGTGCTCACTCATAGTGGCTGCGGACGGCGAACAAGGCGGTGGACAGGCGGATCCAGCCCAGGAACAGCGACGGGTTCCCTGCCTTGTCCGGGACGTCGCGCAGTTCGTCGCGGGCGGTCAGCAGCAGCCGGAGCGGATCAAGCCCGGTGGGCCCCTCGAATACCGGCAGCTCCGGCAGCGGGGCGGAGGTCGCCGACCGCAGGGTGTCGGCGGCTATCCGGACCAGGTTCGCGTCGAGGTGCCAGGTCGTGAGGTCCTCGAGGCTGGCGGTGGCGTCGCCGCCGAGGGCAGTGCACTCCCGTTCAGCGCGGTCGAGCAATATGACGGCGGCCGCCAACGGTGACGGTGTCGCCGTGTCGGACATGAGATCTCCTAAGGTTGCGGGCTGCTACCTCCACCGTCGCTGCGCCCGCTCCGGTATGGGCGGCGCAGTTTCCGGCCTGTGGACGGTGACGGGCAGTGGCTACCCGTGTGGATAACCGCCTTCCTGGGCGCCTGAGGCAGCCGTGCGGGACGCGGCTGCTACTTCGGTAAGCACCGGAAGGGCTTTGGGCTCGACATCGGCCGGCGAACTTTTTTCGACCGGTCTGTCGGTGCCGCGCTGGATGATCCGCTCACCGGCTCCGAAGCGTTCGGGGCCGGGTAGAAGCAGGCGGGCCGGGTCAGGACGAGGCGGTAGCGATGACGGACTGCAGATGGTGGACGGTGCCGTGCCATGTCGCGGGCGCGGTGGCAGCTCGGCTACCGGGTGCGCTGTTGGGGGCGACGATGTTCGTGTCGTTCGCGGGGGTCCTCGGCCCGGACTGGGGCGGTGCGCTGGTGCTGGCCTGGCTCACCGCAGGTGTCCTTGTGCTGACTCGGCTGGGGGAGCGGCTGGTGGTGACCAGGGTGTTGCGGTACCGGACGGCTCGGCAGTCCTGGCTGGCGGTTGATGCGGCTGGGCTCGCGGGGGGCCGCAAGGTCGACGTGTACGTGGCGCCGAACGCGGCAGGGGTTTTCGCGCTCGGCGGTCACACCGTCGCCGTGGGGCAGTGGTCGGTGGGCACCGGGGTGCGCACCCCGGGCCTGCAGGCGGCGACAGCTACGGCGGTGGCGCAGTTGCGGGCCGGCGGGACCCGCGCAGACCTGGCCATGGGCTGGTGGAGCGGGCCCTGGCTGCTGGCGAAGGTCATCGTCGGTGCCTTTCTGCGCCCCGGATTGCAGAGCGTCATGCGGGTGGTGGGCAGCGTGCTCGTAGGCATGTCGGTGTTCACCTGCCTCAATCACGGCCAGCCGGTCGCGGCACTGCTCGGCGTGTGCATGCTGGCTGACCTGGCCATCGCCTACCTCGGCCGCCGCCGGTTGCGGGTCGCCGCCCAGGCCCGCGCCATTCCCTCCCTCGCCCGGGCCTGAAAGACTCCCTCCCTCCCGGCCCAGGACCTGGAACGTGGAAAGGGGGCATGCGCTGTGAGTCTGGAGTTCTACGCCGGAGCGGTGTTCACCCTCGGTGTGGGCCTGATCGGTTCGGTGTGGGCCTGATCGGTTCGGTGGGCGGCGGACCGGGGCCGGTGGCGCCGTCCGATGAAGCCCGCGGAACGCTCGAACCCCAAGCAGGTCAGGGGTCGTCGATGAGGCTGCTGCAAGGCCTGTCGCCGATGCTGGCGGTGGCCGGGTCGCTGCCGGCGGATGAGGGTGGCTGGGCGTATGAGGTGAAGTTCGACGGGGTGCGCGTCCTCGCCGAGATCGCCGACGGGCGGGTGACCTTGCGTAGCCGCAACGACAACGATGTGACCGCCGCCTACCCCGAGTTACAAGCCCTGGCAACGCAACTGCGGTCCCGCCCGGCCGTCCTGGACGGCGAGGTCTGTGTCTTCGACGACGCAGGTCGCACCGACTTCGGTCTGATCCAGTCGCGGATGCACGTGCGCCGGCCATCACCGACACTGATCGCGACGGCGCCGGTGCAGTCCTGATCTTCGACGTCCTGCACCTCGACGGGCAGCCGACGGTGGACTGGACGTACGACGCCCGCCGGGAGACCCTGCTGGGCCTGCAGCTGGCCGGCGCGGCGTGGTCGACGCCGCCGGCGACGGGGCCACCATCGTCGCGCAGAGCAAAACGGCGGGCTTGGAGGGAATCGTGGCCAAGCGCCGCGGCTCCCGGTACCTGCCCGGCCGGCGGAGTCGGACTGGACGAAACTGAAGAACATCCGCCGCACCTTGTTGGTCGGGAACGCGTCGAGGCGCGGGAAGATCGAGAAGTCGACGACTCCTAGGGTGCGGTCGTCCGGTGCGGCCGACCATTCCACGAAGTCCGGCCCGATGCGGGGCGTCATCACCATGCTTCCAGCGCTGATGCCGACCCAGACCGTGTCGGTCAGCGAAGGCAGGAGATCGGCCAGGCCCGACTCCCGCATCCGATGGTGCAGGTACGTCGCGTCGCCTCCGTCGACCAGGAGGACGTCTGCCTCCTGGACCCATGGCACCCACCGCTCGTGACCGATGGTGGGCAGCGCAGTGAGTTCGAGGACACCGAGCGAAGCCCAACCCAGCCCGGAGGAGTGGCGCCACCTCGAACCGGCGGCGGTGAAGCCCTGCACCGACGTGGGGTTGCACATGGGATGACCCCACTGTGCCGTCGGGACGCACAGGGCGCGGCTCTCGGTGACGGGCTTGCCGAGGAGCCGCAACAAGGCGGAGTGGATGCTGGCGTTCGTCACCCCGCCCGAGGTCAACATCAGCTTCATGAGAGCCCTTCCGTGCGTCGAGGGTGTCCGACAGCAATTGACCCCGCGCCGGGTCAAAACTCATCGCGGCCCGGCTCGTCCAGCACCGATGCCGTCGCCTTGACGCGGCACTCCTGACCGCCAACGCCCTCCGCCCCGGGGAAGGGTTCAGCGGCGAGCTGACAGAACCGGTCCCACAATCGCGCCGACACGCGGCGAAGTGACGCAGGTCCCGACCGTCCGCTCATGCCGAAGAGCGGACATTCCGGTAGGACGCCTCGACCGCGCTCCCACGTGCGAAAAACCGACGCGTCCCCAGCTGGGCCCGTCTCGGAGGTGCTGCACTCCGCGCGGAATGGGCGCGGTCC
>JAABUM010000425.1_pt1 | contig 75706 bp, 68 predicted proteins | sample 5559161 | NCBI WGS metagenome assembly JAABUM01 (sample SAMN10711868, study PRJNA513369) | rock metagenome | isolation source: Antarctica rocks | place: Antarctica: Victoria Land, Siegfried Peak nord
GCCCTGGCTCAACGCCAGGAATGGGGCCGTTACGGGTGCTGCGGGCATCACCTCCGTGCGCCAACGGGGAGGAACCTTGCATCCGTCCAGCATGGGAGCGGCCATGGTGAAAGCCGGTGCTGCAACCATACCTGCAAGTGCGTCCATACGATGCCGCCCTGTGTTGGAGTCGCCCCGGCTGCCCAGTTTGCCGCCGTCGTGCCCTGGCTTCTTGCCGGCATCTGAGGCGCCCGGTTTGATCGCATGACATATCATTACGCATACTCCACAAACCTATACACGTAACAACCAATGCGATCCAGATATTTTTGTATCTTTGGTAAAATTAGACGCAGCCCTATATCGTACGCGTGCGTCCGGCCGTATCCAAGTTGTGACGCGGCGGCGTTAAGAAGTTGTTTGCAGCCGCTGCGGGTGGCGACCGACGCGGCAGCGCCGGTCAGCCCCGGCCCTGCCGCCATTCCGCATCGTGTGCAACCGCCCGGACGCCTCTGCGGAACATGCCTTCCAACCGTTCCAAAGCGAGGAGCACCGCTGCGTCGCCTCCGCCAAGCACCGGTCCGCTCCCCTCGCACCCCGCGCAAGGTGCGGGGGAGCCGCAAGCCCGGCGGAGGACCAGGCAGCGGCCCCCCAGGCGTGAGGACGGGCTGGGACGCGCAGGCTCCGTCGCGTGCAGGCTCCAGCCGTGCTGCGTCAATCCAGCGTCGCGGCGAGGGCCTGGGCGGTGGCCTGCAGCCTCGGAAGGCTGTCGAGGATGCGCTCGATGCTGAGCCGGGCGACCGGGGCCTGGATCGCCAGCGCCGCTACGCAGAGGCGGACGCGCCCGGTCCTCTGGAAGATGGGGACCGCCAGGCACACGAGGCCCGGCAGGTACTCCTCCCGGTCCAGCGCGTAACGCTGCTTCCGCACGGCCTTGAGGTCCTCCGCCAGCGCGTCGCGGTCGCCGAGGGTGTTGTCCGTGAAGCGTTCGAGCGGCAGGTTGTCGAGCAACGCGTCCCGCTTGGCCGGCGGCATCAGCGCAAGGAACACCTTGCCGCTCGCCGAGCAATGCACAGGAACCTGCGACCCCCGCTGGAAGGTGATCCGCAACGGCCACATGGCCTCGACCCGGTCGATGTAGGTCACCTGCGAGCCGTGCAGGACCGTGAGGTTGCAGGACTCGCCGACATCCTTGGCTATCCGCTGGAGGATGTCGTGGCGCAGCGCCGCGCCGGGCCGGTTCGCCAGGATCGAGAAGGCGAGCTGCGACGCCCGCGGGGCAAGCTCGAAGCGCCGCCCGTCCGGCGCCCTTTGCAGCAGGCCCGCCTCGGTGAGCGCCGCCATCCAGCGATGCACCGTGGGCTTCGGGGCGCCGGACGCCGCCGCCATGTCGGCGAGCGTGACCGGATGCTCCCGCGCGGCGACCAGCTCCAGCAGCAGGAGCAGCTTGTGAACGGTCATGTGGCCTCCATGGGCCGCAGGATCGCACGATATTCCGAAATACGGAACAGAGAGCGACAAAATCTGTTGTTCCCTTGCAGGTTCCCCGCCGTCGTGGCATGGAGGCGCCGGCCCGGCGTTGACCCGTCCAAGCGGTTCGCAGGTCCCAATCAAGGAGACGCCCGATGAGGATGACCACCGAAGAGGCATTCGTTAAGGTTCTGCAGATGCACGGCATCGAGCATGCCTTCGGCATCATCGGGTCGGCGTTCATGCCGATCTCCGACCTGTTCCCGCAGGCCGGGATCACCTTCTGGGACGTGGCGCACGAGACCAACGGCGGCCTGATGTGCGACGGCTACACCCGCACGACCGGCAAGGTCGCGATGGCCATCGCGCAGAACGGCCCCGGCGTCACCGGCTTCGTGACCGCGGTCAAGACCGCCTATTGGAACCACACGCCCATGCTGCTCGTCACCCCGCAGGCGGCGAACAAGACCATCGGCCAGGGCGGCTTCCAGGAGGTGGAGCAGATGGCGCTGTTCCGCGACATGGTCTGCTACCAGGAGGAGGTGCGCGACCCCTCCCGCGTCGCCGAGGTGCTGAACCGCGTGATCCTCAAGGCGAAGCGGCTGTCCGCCCCGGCGCAGATCAACATACCGCGCGACTACTGGACCCAGGTGATTGATGTCGCCCTGCCGGCGGCGGTCGAGTTTGAGCGCCCCTCGGGCGGCGCCAACGCCATCGCCGAGGCGGCGAAGCTGCTGTCGGAGGCCAGGTTCCCCGTCATCCTCTCGGGCGCGGGCGTCGTCATCGGCAACGCCATCGCGGACTGCGTGGCGCTGGCGGAGCGGCTCGACGCGCCGGTGTGCAACAACTACCAGCACAACGACAGCTTCCCCGGCAGCCACCGCCTCGCGGTCGGCCCGCTCGGCTACAACGGCTCGAAGGCGGCGATGGAGCTGGTCGCCAAGGCCGACGTGATCCTGGCGCTCGGCACCCGGCTCAACCCGTTCTCGACCCTGCCGGGCTACGGCATGGACTACTGGCCCAAGACGGCGAAGATCATCCAGGTGGACATCAATGCCGACCGCATCGGCCTGACCAAGCCGGTCGCGGTGGGCATCTGCGGCGACGCCAGCCTGGTCGCGCGCGCGCTGCTGGAGCAGATGTCGCCGACGGCGGGCGACCATGACCGCGCCGGGCGCACCGCGCTGATCCACCGGACCAAGTCGTCCTGGCTGCAGGCGCTGTCCGGCATGGACCATGAGGACGACGATCCCGGCACGACCTGGAACGCGGACGCGCGCACGCGCGACCACGACCGCATGTCGCCCCGGCAGGCTTGGCGCGCGATCCAAGCCGGGCTGCCGAAGGACGCGATCATCTCAAGCGACATCGGCAACAACTGCGCGATCGGCAATGCCTATCCGACGTTCGACCAGGAGCGGAAGTACTTGGCGCCAGGGCTGTTCGGACCCTGCGGCTATGGCTTCCCGTCCATCATCGGCGCCAAGATCGGCAATCCCAAGGTTCCTTGCGTCGGCTTCGCGGGGGACGGCGCGTTCGGCATCTCGATGAGCGAGATGAGTTCCATCGGGCGCGAGGAGTGGCCGGGCATCACGATGGTCATCTTCCGCAACTACCAGTGGGGGGCGGAGAAGCGGAACTCGATCCTTTGGTATGACGACAACTTCGTGGGCACCGAGCTTGATCCGCACCTGAGCTATGCCAGGGTCGCCGAGGCGTGCGGCTTCAAGGGCGTCGTCGCCAGGACGCAGGCCGAGCTTACGGCGGCGCTGCAGCAGTCTTGCGAGGACCAGGCCAAGCGGGTGTCCACCTTCATCGAGGTCATCCTCAACCAGGAGCTGGGCGAGCCGTTCCGCCGGGACGCCATGAAGAAGCCCGTCGTCGTCGCCGGCATCCTGCGTGAGGACATGCGGCCTCAGGCCGGCGCCTTCGCGTAGGGGTAGGGCTGGTGCCGGTTCGGACGGGTTCGTCCGAACCGGCCTTCCGCGTGTTTCTGGAAAGCTTGACTACCGGGTTGCAGGGTCTTTCCAAAAGGCTGTACTCCAGTTTGGAGTCACGTTGCGCGCCGCTGCTGCGAGCGCCTGAGAGGCGTCGGCAACCGCCGCAAAGATCGTCGCGCATCGGCTGAGCAACGTTCGCTTGGCTTCTGCATCGGCAGATGGTTCCTGGGCATCCGTTTGGAACGAGCTTGAGCTTCCTGCGCGCAGGCCAGGATCTATCGCGGGGATCGCACCGGTATTCGGGAGGTTGACACCATCATGTTGTAGTCGTTGACGATCCAGGTCAGGTCACTCGCGCCTCCACGCCGGGCATCGCTGCCGGCCCGTGTAAGCTTCTCCTGGAACTCGCGCAGCTTCCCGAGGAACGAGCGTGGCTGAGACTCGAACGAGGAGAACGAGTCGGGATTGGCGGCGCTGTACTGGTCCATGTCCTTGACCGATGCCGCAAAGGCGGCGAGCGCCGCATTGAACGAGGTCATGTCAATGACGGGCCGGTTCTCGCGGGGCAGCAGATCAACGACCTGACGCGCCCGGATCATCACGTTGGCGCTGTGCCAAGGTGCCTTGCGGCCTTCGTGCGTCTCGATCGAGGCGAGTTCAGCCGCGTCGCTCCTGCTTTTCTCCCTGGCGAACAACGGTTCGATCTTGGCGCGCTCCGCCAGAAAGACCTGCCCGGCAGCCGCAAGCTTCACGTGCAACGCCTTGCCCTCGACCATCTTGTCGGTCCTGTAATCCTGCCGGTCGTAGTAGCCGTCCGCCTGGATGATCGCCGGCGCCAGGGCCTCATAGGCGGCGATGTAGGTCCCGACTTCCGCGTCGAGGTCCGGCATCGCGGGGTCCATCGTCGTGGCGGCTTTCGCCTTCTCGATCTCGCCGCGCGCGTCATTGAGCGAATAAAGCCCGTAGATGATGCGCTCGCGCCCGGTCGGGCCGGTCTTCATGTTCACCCAACTGCTGTAGCGCGACAGCGACTCCGACGCCCTCAGGGTGCGGTTCAACAGTCCCACGTATGCGTTCAGCTTGAGGACGGTCGCTTGCGAGGCCGCCTGATCCGGGTTCGTCGTCGCGACCGTCTGCGCCCGAGCGGCTGGACAGCAGGCAAGCCCAACAAGCAGAGCCACACGAGCCAGCGACAGCATCATCCGATCCTCACCACCAGGCCAGGCCAGCATCCGAAGCGGTCGCTGCGGCACGCGGCACGCGGCACGCCGATACCCTTTAAGTGTCCGTTCGGCAAATTGTGCCCTGCACGGTGTCGAGCGAAGCCGCTGGCCACGGGACGCAACGCCACCGGCCTCGCCACCTTACAGGTCCGGCTTGTCGTCGCGGCGCTGGTAAAGCTGGTACAGCATGCGCTGCCCCAGCCGCCGGAACGGCGCGAAGGCATGTCCCGGCAGCTCGCCCTGGAAGATCGGCACGGCATGGCGCGCTGGCCGCCCGGCCACCAGCTCCGCCAGCCGCCGCCCGGCCTGCGCGGAGTAGCTGACGCCGTTGCCGCCGTAGCCCACGGCATAGAACAGCGTCTCCCCCGGGTCCGGCTGCACGATCCGCGGCATCATGTCGTGGCTCACGTCCACCCAGCCCCACCACGAATAGTCCACGGCGATGCCGCGCAGCGCCGGGAACTTCGCGCCCATGCCGTCCACCAGGCGCCGCAGGTGGCGGGGGTTCGCCGCGTCCGCCCCGGTGATCGCGCTGCGGCTGCCGATCTGCAGGCGGTTGTCGGGCAGCAGGCGGTAGTAGTGCCGCAGCACCCGCGTGTCGGTGATGACCTGGCGGGTCCGGAACCCGGTCGCCGCGATCTCCGCATCCGTCAAGGGCCGGGTCACCAGCGAGTTCGACAGGATCGGCATCACCCGGCTCCGCAGCCGCGCGTGCAGGCCCTGGCTGGTGTAGCCGCCCGTGGCCACCGCCACCGCCCGGGCGCGCACCGTTCCGCCGGGAGTGCGGACGCGCCACCCCCCGGCGTCCCGGGTGATCGCCTGCACCGGGCTTCCGGTATGCACCCGCGCCCCGACCGCCCGCGCCGCGCGCAGGTAGCCGAAGGCCAGCTTCGCCGGATGCACCCCGATGCCCGACGGCTCGTGCAGCGCCCCGGCGGCTTCCTCTTCCCGCACCCAGTCCCGGTCCAGCGCCGCGCGGTCGAGGATGCGCGTCCGGTAGCCGAACACCCGGTTCGCCACCTCCGACTCCACCGCCAGCCGCTCCAGCGTCCGCCGCCGGTGGGCGATGTACAGATGGCCGCCGGGCTGCGCGTCGCAGGGGAACTCGGCCACCAGCGAGGTGAACAGCTCGAACCCCTCCTGTATCTCGGTATGGAGCCGCAGCGCGGTCTCCTGGCCCCAGCGTGCGACCCACTGCGAGCGGGTCAGCCGGCCCGAAGCGTTCTGCCCTTGGCCGCCGTTGCGCGTGCTGCATCCCCATGCCACCTGGTTCGCTTCCAGCACCGTGGCCTTGATGCCGTGCTCGCGGGCCAGGAACAGCGCGCAGGTCAGGCCGGTGAAGCCCGACCCGATGATGACCACGTCCGCGTCCAGGTCCGACTGCACCGGCCCGTCGTCGTCCGGCGGCGTCCCGGCAGTCGCGACCCAGTAGGTCGGCGCATACGCCCGGTTGCGCCCCGGCGTCGCGTCCACCAGGGGATCGTAGAGCGGGTCGTAGTCCTGCGCCGGCACCGCGGCCCGCCGGCCGATGTCCGGGACGGCGTTCATCGCGCTGCCGCCAGCGCCGGGCGGTCCTTGCGGAACGCGCTCTTGCTGGCCACCAGCGGACCTGCGAAGCCGAACAGGTCAAGCCCCTCCGCCTCGATCCGCGTGCCGTCCGCCTGCGTGCCGGTGAACAGCCATTCCGTGATGCCCTCGCCATCCAGCACCCGGCTGCGCCGCACGGTCCACCGCACGTCCGGCATGGCCGTCCAGACCGCGGTGAAGGCCGCCCGGATCGGGCCGGTCCCCTCCAGCCGCCGTCCCCATGCCTCGGGGCCGGCGACGGTCAGAAAGGTGGCGTCCGGCGTGAAGCACGCCATGACGCCGTCCGCGTCATGGCTGTTGAAGGCCGCGAACAGCCGGTCGAGCGTCGCGAGGCGGGCAGTGTCGTCGGTCATCGGAATCCCCGGGCAAAGTGGCGGCGGCAGGATGCCGCACGGAACCCGCGGCAAGCTAGGGCCAGATGCCCGTGATTGCCCAGCCAGGCGCCGCGCGTCCGGACGGTGGGCGTGCAGGGGGCGGACGGCCAAACGGGCGGACGACCAGGAAGCAGGCAGCTCCGCCGCGTCGCCTGCCCAGATCGCGTGCAGTCCCGCCGCAGTGGTCCAGTTGTCCATCAATATTGCGTGCATCTGGCCCTCACCCCCTCCATGCTGCCCCGTGTCGGACCATGCCGGCCCATCCAGGAGAGTGCCATGACCGTGTGCCCCGCCCTGTCGCGCCGAACCCTGCTCGGCAGCGCCGCCGCCCTGGCCGCGGCAAGCACCGCCGCCGCCGCCGCCCGCGCGGCGGAGAAGGAGGTCACCTTCGCCTACCAGGACATGGTGGTGCCGTTCCGCGTGCTCATGGAGCAGGGCGGCATCGAGAAGAAGACCGGCTACAAGATCAACTGGCGCAAGTTCGGCGGCGGCGGCGACGTGGTGCGCGCGATGGCGTCGGGCAACGTCGCCCTGGGCGAGGCGGGGTCAAGCCCGATCGCCACGGCGGCGTCGCAGGGCCTGCCCATCGAGCTGTTCTGGATACTCGACGACATCGGCAACGCCGAGCAGCTCGTGGTCCGCGACGGCACGGGCGTGACCAGCGTGGCCGGGCTGCGGGGCAAGACGGTGGCGACGCCGTTCGTGTCCACCTCGCATTACCAGCTCATGTTCGCGCTGCAGAAGGCCGGCCTGGCCCCCGGCGCCGTCAAGGTGGTCAACATGCGCCCGCCCGAGATCGCCGCCGCCTGGGAGCGCGGCGACATTGACGCCACCTTCATCTGGGACCCGGTGCTGGCGCGGGTGAAGCAGAACGGCAAGGTGCTGGCCTCGGCCGAGGAGATCGCCAAGGAGGGCCGCCCGACCTTCGACGGCCTGATCGTGGACCGCGCCTGGGCCGCCGCCAACAAGGGCTTCATGGTCGAGCTGGTCAAGCTGCTCGCCGCCGCCGACGCCGCCTACACCGGCGACCCCGCCAAGTGGACGCCCGACTCGCCGGAGGTGAAGGCGGTCGCCAAGTGGACCGGGGCCGCCGCCGCCGACGTGCCCGCCGGGATGGCCGCCTACCGCTTCCCCAACCTGGCGCAGCAGGCGTCGGCCGAATGGCTCGGCGGCGGCGCGGCCAAGGCGCTGCTGGACACGGCGATGTTCCTGAAGGAGCAGGGCCGGGTCCCCGAGGTCGCGGCGGACTACGGCCGGTTCGTCAACACGGAGTTCGTGCGCGACGCCATGAAGTAGGCGCGACGAAGTAGAGGAGGCAGCCCATGCTCGAAATCCGCAACGTCAGCCTGAGCTACGGCACGGGGGAGGGCGCCGTCGCCGCCCTGTCCCGGATTGACCTCTCCATCGGCGCCGGGGAGTTCGTGGTGGCGCTGGGAGCGTCGGGGTGCGGCAAGACGACCCTGCTGTCCTGCATCGCCGGCTTCATGGCGCCGACGGAGGGCGACATCCTGCTGGACGGCAAGCCCGTGACCGGACCCGGCGCCGACCGCGGCGTCGTGTTCCAAAAGCACGCGCTGATGCCGTGGCTGGACGTGATGGAGAACGTCACCTTCGGGCTGCGGATGCGCGGCGTGCCCCGGGGGGAGCGGCGGCGCATCGGGCTTGAGATGCTCGGCTTCGTCGGCCTGGCCGATGTGGCGGGGGCCAAGATCTACGAGCTGTCGGGCGGGATGCAGCAGCGCGTGGGCATCGCCCGCGCCCTGGCCAGCGACCCGCGTGTGCTGCTGATGGACGAGCCGCTCGGCGCGCTCGACGCGTTCACCCGCGGCCAGGTGCAGGAGCTGATCCTCCGCATCTGGCACCGGACGGGCAAGATCGCCTTCTTCATCACCCACGACGTGGAGGAGGCGGTGTTCCTGGCGACCCGCCTGGTCATCATGAGTCCGCGCCCCGGCCGCATCGTCGAGACGGTTGACCTGCCGTTCTCCCGCCGTTTCGCCGCCGGGGAGGACGCCCGCGCCCTGCGTGCCGACCCGGCCTTCATCGCCATGCGCGAGCGCGTGCTGGACACCGTCCACCACCGCCCCGCCCTCCAGGAGGCCGCATAGCGTGGACGCCGCAGCCGCCAACCCGGCCCCGCCCGCCGCGCCCGTCCCTGCGTCCGCGCGCGGGCGGGCGCGGCGGCCCGCGGCCGGCGGCACCATGCTGCTGAGCGCCGCCACCATCGCCGCGCTCCTGCTCGCCTGGACCATCGTGACCGGCACGGGATGGATCGCGCCGCTGTTCCTGCCCAGCCCGCGCGCCATCCTCGTTGCGCTGCGCCAGGCGTGGGACGGCGCCTTCGATGGCAACCCGCTGCCCTTGCAGGCCGGGGCGAGCCTGATGCGCGTGCTCAGCGCCTTCGTCCTTGCGGCGTTGGTCGGCATCCCCGCAGGGCTGGCGATGGGCGTGAGCCGGGGCGCGCGGGCCGTGCTGGACCCGGTGATCGAGTTCTACCGTCCGCTGCCGCCGCTGGCCTACCTGCCGCTGATGGTGATCTGGTTCGGCATCGGCGAGACCTCAAAGATAATGCTGATCTTCCTGGCCTGCTTCGCCCCGGTCGCCTTGGCCACCCGGTCGGGCGTGCTGTCGGCGTCCAGCGACCAGGTCAACGCCGCGCTCTCGATGGGCGCGACGCGCTGGCAGGTGCTGCTGCACGTCGTGCTGCCGGCCGCCACGCCGGAAATCCTGGTGGGGCTTCGCATCGGCATGGGCGTCGGGTGGACCACCCTGGTGGCGGCCGAGATGGTGGCGGCGAACGCCGGGCTGGGCCAGATGGTGCTGAACGCGTCGAACTTCCTGCGCACCGACGTGGTCGTCATGGGCATCCTGGTGATCGGCCTGTTCGCGGTGCTGTTCGAGGTGGGGATGCGCTGGCTGGAACGCACGCTGGTGCCTTGGAAGGGCAGGGCCTGAAGCAGGCTTGCTAGCCCGCCACATACGTTGCCTTCGGTGCGGGCCAGGCCGCGCAAACCTGCTTGACCTTCATCTGTGTTGACCGTTTTGCTACCCGCCGTTGAGAGCCGCCCCTGCGGCGTGGCAACCCAGGGGGCCGCTAGGGCCGTGCTGTGACCCTCTGGACTGCCGCGCCGCAAGAGCGGCTCGCAACGACGATATGAAGCTGTAAGCGTCAGAGCAGAGGCAGTTGGCATGAGACCAGGGGCTTCCCAGGCTCCCCTGCACGGATGCAGGCCATCCAATGGCCGGTTGCGCCGGTCCGGAAACCCGGTCAGTGCGCCAGGACGCTGCTCCGTGCGTCCTCAAGGATCATGGACGCGGCCTTCTCGCCGATCATGATCGCCGGGGCGTTAGTGTTGCCCGACACGAGGGTCGGCATGATCGAGGCGTCCACCACCCGCAGGCCCCGGACGCCGCGCACCCGCAGCCGCGCGTCCACCACCGCGCCGGGGTCGGTCCCCATCTTGCAGGTGCCGACCGGGTGATAGATCGTCGTCGCCGTGTTGCGCGCGTTCTCCAGCAAGTCCGCGTCCGTTTGCACGGAAGGGCCTGGCGCAAGCTCCTCCACGATGAGGGGACCCAGCGCCCGGGTCGCGGCCAGGCGGCGGGCGAGCCTCATGCCGTCAACCAGGGTCCGCTGGTCCGTGAGCGTGGCGAGGTAGTTGGGGTGGATCGCCACGGCCTCGCGCGGGTCGGACGACCGCGGCAGCAGCCGGCCGCGGCTCTCCGGCCGTAACTGGCAGACCGACGCGGTGAAAGCGGAGTAGCGGTGCAGCCCGTCGCCCGGCTTGTCCGCGCTCAGCGGCTGGATGTGGAACTGCACGTCAGGGGTCGCCTTGGACGGGTGGGTGCGGGCGAAGATGCAGACCTGGCTGGCGCCCATCGTCATCGGCCCGCGCCGCCGCGCCATGTAGTCGAGGCCGATCAGCATCTTGCGCAGCGGGTGGTTCACCTCGTCGTTCAGGGTCGGGCGGCTGCTCCGATAGACCGAGCGCGCCTGCAGGTGGTCCTGCAGGTTCTCGCCCACGCCGGGCAGCTCCTGCACCACGGAGACGCCAATGTCCTGCAGCACGTCGCCGCGCCCGATGCCGGACAGCTCCAGCAGGTGCGGCGAGTTGATCGCGCCCGCGCTCAGCAGCACCTCGCCGGCCGCCCGCACGCGCTGCCTGGTCCCGCCGATTTCCAGCTCCACGCCGGTTGCCCGGCCGCCCTCGACCAGGATGCGATGCACCAAAGCGCCGGTGGCGATGTGCAGGTTGGGCCGCCGCTTCACCGGGTTGAGATAGCCGACCGCCGCGCTGCACCGCCGCCCGTTGCGCGCGGTGAGCTGGAAGTATCCCGCACCTTCCTGCGTGGCGCCGTTGAAGTCGTCGTTGCGCGGGATGCCGATCTCCTCGGCGGCGGCGATGTAGGCGTCGCACACGTCGCGCCGCACCCGCATGTTGGACACCGCGAGTGGGCCGCCGACGCCGTGGAACGCGCTCTCGCCGCGTTCCTGGTCCTCGGACCGGCGGAAGTAGGGCAGCACGTCGTCATAGGACCAGCCGGTGCAGCCGAGCTGCCGCCACTGGTCGTAGTCCTCCGGCTGGCCGCGCACGTACAGCAGGCCGTTGATCGAGCTTGAGCCTCCCAGCACCCGCCCGCGCGGCCACTGGATCTGCCGCCCGTTCAGGCCCGGGTCAGGCTCGGTCCTCATGCACCAGTCGGTGCGCGGGTTGTGCATGGTCTTGAAGTAGCCGACCGGGATGTGGATCCAGATGTAGCTGTCCGGCGGACCCGCCTCGATCAGCAGCACCCGGCGGGACGGGTCGGCGGACAGCCGGTTCGCCAGCACGCACCCTGCCGACCCCGCGCCGACGATGACGTAATCGAACTCCGCGCCGTCGAGGCCGCCGCTCATGGCATCGCCGTGCGGGTCGCCGCGAACGCCGGCGCGTCCTGCTGCGTCCGCGGCATCGCCAGCACCGAGGCCAGGCTCACCAGCGCGGTCAGCACGACGTAGCCGCAGATATACCAGGGCTTGCCGCCGCCGTAGCTCAGCAGGTAGGTCGCGATCAGCGGCGTCAGCCCGCTCGCGAACACGCCCGAGAACTGGTAGCAGAACGAGATGCCGGTGTAGCGCACGCGCGGCGGGAACAGGCTGGAGAACAGCGCCGCCTGCGGGCCATAGACCGCCGGGTAGGCGAAGGACAGCGGCAGGATGATCGCCAGCCAGACCAGCATCGGATGCTCGGCGCCCGCGGCGTCCATCAGCCAGAACGACGGGAAGGCGAGCGCTCCGATGGCGACGGCCCCCCAGCAATAGACCTTGTGCTTGCCCACCCGGTCCGACAATGCGCCGAAGATGACGACGAACGGGATCATGATGGCGGCGGCGAGGATGACCCCGCCCAGGGCCATCCCGCGCGTCAAGTGGAGCTGCGTCGTCGCATAGGAGATGATGAACACCCCCCACATGTTGAAGCACGCGCCCTCGACGTAGCGCGCGCCGCATCCGAGCAGCAGGCTCCTGGGATGCGAGCGCAGCGCCTCGAAGAACGGCGCCCGGGACGCGCCGCCCTGCTTCACCGCCTCGAAGTCGGGCGTCTCCAGCAGCTTCAGCCGGATTACCAGGCCCACCACGACCAGGGCCGCGCTCAGCAGGAAGGCCAGGCGCCAGCCCCAAAGCAGGAATGCGTCGTTGTCCATCAGCGACAGCAGCGCGACGACGCCGGACGCCAGCATCAGCCCTGCGGGCACGCCGATCTGCGGGTAGCTGCCATAGAACCCCTTGCGGCCCTCTGGCGCGTGCTCCACCGACATCAGCACGGCGCCGCCCCACTCGCCGCCGATGCCGATGCCCTGCAGGACCCGCAGCACCAGCAGCAGGATCGGCGCGGCGACGCCGATGGTGGCGTAGGTGGGCAGCAGGCCGATGGCCGTGGTGGCGACGCCCATGATGAGGAGGGTCAGCACCAGGATGGTCTTGCGCCCCACCCGGTCGCCGAAGTGGCCGAAGATGATGCCGCCGACCGGCCGCGCAACGAAGCCGACCGCGAAGGTCGTGTAGGACAGCAAGGTGCCGACGAGCGGGTCGAAGGACGGGAAGAACAGCTTGTTGAACACCAGCGCCGCGACCACGCCGTAGAGGAAGAAGTCGTACCACTCGATGGTCGCCCCTATGGCGCTCGCAATGGCGATCCTGCTGATCGAGGGGCCGCTTGCGGCGGCCTGGCGCGTCGCGGGTGCTGGCATCGGCTGTCCCTCCCATTGAGGCCCGGCTTTCCGCCGTGACCGTTCGTTGCGGCCCGGTGCTTGGCAGCGCAGCGGACCCGGCAAGCGTAGCGGCGCGGCGCTTCTTGCCGCAACGAAGATAACCGGTGATTATCGGCTGATGAGAGTGTCTTGTCGCATTCCATGAGACAAGTTCCCGCGCCCGCCGACGTGGCGCAGCCCTCCAACCGTGCGCTCGACCTGATCGAGGTGCTGGGTTCGGCCCGGCGCTCGCTGTCCGTGGCCGAGATCGGCGGCGCGCTGGGCGTGTCGCGCCCGCAGGCGCACCGCATTGTCGCCGGGCTGGAGCGGAGCGGGGTGCTGGCCCGCCATCCGCGCAGCCGCCGGGTGATCTTCGGCCCGCGGCTTGCGCGGGCCATGCTCCGCGTCGCCAGCATGTCGAGCCTGCAGCCGATCTGGCACCCGGTCCTGCGCGGGGTGGCGGAGCAGGTCGGCGAGACTTGCAACCTCATCATGTTCCCGCGCGCGACGCCGACCTACTTCGACCGCGTCGAGGCGAACTGGCCGCTGTCCGTCCGGCTGCAGGCCGGGTCCGAGGTGCCGCTGCACTGCACCGCGGGCGGCAAGCTCTACCTCGCCAACCTGCCGCCGCGCCAACGGGAGCTGCTGCTCGCGCACCTGCCGATGCCGGCCTGCACGCCGAACACGATCACCGACCCGGCGGTGCTGCGCCGCAACTTGCAGCAAGCGGTGGCGGAGGGCTTCGCCCTCGACGGTGAGGAGTTCATCCATGGGATGATAGCGGTGGCCGTTCCGATCCGGTCCTGCGGCGGCGGCTTCCTGGGCGCGCTGGGAATGCACGCGCCAAGCGTCCGGCACGGGCCGGAGGGATTGCGGGCCTTCTTGCCTGCGTTGCGCGGCGGCGCGGATGCCCTCGCCGCGATCCTGGACCACGACCCGTAGCCGGACGATGGCGCGACCTGACTATCGCCATGTGAGACATGGCGCCGTTCGTAATGAGAGTTGGTGTTGACACGGTTCGCGGGCAGGCCGCAACTGGTGCAATGGCCAAGCGGGCGACCCTCTCCCAGACCGGCGATTGCGCGCCCGACGCGCCCAAGACGGGCCGGCACGCCGCGGCTGCCGAGCAAGGTGCAGGGGTGTTCCAGCGCTCGTTCGCCATGCTTGAGCTGATCGTGCGGAGCGGCACGCCGCTCGCCTCGACCGAGATCGCCGAAGCGCTCGGCATCCCGAAGCCGACCGCCTACCGCATGATCGAGGGTTTCGAGCGGCAAGGGCTGGTGCGCCGCCAGTTCGCCTCCAAGCGGGTGACGGTCGGGCCGCGCCTGACCGACCTCGCCTTCGATATCCTGCGCGCCTCGGTGCAGTATGCGCCCCGCCGCATGGTCCTCGAAAGCCTCGTGCGGAGCGTTGGGGAGACGTGCAACGTCGGCACGCTCGACGCGAGCGAGATCGTCTATCTGGACCGCGTCGAGGCCAAGCACTGGCCGTTACGGCTGCAATTCGGCATCGGATCGCGCGTGCCGCTGCATTGCACCGCAATCGGCAAGCTGTTCCTGGCCTTCCTGCCCGCCCGGCAGCGGCGCGAGCTGCTGGGCGGGCTGGACCTGCGTGCCATGACGCCGGCCACGCTAACCGATGGCAAGGCCCTGCAAGCCGAGCTTGCCGCGATCCGGGAGCGCGGCGTGTCGGTTGACGCCGAGGAGTATATCGTGGGCGTCGTCTGCGTGGCGGCGCCCATCTTCAACGGCGCCGGGCAGATACGCGCGGGGCTTGCGGTCCAGGCGCCGTCCGCGCGCATGTCAACTGACCAGGCGCTGGCCCTGCGGGACGAACTGATCGCCGCGGCCACCCAACTGAGCGCCAGCTTCGAGTTCGGCTGACCGGCGAGGCCGGTCCGCTTGCCACCGCGACAGAAAGCAACGGATGGGCCGACTGCCGCACTGAGTCATAGTCCAGAACAGGCGGAAAAGCCGGGACTACAGAAGTCGGGACCACAAGGGAGGATGCAAGCCATGAACGTCGTCACCCAGATCAGCAAGGACGCCGCCTCCGATGAGGCCGCCGTCGTCGCGGCGCTGGTGCAGCGCGCCCGTGCGGCGCAGCGCGGCTTCGCCCACGCCACCCAGGAGCGGGTGGACGAGGCGGTGACCGGACTGGCCTGGTCGCTGTATCAGCCGGCGCACGCGAAGGAGCTCGCCGAGCTGGCGGTCGCGGACACCGGGCTGGGCAACGTCGCCGACAAGGTCATCAAGAAGCAGCGTAAAACCTTCGGCACGCTGCGCGACTTGCTGCGCGCCAGGTCGGTCGGCGTGATCGAAGAGGACCCGGCGCGCGGCCTGGTCAAGATCGCCAAGCCGGTTGGCGTGGTCGGCGCCGTGACGCCCTCGACCAACCCGGGCGCGACGCCGGTGAACAAGAGCATGATGGCCATCAAGGGCCGCAACGCCATCATCATCGCCCCGTCCCCCGCGGGCTGGAGCACGACCGCCCGGACGGTCGGATACATGCGCGCCGAGCTGGCGCGGATCGGCCTGCCGGAGGACCTGGTGCAGGTGCTGCCGGCCCATGTGAACAAGGCGATGACCCAGGCGCTGATGGAGCAGGCTGACCTGGTGGTGGTCACGGGGTCGCAGGACAACGTCCGCCGGGCCTACAGCAGCGGCACGCCCGCCCTGGGCGTCGGTGCGGGCAACGTCCCCGTCATCGTGGACGAGACGGCCGACCTGGCCCGTGCGGCGGAACTGATCTGCGCCTCCAAGGTGTTCGACAACGCGACCTCCTGCTCGTCCGAGAACGCGGTCGTCGTCGTGGACGCCGTTTACGACCGCATGATGGCCGAGTTCGCCCGCGTCGGCGGCGTCATGGCCGGCGCGGCGCAGAAGGCCGTCATCGAAGAGAAGCTCTGGGTGGGCGGCAAGCTGTCGCGGCACCTGATCGCCAAGGACGCCGCCGTGCTCGCCGCGGCCTTCGGCATCGCGGCGCCGGGCGCGCGGTTCTTCATGGTCGAGGAGGATGGCGTCGGGCCGGGCCATCCCTTCTCGGGCGAGAAGCTGTCGCTGGTGCTGACCGTCTATCGGGCGCCGGACTTCGCGGCGGCGGTGCGGCGCGTGTCGGAAATCCTGGCCTACCAGGGCGCCGGCCACTCCTGCGGCATCCACACGACGGACCCGGACCGCCCGCGCGCGGTGGCCGACGCGGTGGACGTGGTGCGGGTGCTGGTGAACCAGGCCCACACCTTCGGCAACGGCGGCGGCTTCGACAACGGGCTGGAATTCACGCTGAGCATGGGATGCGGCACCTGGGGCGGCAACAGCATCTCGGAGAACCTCAGCTACCGGCACTTCCTCAACATTACCCACCTCGTCACCACGATCCCGCCCGACAAGCCGGAGGAGAGCGAGCTGTTCGGCGCCTATTGGGCGCGCTACGGCAAGTAGGGGCGGGGCGGTGAACGTCCTGGAGCACGTCGCCAAGGAGCTGGCGCTGGCGCCCTACGGCATCGCTATCCCTGCGGGCCGCGCCTGCGCCACGCCCGAGGAGGCCGCCGCGGCGGCGGCCGACCTGGGCGCCGTGGCGGTGAAGGCGCAGGTGCCCGCGGGCAAGCGGGGCAAGTCGGGCGGCATCCGGATGGCCGATACGCCGGAGCAGGCGTCCGCGGCGGCGCGGGCCATCCTGGGCATGGCCATCGGCGGGCACACCGTATCAACCGTGCTGGTGGAGCGGCGGGCGTCCATCGTGCGCGAATTCTATGCCGCGGTGCTGCAGGACGCGGCGAGCCGTTCCCCGCTCGTGCTGTTCTCGACCGAGGGCGGCATGGACATCGAGGAGATCGCCGCGGAGCGCCCGGCCTCCATGCGCCGCCGCGAGGTCGCGCTGTCGGCCGGCTTTGGCGAGGCGGACGCCCTTGCCATGCTGGACGGCCTGGACGTGGGCGCGACGGCGCCCGTCGCCGCCGTCCTGGCCGGGCTGTATCGCGCCTTCACCGGGACGGACGCCGAGCTGATCGAGGTCAACCCGCTCGCCCTGCTGGCGGACAGCAGCGTGGTGGCGCTCGACTGCAAGCTCGTGCTGGACGACGCCGCGCTGTATCGCCAGCCCGAGCTGGCCCGGCGCGGCAGCGAGGAGGCCGCCACCGACCTGGAGCGGCGCGGGCAGGCGCTCGGCCTGAAATTCATCCAGCTCGATGGCAACGTCGGCGTCCTGGCCAACGGCGCGGGCCTGACGATGACGACCATGGACGTGATCCGCAACCAGGGCGGGCGCCCCGCGAACTTCCTCGAAATTGGCGGCGACGCCTACACCAAGGCGGAGCCGGCGCTGGCGCTCGTCCTGGCCAATCCTGGGGTTCGCAGCCTGATCGTGAACTTCTGCGGCGCCTATGCCCGCACCGACGTGATGGCCGAGGGCGTCGTGCGCGCGTGGGAGGCGCTGAAGCCGGACATCCCGGTGTTCTTCTCGATCCACGGCACCGGCGAGGACGAGGCCGTGGCGCTCGTGCGGCAGCGGCTGGGCGTGCAGCCCTACGACATTATGGAGGACGCGGTCCGGGCCGCGGTGGAGGCTGCGGCGGAGCCTGTGATGAAGGCTGTGGTGAAGACTGGGGTGGAGACCGGGGGATGATCGTCCGGGCAGGCGACCGTGTCCTGGTGCAGGGCATGACGGGGCGGCAGGGCACGTTCTGGACCGAGCGCATGCAGGAGTGCGGCACCCGCGTCGTCGCCGGGGTCAGCCCGTCCAAGGGCGGCACGGAGCATTGCGGCGTGCCGGTCTTCGCCACGGCCGGGGAGGCGGAGAGGGAGGTCGGCTTCGATTGCGCCGTGCTGTTCGTGCCGCCTGCAGGCGCGCTCGCAGCCGTCACCGGCGCGTGCGAGGCGGGCGCGAAGCTGGTCGTCGTGCTGACCGAGCACATCCCGGCCTTCGACGTGATGCGCCTGCACGACGCGGCCAAGCGATGCGGCACGCGCATCGTCGGGCCGAACACCGCGGGGCTGGTGACGCCCGGGGAGGCGTTCGTCGGGATCATGCCCGGGTTCAACCGCAACGTGTTCCGGCCCGGCGGCATCGGCGTGCTGTCCCGCAGCGGCAGCCTCGGCACCCTGGTCTGCCTGAACCTGGTGCGGTCCGGATACGGCCAGTCGGCGTTCATCGGCATCGGCGGGGACCCGATGCTCGGCACCACGACCCGGGACGCGCTGGAGGCACTGGACCGGGACTCCGGGACGGCGGCGGCGGTGCTGATCGGCGAGATCGGCGGCGCCATGGAGGAAGAGGCGGCCGAGTATGCGCGGGGCATGAGGAAGCCCGTCGTGTCCTTCGTCGCCGGCGCCGCCGCGCCGGCGGGCAAGCGGATGGGGCACGCCGGCGCGATCGTGCTGGGCGACCGCGGCAGCTACGGGTCCAAGCGCCGCGCCTTGGAGGCGGCGGGCGTCGAGGTCGTGGACACGCCCATCGAGCTGGGGGCGGCGCTGGCGCGGGCCGGCGTCCACCCGCCGCCGGACTGATGCCGACCGCCCTTCGCCCTGACCACGTTCGTCATTGCGGGAGGCGGAGCGACGCGGCGATCTATCGGCGGCAAGGACGGTGTTGCCGGTCCTGGATCGCCGCGCCGCAAGAGCGGCTCGCGATGACGGTGCGCTTGCAGGAAGGTCAGGGCGGAAGGCGGCTGGCAAAGACAGCCTAGCCAATGTCGAACAGGCCGAATGGCCGGTAGGGGAGGGGACGATGAGCGAGATCACGGTTGCGGGCAGCCATCCGGCGGCCCGGCGGAGCCTCAAGGCACGCCTCTTGTCACCGCAGGGGATCATGCTCGGCACCCTCTGCGTCATGTACATGATCACCTACATAGACCGGGTGAACCTGGCGACGGCGGCGCCCTTCGTGCAGAAGGAGCTGGGGCTTTCGCCGGTCGAGCTGGGGCTGGTGTTCTCCGCCTTCGCCATCCCCTACGGCTTCCTGCAGCCGCTGGGCGGCTGGCTGGGGGACCGCTTCGGGCCGCGCTGGGTGCTGTTCTCGGCGGGCCTGGTGTGGGCGGCGGCGACGGTGATGACCGGCCTGTCGGTCGGCGTCGTCACGCTGTTCATTGCGCGGCTGCTGCTCGGGCTGGGCGAGGGCGCGACCTTCCCGACGGCGACGAAGGCGATGGCGATCTGGCTGCCGCCGCACAAGCGCGCCTTCGCGCAGGGGATCACCCACTCCTTCGCGCGCCTGGGCAACGCCATCGCGCCCCCGCTCGTCGGCTACATGATCGTCGGCTACGGCTGGCGGATGCCGTTCTACGTGCTCGGTGGCGTCAGCTTCGCCTGGGTGGCGTGGTGGGTGTATTCGTTCCGCAACAACCCGCACGCCGACCCCGCCATGCTGCCGGGCGAGTTGGCCGAGCTGCCGCCGGCCGCCGCAACGGCCGGCAGGGTCATCCCCTGGGCGCAGCTCATCCGGCGCGTCCTGCCCGTGACTCTGGTGGACTTCTGCTACGGCTGGACCCTGTGGGTGTATCTCACCTGGCTGCCGTCGTTCCTGGCGAGCGAGTGGCAGTTGCCGTTGGGCAAGTTCGTTTGGTTCTCCTCGGCGATCCTGTTCGCGGGCGTCATCGGCGACACGGTGGGCGGCGTGCTGTCGGACGCCATCCTCAAGCGCACCGGCAACCTGCGGACCGCGCGCCGGTTCAACCTCGTCGTGGGCCTGCTGGGGTCGCTGCTCCTGCTGCTGCCGTGCCTGTTCGTGCATGACCTTATCATCGTGTCGGTCTGCCTCAGCCTGGCCTTCTTCTTCCTGGAGCTGACCAACGCCGTGCTGTGGGCGCTGCCGATGGACATCGCGCCGTCCTATGCCGGCATCGCCGGCGGGCTGATGAACACGGGGTTCGGCGTCGCCGGGGTGCTGTCGCCGGTCGTGTTCGGCGCCCTCCTGCAACTGACCGGCAGTTGGCAGGTGCCATTCGCCACGTCGGTGGTCCTGCTGCTCATTGGCGTGGTCCTGTCCCTGCGGATTGACCCGACGGTCGAGGTGAAGGCGCAGTGACCCGTGGACGGCGCTTGCTGCACCTAGTTGATAGCCTGAACTATTTGCCTTGACCGCTTTCTGCCCGTCGTTGCGAGCCGCCCTTGCGGCGCGGCAACCCAGGGGCGGCAAGGGCTGCGCTTGCGGCCCCTGGGTTGCCGCGTCGCTGCGCTCCTCGCAATGACGGACGGGGACCGGGCGCAAGGCGGCCAGAGCAAAAGACGGTTGATGCAGTGCTGGACAGAGGTGCCCATGAAGCAGCGGCCTGCCCAGGCCGCCGCGCGCCGCATCCTATCGGCCCGGACGGGGCTGGCCCTGCTTGCGCCGTGCGACAGCCGCGACCGCTTGGACCGATCCGGCTTCCCGGCGTGGCTTGACGGCTTTGCCGGTGCGGGCTGAGGTTGATTGCTGCCAGGCTGCACCACATGGGTTGCAGCCAGGATGCCAACCTCGCGCCGAATGACCAAAACTGGAGAAGTGACATGATGAAGTTCGGGGCCGCGCAATCCGTCCGGCGTGTCGAGGATACCCGCTTTCTGCGGGGCGATGGCCGCTACACCGACGACATCACCCGGCCCGGCGTCCTCTACGGCGCGGTGCTCCGCAGCCCGCACGCCTCTGCGCGCATCGCCTCCGTCAACGCCGACGCCGCACGGGCGCTGCCGGGCGTGACGGCGGTCTATACGGGCAAGGACCTTGTGGACGACGGGATCGGCCACCTGCCCTGCGCGGTGGACCTGGTCAGCCGCGACGGGACCAGCCGCAAGAACACGCCGCGCCCCGCGCTCGCGGACGGCATGGTGCGCTACGCCGGCGATCCCGTGGCGTTCGTGGTGGCCGAGACGCAAGAGGCGGCGCGCGACGCGGCCGAGGCGGTCGAGGTCGAATACGAGGTGCTGCCCTCCATCACCGACCTGCGTGCCGCGACCGGGCCGGACGCCCCGCTCGTGTGGGCGGACCAGCCGGGCAACGTCAGCTTCGATTGGGAGACCGGCGACAAGGCGCAGGTGAACGCGCTGTTCGCCCGGGCCGCGCACGTCACGCGGGTATCCATCGTGAACAACCGCATCGTGGTGTCCAGCATGGAGGCGCGGGTCGCGCTGGCCGAATACGACGAGGCGACCGGCCGCTGGACGCTCCATACCAACACCCAGGGCGTCTGGCTGCTGAAGGCGCAGCTTGCCGAGGCCATTTTCAAGGTCGAGCCGGAGCGATTCCGCGTCGTCACCAACGACGTGGGCGGCGGCTTTGGCATGAAGATCTTCCTATATCCCGAGCATGTCCTGGCCTGCTACGCGGCCCGCAAGCTGGGCCGCCCGGTCAAGTGGACCTCCGACCGCAGCGAGGCGTTCCTGTCCGACACGCACGGGCGTGACAACCTGACAGAAGGCGAGATGGCGGTTGACGGCGCCGGCAAGGTGCTGGCCCTGCGGTCGCGCAACGTCGCCAACATGGGCGCCTACCTCTCGACCTTCGGGCCGGCGATCCCGACCGTGGCAGGCTCCAAGGTTCTGGCCAGCGTCTATGACTTTAAGGCGATCTACCTCAACGTCGTCGGCGCCTTCACCAACACCGTGCCGGTTGACGCCTACCGCGGCGCCGGGCGGCCGGAGAGCAACTATCTGGTCGAGCGGCTGATGGATGCCGCCGCGCGGGAGCTGGGGCAGGACCCCATCGCGTTCCGCCGGGCCAACATGGTGCAGCCGTCCGCCATGCCCTACCGCTCCGCGATGGGCGAGGTCTATGACAGCGGGGAGTTCGGCAAGGTGCTGGACGCCGGGCTGCGTCAGATTGACTACGCCGGCTTCGCGGCGCGGCGCAGCCGGGCGGCGGGCAAGGGCCTGCTGCGCGGCGTCGGGATGGCCTACTACCTGGAAGCGACGATGGGTGCCGAGACCGAACGGGCGGAAATACGTTTCGCCGCGGACGGCCACGTCGAGGTCCTGGTCGGCACGCAGTCGAGCGGACAGGGGCACGAGACCGCCTACATCCAGCTTACGGCGGCCCAGCTCGGGGTGCCGCAGGATAGCATCCGCGTGCTGCAAGGCGACAGCGACGCAATCCCGACCGGCGGCGGCACGGGCGGCGCGCGGAGCCTGTACTCCGAGGGCCAGGCTATCCTGGCGGCTGCGGACAGCGTCGTCGAGAAGGGCAGGCTGGCCGCTTCGGAGGCGCTGGAAGCGGCAACGTCCGATATCAGCTTTGAGGACGGCGACTTCGTTGTGACCGGAACGGACAAGCGCATCGGCATCCTTGCGCTGGCCGCGCGGCAGCGCACGCGGGCGGCCGACGGCGAGGAGGCGACCCCGCTGGACGCCGCCGAGGTCGCGGTGGTGGGGACCCACACCTTCCCGAACGGCTGCCACCTTGCGGAGGTGGAGGTGGACCCGGAAACCGGCACCATCGAGGTCGTGCGCTACAGCGTCTGCGACGACATGGGCCGGCTGATCAACCCGATGATCGTCCGCGGCCAGGTGCAGGGCGGGGTCGTGCAGGGCATCGGGCAGGCGCTGTTCGAGCACACGGCCTATGACCCTGACAGCGGCCAGTTGCTCAGCGGCAGCTTCATGGACTACGCCCTGCCGCGGGCGGCCGACCTGCCGGACATCGAGGTGGAGTTCCTGGAAGTCCCCTGCCTGTCCAATCCGCTCGGCGTGAAGGGCGCCGGGGAGGCTGGTGCTGTCGGTAGCCCTCCGGCGGTGATGAACGCCGTGCTGAACGCACTGGCCGGGCGCGGCGTGACCCACCTGGACATGCCGGCAACGTCCGAGACGGTTTGGAAGGCGCTGGCCTCCGCCAAGGCGGCTTAGGCGGCGGCGCAGTGATCCCGGGGCGGCAGGCGCAGTCCGTGCCGTCCCTGGATCGGCGTGCCGCAAAGGCGGCTCGCAATGGCCGGCAAAAGGCGGGACAGGGCAAGAGGCGGTCAACGAAGGTTCGCACTCCGCCCACTGCCGGGCCGCCTTGAAGGCAGACGACGGCGGTTCGTCCGTCTCTCATATCAATCCAGAAGCAAGAGGCTCGCCTCCATGAACGTCGCGGTAAACAAGTTCGCCATAGGTCAGCCCGTATCCCGCACCGAGGACCCCGTGCTGCTGCGCGGCGAGGGCCGTTACAGCGATGATGTCAAGGTTCCGGGCCAGCTCTATGCCACCGTGGTGCGGAGCCGCCACCCGCGCGGCATCCTGCGCGGCCTCGACGCCGCCGGGGCGCGGGCGATGCCCGGCGTCCGGATGATCGTCACCGCCGCCGATCTGGCCCACTGCGCCGACCTGCCCGGCAACGCCGCGCTGCCGAACCGGGATGGATCGTCCAACGTCTGCCCGCCCCATCCCGCCCTTGCCGGCGAGCGCGTCCGCTACGTGGGCGAGCCTATCGCCGTCGTCATCGCCGAAACGCGCGGCCAGGCCGACGACGCCGCCGAGGCCGTGATGGCCGACATTGATCCCCTGCCTGCGGTGGTGGACGATGTGGCCGCGCTGGCGCCGGGCGCCTCCCTGGTGCATGACGGCGTGGTGGGCAACCTCGCGGCGGACTACCGGTATGGCGATGCCGCCGCCGTCGCCGCGGCGCTCGACGGGGCCGCGCATGTCTGCAGGCTGCCGCTGCGCAGCAACCGCATCGTCGTCTGCGCGATGGAGCCGCGCTCTGCCACCGGCGACTACGACGCCGCGACGGGGCGCTGGACGCTGCACGTCGGGTCGCAAGGCGTGTGGGGGATGCGGAGCGGCCTGGCCCAGATCATGGGCGTCGCGCCGGAGCGCGTGCGGGTCGTCACGGGCCATGTCGGCGGGTCGTTCGGCATGAAGGCCGCGGTTTATCCGGAGTATATCGCCCTGCTGCACGCCGCGCAGGCGCTCGGCCGTCCCGTGCATTGGGCGGACGACCGCAGCAGCAGCTTCATGTCCGACACCCACGGGCGCGACCACTCGATGTCCGCGGAGCTTGGCCTGGACGCCGAGGGCCGTATCCTGGCGCTGCGCGTCAGCGGGACGGCCAACATGGGCGCCTACCTCGGCGCCTTCAACACGTTCATGCCCACGACCAACCTAGTGAAGAACGTGATCGGCGCCTACCGCACGCCGCTGCTGCAGGTGTCCACGCGCTGCGCCTACACCAACACCACGCCGGTTGGCCCCTACCGCGGCGCCGGGCGGCCGGAGGGCAACTACTACATCGAGCGCCTGATGGACAACGCCGCCGCCGAGATGGGCATTGACCCGGTGGAGCTGCGCCGCCGCAACCACATCCTGCCGCACGAGATGCCGTTCCAGGCCGCGTCCGGCCTCAGCTACGACAGCGGCGACTTCCCGACCGTGCTGGACAAGGCCCTCGTGCTGGCCGACTGGAACGGCTTCGACGCTCGCCGCAAGGAGAGCAGCCATCAGGGCAAGCTGCGCGGCCGGGGCGTCGGCCAGTATCTTGAGGTGACGGCACCCGCGGGGCACGAGATGGGCGGCATCCGCTTCGAGCGGGACGGCACGGTGACGATCATCACCGGCACGCTGGACTACGGGCAGGGGCACGCCGCGCCGTTCGCCCAGGTGCTCGCGGACCAGTTGGGCGTGCCGTTCGAGCGCATACGGCTGCTGCAAGGCGACAGCGACGAGCTGATCGTCGGCGGCGGCACCGGCGGGTCACGTTCGATCATGGCGAGCGGCAACGCGATCGTGGCGGCGAGCGGCATGGTCGTTGACCACGGCCGGGCCATTGCGGCCCACGCGCTGGAGGCGGCGGTGTCGGACATCGAGTTCTCCGCCGGGCGCTTCGAGATCGTCGGCACCGACCGCGGCATCGGTATCATGGAGCTTGCAGCCCTGCTGCACGCGGGCATGGACCTGCCGCCCGGCGTCGAGCCGACGCTCGACGTGCAGCACGACCACCTGACGCCGCCCTCGGCCTTCCCCAACGGCTGCCATGTGGCCGAGGTGGAGATTGATCCGGAGACCGGCGTGGTCGGCATTGCCAGCTACGTGATGGTCAACGACTTCGGCGTGCTCATCAACCCGATGCTGGTGGCGGGCCAGGCGCATGGCGGCGTCGTGCAGGGGATCGGGCAGGCGCTGATGGAGCAGGTGGTCTATGACGAAGACGGCCAGCTTCTGAGCGGCAGCTTCATGGACTACGCGCTGCCCCATGCCGACGGGCTGCCGGAGTTCGTGTTCGGCAGCCATCCGGTTCCGGCCCGTACCAACGGGCTGGGCGTCAAGGGGTGCGGAGAGGCCGGCTGCGCCGGGGCATTGCCTGCGGTGATGAACGCCGTGGTGGACGCCCTGCGTCCGCTCGGCATCCACCACATTGACATGCCCGCCACGCCGCAGCGGGTGTGGCAGGCGTTGAACGCGGTGCCTGGCCGCCATGGCCTGCAAGATGAGGCGATTGGCGGCGGTGCCGGGCACTAGCCCGGCATCAACTTCCGCGCCGGTATGAGGCTATCCATCCACGTCCCGGCGGTGCTGGGCGGGTTGGGTGGTGCTGCGGTCCGGAGCGCACCGCGATCAGCGTCGCGCGATGCTGATTGCGGGATGGAACGCCCGGAGTCCAGCCTCTGCCTCTAAGCAGCCGTGCCGCCCCGGCGCTCCTGCGCCAACCGGCATTCGCCCTAACCGCTTCCGTCATCGCGAGCTGCGCTTGCGGCACGGCAACTCAGGGGCAGAGAGAACCATAGTGCCGGCTCCTGAATTGCCACGCTGAAGGGCGGCTTGTGATGACAGGGCGCTTGCAGGGGCACCGGGGCGAAAGGCGGCTGGTGCTACCCTGCCATTTGAGTGACGAACTTGATGTTCAGGTAGGACTCAAGCGCCTCCGACCCGCCTTCGGAGCCATGGCCGCTGTCCCGCACGCCGCCGAACGGCACCTCCGGCAGCGCAAGGCCGATATGGTTGATCGTCATCATCCCGACCTCCACGGAGGACGCCAGCGTCGAAGCGGTCTTGGCCGACTGGGTGTAGGCGTAGGACGCCAGGCCATACGGCAGGCGGTTGGCCTCCTCCACCAGGTCGTCCATGCCGTTGAACGGCGCTATGGCGGCCAGCGGGCCGAACGGCTCCTCGTTCATCAACCGCATCTCCCTGTTGACGCCGGTCAGCACCGTCGGCTCGAAGAAGTTGCCCTTGTTGCCGATGCGCTTGCCGCCCGTCCTCACCTCCGCCCCTTTCTGCACGGCGTCGCCGATCATCTCCTCCATCGCCGTTACCCGGCGCGCGTTGGCGAGCGGCCCCATCTGCGTCCCCGCTTCCAGCCCGTCACCGACCTTCACGCCCCGGGCGATGGTGGTGAAGCGGTCCACGAACTGCTCATAGACCCCCTCCTGCACCAGGAACCGCGTGGGGCTGACGCAGACCTGGCCGGCGTTGCGGAACTTGGCGGCGGCCAGTTGCTTGGTCGCTGCCTCCACGTCGGCGTCGGCGAACACGATGGCGGGCGCGTGGCCGCCCAGCTCCATCGTCATGCGCTTCATGTGCAGCCCGGCCAGCGACGCAAGCTGCTTGCCCACCGGCGTGGAGCCGGTGAACGAGATCTTGCGTATCACCGGATGCGGGATGAGGTAGCCGCTGATCTCCGACGGCGTGCCGAACACCAACTGCACCACCCCCGGCGGCAGCCCGGCGTCAACGTAGCAGCGGACCAGCTCGGCGCAGGAGGCCGGCGTCTCCTCCGGCCCCTTCAGGACGATGCTGCACCCGGCGGCGAGCGCTATCGCGATCTTGCGGTTCGCCTGGTTGATTGGGAAATTCCACGGCGCGAAGGCTGCCACCGGCCCCACCGGCACGCGCAGGCTCAACTGGTGGACGCCCTCGGCCCGCGCCGGGATGACCCGGCCGTAGATGCGGCGAGCCTCCTCCGCGAACCACTCTATGATGTCCGCGCTGAACAGCGTCTCCATGCGCGCCTCGGCCAGCGGCTTGCCCTGCTCCAGCGTCATCAGCCGCGCGATGCCGTCCGCCCGCTCGCGCAACAGGCCGGCGGCCTTGCGCATGACCTTGCTGCGGTCGAACGCGGACACCTTGCGCCAAGTCTCGAACCCTCGGGCCGTGGCCTCCAGCGCACGGTCCAGGTCATCGGTCCCGGCATGGGCCAGGAGGCCGTTCACCTCGCCGGTCGCCGGGTTCAGCACCTCCAGCGTGCGGCCGGAGGCGGCACCGGTCCATTGGCCGTCAATGTGCAGTTGGACGTTCGGATACAACGCTTCGCCTCCCGTTCCCTTTGCCGGGATACTATGCCCGTCGCCGGGCGGGGTCGAGTGGGTGGGAATCGCAATGCCTGGCCTGCCCCGGCCCTGGCTGCGGCCTCCGCCCACGCCGTGCCTGCGCCGCGCCGGGGTGCGGGCAACCGCAGGTGTTGCCGGGCGTGGACCATCAGGTGTGCGCTGCCCGGCCGGGATGAAGGCGCCTGGTGGCGCACCGCCAGGACTCGCGGCGGCACGGCTGTGCAGGCGTGCCGTTCCGCGCGCCGGTCCTGTGCCGGGCCGAGGGCTGAAAACCCATCTCCGGCCGGGAATGGCGCTTGTGCCGTCCCGGACGACCGGCGCGACTCTTCCGCCACGCCTGGCCGGCGTGCTGCCGGCCAGGCGCGGCAGGCCGGCGCGTGCCGCCTGTTCTCCCGCGGATGCGGGAAGGCTTGGGAATGCATGGTAGCCTGGACTGGCCTGCACGGTCGCGGCGGACTGCCCTGGCATCTTCCATGGCATCTTCGGCCATGGTGTCGGGGGTTGCTCCTGTACCCTCAATTAAGTTTTGTTATGCTGCTGCCAATAAAAGATAAAGGACAGGCGCGGCTATGTAGAAGAATGTCATTCCGCTTTGTTCAAATGGCGTCTCGTGCAACTTTGCTGTCGGTTTGCCGCCGTATTGCATCGCATGGTTTTGCTAGGAAAGGCTCGACGACGCACGACCGGGCTGGACATTGCTAATAGTGAAAGGTATCTCAATCCCGATAGTTCGGATTCAGTGGCTGGGCGCAGGTCCGGCCGGTGCTGTTGCAGGTTGGTCCCGGCACAGCCTCCTGCCCTGATGAGGAACCGCCAAGGCACAGTTGAGGACGACCGCGATGGGCGAACTGGGTGTTGTTCAATATGACATTGTGGTCAACGTGTTTTCCCTGGCAATTGCCGCGATGGGCGTTGCCGCAGCCTTCTTCCTCATGCAGCGCAACGAGGTGCTGCCGCGCTACAGGATGGGCTTGACGCTGCTAAGCCTGGTGGCCGGCGTCTCGGCTTATTTCTACTACCGGCTCTACGGCAGTTGGGTCGAAGCGTTCAGCGTGGTGAACGGCACTCTCAGGTCAGGCGGTGCCACCTTCAACGAGGGCCTCCGCTACGCCGAGTGGCTGCTGACGGCGCCGCTGCTGGTGGCGTTCGTCCACGTCCTGGACATGCCGGCCCAGCAAGCCCGGCTGCGCAGCACCGTCCTGAGCGTCCTTGCGGTCGAGATGATCATCCTGCGCTATCCCGGGCAGCTTTCCAGCGCGGCCGAGGGGCGCTGGCTCTGGTGGGGCGTGGCGCTGGTGCCGGCCATCATCATCGTCTACCAGCTCTATGTCGGCCTGTCCTCGGCCATCAACACCGAGCCGCTGGAGTCCAGGAAGCTGGTCCGCAAGGCACGCCTGCTCCTCGTCCTGACCGGGGCCGCCTATCCCGTCCTCTACTTGCTCCCATTGGTCGGCGTCACGGGCGGCATCCCTTATACGGGCATGCAGGCCGGGTATGCCGTTGCCGACATCTTGTCCAAGGCGGTTTTCGGCCTGATGCTGTTCAGGATCGCAGCCATCAAGTCCATGCCGCTCGAAGAGGTTCCGGTGCTGGCCGGAACGCTCCGTGCCGTTAAGGGATGACCTGGAAATGACCTGGCAAGCGCCCCACAGGTCAATCCATGCACCGCGTCCCTTGCAGCGTGCCGTAACCCTTTGTCGCCAAGGCTCCTGTGGCCGGCTGATTGGTGTGTCTGATGGCTGACCTGCGAGGCCGCTGCGGAAACCTGGAATACTGCTCGGCGGCAGTGTCCCAGCGCATCATCGTGCTGCCGGAGGGTTCCAACTTCGTCTGCCCGAAGTGCGGGGAGGCGTTGCAGCCCATACGCTTCGTGAAGGCGCGAGGGCTGAGCCGGATCGGCCTGGTGCTTCAGTTCGGCATCGTCCTGGCCGGTGCCGGCGGGGTTGCTTACAAGCTGCTCGGCGGCGACACGCCGGACCTGTCGAGCTACCTGCCCGCGTCCATGCAGGGGCAGGTGCCGGCCGCGCCCAGCGCCCCACCGTTGCAGCCGCCCGCAATGGAGGCGGCGCGCGCGCCGGCGCCCGCCCCGTTTGCAGCGCCGCCGCCTGCGCCGCCCCAGCCCGCACCTGCTTCCGTTGCAGCCCTGGCGCCCGCCCCGGCGCCAGCGGTCCCGGCAGCACCAGTTCCGGCGCCGGCACCCGTTGCCGCGCCGCCGCCGCAAGCGGTGGCGCCGCGGGTACAGCTTGCCCCCACGCCGGTGGTTGCAGAAGTGGCCGTGCCGCCGGCCGCGGCGCCCGGAGCCTCCTCGACGACAACGCTGTTCCGCATGTCCGGGTCGAACGTGGTCGGCAGTACCCTGGCGCGTCGCCTGTCCGCGGGCTACCTCGCGCTTATCGGCGACGCCTCCATCACCAGCAGCTTCGGCAACGCGGAAGGCACGCTGGAGATCGCCGGCCTGCAGGCCGGCCAGCGCGAGGCCGTCAGCCTAATGCTCGGGTCGTCGGCGAGCGGCTTCAACGCCCTGCTGCGCGGCACCGCCGACTTCGCCATGTCCGCGTCCCGCATCACTCCTGCGGACGCGGAGCGGCTGTCGTCGCTCGGCGACATGACCAGCCCGGCCAACGAGCACGTCATTGGCATCCAGGGCATCACCGCAGTCGTCAGCCCGGCGAACCGCGTGGCCTCCCTAACCGTTCAGCAGCTCCGCGCCATCCTGGCCGGGCAGATCAAGGACTGGTCCGAGGTCGGGGAGACCGCCGGCCCCATCCACGTCTATGTGGTCGAGAGCCGGGGCACCGCGGTTGACGTTCCGCATGACGCGCTGATGCCGCACGACACCGTCCCGGCCGCCGTCAAGGCCCTTCCGAACGAGCAGGCGGTCATCGGCGCCGTCGCCGCGGACCGCGGCGGCATCGGCTTCGTCGCCTTCGGCAACCCGGAGCCGGCGCGCGTGCTGCCGCTTGCCGAAACCGGCGGCACCGCCGTCGCGCCGACCCCGCTGACGATCTCGACCGAGAGCTATCCCCTCACGCGGCGGCTGTATCTCTATACCGCGGCCAAGCCGGCCAACGCCTTCGTCGGCCGCTTCCTGGACTATGTTTACTCCCCAGGCGGCCAGGCTGCCGTTGACGCGGCGGGCTATGTCCCGCTCACGGTGCGGGGAGAGCAGGCGGTGGCGGACGCAGGGGCGTCCGACCGGTTCAAGCAGCTTGTCGCCGGGGCGACGCGGCTTTCGATAGACTTCCGCTTCCTGCCGGGGTCGAAGGACCTGGACAACAAGGGACTGCGCGACGTGGACCGCCTGGCGGCCTACATCAAGGTCCAGCGCGTCGACCCGGCGCGCATGATCCTGGCCGGGTTCGCCGACAACAGCGGCACGCCCGCGGCGAACCAGGTCGTCTCGCAGCGGCGGATCGAGACGGTCGCGGCGGCGCTGCGGCGCGTCGGCGTGCCGCCGGGCAAGATCGCGACGTTCGGCTCCGAGATGCCGATCGGCGACAATGCGACGCTGGACGGGCGCGAGCGCAACCGCCGGGTCGAGGTTTACATGGCGCCGCCGTAGCGGTCCTGACGCCGGCCAGCCCGTCGCGGGGCTGGCGGCGGGACTGGTTGGGCGGCGGGCCGGGCCGATGCTGTGGTCGGGCTGGAAGCTCGGGCTTGAAAACGCGGCGGCGCTGCCGGTCCTGCGATGGTTGCCAGTCCTGCGATGAGCTGGCCGTCTTGCCAGCAGCAGCCGGCTTTGGCTGGTGATGGGGCGCTGCCCTGCCGCGGCCGTCCGCCTCCATGCCGATGGTCACCTGCTCCGGCTGCCCTCCGCTCGTCATGCGAGAGGCGCGACAGTCCAGAGACGGCAGGGACTGCGCTTTCGGCTCCTTGCTGCTGCTTCGCCTCGCCTCTCGCAACGACGGGTCCGGACTGGGCGCAGAACGGCCAGAGCGAGGAACGGCTGGTGCCGCCTCCGTCGCTACGGGCCGCTTGCAGCGTGGCAGTCCAGAAAACGGAGGTGGGCGGGCAGTCCTGTCCGTCTTGTTCGCCGCGCCAGCTCCCGCAACGGCGTACGGAGAGGGCCGGACAGAACCTGCCGCCGTCGGCACCACGCATGACACGAACAGTTGCAGCCCTGGCTGCGCCGGGGCTGCAGCCGCCTATTCGTCCTTGCCCGCCTTGTAGAACGACGGGAAGATCTCAAAGACCTCGTTCGTGGTGGGCACCCGGCCGTTCGTCTCCATGAACGTGTAGATGAACCTGATGTAGGTCTTGCCCAGCGTCTGCGTCATCGCCCCGGCCACCGTGGCGTTGAGCACGGCGCCGATGGCCGACCCCGGACCCGGAATGAACTTGAGCAGGTTGCCCACAGCCCAGCCGCCCGCCACCGACAGCGCCAGGCACCCCAGCACCGTCGTGATGAGCTGCATGATCTGCGACCGTTCGAGCGTCAGGCCGAAGGCGTTGCTGATGCCAATCAGCATGCTGGCCTGGATCGGCGCCAGGGTCGCCATGTCCGCGAACGGGATCGGAATCACCGACGCGGCGGCGGCGGCGCTGGACGCCGCGATGACGTACTCGCTCGCAGCCATTTTGTTCATGTCGCGGTTGATCTTCTGCGACGCGGCGAAGGCGGCCTTGTGCGCGAGGGGCAGCGCCGTGAAGGTGGCGATCACCAAGTCCTCCAGCCCGGCGGCGGCGCGCTTCGGCTTGGTCAGGGCGCGGACCGGCACGATGGAGACGTAGGACGCCCGCCGCTCGTCCATGATGCCGCCGACGATGCCCGCGAACTCCTCGTCGTCGTCGTCCTTGGTCAGCACGATGATGGCGGGTATCTCGTGCTTGTTCAGCACGCGGACGATGTCCACCTCGCAGTCCTGCACCCGGCTGCTGGGAGAGGCGATGCACACCCAGGCCATGTGGAGCTGGTCGCGCTCGTCCGGCTGGGCGCGGCACGCCTCGATCTCGGCCCGCATGTCGTTCAGCGTGACGGCGTAGTCCTTGGCCTCCAGCCCACGGGTGTCGAGGATGCGGAGCGGCACGGTCTCCGAGGTGAACCATTGCGCGTGCTGCGTGACCGGGCGGCCCGCGGCGGTTTCCGCGAACTTCTCGCCGAACACGCTGTTAATCAGCGTGCTCTTGCCGACGCCGGTCTGTCCCGCCACCAGGATGTTGACGGTGCCCAGGCTCCGCAGCCGCATAGCGGTCTGCTGCATCAGCTCGTCAATCGCCTCCGCCCCCGTCGGCAGCGCCGCGGGGGCGGTCAGGGCGGTCAGGCTCGACGCCGGGGCAGGGCGCTGGCCGGCGTCGAGGCGGGCAGGAGTTCCGGCCGCATCCGCCCGCACGTTCAGCGCCGGTGCAGGAAGGGGCACAGGCATGGGTGCGGGCGCAAGGGATGGTGCGGCCGTCCCGGCAAACACGCCAAGGGCTGCAGGCGAGGTCCAGTCCATGCGCGCCGACACGTCCGGCAGGCCGGGCGGCGCGCCCCCGCCGGCCGCATAGGCGGCATCGCCCGGCGCCGGGGTCATGCCCAGCAGGCTGGTGGGCGGCAGCCCGCCCCGCGCCGGCGGCGCAGGGTCAGGCACCCGGTCAGGCGCACGATCCGGCGCGGCTGCCGGGCTGGTCTCCCGCAGGTCGTCCCCGGCATGGACCGGCGTGCTCCATCCGCCTGCCCCGGCCTCATGCGCATACGCCTCTGGCAGCCTGGCCTGAGCCTCTGCTGGCGCATGGGCAGCAACGTGCGGCGTCCCGACGCTCGTTACGGCATGGCTGGACCGCTTGTCCCCTGCCGTTTGCAGGGGCATGGCCGGCGGGACGTCTTCAGGCTCGTCATGGCTGCGTTCGGCGACCACCTCGGAGATTCGGGCCGCGAGGGCCAGGTCAAACTCGGCCTCCTGCAGCCGGGCGGCTGCATCGGACTTCTTGTCCTTTCTAAAAAACTTCATCGGGTCGCAGACCTTTCAGCGGCCAGCCCAGCATTTGCTACAGTCATACCGTCCAGATTGCCGCCGCGCAACATAAGCGGCCCGGCCTGGCAAATCCCGGTGCCGCCGTTAGGGGATGCACCGGGCTGCCATGCATATGGGTGGTCAGGGCGCAGATTCGTTCTTTGTCTTTGCGCCCCGCCCGCCGCCCGCACCATTCGCAGGCTTGCCCAGCGGCTCAGGCACCTCAAGCCCGGCGCTAGCGGCACCTTGCCGCCTTGCGGACCAGCGCCGCGGAACGTGCCGCAAGGCCGGTTCTCCCCGTCCATAAGCCTGGCAAGGCGCCGGTCCGGCCTAGCCAACGCAAGACGGAATGTTGCATCCTTGCAGGCGGGAGCGGGCGCGGGCCGTCCGGCCCTGGCGGACAGGGGACAGGGCAGTTGGCGACGGCGTTCACATGGCAGCGGCGGCGGGCACCCGAGGCTCCGGCCCGCGGAATTGCAGCCAAGCCGGCCATGCCGCACCGGCCCGCGGCTGCCCGCGCCCGGTCTGTGCCCCGCACCATGCGCCGGGCCTCGTGGCGGGGCGCTCCGGTTGCAACCGCGGACGCCGCGCGCCTTGCGCCTTGAGCGCCGCCTCGGCCCGGGGGCATGGGCTTCGGCCGGAGCGCTGCTGCTGGCGTGCCACGCGGCCCCGGCCCGGTCCCAGCCGGCCGTCCCCGATCCTTGGTCAGCCTGCGCGGAGGCCGCTGCCGTGGCGGAGGCGGAGGCCGGGCTTCCCGCCGGGCTGCTGCTGGCGGTCGGCAAGGTCGAGAGCGGACGGACCAGCCCTCGCACCGGCCGTCTGGTGCCCTGGCCGTTCGCGGTGAACGTGGCGGGCCGCGGGGTGCTGGCGCCGGACCGCGACGCCGCCGCGGCCGAGGTGCGGGCCGCCTGGGCCATGGGGCAGCGCTCGGTGGACGTGGGCTGCTTCCAGGTGAGCCTGCTGCACCACCCCGGCGCGTTCGAGAGCCTGGAGGCCGGGTTCGACCCGTTGCGGAATGCCCGATACGCCGCGGGGTTCCTGGCCAGCCTGCGGGGCGGGGCGCCGGATTGGGAAGGCGCGGCGGGGCGCTACCACTCGATGACGCCGGCGTTCGCCGGGCCGTATGCGGCGCGGGTGATGGCGGCCTGGTCGGGGCTGGACGCCGGGCCGGTGCGGCTGGCCGGACGGATCGTCCAGCCTGCGGGGGTGCGGTTCGGAATGCGCGTCTATACGCCCGGCGCCAGCCTGACTGCGGCGATCCTGCCGCTGGCCGCGCCGCTGCCGGTGCGGCCCGTTGCGGCGATGATCCGGCTCGGCAGGGCGCGCGGGCGCTTGCCGGTCGTTTACCGGCCCAGTGTTTTCTGACGGGCGACAATTTATGACAAAGCGCGGCGACGCCTCATTAGTCTACATTTGTTAATTCCGCCTTGCCCAAGGCAGCGCCGGCTGCAATGCGGCGGCGTCTCTTTATCCTCACGCAAAGGTCGCGAAAGCTTTGCGGGCACATGGGCGGTGCATACGCAGCCAAAGCCTGAAAGCGCCGGCTGCACGCCATCGGCAGGTGCCGGCGTGTTCATGCAGCACTTTTGCAATCGGGAGGCGCGGGTTGGAATCGTTGCACGCCATGATCTGGGGCAAGCGTGGCGCGGGGGGCTTGACTGCGACCTCCATGAGGTAACGACCGTCCATTGTGCAATAACGGCGCCGCTGACCGGCTTTGCCGCCGTGGCGGCCTTCCCGGTGCTCCCTGGCCCGGTCAACACCCTTTGCCTTATGGCTGCGGACGCAGCCGGCGCCCTCTGTCCGGAGCAAAGCAGGCGGTCGGCGCTGCATCTGCTGGGCGGCGCGGCACTGCGCCTTGGAGTTGCGGCGCGGTCGCCCGCGTGGTTGCGGCCACAGGCGCCACGCGGCTGGACCGAGAAGGAGTGCCGTTCGGTCTATATTAACGTGCAACGCTTCTAATGCCGAAGCCTAAGCAGAGTTAACAACAGTTAACGAAGTAGCCTGCGCGGCGACAATTGTAGTCGTTGACAAACGATTTGGAATTAGCGAATGAGTGTGTGCCTGGAAACACCGGCCCATCGTTGTCTTAGGGTCTCTGGGAAGCGGAGAGGGCGGAAGTTTCAAACGAGACTGGCCGGTCAGACTGAGTTCAACCACGTCATAGGAAAACACACATGAACGCACTTTACTACGTAATGTCGCACCTCAAGGCCGCGCAGATCGTCCGCGACGAGCGTGGCGTGACGGCGCTGGAATACGCCATGATCGCCGCCCTGATCGCCGTCGTCATCCTCACCGGCGTCACCGCGCTCGGGACAAGGATCAACGTGGTTTTCGGCAACATCGTCACTTCGTTTCCGTCCACCGCCGGCAAGTAGCCAACGTGCCCGTGGGACCGTGGAGGCCGGCTATTCGTGCCGGCACTACGGTCCCTCCTTCATCCCGGTCATGAAAACCGACCAGTGAGGAAGCGCCTGTGGCAGACCTCGGCCAAGTCTTCGGCTTCTGCGCCATCTCTGCGCTGTGCGTGACAGGAAAACGCACATGAACGCATGTCAGCGCCTGATGTCGCGCTTCAAGGCCGCGCAGGTCGCCCACGATGCGCGTGGCGTGACGGCGCTGGAATACGCCATGATCGCCGACCTGATCGCCCTCGTCGCCCTCACCGGCGTCACCGTGCTCGGGACGAAGATCAACACGGTCTTCGGCAACGCCAGAACGACGCTACCTGCCACCAAGTAGCCAGCGTGCCTGCGGGACCATGAAGGCCAGCCATTCGTGCTGGCACCACGGCCCTCTTTCAATCCTGGCCTATGAACATCAACCAGTGGGGAAGCGCTTGTGGCAGACCTCGGCCAAATCCTCAGTCTCTGCGCCATTCCGGCACTGTGCGGGGCGGCCGTGACGGACATGCGGTCGCGGCAGGTGCCGAACTTGCTGCCGATGCTTGTCGCCGCAGCCGGGCTTGCCGCCCGTGCCGCCTCGGGTGACGCCGTCCCGTCCGTGCTGCTCGCCGGGGGCGTGTTCATCGTCCTGTATGCGCTCTGGCGGCGGGGGTGGCTCGGCGGCGGCGACGTCAAGCTGCTCTCTGCCTGTGCGCTGCTCGTGCCGGCGGGCGCCGTCGCTGCGCTGCTGCTGGCGGTGGCGCTGTCCGGCGGCATTCTTGCAACAGTCTATCTCGTTCTTAGTGCAGTACCGTTCTTTGCTGCGTCGCAGTTGACACTATCGCCCTCGGCCTTCCAACGTGTGTGCAGGGTGGAACGTTGGCGAATCCGCCGGGGGGCGCCGCTGCCATACGCCTGCGCCATTTGCGCCGGCTGCACGTTCACCTTGTTTGCGGGGTAGCCCATGTTGAAGATCGTCCTTATCGGCGTGATGCTGTCCTTTACCGCAGTGTTCGGCGTGGTGGCCTGGCTCAGCCTAAGCCCGGCGGCGCCGGCCATAGTGATCGCCGATGCGCCGCCCCCGCTGCCGCCGCCGGCCCGCAAGATGGTGCTGGCCTGGGCGCGGCCGATCCAGGCCGGTATCCTGATCAAGCCCGAGGACATCTCCACGGTGGACCTGCCCGTCACGGAGGTGCCCGCCGGCGTGCGCCCGGACACCGTGCAGGCACGGTCCGAGATGATCGGCGGCATGGTCCGGCGCGGCGTGCTGGCGCAGGCGCCCTTGCTGGCGGCGGAGGTGCTGCGCCCGACGGACGGCGGCTTCCTCGCCGCGGTGCTGGCGCCGGAGCACCGGGCGGTGTCCGTCGCAGTGGACGCCGTGTCCGGCACCGCCGGGCTGATCTGGCCCGGCGACCGCGTGGACCTGATCCTGACCCAGGAAGTCGGAGAGCAGAACACCCCCGTCGGCCGACGCACGTTCGGCGAGACCGTTCTGAAGGACGTCCGGGTGATCGCGGTGGACCAGCAGCTCGCCCATGGCGTCACGCCGGATGTGGGCACCACGGCGCAGAGCAACCGCACCGTCACGCTGGAGGTGCTGCCCGAGGCGGCGGAGCGCGTTGCGGTCGCGGTCCGCCTCGGCCGCGTGTCGCTGACGGTGCGGGCGGCGGTCGTGGCCAAGCCCGCCCCGTCCGACGGTGACGCGGTCGTCACCATCGGCGGCGTGCCGGCCGTGCGCCCGGCGACGCAGGTCGCGGCGCCGCAGCAGGTGGCGCCGCAAGGTGGCGCGCTGCTGGCCACCAAGTCCCCGCCGACGACGTGGGGCTATGACGTGTCGCCGGCGCTTGGCCAGCGCGCCGGGCCGTCGGCCCCGGCGCGCAGCAATACGGTCAAGGTTTTCCAAGGCGCCGGCGGGGAAAAGGAATTCAAGTTCGAATGACCTCCATGACGAAGATGCACAGCCTTGTCCGCCGGTTCGCCGCAGTCCTGGCAGCGATGCTCGTGCTGGCGCCTGCTGCGGGACGTGCCGCGCCCGACTCGTCGCGGTCCATCGTGATCGAGGCCGGGATGGGCCGGGTGCTGTCGCTCGGCGCCCCGGCCGCCAGCGTGTTCGCCGCCGACCCCAAGGTTGTCGAGGTGCGGCCGGCCAGCCCAAGCAGCCTGTTCGTGTTCGGCGTCGCCACGGGGCGCACGACGATTGCGGCGCTGTCCTCGTCCGGCGCACCGATCGCGCAATGGGACGTGATCGTGCGCCCGTCCAGCTTCGCCGCGAACGAGGCCCGCAACGGCGCCAACCGCCTCGTGCCCGGTGCCGGCATCACGACGGAAACGCGGCCGAACGGCTTCTCGATGTCGGGGGAGGTCGCGACGCCGGCCGATGCCGACCGCGCCTCACGCCTGGCCCGCGCCTACCTGGCGGAGAAGGGAGTGCTGGACAACCGGCTGGCGGTCAGCACGCCGACCCAGGTCAACCTGCGCGTCCGCATCATCGAGATGTCGCGCAGCCTGACGCGGGAGCTTGGAATCAACTGGCAGGCGCTGGGCAACATCGGCCGCTACGGCAGCATCGGCCTGACCACTGTCAACGCCCTTGCGGACCTGGCGCCCTCCGCCAACCGGCTCAGCGGCAGGTATGTGAAAACCAACGGCGCGGGCGGGTTGGGCACAGACATCAACGCCGCCATTGACGCGCTGAGCCAGGACCAGTTGATCCGGACGCTGGCGGAGCCGAACCTGACGGCGCTGAGTGGTGAGACCGCGAGCTTCCTGGTCGGCGGCGAGTTCCCGATCCCGATCGCGCAACAGAACAACGCCATTACGCTCGAGTTCAAGCAGTATGGCATCAGCCTTTCCTTCGTGCCGACGGTCACGAGCGCGGACCGGATCGTGCTGCACGTTCGGCCCGAGGTCAGCCAGTTGTCTAACCAGGGCGCCGTGCAGCTCGGTGGCGGCAACAACAGCATCACGATCCCGGCGATCACTGTGCGCCGGGCGGATACTACAGTGGAGCTGGGGTCCGGGCAGAGCTTCGCCATCGCCGGGCTGCTGTCCGACAGCCAGAAGTTGACGGGGCTTGGGGTGCCGTTCCTTGGCGACATACCGGTCCTGGGCGCGCTGTTCCGTTCGGACAGCTTCCAACAGAACCAAACCGAACTGGTGATCGTGGTGACCCCCTACATCGTCCGGCCTGTCAGCAACATCGCAACGATAGCGTCCCCGGACGACGGCTGGCGCATCCCCAACGACCTGGAGCGCATCCTGCTGCTGCGCCAGTCCGCCGTAGGTTCCCCGGCGCCGCGCGTCCGAATACCCGGCGAAGCAGGGTTCATGCTGCCATGAGCCGCATCGCGCTGCCCTGGCTGGCCCGTGCTGCGCTGCCCCTGCTGGTGCTGGCGGGATGCTCGCAGATTGATCCGTTGACGAAGGAAGGTGTTTGGCGCCCGACCGGAGCGAACGACGCGAACCTGCGCGCGATGGTCGCCGTGCCCAGCGACCTCGCCTATGGCCGTGCCGCTAGGACCAGCGATGGCAACCTTGCCGCACGCGCGGTCGAGCGGCTGCGCACGGGCCGGGTCTATCCGTTGCAGGACACCGGCATTTCCAAGATTGCGAGCGGCGGCGGTGCCGCAGCGCCGCCGCAGGGGCAGCCGGAGCCATGACCCCGTTGGACCACGACGCGTCCGGCGGGACAGAAACCGGCGCGTCGCGCCCGAACCGCATGCCTGTGATGGCCTTCGTCACCGACGCGGAAACCGAGTTCACGCTCCGCGAAGGGCTGGAGCAGGTCGTCCCCGAGAAGTTCGAGTTCCGCCGCGTGGGCATACGCGGCGCGACCGCGCTGCTGGCCACGATGCCGACCCCGCTGACCCTGATCCTGGACCTGAGCGGGGAGGAGAACCCGCTGGCGGCGCTCGCGGACCTTTCACAAGTTGTGGAGCCGGACGTGCGCGTGCTGGTCGTGGGCGACCAGGACGACGTGAACTTCTACCGCCAGGTCACGCGCGGCCTGGGGGCGCTGGAGTATCTCAGCAAGCCGCTGACCCGGGACCTGGTCGCCCGGCAGTTCGGGCCGCTGCTGAACCGGCAGTCGCTGCCGCAAAGCTCCGTGCTCGGCGGCCGGCTGGTCACGATCACCGGCTCCCGCGGCGGCGTCGGCGCCAGCACGATTGCCGCGAACCTTGGGTGGTATCTGGGCGCCGAGGCGAAGCGCCATACCGTGGTGCTGGACACCGACCTGCACCGCGGCATCTGCGCCATGCTGCTGGGGTCGAAGACCGGCTCTGGCCTGCGTACCGCGCTGGAGGCGCCGGGGCGCATTGACGAGCTGTTCGTCGAGCGCGTGTCCCTGCCCGTCGCGGACCGCCTGCACGTGCTGGCCGGAGAGGAGCGGCTGGCCGACCAGCCGACCTACACCGCCGGCGCCGGCGCCAAGCTGTCCGACGCGCTGCGGCGGCGCTACAACTTCGTCGTGGCCGACCTGCCGTTCACCGGGCAGCCGCTGCACCGCGACCTGCTGCACCTGGCGCACCAGCGCGTGCTGGTGATGGTGCCGACGCTGGCCAGCATACGCGACACTCTGCGGCTGCTGGCGATACCGAACGGCCCGGCGCAGCCGCGCCGCGCCGTTGTGGTGCTGAACCGGTCCAACATGCAGGGCGGCCTGGAGCTGCGCCGTGTTACCGACGCGCTGAAGATGAAGCCCGACATCGTGATCCCCGAGGTGCGGCGCTCGGTCGAGCGCGCGGCGAGCCTGGGGACGCCGGTGGCCAAGGAGCGCGGGCCGGTCCGCAGCGCCATGGCCGCCCTGGCGCGGGAGGTCGGGTTCATGAGCCGCGAGCCTGATGCCAAGCCCAGCCGGCGCCTCTCCCTCCCGTGGCGGAAGTAGGGGCGCCATGCTGGTCCCCACGACATTCGGCCGCCGCCGGGCCGAGCAGGACGCCGCGCCGGCGGCCCCGGCGCCGGTCCCTGTGGCGGCTGGCGACGCGCCCATCGCGGCGCGCGCCGGCCAGCCGCCGTTCATGGCCGAGCTGCGGGCGCTGTGCCTGGCGCAGATAGACGCCGGCGCCGTCGCCGCCATGACGCCCGAGCGGCTGAACGTCGAGGTCGAGCGCACCCTGGCCCAGATCGCGTCCGAGCGCCGGTTTCAGTTGAACGGGCGCGAGCAGCGGGAGCTGGCGGCGGAGCTGGTGCACGACATGCTCGGCCTCGGCCCGTTGGAGCCGCTGCTTGAGGACGAGACGATCACCGACATCATGGTGAACGGCCCCGAGCGCGTGTTCGTCGAGCGCCGGGGCAAGATGGTCCTGAGCACGGCGAAGTTCAGGGACACCGCGCACGTGGCGAACGTGTGCCAGCGCATCGCCGCGGCCATCGGGCGGCGCATTGACGAGTCCAGCCCGATGGTGGACGCGCGCCTGAAGGACGGCAGCCGCGTCAACATCGTCTTCATGCCGCTGGCGCTGGATGGGCCTTACATCTCGATCCGCAAGTTCGCCAAGCGCAAGATAGACTTCGACAAGATGATCGAGGTGGGGTCGCTGACGCGCCAGGTGGCCCGCGTGCTGGAGATCGCGGGACGGGCGCGGCTGAACGTGGTGATCTCCGGCGGCACCGGCTCCGGCAAGACCACCATGATGAACGCCATGTCCCGCCTGATTGACCACGGCGAGCGCATCGTGACGGTGGAGGACGCGGCGGAGCTGCAATTGCAGCAGCCCCACGTCGTCAGGCTGGAGACCCGGCCCGCGAGCCTTGAGGGCCGTGGCGAGATCAACCAGCGCGACCTGGTACGCAACGCCCTGCGTATGCGGCCCGACCGCATCATCATCGGCGAGGTGCGCGGCGGCGAGGCGTTCGACATGCTGCAGGCAATGAACACCGGCCATGACGGCAGCATGAGTACCGTCCACGCCAACACGACGCGCGACGCGCTGACGCGCATCGAGAACATGGTGCAGATGGGCAACATGGGCCTGCCGTCCCGGGCGATACGCACGCAGATCGTCGGCGCGGTGGACATGATGATCCAGATCGAGCGGCAGCGGGACGGCACCCGGCGGGTGACGCAGGTAACGGACGTTTATGGCATGGAGGGCGAGGTCGTCACGCTGAACGACGTGTTCCAGTACGAGATCACCGGCGAGACCTCGGACGGGCGTCTGACCGGGCACTACAAGGTTAGCCGGGCCAAGCCGAGCTTCCATCAGCGCCTAGTGTACTTCGGCCTGGACCGCGCCTGGACCGCGGCAGTCGAGGAGGCCGGCGGATGAGCGGCGCCCCGGGCCTGCTGACGCTGCCGCAGTTGCTGGTGGCGGGCGGCTCTCTGCTGGTGGTCATATTCGGGTCGTCGTGGGCGCTGCTGCGCCAGGACAAGGAGGTGCGGCTGCTCCATCAGCGCATTGACACCATTGCGACTCCCTATGCCCGGGCCACGCCGCTGAGCGAGAAGATGCGCCGGGATGAAAGGCCATCGGGCACCGGCCGGTTGGTGTCAGCCGGGTCCAGGCTGTTCGGCTACAATCCGTCGCGCAAGGACCAGTATCCGGCAAAGGGGCCGGTCGTGCTGTTCCTCACGCTGATTGCCGCCGTGGTGCTGTGCCAGCTCGCGGCCTTGATGCTTGGGTCTGTGGCGCGTCTGGCCCTGCCGGCAATGTGGGTCTTCGTAAGTCGCCAGACCTTTGCCTGGTTCGAGCGGCGCCGTGCCGATGTGCTATATACCCAGTTCCCGGACGCGCTTGCGATGATCGTCCGTGCCGTCCGCGTCGGCATCCCGGTGACCGAAGCCGTCCGCAACGTGGCGCGCGAGGCGCTGGAACCGACGGCGACCGAGTTCGGCATGCTGGGCGACCAGCTTGCGATCGGGGTTCCGCTGGAGGATGCGTTGCGCGACGTGGCGGCGCGGAACCAGTTGGCGGAATACCGTTTCTTCGCCACTGCGCTATCGTTGCAGGCGCAGACGGGCGGCGGGCTGGCTGAGACGCTGGAGAACCTGGGCGACGTCATTCGCAAGCGGGTCGCGGTCCGCAAGCGCGCTTACGCCCTGGCCAGCGAGGCGCGGACGAGCACCTACATCCTGGCGGGCCTGCCGATTTTCACCGGCGGCGGCCTGGCGTTGCTGAACCCGGGCTACATCGCGGTGCTGTTCACGGACCCGACAGGCAATATCATCCTGGGAGTTGCAATTGGCATGCTCACCACGGGAATTTTCGTGATGCGGACTACGATCACGAAGGCGCTGCGATGAGAGGGACGCTGCGATGAGCCTGGCCATGATCATCCTGTGCGCCGGCTTGGTCGTGCTCGTGCCGACGAGCCTTCTGCTGCTGGCCCATCTGCGGCAGGAGGACCAGCTTACGTTGCGCATCCAGGACGTGCAGCGCCGGACGGACCTGCCATCGGACGTGCGCCTTGTGATGCGGTCAGGCAGCCTGCTGCGCCCGGTTGCTGCGTTGGGCGGGTTGATCGCGCGCAGCGGCCTGCTCTCGACCCGCACCCTGACGGAGCTGCAGCAGACGCTGCACACGTCCGGCCTGCGCGGCCAGACCGGCCTCAGCATCTTCGTCGGCATGAAGCTGATCCTGCTGGTCGGGCTGCCTCTTGCGGCGTTCGCCACAATGACGCAGCTGCACTGGTGGCCGTCCTACTGGACCATCCTGGTCGGCGGCGCGGCGATCCTGGGCCTGCTGGGGCCGGACTTTTGGATCAAGCGCAACCGCAAGCGTTACTTGAAGGCGCTGGACAAGGGCATGCCGGATGCGCTCGACATGCTGGTGATCTGCACGGAGGCCGGCCTGGGGCTGGAGGCGGCATTCGAGCGCGTGGGGAACGAGATCGTCTTTGGCCACCCTGTCGTCGCGCAGGAGATGCAGACGACGCTGCAGGAGATGCAGATCAACGCGGACCGTCGTGCCGCACTGCTCAGCCTGGGGGAGCGGACCGGGCTGACCAGCCTGCGCCGGCTGGGCGGCACGCTGGTGCAGACGATGCAGTATGGCACCCCGCTGAGCCAAGCCCTGCGCATCCTGTCGTCGGAGATGCGGCAGGAAACGTTGATCCGCTTCGAGGAGCGGGCGGCGCGGCTGCCGGTCCTGCTCACGATGCCGATGATCGTATTCATCCTGCCCTGCGTGTTCCTGGTGGTTGCCGGGCCGGCCATGGTACAGGTCATGCAAAGCTTCACGAGGTAAGGGGGATACCGATGGCATCATGCAAGACATCGTTGGCGCTCGGGACGGCCCTGCTGCTGGGTGCATGCGCCGGGCGGTCCGACCGGCTCACGGAGGGGGAGGGCACGCCTGCCCGCGGCATCCGGGTGGCGGGCGCGGCGCTGGCCGGCGGCCTGCCGGAGGCCGCCCTGAACGCCACCCAATCCGTGCTCAGCCGTGACCCGGCGAATGTCGAGGCGCTGCTGCAGCAGGCCGAGGCGCTGACCGTCCTAGGGCGCAACGACGCCGCGGCGGAAGCCTACCGGCGCGTACTGGCCAAGGACGCATCGCCGAATCGTGAGCAGGTCCGTGCCGCCCGGGCCGGTGCCGGCCGAGCCGACCTTGCCGCCGGCCGCGCAACGGAGGCGCAGGCGATCTATGCCGCGCTGGTTGCGGCCAGCCCAAGCGACCCGGTCGGGCACAATGGCCTGGCCATCGCCTATGACCAGCAAGGAAAGCACCAGGAGGCGCAGGCGGAGTATCGCAAGGCGCTTGCCCAGGCCGATACGTCCGCCACCCGGTCCAACCTTGGCCTGTCCCTGGCCATGAGCGGGAACACCGCCGATGCCCTGGCGCTGCTGCGCCCGCTGGCTGCCGAGGCGTCGGCGACGCCGCGCATCCGGCACAACCTGGCCTTCGCCTTGCAGCTTGCCGGGCAGCGGGCGGAGGCGAAGCGCGCCCTGGCGGCCGACCTGCCGCGGGAGCAGGTTGCGGTGGCGCTGGCCGGGTTCGACGCGTTCCGCTCCGCCCCTGTGCTGGCGGGCAAGCCATGAGCGCCCGTTGCAACGGCCAGCGCGGGATGGCGGTCCTGGAGGCTGACATGGCGGCATCCGTTCCTCCGATGTTCGCGATGGGCATCACCGAGGCCGGGCCGCGGGCCGGCGCCGTGTCCACATCCAACGCACGGCTGATGCTGGATGCCTCGTGCAACAATCTGGTCAAGGTGCAGGCGCCGTGTTCCGCAAGCTGCTGAAGGCTTATACGTCCTACCAGGAAGCTGGATCAGCGGACCTTCGAGGGGCTGTCCGGCGGTTTTGCAGTGACCAGCGCGGCGGAGTGGCAGTCATTGCGGGCGTGAGCTTCATACCGCTGATCATGATTGTCGGCATGGCAGTCGAGGTGACCCAATGGACTGTCGTGAAGGCTGAGCTTCAGCGCACAGTTGACCTGGCCGCGCTCGCAGGGGCGAAGGAATACCTGGTTGCCGCCAACATCGAAGACACCGCCAATGCCGCTGCCAACCTGGCCGAGCTCAACGATGGCACCCTTGGCGGCACTTCCAGGACTTGGGACGCAACCAGCAAGCTGCTGACGGTCAACCGGATCAGCGCGCAGGTCATGGACGGAGTACGCAACCCGAATAACAAGGCGGTCAAGGTCGTCGCCAGTCAGGCCGTGTCGCTGATGCTCACCCAGGTGATGGGGGCCAGGCTGCCTGTGACCATCGCTGCGACGGGATGGGCCGAAGTGCTCGCTATCGCCGTGCAACCGTGCCTCCTTGCCTTGGACAGCGATGGGACGGGCGTCAGTGCCCAAGGCGACGTGGCATTGAGCCTGACGGGGTGCAGCGTGCGGTCGAACGCCGCAATCTCCATAGGCGGGAACAGCGCAAGCTTGTCGGCGACCGGGTTCTATGCCGCTAGCACCATCACGGGCAGCGGATACACTGGTGACTTGTTTCCTAATGACGGCACCGTCCGCGATCCCTATGCCACATACAGCCCTGTGACGAACGCCCTCAACAGGCTCAATCCTGGCCATGGCACCAATTTTAGGGAGGACAACAGTGGGAACACCCGATTGTCTCCCTTGCAGGCTCCGGATGGCTGGTCCGGGTGGCGGAACATAAAGGGGACAGTAACTCTTGCTTCTGGCATATACTACGTAAACGGCAATATTTCCCTTGAGGGCCAGGGGAAACTGACCGGTACCGGAGTGACGATCATAATGTCCGGCACCCTTTCAATGCAAGGCGGTTCTATCATTGATCTATCGGCTGCGAAAGCAGTTGCCGAAACAGGCGGGGCAATAAAGGGCATCGTGTTCGCCGGCAACTCGACTGACAGTAGCCAATTTTATGGGAACACGGCTCCATCTCTCACTGGGGTGGTTTATTATCCCAAAGGCGCCCTTGACTTCGGCGGGACCGCTGGGGGAGGGAGCACAGGATGCCTTGAGGTCATCGCAAAAAGCATCACCCTGAAAGGCAATCCCAGCTTGGCCGCGGTGTGCAAAGATTACGGCACGCTTCCTATTTCAAAGGATGGTTCCACTGATACGACTCCGACCGCGGTCCTTATCCGATGAGCAAGGCTCCGGTCAAGATAGCCCAGGACAGCCGCGGCGCGGCAGCCATCGAGTTCGTGCTCATCGCTCCAGTCCTCCTGCTGCTTCTCGGCGGCCTCGGCGATTTCGCCCTGGCCTTCTGGTATAAGGGCCTTCTGGCAAGCTCTGTTGCGCAGGGTGCCAGCTACGCCGCCATGAAAGGGCCGACCGTGACCGCCCCGACCATCCGGGGCATCGTCGGTCAGAAGCTTGCGCTGCCTGCAAGCAGCGTCACCGTCACGGGGCCAAGCTGCTACTGCGTATCCGGCAGGCCGGCGGTGAAGGCTGACCAGGTTTGCGGAAACCTTTGTCCAAGCGGTGCGAAGCCAGGCAGTTACGTCGGGATAAATGCACAATACACGTATAGGTCCATCCTTCCATTGTTCAGCAAGCTCGTGGATCCAGTGCTCACGGAGACTGCAATGGCCCGGCTGCAATGAGGCATCCAGCCCGTCGCTTCCCGTCAAGCCGGGATGGCTCGATGAGCCTTGAGTTCGCCCTCGTTGGGCCGATGCTTATCCTGCTGGTTCTCGGGACTCCCACGGCCGGCATGCTGCTGTGGGCACGAGGAGCCATGCAACTGGCGGCATCGCAAACAGCCCGGTGCAAAGCCATCGGAGCGTCTGAATGCGGTGACGCGACCGCTTATGCGTCCTCCATCATCAGCGACTGGGGCGCCGGCGGGATCGTCCTGCCGGTCACTACCTCGGTAGTGCCGGACAACGCCTGCAACGGGACGACCGGACGCTTCAGTTTGGTGACGATCACAAGCGCTGCGGGCACCGGCGCGGGGCTGATGGGGCCGTTCCTGAACATCGTGCTGACTGTCAGCGCGTGCTACCCGTCGGGTCTCTGAATGCCTATCCGGGCGTACCTGGGCGGGTCGAGCCGTCCTGGCCCTGCATTGGGCGTGGATCATGCCAGCGGCCTTTGACTCCGACCTGTCCGGCCGTCATTGGCGAGGAGCGCAGCAATGTGGCGTGGGCGGCGCAAGGGTGATCCTTGCCGCCCCGGATCGCCACGCTGCAAGGCCGGCTCGCGATGACGGATCGCACCACCAGTCGGGATTTCCCGGCGGCTGGCATGACCACCTGGCAGCACCGTGCCACAAAGCCGGGGAACCGCCTTCCCAGCTATGGCGAGGCGTCGGTCATGCGTTGCAAGGGTGATTGCAGGCTTGCCGTCCGCCCCGTCCAGGACGGGCGCTCAAAGGGGGGCAAAGTACTTCCAGGGAAGCCTGGCGACGCTGCCATGGCTTGCACCGGCGCCCGCGCGACGCACGTAACCGTCCGGCGACGGACGGAGGCCCCATGCCCATGCAAGACACCACGACCACACCGCGGGTGGAGACCGTGCTCAAGCCCGAGCGGCCGAAGCTGCACAAGGTCATGCTGGTCAACGACGACTTCACCCCGCGCGAGTTCGTCATCGCGGTCCTCAAGGCCGAGTTCCGGCTGGGCGAGGAGCAGGCGCGGCGCGTGATGATGACGGCGCACCAGCGCGGGGTCTGCGTGGTCGCGGTGTTCACGAAGGACGTGGCCGAGGCCAAGGCCACGAACGCGACCGACGCCGCGCGCAAGAACGGGTTCCCCTTGCTGTTCACGACCGAGCCTGAGGAGTAGGGAGCAGCCCGGCCTGGGCCTGCCCGGTGCAGACGGCTGCGCCAAGCGGACCGGGGGCGTCCGCCGGCCAAGCGGAACCTCTCGTTCCGAACAGGTTCTCACGTTCCGGCGCTGAGGTGCCATCTAAAGCGGGTCAACGCACCGGGACTTTTCCGGCCTCCCGCCCCACCAGGGCTTGCCGGCAAGCGCCGCCGACCGTCTGATCGGGCCAGCCACAGAGAAGGGGAACACCCATGCGAACCCAGGTCGCCATCATCGGCGCCGGCCCGGCAGGGCTGCTGCTCGCCCACCTGCTGCACCTGGACGGCATAGACAGCGTGGTGATCGAGGCGCGCAGCCAGTCCTACGTCGAGAACCGCATACGCGCCGGGGTGCTGGAGCATCACGTGGTGGACGTGCTGGACCAGACCGGCCTGGGCGCCCGGATGCACCGGGAGGGCCTGCGCCACGAGGGCACCGGCCTGCTGTTCGGCGGCGTCCTGCACCGGATAGACTTCCAGGCGCTGACCGGACATTCCGTCATGGTCTATGGCCAGCACGAGGTCGTGCGCGACCTGATCGCCGCGCGCCAGGCCACGGGCGCCCCGCTGCTGTTCGACTGCGCCGATGTCGAGGTGTCGGGCTTCCAGGAGGGTAGCCCGGAGGTGCGGTTCACCCATGACGGCCAGGCGCACGTCCTGCAATGCGACCTGATCGCCGGGTGCGACGGGTTTCACGGGGTTTGCCGCCCGGCGCTGCCCGTAGGGTCCTGGCGCGGATACGACCGGGTGTATCCGTTCGGCTGGCTGGGCATCCTGGCGGAGGCGCCGCCGAGCGCGGACGAGCTGATCTATGCCAACCACGACCACGGCTTCGCCCTGTGCTCCCAGCGGTCCCCCACAGTGCAGCGGATGTATCTGCAATGCGCGCCGGACGAGGACGCCGCGGCCTGGTCCGACGACCGCATCTGGTCCGAGCTGTCGGTGCGCCTGGCGTGCGACGGTTTCCGGCTGCAGACCGGACGCATTTTCCAGAAGGGCGTCACGCCCATGCGGTCCTACGTGGCGGAGCCGATGCAGTGCGGCCGGCTGTTCCTGGCTGGGGACGCGGCGCACATCGTGCCGCCGACAGGAGCGAAGGGCATGAACTCCGCGGTGGGCGACGTGCTGTTGCTGTCGCGCGCGGTCGGGCGCTGGTACGGGACGGGGGAGGACGCGGACCTGCAGGGCTACTCGGCGGCGGCGCTGCGGCGCATCTGGAAGGTGCAGCGGTTCTCGTGGTGGATGACGACCCTGTTCCACCGCTTCGACGGCGCTTCGGACTTCGACCGGCGGGTGCAGTTGGCGGAGCTGGACTACGTCGTCGGCAGCCGGGAAGCGTCGGCGGCGCTGGCGGAGAACTACGTAGGGCTGCCCTTGGCGGCTTGAGGATGGCGCCCCGGGGCCAGCGGCGACACGATGGACGACCTTTGGGGAGCAGGTGGCGCTTGCCGGCGGACCGGCGGCTGCATGGGCGGCGGGGCTGCGACCTTGGGAGGCTGCGCGTCGCCTTCCCGGCTGGAATGGCGGTGGGGAGCCTCACTGGTTCTTATCGCATCGTGAAAGCAACGTCAGCAGCCAGGAATTCCGACTGGTCAGGGCGCAGCGTTCCGCGGAGTGCGAGCGGCAAGGGTCGGGACCACCGGCGGCTGGCATGGTGTCAACTGCCTTCCGCCCTGGCCTTTCTGCAGGCGCACCGTCATCGCGAGCCGCCCTTGCGGCGTGGCGATCCAGAGGCTGGCAACACGGTCCTTGCCGCCCACCTGCTGCCGCGCCGCTGTGCGCCCCGCAATGACGGAAGCGGCCGGAACAAGGCGTTTGGCATGGGGCAATAGCTGGGGTGGGCAGGCGGTCACATGCGATTGTGTAAGCGCCTGGCTCCCAGTTCCTTGGCCTCCAGTCCCCTGACCTCCAGTTCCCTGGCCTTCAATCCGTCGAGGTGCCCAAAGGATGCCTTGCGCCGCCGCTTCCTACCTTCCTCCGCGGCTTGCGGCGCCGGGCCGAAGCCGCCGGTGGAGGGACTGGTGCCCCCCGCCGCGCCGCGCGCTATGCTGCGCCCTGGAAACCAGGCAGTGAGGCCATGCTCCCCCTTCCCACGCTCGATCACGTCGTCATCAACGTCCGCGACGGGCTGGACGCCGCAGCGGCGCTGTATGCGCGCCTGGGCTTCACGCTCACGCCGCGCGGCCACCACACGCTGGGGTCCAGCAACAACCTGGCGATCCTGGGCAATGACTACCTGGAGCTGCTGGGCGTGCAGCCCGGCGACGCGCGGACCGACGTGCTGGACTGGCCGGCAGGGCTGAACGGGCTGGTGTTCAAGACCTTCGACGCCGACGCGACGTTCGCCGAGCTGCAGGGGGCCGGGCTGCCGGTGCTGCCGGTGCAGGCGTTCTCCCGTCCGGTGGACCTGCCCGGCGGCGCGCAGGACGCCGCCTTCCGCACTGTCCGCCTGGAGCGGGACGCGATCCCGTCCGGCCGGGTGTTCTTCTGCCAGCACCTGACGCCGCAACTGGTGTGGCGCGACCCCTGGTCCCGTCACGCCAACGGCGCGCTGGGCATCCTGCGCGTCGTCATTGCGGCAGAGGACCCGGCGACGCTGGCCGCGCCGTTCAGCCGCATGTTCGGATGGAACACGGTGCCGCCGCGGGACTACGGCTGCACGCTGCCGGCCGGGCTGGCGCGGGTGGACGTGCTGGTGCCCGAGGCGCTGCAAGCGGAGTTCGGCGACGCGGCGCCGGCGGCGGACGGGCGCCGGCAGTGGATGGCGGCGCTGACGCTGCGTACGGCGTCGCTGGACCGGGCGACGGCGGCGCTGCGGGCCGGGGAGGTCCCCCATGCCAGCGGGCCGGGCGGCCTGGTCGTGCCGGCGTCGGTGCTGGGCGGCCTGGCGCTGGCGTTCCGGGAGTAGCGCCGTGCCGCCCGCGATGGACCTTCCGGCCTTGCTGGTCGCCAACGACCACAGCCGGCGCGGCAGGGAGGCCGGCCCGTTCGCCGAGGCGCTGCAGCGCGGCGGAATGCGCCTGCGGCAGGAGCGCTGCCGGCGGCGCGAGGAGCTGCCGGCGCTGATACGCAGCCTGCGGGACCAGGTGGGCGCGGTGATCCTGGCCGGCGGCGACGGCACCATGAGCGCCGCCGCGCCGGCCCTGCGGGAGACCGGGCTGCCGCTGGGCATCCTGCCGTTGGGCACCGCGAACGACCTGGCCCGGACGCTCGCGATCCCGCTGGAGGGGGAGGCGGCTGCGGCGGTGATCCTGGCCGGGCACCGCCGCCAGCTCGATCTGGGCTGCGTCAACGGCCACCTGTTCTTCAACGTCGCCAGCCTGGGGCTGAGCGTGGCGATCACGGAACGCCTGACCCGGGTGATGAAGCGCCGCTGGGGCCGCCTGGCCTATCCCATCGCCGCGGCGGCCGTCATCCTGCGGGCCAGGCGGTTCAGCGCCACGATCCGCGTGGAGGGCCAGGACATTCCCGTGAAGTCCATGCAGATCGCCGTCGGCAACGGCCGGCACTACGGCGGCGGCATGGTGGTGGCGGACGGCGCCGAGATAGATGACGGCCGCCTGGACGTTTACAGCCTGGAGCCGCGGGCGCGCTGGCGGCTGCTGTGGATGGCCCGCGCCTTCCGCGACGGGGAGCATGACGCCTTGGACGAGGTGCGGACCCTGGCCTGCCGCTCCCTGGAGGTCCGTACCCGGCGATGGCGGCACGTCAGCGCGGACGGGGAGATCATCACCCGCACCCCGGCGCGCTTCACCCTGCTGCCGCGCGCCGTGACGGTGTTCGCCCCACCGGCCGAGGGCTGATTGGAGGCGTTGGACGCCTGGGTGAACGGCGCCTTCGCGCCGTTGCGCCTCCCTTGGCTGCTGGCCGCGTTCGAGTGGCTGACCGGGATGGGCACCGGGGCGACGGCGGTGGCAGTGGCCGCGGCGTCGGCCGGGCTGCTGGCCGCCGGCGGGCGGGGCCGGCTGGCGCTGCCGCTATGGGCGACGCTGGCGGGAGCGGAGGCGGCGGCGTGGGCCGTAAAGTTCCTGGTCGGGCGCGCGCGCCCGGCGTTCCTGGAAGGGATCACGGCGGCGTCCCCGTCGTTTCCCAGCGCCCATGCGACGGTCGCGGCCTCCCTGTATGGGTTCCTGGGGTTGGCGGTGGCGGCCGGGCTGCCGGGGCACCGGCGGGCGGTGCTGGCAGGGACGGCGGGGTTCGTGGGGCTGATCGGGTTCAGCCGCTTGTTCCTCAGCCTGCACTACCTGTCGGACGTGCTGGCGGGGTATGCGGTCGGCGGGGCGGCACTGTGGCTGGGGTGGCGGTGGGCGCGCATCCGCGCCAGGCTGCCTTGAAGCAGCCTTGAAAATATCCCAATGGGACCGCCTTGGTGCAACGCCGGTGACGCTGCGGCGTCAATGTCGTTGGCTGCTCATGCAGGTCGAGGGGTTCAGGGTGTTGCCAGTCAGGTTCCGGTCCGTGGCGGTGCGGCTGCTGTTGCTGCCGGTCCTTGGCGTGGCCGCCTGCCAGTCCGGGCCGCCGATCCGCTTGAACCCGGTCAAGGCCCAGTATGCGCCGCAACGGCGGGTGGCCCGCGCCATGCCTGCCGCGCCGGCACCGGTGCCGTCCACGCGGCAGGCGGCGGTGCCGGCGGCAGGCAGGTCATGCACCTCGTCCGTGCTGCAGGGGCTGACGGGGGAGCGCAAGGATGAGCTGTTCCGGCAGTTCGCTGCGGCGGAGGAGCAGCCGGCCGGGTCCGGGGCAGCCGGATCTGGGGCAGCCGGGGCCGGCCCAGCCGCGTGCCAGCCGGTCGGACGCTAGGGATGGCGGACGGCACCGGCGCGGCTCCGGTTTCGGTCGGAATGGGGGAGGCGTTGCTCCCCTCGGCTGACCAGGCTGCGCGCCTGCAAGGCTTCGTGCAGGCAGGGGGGCGGGCGGCAGTTCTGCTGTGCCCTTCCCGCGCCACGCGGGCGGCCGTGCTGGACCGGATGCTGGCGGACCTGCCGAACTATGCGACCCGGGCCGGCAACCCACTGGCAAGCCCGCTGACGCTTCACCGGCTGCTGTTCCAGATCGGTGCCGGGGCCGGCGACGGCGAGGAAGGGGACGTGCTGCTGCGCTGCCTGCAGGAGCGGGCCGGGCCAGCGGGGCTTGCGGTGCTGGCGGTGGACGACGCGCACACCTTGGCGGCCGACGCCCTAGCGGCGCTGGCGCAGGTGCCAAGCCCGGCCGTGCCGGAGCACCCGGGGCGGCTGCTGATCCTGGCGGGGCATCCGGACCTGATGCCCGTACTGTCCCTGCCCGGCCTGGCCGCGCTGCACGACCCGGTCCGTGTCCTGGTGTTGCGGGCGGAAGGGGTGGAGGACTGTGGCCTTGAGCCTGCCACGCTGATGGGGACGCCCGGCGGCCCGGCCGATGGCCTGACCGGCAGTCCGCCCGTGCCGCTTCCGGCGCCGGCCGCCAGTCTGGCGCTAGGGCGCATGATGGCCGCAGAGGCCAAGTCTTTGACCGACCCGCCGATGCGGATGCCGGGCAGGCTGGCGAACCGGCGCCGCTTCGGGCTGCCCTTGCTGGCCGCCGGAGCTGCGGGTGCCGCCGTCCTGGCCATGCTGGTGCTGTCGTGGGGCGGACCGGCAGCAGAACCGGCCGGACCCCTCCCGACGGCGCCCCCGCTTGCACCGGCGCCTATGCCGGTTACGGCGCCAGAGCCGGTGCCGGCGGCAACGCCCGAGCCGATCCCGACGCCGGTTCCGGATGCGGCGCCGGGTGCGGGCGACGCGCCAGCCCCGTCCCCTGCGGACGCACCAGCGCCGGAGGCGCAGCGGTCCACCCCCATCCCCCGGTCCACTGCCATGCCGTCCGATACCGCCCTGCGCCGGGACTTCGACGCATTTCTCGACCGGGCGGGACGCGATACGGCGGGCCTCAGCCCGGCCGACCGTGCGGCGCTGTTCCGCGAGTACCTGAACTGGCGTGGCGGGACATCAGGTCGGGCAGCGCCTTGATGGCGGCCACACGCGTCGGCCGCTCCGTCAACGCAAGGGCGGCAATACGGCAGCAGGTGATGCCGTCCCGCTTCTCCTTTCCAGGCGCCTGCCGCTCCGCCTGTCTTCCGCCTGGCATCGCGAGCCGACGCTGCGGCGTGGCGATCCAGAAGCCGTGAGAGCCGTCTAGGACACCCTGGTTCGCCGCGCCGCACATGCGTTCCGCGATGGGCAAATGGTTATGGCTGTCCCCTCCGAGAGCAGGCGCTTCGGCGAGCGGATTGTCCAGGTCGTGGTGCAGTCCGGGTCCACGACGACCTTTCCCGTCGCGCGCAGCCGATGGCGGCCCGGCCTTGCAGGGGCACGGCTGCCGGGGCCGGGCGGCAGCCGGAAGGTTCCGCCCTGCCGGCTGCCCCGCAGGCGCAGCAGCACGCCCTTGTCCCGGACGGCTGCCTCGACCGTGCCGTGGGATCGTTCCATCCGTTTCTCGGCGGGCCTGGCACGGGTGGTGACGATGAGAACGATGGCACCCTCAAGCCGGCCGTCGAAGGCGTCGTCCCGCGGGGGCGGGCCGGACACGGCCTATGCGGGGCCGATGGCGTGCAGCCGCAGGTCCTCCAGCCGGCAATGGCGCAGTGCCGCCGCCTCCGTCGCGCGCAGCGCCACGCGGGGGGCGCTGCCGGCCAGCAGAGCTTCCTGCCAGCGGGACGCGCACAGGCACCAGCGGTCGCCGGGCCGCAGGCCGGGGAAGCCGTATTCGGGGCGCGGCGTGGACAGGTCGTTGCCGCGGCTGCGGCTGAAGGCCAGGAACTCGGCCGTCACTTCGGCGCAGACGGTGTGGCTGCCCTGGTCCTGCGGCCCGGTCTCGCAGCAACCGGTGCGGGTGAAGCCGGTCATCGGGTCGAGCGAGCATGTTTCCAGCGCCCCGCCGAGGACGTTGAGCGAACGGTCGGGGCGGGCGGCGTCGAGGGGCATGGGGCGGCTCCGTGCGGGGTGGGGCAGGATGGGCTTGGGCGGCCCGGGCAGGGGCAGCTTACCGGAGGGGACGCCGGGAAACAAAGGCCATGGCTCTGCACGCAATGGCAGATACGGCCCAATCCGAAGCCGGGGAAAGGGCCAGGCGCTGCGTGCGGTCCAGCCGTTCAATCGGCTGCCGGCCCTGATGGGCCGGTTCGCGGAAGGCAAATTACCCTCTGGCCCAATTAGCTTCTCATAAGCGTTCCCGCTGACTGGTCATATAATGTGACCATGCCTGGAGCGGGGTGAATATGGAAACGGTGAGCGCGACGGAATTCAAGGCGAAGTGCCTGGACCTGCTCGATCAGGTGGGCAGCCGGCAGATCGGGCAATTGGGGATCACGAAGCACGGCAGGATCGTGGCTGTACTCGTGCCGCCTGTAAGCCCTGAAGAAGCCGTGCGGCAGCTTCAGGGCTTCCTGCGCGGTTCGGTTGCGGTGCCGGAGGAGGTGGACCTGACGGCGCCCGTGCTGGACGAACCGCTCGATGCCGAAGGGGGCAGCCGGGCCGGGCTGCAGTTCCTGCCCGACCCTAAGGCTTGGTTTGCAAGGCTCATGGCCGCGCCGGGCATCCGCGAGGCGGCGCTGACCTCAGCCATCGCCGCGGACGCCTCGTATCTTCCCGGCGACCTGCACGGGGACCCTGCTGACCGGCTGCTGGTTGCCACGGCCCGCCACCTCGGCGTCCCGCTGGTCACGCGGGATGCCAAGCTGATCGCCTATGCCGGGCAGGGGTTCGCGCGGGTGCTGGCCTGCTGAAGCTGCGGGCGGGCCTGGATGCCCCGGGAACTCGGCGGGGGGAACCCGGCGGGGAACACGGCGCTGCTAGGTGGCTGCACACGGGAGAACGCGATGACCAAGGGATCGAGACTGCTGCAGGACGCCGGGATCACGGCGCCGGAGCTGGCGCGGGGGCTGGGCTGGTTCTCGCTGGCGCTCGGCACGATAGAACTGATGCTGCCGCGGACCATCACGGGCTTTCTGGGGATGCGCGGGCGCGAAGGGCTGGTGCGGCTGTATGGCGTGCGGGAGGTCGGGACCGGCCTTGCCATCCTGGGATCGTCCGACCCCGCGCCTTGGATGTGGGGCCGGTGGCGGGGGACGCGCTGGACGTGGCAACGGTGGCGCCAAAGCTGGCTGGGCGGAAGCCGGGCAACGTCGCGCTCGCGCTGCTGACGCTGGCGGCGGTCGCGGCGCTGGACGTGCTGTGCGCGGAGGAGCTGGAGCGGAGACGGTAGCGCCGGCCGCCGGTCCACTCGGTCAGTCCACCCCGTCAGTCCACAGCGGGCGACCCCGCCGTCACGCCGCCGTCTATGACGATGGTCTGTCCCGTCATGAACCGCCCCGCCGCGGCGGCCAGGAACACGGCGGCGCCGGCGATCTCGTCCGGCTCGCCGATGCGCTGCAACGGAGTGTCGCGGGTGCGGCGGTGCAGGTTATCCGGGTTCTCCCACAAGGCACGGGCGAAGTCGGTGCGTACCAGGCCCGGCACGATGCAGTTGGCGCGCACGCCGCGCGGCCCCCACTCGCAGGCGAGGTTGCGGACCATCTGCATGTCGGCGGCCTTGCTGATGCCGTAGGCGCCGATGCTGGTGCTGCCGCGCAGCCCGGCGATGCTGGACACCACCGTGACCGACCCCTCGCCGCGGGCGGCCATGCCGGGCAGGACCATCTGCGCCAGCCAGTGGTTGCTGCGTATGTTGGTGCCCATGATGCGGTCCCAGGCGTCGTCGGGGATGGTGCTGCTGGGGCCGAAATGCGGGTTGACGGCGGCGTTGCACACCAGGGCGTCTACCCGGCCCCAGGCGTCCAGGGTGCGGTCCACCAGGGCTTGCAGCTCCTCCTTGCGGCCGATGTTGCAGGGAACCACCAGCGCCTCGCCGCCCTGATCGCGGATGCCGGCGGCCACGGCCTCGCACGCTTCCGCCTTGCGGGAGCTGACGACGACGCGGGCGCCGTGCTGGGCCATGCGCTCGGCGATGGCGCGGCCGATGCCCTTGCTGCTGCCGGTGATGATGGCGACCTGGCCATGCAGGTCGAACAGGGTTGGCATGGGCGTCTCCGCGGGCTGCTGGGCATAGCGTGCCGGGGCGGGCAGGGCTTGCCAAGCGGGGCCTGTTCAGGACGGCGCTACCTGCTCCCTCTCCCTCCGGGCAGGGCGATTGCATATGACTTTCCAGCCCGTCCAGCAGCCGTTCAAGTGGCAAATTGCGGCCCTTTTCGCCCGGTTTGGCCGCTTCAAGCGGCGTTCCCGGAGCCAAACTCGGCCAGCCAGAACCATATGCAATCGCCCTGCCCTCCGGGAGAGGGTCGGGGTGAGGGGGTCTTGCTCGCGGCGCGGGGAACTGATGGTGCTGGTGGGACACGGCCCTGCGTCGGCGAGAACCGCGCCTCAAGACTCCCTCACCCCGACCCTTTCCCGGAGGGAGAGGGGGAAGGCTCGCCAGTTCCGCTGCATCCGTCCTACGCTGTCCGGTGCAGCAACCCGGAGGGACCCGGTTCATGGATTTCCTGTGCTACCTCCATGCCGGCTGGGACCCCCTGGTGCGCCCGGCGAAGGCCACCCGCCCCTGGATGGACGCGACGCCGGAGTCCTTCGCCTGCCGCTGCCTGCCGCTGAACATCGCCAACGCGCATGGCTGGGAAATCCTCAGCCCCTGCGACGCCGAAGCCTACTGGACCGGGCAATCCGGCCCGGAGGCGGTGATCGTGAAGAACGCGCCGGGCACGCAGAAGCAGAACGCGGCGGTGTCGCTGTTCGGGCAGGGGACGGTCACGTTCCACATCCAGGCGCTGTTCCGCACGCCGCCGGGCTGGGACCTGTTCATCACCGGGTCGCCGAACCGGCCGAAGGACGGGATCATGCCCCTGTCCGGCGTGGTGGAGACGGACTGGTCGCCCTACAGCTTCACGATGAACTGGAAGTTCACCCGGCGGAACCACCGCATCAAGTTCCAGCGCGGGGAGCCGATCTGCTTCGTGTTCCCCGTGCAGCGCGGCGCCCTGGAGCGAATGGACCCCAAGGTCGTGGACCTGGAGGAGAACCCGGCGCTGGAGGCGGACTACAAGGCGTGGAGCAAGTCCCGCGACGAGTTCCAGGCCAACATCGCCTCTGCCCGCAGCCCGGCGGAGCGGTGGCAGAAGCGCTATTACCGCGGCGTCGGCATGACGGACGAGAAGCCGGTGGCGGACCACCGGACGCGGCTGCGGCTGAAGCCCTTCGTAGCGGGGGAGCCTGCAGCGGAGGCGGCGCCCACGATGACGTTCGACGAGGCCGGGCTGGCACGGATCATCGGCGCGGCAACGGCGGCGGCGCGGGAAGGCGCCACGGCGGCGGAGCTTGCGGTCGCGCTGGCCCGGGCCGGGGTGCCCGGCGGCATGGCGGCGCGGCTGGCGGCGGCGTGCGGGGCAGAGGTGGCCGGTGTTGGCGAATAGGGCCGGGAGCAGTCTTCGCCATCCTAGAGCAGGTCATTCAGATGCTTCGGGCAGATGCTCCGGGCGCATGTGCCGCACAACGTCTGCAATCGTCGGTCTAGCCTCGATCATCAGGCTCATAGCCGGATTGGGCCTGTCGTCCACCTTATCCGCTACGGCACCAGGCAGCGCAGGCGCAGCAAGTCGTCCAGCGTCGGGTCGAAGCCCAGCAGCGCCAGCCGCCACACCGGCGCCGTCGCCAGCACCAGGCCGAGGCCCAGCCCGATCCAGGGCAGCGCCGCGCGCAAGCGGGCAGGGGTCACGGCGCCGCCCCCGCGCGCTGTCCGGCCCGCAACAGCACCCAGCCGATGCCCAGCATGACGGCGCCCCAGGCCAGGAAACCGAGGTCCCACAATGGCCGCTCAGACGCCGCCACCAGCTCGTTGACGTGGTGGACGCCCAACAGGTGATGGTCCACCATGCCCTCCACCACGTTGAACAGCCCGAACCCGATCAACAGCGTGCCGCCCAGCAGCTTGCCGGACCAGGCCAGGTGCTGCCGGTGCGCCGCGCGCCACAGGATGAACAGTGCCACCACGACGAACACGTAGGTAAGGCTGTGGAACAGGCCGTCCCAAAGGGTGTTGAGCTTCAGGTTCTCCATCGTCACCGGCGGATACCAGGTGCTCAGCATGTGGTGCCATTGCAGCACCTGGTGCAGCACGATGCCGTCGAAGAAGCCGCCCAGGCCCAGGCCGAACAGGATGCCGGCGGACACGGGGAAGCCGGCGGCAGGCGGCTGGGTCATGCGGCAGGCTCCCGGATCATTCGCAACGCCGCCATCATGTTGCAGCACCCCACACCCCATGCTAGACGCCCCGCATCATCTGTCCCAGGGCCGGCGACCCGACCGGTCCAGAATAATATGGAAGCGTCCCTGTGGCCTCTGGCTCCACGAACCAATCCGGCGGCCAGCTCGCCGAACGCTACGCCAACGCGCTGTATGCGCAGGCCGACGAAACCGGCGCCCTGGACCAGACCGTGTCCGAAATGGACGCGCTGGGCCGGCTGATAGACACCACCCCCGACTTCCGCCGCCTGCTCGACAGCCCGCTCATTGACGTGACGCAGGCGCGCAACGCCGCGAACGCGGTGCTGCAGCAGCAGGGCTTCGGCAAGCTGGTGCAGGACTTCGTCGGCGTCATCGCCAACAACCGCCGCCTGGGCGCGTTGCGCGGCATCGTTGCGGGCTTCGCCACCCTGGTCGCGCAGAAGCGCGGCGTGGTGGTCGCCACCGTCGCCAGCGCCCACCCGCTGACCGACGTGCAGCGCGAGCAGTTGCGCGCCCGGCTGATCGAGGCCGGCTACGGCACCGTCAACATCCAGGACAGCGTTGATCCCAGCTTGTTGGGGGGCCTCGTGGTCCGCATCGGCGCGCGCCTGTACGACACCAGCTTGAAATCCCGCCTGCAGCGTTTGCAGTATGCCATGAAGGGCGCCGCCTGATGGAAATCCGTCCCGCAGAAATCTCGGACATCCTCAAGAAGCAGATCGCCGCGTTCGACACCGAGCAGAACGTCGCCGAGACCGGCCAGGTGCTGTCGGTCGGCGACGGCATCGCCCGCGTGTTCGGCCTGCAGAACGTGATGGCCGGTGAGCTGGTCGAGTTCCCCTCCGCCGGGATCAAGGGCATGGCCCTGAACCTTGAGACGGACAACGTGGGCATCGTGGTGTTCGGCGACGACACCCGCATCCGCGAGGGCGACACCGTCACCCGCACCCGCGACATCGTGGACGTGCCGGTGGGCCGCGGCCTGCTGGGGCGCGTGGTGGACGGCCTGGGCAACCCCATTGACGGTAAGGGGCCGCTGGTGGACGTGACGCGCAGCCGGGTCGAGGTGAAGGCGCCGGGGATCATCCCGCGGCAGTCCGTCCACGAGCCGATGCAGACCGGCCTGAAGGCGATTGACGCGCTGATCCCCGTGGGCCGCGGCCAGCGCGAACTCATCATCGGCGACCGGCAGACCGGCAAGAGCGCCGTCGCCATTGACGCCATGATAAATCAACGCGCCGCCAACGCCGGCACCGACGAGAAGCTGAAGCTCTACTGCATCTACGTCGCCATCGGCCAGAAGCGCTCGACGGTTGCGCAGATCGTCCGCACGCTCGAAGAGAACGGCGCGATGGAATACACCATCGTCGTCGCCGCCACCGCCAGCGACCCCGCGCCGATGCAGTTCCTGGCGCCCTATACCGGCTGCACCATGGGCGAGTACTTCCGCGACAACGGGATGCACGCCATGATCTGCTACGACGACCTGTCCAAGCAGGCTGTTGCCTACCGGCAGATGTCCCTGCTGCTGCGCCGCCCGCCGGGCCGCGAGGCGTATCCCGGCGACGTGTTCTACCTGCACAGCCGCCTGCTGGAGCGCGCGGCGAAGATGTCCGAGGCGTTCGGCAGCGGGTCGCTCACGGCGCTGCCGATCATTGAGACGCAGGCCGGCGACGTGTCGGCCTACATTCCCACCAACGTCATCAGCATCACCGACGGCCAGATCTTCTTGGAGACCGAACTGTTCTTCCGCGGCATCCGCCCGGCGGTGAACGTCGGCTTGTCGGTGTCCCGCGTGGGGTCGTCGGCGCAGATCAAGGCGATGAAGAAGGTGTCGGGCAGCATCAAGCTGGAGCTGGCGCAGTATCGCGAGATGGCGGCCTTCGCGCAGTTCGCCAGCGACCTCGACGCCTCCACGCAACAGTTGCTGGCCCGCGGCGCGCGGCTGACGGAATTGCTGAAGCAGCCGCAGTTCAACCCGATGCCGGTGGAGGAGCAGGTCATCAGCATCTATGCCGGCACCAAGGGCTACCTGGACAAGATACCGGTCGGCAAGGTCGGCGAGTTCGAGCGCCGGATGCTGAGCGAGTTGAAGGTGCGGGAACCCGGCGTGCTCAATAGCATCCGTGAAACCCGCGAGATGAAGGGCGACGTGGAGAAGGCGCTCGTGTCCTTCATGGACGGCTTCGCCAAGACGTTCGCCTAGCCCCCGGGAAGCGCAGAGATGGCAAGCCTCAAGGCGCTGCGGGCGCGCATCAACAGCGTGAAGTCCACGCGCAAGATCACCTCGGCCATGAAGATGGTCGCGGCGAGCAAGCTGAAGCGGGCGCAGACGCAGGCGGAAGCGGCGCGGCCCTACGCCGAGCGGATGCAGCGGATGCTGGCAACGCTGGCGCGCAGCGCCGCCGGGTCGCCATCCGCGCCGCAGATGCTGGTCGGGACTGGCAAGGACCAGGTTCATCTACTGGTGGTGGTGACGGCGGACCGCGGGCTGGCGGGCGCCTTCAACACCAACGTCGGGCGGGCCGCGCGCGCGGCGATCCAGCGGCTGGAGGGGCAGGGCAAGACCGTCCGCGTCCTGACCGTGGGCCGCAAGGGCCGCGACTACCTGCGCCGGGAGTATGCGAGCCGGCTGGTGGGCGAGTTCAGCTTCGCCGGCAAGAAGCGGGTCGAGTTCTCGGACGTGAACGAGGTCGCGGCACGGGTCACGGCGATGCTGGCTGCGGGCGAGTTCGACGTCTGCACCATCGTTTATAACCGCTTCCAGTCCGTCATCAGCCAGGTCCCGACCGAGTCGCAGTTGATCCCTCTGGCGCTGCCGGAGGCGGAAGCCGTGACCACTACGGGTCCGCAGGCGCAGTATGACTTCGAGCCGGACGAGGAGGCAATCCTCGCTGCCCTGCTGCCGCGCAACATGGCGATCCAGCTTTTCCGCGCGCTGATCGAGAGCGCGGCCGGCGAGCAGGGCGCCCGCATGTCCGCGATGGACAACGCCACGCGCAACGCCGGCGAGATGATCAACCGGCTGACGCTCAACTACAACCGCACGCGCCAGGCGAACATCACGCGGGAGCTGATCGAGATCATCTCCGGCGCCGAAGCGGTCTAATCAAGGGAGACCCCGAAGCATGGCAAAGAACAACGTCGGCCGCGTGACGCAGGTGCTGGGCGCCGTCGTGGACGTGCAGTTCGAGGGCGAGCTGCCGTTCATCCAGAACGCGCTGATCGCCAAGAACGGCGACAACAACCTGGTGCTGGAAGTGGCGCAGGAGCTGGGCGAGAAGACCGTCCGCTGCATCGCCATGGACGGCACCGAGGGCATGGTGCGCGGCAGCGAGGTCGTGGATACCGGCGCCCCGATCAGCGTGCCCGTAGGCCCCGAGACGCTGGGCCGCATCCTGAACGTGCTCGGCGAACCGATTGACGAGCGCGGCCCGGTCAACACCAAGATGCGCTACCCGATCCACCGCCCCGCCCCGTCGTTCGAGGAGCAGAGCAGCAGCTCCGAGATCCTGGTGACGGGCATCAAGGTCGTGGACCTGCTGGCGCCCTACCTTAAGGGCGGCAAGATCGGCCTGTTCGGCGGTGCCGGCGTGGGCAAGACCGTGCTGATCCAGGAGCTTATCAACAACATCGCCAAGGCGCACGGCGGCGTGTCGGTGTTTGCGGGCGTCGGCGAGCGCACCCGCGAGGGCAACGACCTGTATCACGAGATGGTGGACGCCGGGGTCATCAAGCTGGGCGACGGCACGACGGAGGGCAGTAAGGTCGCCCTGGTCTATGGCCAGATGAACGAGCCGCCGGGCGCGCGGGCGCGCGTGGCGCTGTCCGGGCTTTCGCTCGCGGAATACTTCCGCGACGAGGAGGGGCAGGACGTGCTGTTCTTCGTGGACAACATCTTCCGCTTCACGCAGGCGGGCGCCGAGGTGTCAGCGCTGCTGGGCCGCATCCCGTCCGCCGTGGGCTACCAGCCGACGCTGGCAACCGACATGGGCGCGCTGCAGGAGCGGATCACCAGCACGAAGAAGGGGTCCATCACGTCGGTGCAGGCGATCTACGTGCCTGCCGACGACCTGACGGATCCGGCGCCCGCCACCAGCTTCGCCCACTTGGACGCCACCACCACGCTGAACCGCGCGATCTCCGAGAAGGGCATCTACCCGGCCGTGGACCCGCTGGACTCCACCAGCCGCTGCCTCGACCCCCGCATCGTCGGCGAGGAGCACTACCTGGTCGCGCGCGAGGTGCAGCGTGTGCTGCAGACCTACAAGAGCCTGCAGGACATCATTGCGATCCTTGGCATGGACGAGCTGAGCGAGGACGACAAGCAGGTCGTGAACCGTGCCCGGCGGATCGAGCGCTTCCTGTCGCAGCCGTTCCACGTTGCCGAGGTGTTCACCGGCAGCCCCGGCATCTTCGTGTCGGTGGCCGACACCGTCCGCAGCTTCAAGGCCATCGTCGAGGGCCAGTACGACCACCTGCCGGAGTCCGCGTTCTACATGGTCGGCACGATTGACGACGCCGTGAAGAAGGCCGAGGGCATGAAGGTCGCGGCCTGATGCCGACGCTGCTGGAGATCGTCAGCCCCGACCGGCTGCTGCTGTCGCAGCCTGTGGACATGGCCGTCATCCCGGCAGCCGAGGGCGAGATGGGCGTGCTGCCGGGCCACAGCCCGATGATCGTGTTGCTGCAGGGCGGCACGATCACCCTGCATGAGGGCGGGCGCCCGACCAGCCAGCTCTATGTCAGCGGCGGCTTTGCCGAGGTCACGCCGGAGCGTTGCACCGTACTGGCGGACGAGGCCATCCCGGTGGCCGAGGTGTCCCGTGCTGAGGCCGAGAAGCGGCTGGCTGCGGCGCTGGCGGCCGTGACGGCGGCCGGCACGGACGTCGCCGCCTATGACTTGGCCGCTGGCCAGGTGCAGGCAGCGCGGGCCATGCTGGCGGCGGCTGGGGCGCCCTAGCGGCGTCACCGGCTGTCACCTGACTGCAACATCGCCTTTCAAACAACGGTTGTGCCGGTTCGCGCCTGCGCTGGCGATGCCTATGTTCGCGCCGCAACAGGATTGATCGGCGTCCCATGAAGCACCCGGCATGAAGTCCCGCGCATGAAGCATTGGCGTTTGGAGGATGTCGCCTGGGACCGGTTCGACCCGGCGCAGGTTGATCCCAGCATGGTGCCGCTCGTGAAGGCCGCGGCGATGGTCGAGCGCAACGGCGTGGACTACGCCGTGTATCTCGGTCGGGTGTTCGTGGACGATCCCGACTTCCGCCAGGCCAGTGACAACTGGGCGGTGGAGGAGGTGCAGCACGGCGACGCGCTGGGCCGCTGGGCGATGCTGGCCGATCCCGGCTGGGACTTCGAGGCGGCGTTCCAGCGCTACCGCGACGGTTACAAGCTGCCGCTGGATGCGGATGCGTCGGTGCGCGGGTCGCGCACCGGGGAGCTAATCGCGCGCTGCATGGTCGAGACGGGGACCAGCAGCTACTACACGGCGCTGGCGGAGGCGACCGGGGAGCCGGTCCTGCAGCAGGTGTGCAAGCTGATCGCTGCGGACGAGTACCGGCATTTCAAGCTGTTCTACGACCACATGCGCCGCTACCTGGCGCGGGAGCGGCTGGGGATGCTGAACCGGTTGCGGATCGCCGCCGGGCGCATTACCGAGAGCGAAGACGACGAGCTTGCCTATGCTTACCACTGCGGCAACGAGCCGGTGGCAATGGCTTACGAGCACGAACGGTGCATCTCGGCCTACATGGGCCGAGCCATCAGCTTCTACCGCTATCGCCACATCGAGCGGGCGATGGGCATGATCCTGAAATCGGTGGGCCTGCCGCCGCGCGGCCGGCTGTCGGCGGCGGGGGCACGGCTGACATGGACCTTGCTGCAACGGCGGCGGCGGAAGTTCGAGGGCGTGGGGTTGAAGGTAGCAGCCTGACCCTTAACGCCGGCGGTAACGGCTGCGCCGGTCCGCATCCGGTGCCGGCAGCGTCACGCCGTCGTAGAATTCGCCCAGCGGCACCTCCGCCCCGATCTCGGGCATGGCCAGCACCTTGGCCGGGTCCGTCGCCAGCGATCCGGCCCATGCACCGTCCATCCGTGCAAACACCATCGCTGCCATGCTGTCCTGCGACAGCATGACGTAGCGCAGGATGGACGGGGTGGCTTCGTATTCCGGGTTTTTGACGGTCTGATCCAGAAGGGCGGTGCTGTCAGACTCGACTTCAAACACGATCATAGGATTGGCCAGCAGCCGTTCGCGCGGCTGCACCGGCCCGCACGCCACGGTGGCATCGGGATAGCGGATACTGCCGGCTGCCTCGATCTTCATGCCGCTGCCGAACACCCGGCACGGCCCGCCGCGCAGGCGGGTTCCCAGCGCGATCACGATGTTGGTCACGATTAACTCGTGCGCCTGCGTCGCGCCCACCATCGCTGCGGCCCTCTGCCCGTCGAACTCGTAGCGAAGCTTCTGGCGCTCCTCCCACTCCAGGAACTCCTGCTTCGTCAGCCGTAGGCGCAACGTGACGTTCACTGACGGCCCTTCCTGTGCAGGGTCTAGTCCGCAACCTTTAATATGATCTTGCCGATGTGCGTGCTGCTCTCCATCAGCCGGTGCGCGTCCGCCGCCCGCTCCAGCGGGAACACCTCATGCACCACCGGGCCGCAGCGCCCGGCGTCCAGCACCGGCCAGACCTTCTCCCGCAGCGCGTCGGCAATGGCGGCCTTCTGCACCGCTGTGCGGGGGCGCATGGTGCTGCCGGTCACGGTCAGTCGCCGGGTCATGATGGTGGTCAGGTCCAGGTCCGCCGCCTTGGCGCCGCCCAGGAAGGCGATCAGCACCAGGCGGCCATCCAGGCCGAGGCAGCGCAGGTTGCGCGCGATGTAGGGGGCGCCGACCATGTCCAGCACTACGTCCACCCCGGCGCCGCCGGTCAGCTCCTTGGTGCGCGCCTCGAAATCCGCCTCCCGGTAGTTGATCGCGGCGTCCGCGCCGAGGTCCAGGCAGGCGGCGCACTTCTCTTCGCTGCCGGCGGTGGCATAGACGGGGCTGCCGAACTCGTGCGCCAACTGGATGGCGGTGACGCCGATGCCGCTGGTGCCGCCATGGACCAGCAGGCGCTCGCCAGGCTGCAGGCGGCCCAGGCCGAACAGGTTGGCCCAGACGGTGAAGTAGGTCTCCGGCACCGCCCCGGCGCGCACGGCGTCATAGCCTGCGGGCCATGGCAGGCACTGGCCCGCGGGCGCGGTGCAATACTCGGCATAGCCGCCACCGTTGGTCAGGGCGCAGACGCGGTCGCCCACGGCATGGCCCGTGACTCCGTTCACGGCGACGACCTCTCCCGCGACCTCCAGGCCCAGCAGGGGGCTGGCGCCGGGCGGGGGCGGGTAGGCGCCCTTGCGCTGCTGCACGTCCGGGCGGTTCACCCCGGCGGCCTGGACGCGGATCAGCACCTCCCCCGGCGCAGGCTGCGGGACGGGGCCGGTCGCCATCGTCATGCCCTCCGGGCCGCCGGGGACGTGGGCGATGTGGCGCATCTGGGCGGGGACAAGCATGCGGGCCTCGGCGTTGGGTGGCCGAACGTCATCGTGCGACGGCGGCCTGTCAATCGAGGGTGGCTGCGGCGTAGAAGCCGAAAGCCCCTGCAGGCTGTGCCGGCAGCCCTCATGCCGGATGGCTGCCGGCGTGGCGCCGGGCCGGGCAGCAGCTCTTTGCAGAACGTGGCTCCTTCCGCCTGTGGCACGTTTCTGCCAAAGCGGGCGAGGCACCCGCGCCTGAAGGCGCTGACATGGCCCGGCTGTGCCCCACGCTGGGCAGCCAGGTCCGGCGTCCGGTGGAAGACGGCGATGGGCGGCATACCTATGTAACGTTGCCGACTTGAAGGAGCCACGCTGTTGCCGTCCACCCCTCGTCATGCCGCCTGTGCGGTTGCCGCCGCCGCCGCCGTCCTGCTGGTTTGCGCCGCACGCCCTGCGCCCGCCGCGGATGGCGTGACGGAATGGTCCCTGCTGGCCGATAGCGTCGCCAACGGGTCGGCCAACTGGCACACCATGGCCATCATGCACCAGGCCATGCACGATGCGCGCAACGCGGCGCAGCCGGCCTATGCCCGCTGGTTCCTGCCTGCCGCGGGCGAGCCTCCCGGTGCCGGCGCCGCCCCGGACGCCGCGATGGCCGCCGCGGCGCGGCGCGTGCTGGCGGCGGAGCATCCGGCCTCCCTGGCAGCTATCGAGCAGACATACCAGGCGGCGCTTGCGCGCGTTCCGGACGGTCCGGCCCGGCAGGCAGGCGCGATGTTGGGCGACGCGGTTGGCGCGACGGCCTTGGCGCGTCGGCGGGACGACGGGTTCCATAGCGTGCGGCCGTTCCCGACCGGCAAGGTGCCGGGCCGCTGGCGGCCGACGCCGCCCGAGTTCTTCAACAGCAACACCACGGACACTGCGCCCTTCCTGTTCGGCAGCGACGCGGAGCTTGACCCGCAGCCGCCGCCCGCCGCCGGCACGCCGCGGTTCCAGGAGGTGGTGGCCGAGGTGCAGCGCATCGGCAGCCTGGAGTCCTCCGCCCGCACCCCGCAGCAGTCGGAGGCCGCAATGTATTGGGCCTATCAAAGCTCGCAGCGCGGCTACATCCACCTGGCGGCGGCGCTGCTGGAGGCGCATCCGCGGCCCGGCGGCCTAGCAGCCCATGCCCGCGTCATGTCGCAGCTTGCCACGGCGATGGCGGACAGCGCGGTGCTGGTCTGGGACGTGAAGGAGCGGTTCGACTATTGGCGGCCCGTCACCGTGATCCGCGAAGGCGCGTCCGGCGTGGCGCAGGACCGGGACTGGCTGCCGCTGGTCGAGACCCCGGCGCATCCGGAGTATCCGTCCGGCCATGCCAGCGATTGCTTCACCGGATCGGACGTGCTGCGGGCGGTGTTCCCGGACCTGCGGGGGCCGGTGGCCTACGTCGCCCAGGCCGGGCGCCCGCCGGAGGGACCGGACGCCGGCGGCATGGGTCAGCACATGCAATATGCCGATAGCGGCCTGCCGGCCCGGCGCGAGTTCGCCGGGCTGGCGGCGATGGCGCGCGATTGCAGCGACAGCCGCATCTGGGCGGGTGCCCATTTCCGTTCGGCGAACGAGGAGTCCGAGCGCGTGGCCCGGCTGATTAGCGCTCGCGCCTTAGCAGCGGTGCCGGCACGGTAGGGCTTGGCCGCCCAGGGCGCACGGCTTTGTCTGCGGGCTGCCCCTGCTGGGCAGCCAAATGGATCATGCATTCTTGTGGAACAACAGGGCGCAGACCGACCGAAGGGCGCCACCGTGCGGCTTGGCCGTGCGGTGGCGTGACGTGCGCGGACCGGCGTTGGTCATCCTTTCTGGTTCCCGGTGTGAACCGGTCTGCGCGGACCTGCCCCGGCCACAGGCCGGGGCAGCGCGCCGTCAGCGTATGGCGCGCAGCACCGCCCGCTGCTCCCCGGCGAGCGACCGGTAGATGGACAGGTAGTCCTCCGCCATGCGCTTCGCCGTGAAGCGCGCGTCGAAGCGGGCGCGGACCGTATCGCGGGACAGCTCGTGCAAGCGGCTGACGGCGGACATGGCGCCGGTCTCGTCCTCGACGACGAAGCCGCTGACGCCATGCTCCACGATCTCGGGGACCGAACCGCGGTTGAAGGCAATGACCGGGGTGCCGCAGGCCATCGCCTCGATCATCACCAGGCCGAACGGCTCCGGCCAGTCAATCGGCATCAGCAGGCCGCAGGCGCCGCTGAGAAAGGCTGGCTTCTGGGCGTCGTTGATCTCGCCGATCATTTCCACGCCGCCCTCGGCCATCAGGGGGCGGATGACGGTGTCGAAATAGGCTTGGTCCACCCTGTCCACCTTGGCGGCGATCTTCAGCGGGATGCCGCAGGCCCGTGCGATGCGTATGGCGCGGTCCGGCCCCTTCTCCGGCGCGATGCGGCCGAGGAAGGCGAGGTAGTCCTTCGGGCCAGGCTGCGGCGTCAGCAGATTGGCCGGCAAGCCGTGATGGACGGTGCGGACGTAGTTCGCCTGCGGCAACGGCCGGCGCTGGCTGTCCGAGATCGAGACGACGGGCACATGCGGGAAGGCGTTGAACACCGGCTGCAGCTCGGGCAGGTCCAGGCGTCCATGCATGGTGGTGACGAACGGCGTGCGCTGGCGGCCGAACAGGCTGAACGGCCAGTAGTCCATGTGGAAGTGCAGCACGTCGAACTCATCGGCCTTGGCGCGGGCGGCCTCCATCAACAGCATGTGCGGCGCGATGGGGTCGCGGATCGCCGGGTCGAGGCGCAGGGCGCGGGGCCAGATCGGCTCCAGCTTGGCCGATGTCACGCTGTCGCCGCTGGCAAACAGGGTCACGTCATGGCCCAAGGCCACCAGCTCTTCTGTCAGGAACGAGACGACGCGCTCGGTCCCGCCATATAGCTTGGGCGGCACTGCTTCATGCAAGGGGGCGATTTGGGCAATGCGCATTGGCCTGGCTCCTGTTGCTGTGCCAGTCGGTTCAACACACGAATCAGGGCGATTTTGCGGCAGTGCAACATATTTGCGCCGGGTAGTTCGCCTGATGCGTACGTGGTGCTTCGGCGCGTGGGCCTGCGGGGTCCATCGAGCGGCACTCGAAGGTCCACAGGCGCCAGGGAAGCTGTCCCGGTCGGCATGGGGCGGCAGGGGCTAAGGCCGGATGCCCTGGGTCGCCGCGCCGCGAGCGCGGCTTGCAATGATTAAAGCTCAGGGAACTAGAACTCAGGGCTGGTGTCAGCCGGTTGCCGGTGCGGACTGGTGGCATACGGCTTCGATCCGGTTGCCGTCGGGATCGAGCAGGAAGGCGGCGTAGTAAGCGGGATGGTAGCCGGGCCGCAGCCCTGGGGCGCCATCGTCCCGTCCTCCGGCAGCCAGCCCGGCGGCATGGAACGTATCCACCGCGGCCCGGTTCGAGGTCCGGAAGCACCAGTGCCGGTTGTCCGCGACGACCTGTCCCGTGGAGGTGCGTATGCTCAGGTAGGTGCGGGCGTCATCGCCCGGTCGGCTGCGCACGCCATAGCCAGCCATACCGTCTCGGCGCACGACGCAGGGCACGTCCAGGGCGGCCATGACCGCGTCCCAGAATGGCAGCGATCGGGCGGGATCGGTCACGGTGATGGAAACATGATCGAGCACGGCAAGGATTCCTGCCTGCTGCAACGCCAAGCACGGCTGATGAGGCATACGCCCCGGGCCGCGGCGTCAGCTAGTCGGGGCGAAGCATTACTAGAAGCCTTCGCGCTCCAGCCGCTTGCGCTCCATCTTGCGGGCGCGGCGCACAGCCTCAGCGGCCTCGCGGGCACGGCGCTCGGACGGCTTCTCGAAGTGCCGACGGAGCTTCATCTCCCGGAACACGCCTTCGCGCTGCATCTTCTTCTTGAGCGCCTTCAGCGCCTGGTCAACATTGTTGTCACGAACGAGAACCTGCACTTGGCTGCCGTCTCCTCTGGCCGGGGTGGGGCATGTCCTGGACATGCGTAGGGAATTCCATCCGGCCTGCACCGGGGAGGCGGTGGCATAGCACCCTTGCGCGGCCTCGCCAAAGGATTTCGCCGCACTATCTCCTCCTAAGCTGAACGGAGCCGCCTATGGCCATCCTGAAAATCGCCCGCATGGGCCATCCTGTCCTGCTGCAACGGGCCGAGCCGGTCGCCGACCCGACCGCGCCGGAGATGCGCCGCCTGGTCGCCGACATGATCGAGACGATGGAGGACGCGGGCGGTGCCGGGCTGGCCGCGCCGCAAGTTCATGTGCCGCTGCGCCTGTTCGTGTTCCGCGTGCCTGCCGCCCGGACCACGCCCGAGGAGGACGGCCCGGTGCCGACCACCGTGGTCATCAACCCGCAGGTCGAGCTGCTCGGCGACGAGATGGTGATGCGCTGGGAGGGCTGCCTGTCCATTCCCGGCCTGCGCGCCGCCGTGCCGCGCCATGCCCGCGTGCGCTACTCCGGCGTGGACACCGAGGGCCGGCCGGTCGGCGCGGAGGCCGGCGGCTTCCATGCCGGGGTGGTGCAGCACGAGAACGATCACCTCGACGGCATCCTGTATCCCATGCGCATGCACGACTTCAGCCTGTTCGGCTTCACCGAGGAGCTGGCCCGCGCGGCGGCTCCGAACCCATAGGGCACCCCGCCATGTTCGACCCTCCCGAGCGCAGCCCCGAGCGCGACGCCGCCATCCTGGCGCTGCTGCCCAGCGTCGGCTTCGACGGCTGGACCATCCCCGCCCTGCGCGCCGCCGCCGGGGCGGATGCGGACCTGCTGTTCCCCGGCGGTGTCACCGACATGATTGATGCCTACGTGGACCTGGGCGACCGGCAGATGGTGGAGGGCGCGGCGGCGCTGGACCTGCAGGCTATGCGGGTGCCGGCCCGGGTGCGGGCGGTCATCGCCTTGCGGTTCCAGCAACAGAAGGACAACCGGGAGGCGATCCGGCGGGCGCTGTCCATCCTGGCGCTGCCGGGCAACGCCGGGCTGGCGGTGGCGATCACGGCGCGGACGGTGGACAGCGTGTGGTTCGCGGCAGGGGACACCAGCGTGGATTTCAGTTGGTATTCCAAGCGGGCGATCCTAGCCGGGGTATACGGCGCGACGCTGCTGTACTGGCTGCAGGACTACAGCGCAGACGACGAGGACACGCTGGCCTTCCTGGACCGCCGGCTGGCGGGCGTGGGGCGGATCACCCAGTTGCGGCGGCGGACTGGCGCATTCGTGCAGCGGATGCGGCGCAACCGGGCGGCGTAGGCGGCAACCGCGCCGGGCGGCGCACGTTTTCCTGGCGCAACCTTAAACCCGGAGGGCACTATGAAGAGCCTCGCGCTATGGCTGATCGGCATCCCGATCCCGATCATCATCCTGCTCAAGATCTTCGGGGTATTCTAGACCTGCCTTGACCCACGTACGCATCACGCACGCGACCGAGTACACCTACCATCAGCCGGTGCGCCCGACGACGCACCGGCTGATGCTTCGTCCGCGCGACTCGCACGACCTGCGGCTGCGAAGCGCGACGCTGGCCGTCACGCCGCCGCCGGCCCGGACGCGGTGGGCGCATGACGTGTTCGGCAACTCGGTCTGCTACCTGGATTGGGACCGGGCGCTGACGCGGGTGATACGCATCGTGTCCACGCTGGACCTCGACCACTACCACACCGCCCGCGACCTGCCGCTCGACCCGGCCGCCGAGACCTACCCGTTCAGCTACTCGACCGACGAGGCGCCGGACCTCGCGCGCCTGCTGGAGCGGCAGCATCCCGATCCCGGCCGCGTGGTGGAGGGTTGGGCGCGCGGCTTCCTGAACCCGCATGGCCCGACGCGCACGATGGACATGCTGGTGGCGATGACCCGTGCCGTACACGCAGGCTTCACCTACTATGCCCGAGATGCGGAGGGCACGCACCCGCCGTTGCAGACCTTGGCCACACGCAGCGGGGCGTGCCGGGACTTTGCGCTGCTGATGATGGAGGCGTGCCGGTCGCTGGGGATCGCGGCGCGGTTCGTCAGCGGCTACCTCTATGACGAGGGCGGGCGGGCACGCCGCAGGTGGTTGGCGGCGGGGCGACCCATGCGTGGTGCGCGGCCTACCTGCCGGGCGCGGGCTGGGTCGAGTTCGATCCGACCAACGGCCTGGTCGCCGGCCGCAACCTGGTGCGGGTCTGCGCCGCCCGGACGCCGGAGCAGGCGCGGCCGGTGTCGGGTGCCTACATCGGCGAGGCCGAGGACTTCGATAGTCTTGATGTGTCGGTGGATGTGCGGGTCGGCGATGACGACGCCAGCGGCGGGCGGGCCGGGCTGGCGGCTTAGCTTCGGGCGCAGGCCTGTTATCGCGCCCATTTGGGTCCGATACCGTTCCATGTCTTGAGTCGCGCGGCCGGGATGACCATTTCGATATCCGTGAGGCCATTGCGCCGCCGCCTGTTCAGGGGCGGTGCCGGCCCTGTCGCCTGATCGAAGGGACACCATCATGGACATCGAGAAGCTTACCGAACGCGCTCGCGGCTTCCTGCAAGCGGCGCAGACCATCGCCATACGCGAGTTCCACCAGCGCATCACGCCGGAGCACCTGCTGAAGGCTTTGCTGGACGACCCGGAGGGCGCGGCGTCCAGCTTGGTCCGCGCCGGCGGGGGCGACTCGGCGGCGGCGAAGCAGGGGATTGACGCCGAGATCGCCCGCATTCCCAAGGTGCAGGGCAGCGGCGCCGGCCAGCCCCAGGTCTCGTCGGAACTGGTGCGCGTGCTGGACGCGGCGCAGCAGGCCGCGGCCAAGGCGGGCGACGAATACGTGGCGCAGGACCGGCTGTTGCTGGCGCTGGCGTCCAGCGACACTCCGGCCGCCCGTGCGCTGCGCGGCGCCGGGACCACACCGCAAGGGCTGGACAAGGCCGTGGCAGACATACGCAAGGGCCGCAAGGTCGAGAGCGCGAATGCCGAGGCCGGCTTCGATGCGCTGAAGAAGTATGCCCGCGACGTGACGCAGTTGGCCCGTGACGGCAAGCTGGATCCGGTGATCGGCCGCGACGAGGAAATCCGCCGCACGATCCAGATCCTGGCCCGCCGCACCAAGAACAACCCCGTGCTGATCGGCGAACCCGGCGTCGGCAAGACGGCCATCGTCGAGGGCCTGGCGCTGCGCATCGTGAACGGCGACGTGCCGGAGAGCCTGCGGAACAAGCGCGTCATGGCCTTGGACCTCGGCGCCTTGGTGGCCGGCGCCAAGTTCCGCGGTGAGTTCGAGGAGCGGCTGAAGGCCGTGCTGAAGGAGATCGAGGCCGCGCAGGGCGAGATCGTCTTGTTCATTGACGAGATGCACACCCTGGTCGGCGCCGGCAAGGCGGACGGGGCGATGGACGCGAGCAACCTGCTGAAGCCCGAGCTGGCCCGCGGCGCGCTGCACTGCGTCGGCGCCACGACCCTGGACGAATACCGCAAGCACATCGAGAAGGACGCGGCGCTGGCCCGGCGCTTCCAGTCGGTGTTCGTCGGCGAGCCGTCGGTTGAGGACACCGTCAGTATCTTGCGCGGCATCAAGGACAAGTACGAGCTGCACCACGGCGTGCGGATCACCGATGGCGCGCTGGTGGCCGCGGCGACGCTGAGCAACCGATACATCACCGACCGCTTCCTGCCGGACAAGGCGATTGACCTGATTGACGAGGCCGCGAGTCGGCTGCGCATGGCGGTGGACAGCAAGCCGGAGGCGCTGGACGAGCTGGACCGGCGGCTGATGCAGCTGCGGATCGAGCGGGAGGCGCTGCGGAAGGAGCCGGACGCCGCGAGCCATGAGCGGCTGGAGCGGCTGGAGAAGGAGATCGCCGACCTAGGCGAGCGGTCGGACGCGATGACGCAGTCGTGGCGGGCGGAGAAGGAGCGGCTGAACGACACGCAGAAGCTGAAGGAGCGTCTGGACCAGGCGCGCGGCGAGGTGGAGATCGCGCAGCGCCGGGGCGACCTGGCTCGGGCGTCGGAGCTGATCTACGGCACGGTTCCGGACCTGGAGCGGCAGATCGCGGCGGGCCAGGACGGCGGGGCCGCAGGGGCGCTGGTCAACGAGGCCGTCACCGAGGACCAGATCGCCGGGGTGGTGTCGCGCTGGACCGGGGTGCCGGTGGAGCGGATGCTGGAAGGCGAGCGGTCCAAGCTGCTGCGGATGGAGGACGCGCTCCGCAAGCGCGTCGTCGGGCAGGAGGATGCGCTGCGCCACGTGGCCAACGCGGTGCGGCGGGCGCGGGCCGGGCTGCAGGACCCGAACCGGCCCATTGGCAGCTTCCTGTTCCTGGGGCCAACCGGCGTGGGCAAGACGGAGCTGACGAAGGCGCTAGCGGAGTTCCTGTTCGACGACGACCGGGCGATGGTCCGCATAGACATGAGCGAATTCATGGAGAAGCACGCGGTCAGCCGGCTGATCGGGGCGCCGCCGGGCTATGTCGGGTATGACGAGGGCGGGGTGCTGACGGAGGCGGTGCGGCGGCGGCCCTACCAGGTGCTGCTGTTCGACGAGGTGGAGAAGGCGCACGAGGATGTCTTCAACATCCTGCTGCAAGTGCTGGACGACGGGCGGCTGACGGACGGGCAGGGGCGGACGGTGGACTTCCGCAACACCATCATCGTGCTGACCAGCAACTTGGGCAGCGACGTGCTGGCGTCGCAGCCGGACGGCGACATCTCGGAGTTGGCGCAGGCGCAGGTGATGCGCGCGGTGCGGGACCACTTCCGGCCGGAGTTCCTGAACCGGCTGGACGAGATCGTGCTGTTCCGGCGTTTGCAGCGGTCGGACATGGCGACCATCGTGGACATCCAGTTGGCCCGGCTGCGCGCCATGCTGGCCGACCGCAAGATCGGGCTGGCGCTGGACGGTCGCGCGATGGAGTGGCTGGCGGCGGAGGGCTACGATCCCGTTTATGGGGCGCGTCCGTTGAAGCGGGTGATCCAGCGCAGCTTGCAGAACCCCTTGGCCGGGCTGTTGCTGGAGGGTGCGGTGCGTGATGGCGAGACCGTGCAGGTCTCGGCAAGCCGGGATGGGCTGTTGCTGAACGAACGGGTGGCGGACGCCGCTTGACGAGCGGGGCTGCCCTGGACGCCGATGCGCCCGGGGCGGCCCACTGCTTCCTTGTATGCGTTTGCTGCATGGCTGGGATGAGGTGCGTGGCTCGGCCCGGCTTACGTTGCCGGCTCCTACCAGAGCGGCCTAATCTGTTGTCTTCAGGCGTTGGTTGCTGGATTGATTCGAAACTGACGCGGCGTTGACATGAGTGGAGGGGGGCACTAGATAGCTCCTCACCGGACGCGACGCGTTCGGCAGAAGTTTGCTTCCTGGTTTCTCCGGGTGGCCGTTCATTGACAGCAGAATCTGAATGGAAGGGATATGTTGGCGGCGTCCTGCTGTGTGCTTTTGCGCGTAGGTGCTTGGTGCGTGGTGACGGCGGCTTGTGGCTGTGGGCTTTGCGTTGGGTTTTGCG
>JAABUM010000427.1_pt1 | contig 75649 bp, 81 predicted proteins | sample 5559161 | NCBI WGS metagenome assembly JAABUM01 (sample SAMN10711868, study PRJNA513369) | rock metagenome | isolation source: Antarctica rocks | place: Antarctica: Victoria Land, Siegfried Peak nord
GGTGTCTGCCCGATCCTCGTCCGCTTGAGAAGTGCGCGGCCCGCGGCTACACCGTCCCCCGTGTGGAACGAGCCCTATCTTGAAACCTGCTGCCGGTCGGCGCTGCACCGGCTGACGCTGTGCGGCGTGCCGGGCCGGCCGTCAGGGCTGAAGGACGGTCCGTGTCTGGAGCGCCTGTCCGGCATGGGGTTTGCTGCCGAGCATGGCGGACGGTATTACATAACCGACGCCGGCCGCGTCCGGCACGACGCCGAAATCCTGAAACAGCCCGCCTAGACTAGGGCAGCCCGGCCACGACGATGCCGCGGACACGAAGCGGCCACTCCAGTCGGCCCATCGCTTCGTGCCACAACCGCCAGTCACAGCGCTCGCGCACCCTGGCCGGGTTGGGTGCTGTGCCGCGCCAGCCCCAAATACGCAGAATGCGCACGTGCAGCAGCTCGACCCGGCGCTGGCGATACAGCCCATCGAGGCATTTCACGATGTCCTCCGGCCGGCACGGCCCGGGGCCGGGCACAGGGATCGCTTCCTGGCGCGCCCGCAGGCAAGACGCGGTCCAGAACCACGCCGTCTCGGCGCAAGCGAACGGAGCCGCTCGACAAGGCGCGTAAAGGCGGTGATCGGAACGGGATGCGGGAGCATTTGCCATGACGAAGTCCTGCAGAGGAACATAATAAGAACATTGTCGGGCGACGCGCGCAAGTTATGTCAGGCGCAAATTCCTAATTGCAACGGCCTCAATTCCTAGGCAATATGCAAATTATGAAACATGACGACATTTGGCGTGCCCTCGACACGCTGGCCGCCGAATACGGCCTGTCGGCGTCCGGATTGGCGAAACGATCCGGGCTGGACGCCACCACGTTCAACCCGAGCAAGCGGCGTATGCCGGACGGCCGCGCCCGCTGGCCCAGCACCGAAAGCCTGGCCAAGGTGCTGGACGCAACCGGCGCCAGCCTCGAGATGTTCACGTCGCTGGTCACGGGATCGGCCACCGTCGTCTCCGCCCGCCCGCAACGGCGCATTCCGCTGCTGGGCTTGGCGCAGGCTGGAGGCGACGGCTTCTTTGATGACGCCGGCTTCCCCGTAGGCGGCAGCTGGGACGAGGTCACCTTGCCGGAAATCGGCGATCCGAACGCTTATGCGCTCGAGATTGCCGGCGAATCGATGGAGCCGGTGTTTCGCGACGGCGACATGGTCGTGATCTCCCCGGCGGCGCCGATCCGCCGCGGGGACCGCGTGGTGGCACGGACCATCGGCGGCGAGGTGATGGCCAAGCAGCTCGCCCGGCGCTCGGCAAAGCGGATCGAGCTGAAAAGCCTCAACCCCGAACACCGCGATCGCAGCTTTGACCTCGTGGAGGTCGCCTGGGTGCATCGGATCGTCTGGGCCAGCCAGTAGCGGAAAGTTTGACTTGGCGGCAGGCCGTGAGCCTGAGACCATAGCCCGTAAGGGAGATGGTCCATGCGTATGCTGATCCCACTGATGGTCTTAGCCGTTGTCGCACAGGCGACTGCGGCACGAGCAGCCGAACCCGTGGACATGACCCTCGTACTAGTCTCCGACGTATCGCGCAGCGTGGACGACTCTGAATTCAGGCTGGAGAAGGCCGGTTATGCCGCCGCGTTCAACGACCCGCGCGTGCTCGCCGCGATCCGTGGCGGCGCGATCGGCGCGATCGCGGTGGCGTATGTCGAGTTCGCCGGGTCGTATGAGGTCAACACGGTGCTGGACTGGCACGTGGTGCGCGACGCCTCCAGCGCACGGCAGTTCACCGACGAGCTGGACGCGGCGCCGCGCTCGTTCTGGGGCCGCACCAGCATCAGCGCCGGCATCGACCGCGCGATGCAGCTGCTTGCGGAGAACCGGTTCGAGGCGCAGCGCCGGGTGATCGACGTGGCCGGGGACGGCACCAACAATGCCGGCCGCGACGTGTCGGCGGCGCGCGACGACGCGATCACGGCCGGCGTCACGGTGAATGGGCTTGCGATCATCAACGAGCACCCGGTCAGCTACACCTACGCCCACGTACAGCCGCCCGGCGGGCTCACGGAATGGTATCGGCAGAACGTCATCGGCGGACCCGGCAGCTTCGTGCTGGAGATGCGGGACTTCGCGACCTTCGGTGAGGCGATGACCCGGAAGCTGATCAACGAGATTGCCGCGCTGCCGACGGCGCATGCCCCACTGTAACGGAGACTGATCTTGGAAATCCGTAACCTCGGACGGTCTGGCCTGCGCGTGTCGGCCATCGGCCTCGGCTGCAACAACTTCGGCGGCCGGATCGACACGGAGGCGAGCCGGCGCGTGGTGCACGCGGCGCTGGACGCGGGGATCACGCTGTTCGATACCGCCGACGCCTATGGCGAGCGCGGCGGGTCGGAGACGGCGCTGGGCGAAATCCTGGGGCCGCGCCGCAAGGACATCGTGCTGGCGACCAAGTTCGCGCTGCCGATGGACGACGCTGAAACACTGAAAGGCGCCAGCCGCCGCTACATCGTCCGTGCCGTGGAGGCTAGCCTGACCCGGCTGCGCACCGATTGGATCGACCTCTACCAGCAGCACTTCCCCGATCCGCTGACGCCGATCGAGGAGACCCTGCGCGCGCTGGACGACTTGGTCCGTGCTGGGAAAATCCGCTATGCCGGCTGCAGCAACCAGCCGGCTTGGCAGGTGGTCGAGGCTGCCTGGACCGCCCGCAGCGCCGGGCTCAACGGCTTCGTGTCCTGCCAGGATGAGCTGTCATTGCTGGTGCGCGGGCATGAGGCGGAGCTGCTGCCGGCGATGCGCGCCTATGGTCTTGGGCTGCTGCCCTATTTCCCGCTGGCGAGCGGGCTGCTGACCGGCAAGTATCAGCGCAACATGCCGATGCCGGCCAACGCCCGGCTGACCAAAACCCAGCGCCTAGCCGACAAATACCTGACCGAGACAAACTGGGCCGTGGCGGAGCGGCTGCGCGACTTCGCCGAGGCGCGCGGCCGCAGCCTGCTGGAGCTTGCGTTCAGCTGGCTGCTGTCGCGTGCGCCGGTGTCGAGCGTGATCGCCGGCGCGACGAAGCCCGAGCAGATCACCGCCAACGTCGCAGCGGGAGACTGGACCCTTTCGGATGAGGACCTTGCGGAGGTGGACCGGATCACCGGCCGCTAGGGTCCTCACAAAAGCGTGGTACCATGAACTTGGGGCTATCTGGGCCGTCTGCTGTGCTCACCAGCAACGCGAACGGAACTAAGCATGCAGTCGGATGAACTCGTTGCGGTGATCCCGGTCATCCAAGAGACGATTCGCGTTGAGAAGCGCGAGTTCGAGAGCGGCCGTGTCGTGGTGCACAAAACGGTCGCGGAGCGCGACGAGGTCGTCGAGATTCTTTTGCGGCAACAGAATCTGAGTGTGGAACGGGTGCCTATCGGCCGCGTTGTCCAGGAAGCGCCGCAGACCCGACAGGAAGGTGACCTACTCATCGTGCCCATCCTGGAAGAAGTGCTGGTTGTTGAAAAACGGCTGGTGCTGAAGGAAGAGTTGCATATTCGCAAGCAATCGAGCGAACGAACAGAGCAAAAGACGGTTCGCCTGCGCAGCGAGCAGGTTGAAATCGAGCAAACCGGGCGAGATTCGTCAAACGAGACGGCCGCCATCAACAAGGAGACTTAGGTATGAGCGGTTCCTACATGAACGAGCCGGGATCGGCTGGACTGAACACTGCGTCGGCCCATGAGACGGGTCTGTATGACCATTCGAAGCACGACAACCAGATCGTCGCTTTGTATGAAACGAGCGCCCAGGCTGAGGCAGCAAAGGCAAAGCTGGTCGCCGCCGGCGTCAATAGCAGCATGGTGCAGGTGGTTGATCGCGGGGCCGACCGTATGGCCGGCGGCGTCGATTACGAATCTGGCAACCAGGGCCTATGGGGCGCCGTCAAGAGCATGTTCATGCCCGACGAGGACGCGCACGCCTACAACCACGCGCTTGGGGCCGGCCATTCCATGGTCGTCGTGACCCCGCAGGCAAACTCGGACCGCAGCCATATCATCCAGATTCTGGAGGGCACTAACCCCCTAGACTTCGACTCCAAGCTTGAGGAGTGGCGTCAGTCTGGCTACAGCTATCCTGGGGCGGGCGCGGCTACCACCACGACAACCGCCACAACCGGCGTCGCTGCAACGCCCGCAGTGGCCACTGGTGCGGCAGCGGTCGGGAACGCTGAAACACTGAAGGTGATGGAGGAGCGTCTGCGCGTCGGCAAGCGCGAGGTCGCCGGCGGCGGCGTACGCGTGCGCAGCTACGTCGTGGAGCGCCCCGTCGAGGAGCAGGTCCGTTTGCATGAGGAGCGCGTTTCGGTCGAACGTCACCCGGTTGACCGCGCCGCCACCGCTGCGGACCTGGCAGCCTTCCAGGAGCGCACCATCGAGGCGCGCGCCACCAGCGAGGAGGCCGTCGTAAGCAAGGAGGCGCGCGTCGTCGAGGAGATCGGCCTGCGTAAGGAGGTCGCCGACCGGACCGAGACGGTGCGCGACAATCTTCGCAGCACCAAGGTTGAGGTCGAGGACGCCGCGAAGGTCGTGCCAGGTGCGACGACGACAGGCGTGACGGGCACGACTGGCACCAGCACGACGGGCACGAGCGGCACGACGACAATCTCGACGCCGGGTGCGACGAGCAGCGGCATGAACACGCCGCGCAAGTAGCTCCGCGTCAGTTGGGCTGAGACAGGGGGGAGGCTTCGGCCTCCCCTTTTTTTGAGTTCGCACATGCGGCTGCTGGCGCTGGTGCTGGCGTTGAGTCTGCTAGGATGCAGCCGAGGCATGCCGGTGGATGGATTTCGCGCGACCACGCCGGCGATCGACCCGATCCGCTTTTTTACCGGCCACGTCAGGTCGTGGGGCGTGCTGGAGGACCGCTCCGGTCAGCCGACCGACGTTGTGACTACGGACTGCTTGGGCGAGGTCGGCGACAACGGGCTGCGCTTGGTCCAGCGGCTGACGATCGGTCAGGACGCGCCGACGACACGGACCTGGCAAATGCGGCGCACCGGGCCGGGCCGGTATGAGGCGACCGCGAACGACATGGTGGGCACGGCCATCGGCGAGGCATCCGGCCGCGCGTTCCATTGGACATGGACACTGGCGTTGTCGCCCGGCAATGACCTCAAGAACGTCTCGATGGACCAATGGTGGTATCTGCTCGACGACGGGTCGATGCTGAACCGCACGACCGTCCGCAAGCTCGGCGTGATCCTGATCGAGGTTTCAGAGCATTTCGCCCATGTTTCATAATATCAAAGATCGGCTTCAGAAACATGGCAAGTAAAGGAGTTGGAAGATGCAAACATCGATCATGCGCTCGCTCGGTCAGGCGTTGCGGCCGCTCCGCCCCGGTGTCGCTATGCTCACCAGCAGCAAGTTCTCCGGCTTCCTCGGCTATGCCCTCACCGTCAGCAGCACGGCGTTCAATGACAGCCAGCCGATGCCGGTGCGCTTCACCCAGGACGGCGCGAGCCTGAGCCCGCCGCTGCGCTGGGAGGGCGTGCCGCCACAAACGCAGTCTATCGTGCTGATCGCGGAAGACGCAGATGTCCCGCTGCTTCGGCCACTGGTCCACCTGATCGTGCACTCCATTGCGCCAGACAAGACGGAGTTCGGCGAGGGTGAGATTCCGTTGCGCCTGACGGGGTATGCGCCCGATGGTTGGGCCTGCGGGCGGAATGCCCTGGGCCGGCCTGGCTGGACAGCGCCGACGCCACCGCCGGGTCATGGACCGCACCGCTATGCGTTCCAGGTATTTGCGCTGAATGCGCGGCCCCAGTTTGCCTATCCGCCCGGCCGTGCCGCGCTGCTGCGAACCATTCGCCCGAACCTGATTGCGCAGGGACGGCTTATCGGAACGTATAAACGCATTTAATCGGCCGAAGTCTTCGAAGCGGCCGGTCAGGTTGGGCCCATAAGGCTGCGGACGAAAGCGGTGAGCCCGGGCTGACGGGCGATGGCGCAGCGTGCAGCGTGCAGCACGCTGCGTATGTCCTCGATTGCAGCCTCCACGTCGCAATTGACGACGATGTGGTCGAACTCGGCCCAATGCGCCATCTCACTGCGGGCGGCGTTCATGCGGCGGGCGATCTCGTTCGCCGAGTCGCCGCCGCGCCCGCGCAACCGCGCCTCCAGCGCCTCGAATGACGGCGGCAGGATGAAAACCCCCACCACGTCGCCAGGCAGCGCCGAGCGCAACTGCCGGCAACCCTGCCAGTCGATGTCGAACGCGACGTCGCGCCCGGCGGCCAGCGCCTGCTCCACCGGCGCACGGGGCGTGCCATAGTTGCGGCCGAACACGGTTGCCCATTCCAGCATGGCGCCATCGGCCACCATGGCGTCGAAACCGGCCTGGGTGCGGAAGTGATAGTGGACGCCGTCCTGCTCGCCGGGTCGCGGTGCGCGGGTGGTGGCGCTGATGGACAAGGACAAATCCGGCTCGGTCGCGAGCAGGGCACGGGTGATGGTGCTCTTGCCGGCGCCCGAAGGTGCGGCGACCACCAGGCAAACCCCCCGCCGGCGTACATTATTCAACGTTTTGCACCTGTTCGCGCATCTGCTCGATGACCGCCTTCAGCCGCAGCCCGGTCGCAGTCAACGGGACGGAGGCAGACTTGCTGCACAGCGTGTTCACCTCGCGCACGAACTCCTGCACCAGGAAATCGAACTTGCGGCCAATCCCCGCCGCCTCGCCCAGCAGGGTGCGGGCGGCCTCGATATGGCTGGCTAGGCGGTCCAACTCCTCGCGGACGTCGGACCGGCTGGCGAGCAGCGCCACCTCCTGCGCGATCCGCTCCTCCGGCAAGCCCGGCTGGTCGCGCAGCAGCGCCGCGAGGTTTTCCATCATGCGGGCGCGCTGCAGGGCCGGCTGCTCGGCCGCCTCGGCGACGGCGGTGCCGTGCAGGGTGGCGACCTCACTCAATTGCGTGCTCAACAAATCCGCGAGCCGCGCGCCCTCCGCCTGGCGCGACGCCACCAAAGCCGCAAGCGCCGCGCTGTATCCTGCACGGACAGCAGCCAGCTGCGCGGCGGAGACGCCGTCATCCGCGGCGGCAGCAGGCCGCAGCACGCCGGGAAGCGCCAACAACGCCTCCGCGCGTGGCGCGGGCGCGCCGGGAATACGGGCAACGAGTTCGAGGGCGAGGCGCAGCAAGTCGTCCAATACGGCCGGGTCGGCAGCCTTGCGGCCGCGGTCGTCCCGCTTGGCAACGAGGTTCGCGGTCACGTTGCCCCGGCGCAAGACACGCCCGGCCTCGTCGCGCAACGCCGGCTCGATCGCCTCGAACCCCGGCGGCAGCCGCAGCTTGAGGTCGATGCCGCGGCCGTTCACGCTGCGCAGCTCCCAAGCCCAAGTCAGCCCGCCTTCCGTGCCCTCGGTCCGAGCGAAGCCGGTCATCGAGGCTAAAGCGGGGTGCGGCTGGGACATACGCGAAGCTTTAGCGCCCTGTCGCCCCGGACGCTACCGCCTGCCGGGCGCGCTCGACCTCGCGCCAGTGGGCGACATTGCGCTGGTGCTCCTCCGCCGTCCTGGCAAATGCGTGCCCGCCGGACCCGTCAGCGACAAAAAACAGGTCGTCCGTGCTTGCCGGCTGCATCACGGCGCGAAGCGAGGCGAGGCCGGGCATGCTGATCGGCCCCGGCGGCAGGCCGGCAATCCGGTAAGTGTTGTAGGGATCGGCCCGCTCCAGGTCCGCCTTCGTCAGCCCATGCTCCAACACGCCGGTGCCGCCGCTCACGCCGTAAACCACGGTCGGGTCGGATTGCAGCTTCATGCGGTGCCGCAGCCGGTTCAGGAAAACCGCCGCGACGCGGGGACGCTCCTCGGGCTTGGCCGTTTCCCGCTCAACGATGCTGGCCAGGATCAACGCGTCATGCGGCGTGTCCAGCGGCACGGCTTGGCTGCGGGCAGCCCAGTTACGCTCCAGCGCCCGGTTCATCGCGATACGTCCGCGCTCGACCAGGGTGGCGCGCGGGGTGCCCCGTTCATATGCATAGGTTTCTGGCAGCAGGCGGCCCTCCTCCGGTACGGCCGGGTTGCCCTCCAACGCCGGCGCGCGGTCAAGCAGCACGGCGACCTGTGCCGCCGTCAGCCCCTCGGGAATGGTCAGGCGATGCTGCACGGGGCGGGCGTTGCGGAGGACTTCGAGCACCTGGCGCAGGCTGGCAGCCGCGGGGAATTCCAGCTCGCCGGCATGGATGGCGCCCTGTCCGCGCGTCGCGAGGGCGGCCACACGCAGGGCGAACGCACTGTGGACCACGCCTTCTTGCACCAGCGACTCGACGACCTGGTCGAGCCCGCCGCGCGGCACGAGCACGACATTGGCGACCGTCAACGGTCCCGGCACGTCATAGGATCGGACAGCATAAATCGCAGCCCCGGCAAGCGATAATAGCAGCAACCCCGCCGTAAATAGGACTGCGCGCATCTCGCGTCGCTCGCGTCAGGCCGCTCGCTTGAACAGGATACTGGCGTTGGTGCCGCCGAAGCCGAAGCTGTTGGACAGCGCCACCTCCACCCGGCGCTCCTGCGCCACCAGCGGCACCCGGTCGATCACGCTGGCCCGGCTCGGGTCCTCAAGGTTCAAGGTCGGCGGCACGACGCCGTCACGGATGGCCAGCAACGAGAAGATCGCCTCGATCGCCCCGGCGGCGCCCAGCAGGTGGCCGGTGGCGGACTTGGTGGACGACATCGCGAGGCCTTTGGCGTCGTCGCCGAAGAAACGCTCGACCGCTTCCAGCTCCAGGTCGTCGCCGAGCGGGGTGCTCGTGCCGTGCGCATTCACGTATTGCACGTCGCCGGGCTGCATGCCGCCGTTGCGGAAGGCGGCCTTCATGGCGCGGTATGCGCCTTCGTGCCCCTCAGCCGGGGCGGTGATGTGGTGCGCGTCGCCGGACATGCCGTAGCCGCAGACCTCGCCGTAGATCTTGGCGCCGCGCGCCTTGGCGTGCTCTAGCTCCTCGAGCACCACGATTCCGGCGCCCTCCCCCATGACGAAGCCGTCGCGGTCGCGGTCCCAGGGGCGGGACGCCGCCGTGGGCCGGTCGTTGAAATTGGTCGACAGCGCTCGGCTGGCGCAGAACCCGGCCATGCCGAGCTCGTTCACCGCACCCTCTGCCCCGCCGGCCACCATGACATCGGCGTCGCCCAGCATGATCAGCCGGGCCGCGTCGCCGATGGCGTGCACCCCAGTGGCACAGGCGGTGACGACCGAGTGGTTGGGTCCCTTGAAGCCATATCTGATGGAAACGTGACCCGAGGCGAGATTGATCAGCGCCGACGGAATGAAGAACGGCGACAGCCGGCGGGACTTGCCCTGCGACACCAGCACGGACGCCTCGTAGATGGTGCCGAGCCCGCCGATGCCGGACCCGATCATCACGCCAGTGGCACAGCGTGCGTCCTCGTCCATGGGCACCCAGCCGCTGTCCTCCACCGCTTCGATCGCGGCGACGACGGCGAGATGTATGAACCGGTCCATCTTCTTCTGGTCTTTGACTGGGATCCACTCGCTGATATCGAGCTTGCCCTCGGCGCGCGTGCCAACCGGAAGCTGCCCGGCAACTTTGGCGGTAAGCTCGGTGGTGTCGAACGACTGGATGGCTTTGATGCCGCTCTCGCCTTCGATCAGCCGCCGCCAGACGTGTTCAACGCCTAAACCCAACGGGCAGGCGATGCCCATGCCTGTCACGACGACCCGCCGTGCCATCGCTCCCGCTTGCGTTGCCATTCCCGTCAGCGCCGCCGTTTCAGGCCGCCTTCTGCTTCTCGATGAAGTCGATCGCGTCCTTGACCGTGCTGATCTTCTCGGCCGCGTCCTCGGGGATTTCGACGCTGAACGCCTCTTCGAACGCCATCACCAGCTCAACGGTGTCAAGGCTATCGGCGCCCAGGTCGTCGATGAACGACGCTTCCGGGGTCACCTTCGCCTCTTCGACGCCGAGGTGCTCAACCACGATCTTCTTAACCTTGTCGGCGATCTCGCTCATCTTACCCTCAGTTCCTGTCGTTTGTCTGTCGATCTACGCGGAACAGGCTGACCTGTTCCCAAACGATCGCCTGCACAAAGCCTGCGGGCGCTTAGCATGGTTTCCGGCCAGCCGCCAAGGCAAGTGCGCCACTATGGCCACGCCCGGCACCCACGCATTAGATCATCGCCATCCCGCCATTCACGTGCAGCGTAGCACCGGTGACCCAAGCGGCCTCGTTCGACACTAGATACAGCACCGCAGCCGCAACGTCCGCCGGCTGGCCCATGCGGCCAAGCGGGATGGCGCCGGCAAGCTTCGTCTTCTGCTCGGGGCTGAGCTTATCGGTCATCGCCGTCTCGACGAAGCCCGGCGCGACCAGGTTCACGGTGATGCCGCGGCTGCCGACCTCCTGCGCCAGCGCCTTGGTCATGCCGGCCAGCCCAGCCTTGGCCGCGGCATAGTTGGCCTGGCCCGGGTTGCCGGTAGCGCCCACGATGCTGCTGATGCTCACGATCCGCCCGCTGCGCCGCCGCACCATGCCGCGCAACGCCGCGCGGGCCAGCCGGAACGGCGCCGTCAGGTCCACGTCCAGCACGGCCTGCCAGTCCTCGTCCTTCATGCGCAGCGCCAGCATGTCCCGCGTCAGCCCAGCGTTGTTCACCAGGATGTCAACCGGCCCGCCCGCCGCCTCGGCCGCCGCAACCAGCGCGTCTGCGGCAGCCGGATCGCGCAGGTCGGCCGGGCAGGCGTGGGCGCCCTCCCCCAGTTCCGCCGCCAACGCATCCAACGCATCCCGGCGCGTACCGGATAGCGCGACCTTGGCCCCTTGCGCATGCAGCATACGGGCGATCGCAGCGCCCAGGCCGCCCGATGCGCCGGTGACGAGCGCCGATTTGCCGTCCAAGCGGAACACGCCGCTCACAGCAGCCTCAGCATGGCTTCGATCTCGGCAGGCGTGCCGGCGGAGGCGGCGGCGCTGTCGGGGCTGATCCGGCGCACCAGGCCAGCGAGCACCTTGCCCGCGCCAAGTTCCATAAAGCTGTCGACGCCCATGGCCGTGCAGGCGAGGACGCTTTCGCGCCAGCGCACGGTGCCGGTCACCTGCTGGACCAGCAGGGCGCGGATCTCGTCGGGGTCGGTGGCCCGCTCGGCAGAAACGTTCGTCACTAGCGGCACTTCGGGCGGGCGCAGGGCCGTGTTGCCCAGGGCGTCCTGCATCACTTCGGCGGCCGGCGCCATCAGCGCGCAGTGGAATGGCGCCGATACCGGCAGCAGCATCGCCCGGCGCACTCCGCGTGCCTTTGCCAGATCGACGGCGCGCTCGACCGCCGCGCGGTGGCCGGAGATAACGACCTGGCCGCCGCCGTTGTCGTTCGCCGGCTCGACGACCTGGCGCTCCTCGGTCCCGTCCTCGTGCACCAAAACAGCGGCGTCGGCACAGATCCCCTGCGCCTGCTCCAACTCAACGCCAAGCAGGGCCGCCATTGCGCCCTCCCCCGCCGCTACCGCGTCCTGCATGGCCAGACCCCGGCGGCGCAGCAGCAGCGCCGCGTCGCTGAGCGTCAAGCTGCCAGCTGCGGCCAATGCGCTGTATTCGCCCAGGCTGTGGCCCGCGACGAGCACGGCCTTGTCGGCCAGATGGAACCCGCCCTCGTGCTCCAGCACCCGCAGCACGGCCATCGACATGGCCATCAGCGCCGGCTGGGTGTTCTCGGTGAGGGTCAGCGTCTCGGCGGGTCCCTCGAACATCAGCTTGGACAGCTTCTGCTTCAGCACCTCGTCCACCTCGCCGAACACCTCGCGTGCCGGGGCGAAGGCGGCGGCTAGGTCGCGGCCCATGCCGGTGACCTGGCTGCCCTGGCCAGGAAAGATGAAGGCGTGGACAGGCATTTACTGTTTCCTCACGACTGGGGCGGTATTGCCGCCGCGCGGGGCCGTGTCAATTGCGGCGGCCGTAAAGGTGATGCTGTGCGCACGCCAACCATGTTATAGTTGCCGAATGACCCCAGCGGGTCGTAACTGAACTGTCGTTTGCCGCCATCCTCTTAGGGAGTGTCCGATGTGCCGCTTTCTCGCCTTCCAGGGCGAGCCGATTTTGCTGGAGACCCTAGTGGCTGCCCCCTGCCACAGCCTGATCCATCAATCGTTGCACGCGACCGAGGCAAAAAGCGAGACCAACGGCGACGGCTTCGGCGTCGGCTGGTATGGCGAGCGTGAAACACCGGGCCTGTATCGCGAGGTGCGGCCCGCGTGGTCGGACGAGAACCTGCTGAGCATCGCGAGCCAGGTGCGAAGCCGCCTGTTCTTCGCCCACGTGCGCGCGGCGACGGGGACGGCGACCAGCCGCGCCAACTGCCATCCTTTCGCGCATGGGCGGTATTTGTTCATGCATAACGGCCAGATCGGCGGTTGGGCTGCGGTGCGGCGCCGGGTCGAGGCGATGATCCCCGACGAGCTTTATGCCACCCGCGCCGGCACGACGGACAGCGAGGCGATCTTTTTGGCCGCAATGGCCCGCGGGTTGGACCAGGACCCGGTTGCCGCCATGGTCGCGACGCTGCGGGACGTGAAGGCGCATATGCGCGCAGCCGGCGTGGACGAGCCGCTGCGCTTCACCGCGACGCTCACGGACGGGCACACGCTTTGGGCATTCCGCTGGGCCTGCGACGCGCGGCCGGCGACGCTCTATTACAAGGAGGGGCTGACCGGGCTGTTGCTGGTGTCCGAGCCGATCGACGGCGACCGCGGCTGCTGGCGCGAGGTCCCGCGCGGCGGCACCCTGATTGCGGCGCCGGGCCAAAAGCTGCGTTTGGAGCGCATGGACGACGACATGGCAACCGCAGCCTGAGCCCAGCCAGCCCGGTCCATCCAAGCCAGCACGGCCAACGCCGCAACCCCGCCATGCACCATGACGGCGCCGGCCGCTACGTGTTGAAGCTGCCAGATCAACCCGGCGCCTGCCGCCATGCTGGACACCGCGGCGACGTAGCCCAACGCCGCTGCAGGCCGCACCGGCCCGTTCAGCCGCCAGGCTACCAAAGCCATCGCGGCCATCGCCATCGCGGCCTTCACGACCGCCATGAACCGCAGCAGGAGCGCCAGCTCAGGATCGACCGCAGCGCCGCCGGCCATCAGGCCGGACGCCGCGGCGCCGGCCACGGCAAGCGCGAGGACGGGAACCCAGAAAGGGCGAACGGCTCGGTATGGCATGATGAACATTGAACCCTGCTTGCAATCCCGGCGCAATGGCGTATACCCCGCCGCTTCCCTGCCGGGGTGGTGGCATCCTCCCCGGCTGTGCCCGTTTTGGGCCGACAACAGCCATAGGGGTCACAATGCCATTGTATGAATGCGTGCTGATTGCACGCAACGACGTCACGCAGCAGCAGGTCGAGACTGTTGCCGACACCATCGCCACCGAGCTCGAAACCGACGGCGGCGCGGTCAAAAAGCGCGAATATTGGGGCCTGCGCAGCCTGGCCTACCGGGTCAAGAAAAACCGCAAGGGCCATTACATGCTGCTCGGCCTCGATGCGAAGCCGGCCTTCATCACCGAAATGGAGCGGCTGCTGCGCCTGAATGAGGACGTGCTGCGCTTCATGACGATCCGCGTCGAGGAGATCGTCGAGGAGCCGAGCGCCATCCTGTCCCGCAAGTCCGACGACCGCGAGCGCGGCTTCCGCGGGCCGAAGCCCGCCGGCCGGTTCGAGAGCGGCCGCAAGCGCGGCTTCGACGACCGTGAGGAATACCGTGCCCGTTCCGATACCGACGGGTTCCGCCCCCCTGAGCTGGGTGAGGAGTAAGCCGCCATGTCAGACCGTCCCGACCGTTCCGACCGTAATTCATCCGATGGCGACGACCGCCGCGGCGGGGGCGCCGCTGCCGGGGCTCGCCGCCCGTTCTACCGCCGCCGCAAAAGCTGCCCGTTCAGCGGCCCGAACGCGCCGAAGATCGACTATAAGGACGTCCGCCTGCTGTCCCGCTTCCTGAGCGAGCGCGGCAAGATCGTGCCGAGCCGCATCACCGCGGTGTCCGGCAAGAAGCAGCGCGAGCTGGCCAACGCCATCAAGCGCGCCCGCTTCCTGGCGCTGCTGCCCTACGTCGTGGCTTAGGGAGCTGACATCATGGCAGTTGTAGAACTGATTTTGCTGCAGCGGGTCGAGAAGCTTGGCCAGATGGGCGACGTGGTCAAGGTGAAGCCGGGTTTCGCCCGCAATTTCCTGCTGCCGCAAAAGAAGGCGCTCCGGGCCAACAAGGCGAATATGGCGCAGTTCGAAGGCCAGCGCGCCCAGCTCGAGGCGCAGAACCTGAAGCGCCGTGAGGAGGCCGAACGGCTGTCCGAGCGAATGGCCGGCCTTTCGGTCGTCATCATCCGGCAGGCGGGCGAGAGCGGCTCATTGTATGGCTCGGTTTCGGCGCGCGACATTTCGGACGCTTGCACCACGGCCGGGCTCACCACCAACCGCAGCCAAGTGGTGCTCGATCAGCCGATCAAGTCGCTCGGCCTGGTCGGCGTGAAGCTGGTGCTGCATCCCGAAGTTACGCTGCCGATCACGGTCAACGTGGCCCGCAGCACAGAGGAGGCCGAGAGGCAGGCCCGCGGCGAGCAGGTCGGCCTGGCCGGCGAGGAGGATGTAGAGCCCGAGGAGGAACTGGAGTTCGGCGCCGCGTTGGCGGAGGCCGGTGGCGACCGCGACCGGGACCGCGGGTAGTCCACGCTTACCCGACCGTCGTCTGGGGCGAGAAAGCCCCAACCCGCCTCACTCGACATTGCGCCGGCTATTCCCGATCGGGAATAGCCGGCGTCTTTGTTTTTGATACAAACCGGACCGGAGATCGAGAGGCGGATGACGATGCGACCCATCCTGGACGGCCTGATCCGGCGCTTCTTGGTCGTCGGCAGCCTGTCCGTCCGGTATCCAGACGGTCAGGTCTCCGTCCACCAAGGAAGCAAGCCCGGCCCCGGGGTCGAGTTCCGCGTCACCGACTGGCGCGCCGTTCGCCGCATGGTGCTGAACCCGGCTTTGGCGTTCGGCGAAGGATACATGGACGGCACGATCGTCCCGGTCAGCTGCAGCATCTACGACGCGCTCGACCTGCTGCTGACCAACGTCGCGGCGGGTGGGAGGCAGCCGGTGATGGCGCTGCATGCGCTGATGGGCTTTGCCCTCAAGCGGTGGGCGCAGTTCAACCCGGCCCGGCGTGCGGCGCGCAACGCAGCGCATCACTACGACCTCAATGGCCGGCTTTACGCCCTGCTGCTGGACCAGGACCGGCAATATTCGTGCGCCTACTTCCCGACCGGGCACGAGACGCTGGACGAGGCGCAGGCGGCTAAGAAGCGGCATATCGCGGCGAAGCTCTGCCTGCAGCCGGGCATGCACGTACTGGATATCGGCTGCGGCTGGGGTGGCCTCGCGCTGAGCCTCGCCCGTGACCATGGCGTCCGCGTCACTGGGATTACCCTTTCGCAGGAACAGCTTGCCGCCGCCCGCGGCCGCGCCGAGGACGCAGGCCTCGCCGACCGTGTCCAATTCGAGCTGCTGGACTACCGCGAGCTGCGCAGCACCTATGACCGCATCGTCTCTGTCGGGATGTTCGAGCATGTGGGCGTCGGCCACTACGGGCAATTCTTCCAAATGCTGCACCGCAGCCTGACGCCTGGCGGCGTGGCGCTGGTGCACTCGATCGGGCGGAGCCACGGTCCGGCGGCCACGAACGCGTGGCTCGCCAAATACATCTTTCCCGGTGGCTATGCCCCGGCGCTGAGCGAGGTGATGCCCGCAGTCGAACGCTCAGGCCTGATCGCGACCGACATCGAGGTGCTGCGTCTGCATTATGCCGAGACGCTGCGGCACTGGCGGCGGAATGCCTCCGCCAAGCGCGACGCGATCGCCGCCATATACGACGAGCGGTTCTGCCGCATGTTCGATTTTTACCTGTCTGGCGCCGAGCTGGCCTTCCGTCGCAAAGGCCACATGGTCTGGCAGATGCAGCTGGCGCGGCAGGTGGACGCGGTTCCGCTGACCCGGGACTACATCGCCGAGGCGGACCGACCGGTGGCACGAATATCACAACCTGTGTGATCGCGATGTTGTCCCCCTGATCCACAGATGTCCACAGGGCAGCGCCCTGCCCTGCCGCTTGCGGATGCGCTAATACTGTTACCGAATGAATAGCATTGATCCGCCGCTGCTCGGGCTCTCGCAACGCCATCCCCCCTCCAACGACCGGGCGGAGATGGCGCTGCTCGGCGCGCTACTGGCCAACAACAAGGCCTATGAGCGGATCAGCGAGTTCCTGGCGCCCGAGCATTTCGCTGACGCCGTGCACGGCCGCATCTACCAGGCCATCGTGCGCCGGGTGGAGGCCGGGCAGCTTGCCGATGCCATCACGCTGAAGGCGGAGTTCGAGCACTCCGGCCTGCTGGACGAGGTTGGTGGCACCAAGTACTTTGCAGATCTGCTGACGTCAATGGTCGGCATCATCAACGCCGGCGAGTATGGCAAGGCGGTGCACGACGCCTGGCTGCGGCGCCAGCTGATCGACATCGGCGAGGTCGTCGTTAACAACGCCTTCGGCGCCGAGGCCGAGATTGACGGCCGCCAGCAGATCGAATTGGCCGAGAGCGCGCTGTTCCGCCTGGCGACCCAGGGCGGCAACGACGGCGGCTTCGTCACCTTCGAGCGCGCGCTGACCGAGGCCATCCTTGGCGCCGAGCGGGCGTTTCGCCGGGCCGGGCACGTCAGCGGGCTGACCACCGGGTTGCGCGACCTCGATAAGAAGATCGGCGGGCTGCATACGTCCGACCTGATGATCCTGGCCGGACGGCCCGGCATGGGCAAGTCGGCGCTCGCCACCAAGATCGCCTTCGGCGCCGCACATGCCCTCATGCGGGAGGCGCGGGCGGAGGATCCGAACGGCGTTCCCAAGGGCTCGGTCGCCATATTCAGCCTGGAGATGAGCGCCGAGCAGCTGGCTACCCGGCTGCTGGCCGAGGAGGCGCGGGTCAGCGGCGACCGCATCCGGCGCGGCGAGATTGGCCAGCGCGACTTCGACCGCTTCGTGCAGGTCAGCCGCGAGATCGCCGGGCTGCCCCTGCATATCGACGACACGCCCGCGATCACGCTGTCGGCGCTGCGCACTCGCTGTCGCCGGCTGAAGCGCACCAAGGGGCTGAGCCTCGTGGTGATCGACTATCTGCAACTGATGCGGCCAAGCGTCGGCACCAAGCCGGAGAGCCGGGTGCTGGAGATCAGCCAGATCACCCAGGGGCTGAAGGCCATTGCCAAGGAGCTCGCGGTGCCGGTGCTGGCCCTCTCGCAGCTTTCGCGCGCGGTCGAGAGCCGGGAGGACAAGCGTCCGCAGCTTTCCGATCTCCGGGAAAGCGGCACGATCGAGCAGGACGCCGACATGGTGCTGTTTATCTACCGCGACGAGTATTATCTGCAGCAGCGCGCGCCGAAACAGATGGCGTTCGACAGCGAGGACAAGTTTCAGTCCGCGCTCGACAAGTGGCAGCGCGACATGGAGCTGGTGCACAACAAGGCGGAGATCCTGATCGAGAAGCAGCGGCACGGCCCGACCGGCAAGATCGACGTGCTGTTCGAGGGCGAATACACCCGCTTCGCCGACCTCGACGTGATCCACGCGGGCGACGATTGATTTCAGACTCCAGCGCCGGCGCAGTGCTGGAGATCGACTTGGGCGCCATTGCCGAGAATTGGCAGACGATACGCCGCCTGCATCCGTCAGGACCGGTCGGCGTCGTGCTCAAGGCCAATGCCTATGGCCTGGGCGCGCTGGCCGTGGCGCCGCATCTGTTCGCCGCCGGGTGCCGGCACTTTTTCGTGGCGCATCTCGGCGAGGCACTACCGCTCCGGTCCTTGGTGCCCGGCGCCATGCTGGCGGTGCTGAACGGGCTATGGCCTGGCGATGCACCCGCCTACTCCGACGCGGACATCGCGCCGGTGCTGGGCTCCTTGTCCGAGATCGACGAATGGTGTGCCCATGCGCGGACTATGGGCCGTGCCTTGCCGGCGCTGCTGCACGTGGATACCGGGATGAACCGGCTGGGACTGTCGCCCTTGGAGGTCGACGCTTTGGCAGCCGAACCCGCTCGGCTGGAGGGCATCCGGCTGCTGTATGTGATGACCCACCTCGTCTCGGCCGAAAACCCGAGCGATCCGATGAACATTCTGCAGCGGGACCGCTTCGCCCAGGCCGCCGCCCGGTTGCCGCCGGCGCCGCTTAGCCTGGCGAACTCGTCCGGCTGCTTCCTCGGCGCCGGTTTCGCGTCCGATCTCGCCCGTCCCGGCGCGGCGCTGTATGGCGTGAACCCCGCGCCGGGACGGCCCAATCTGATGCGCGCGGCGGTGCGGCTGCGGGCGCGTATCCTGCAAGTCCGCGACGTGCCGCCAGGCGCCTGCGTCGGCTATAACGGTGCCTGGACAGCCAAGCGGCCGAGCCGGATCGCGACGGTCTCGGTCGGTTACGCCGACGGCTACCCGCGTGCGCTCACCAACCGTGCGACCGCGTGTTTTGACGGACAGCCGGTCCCGCTGGTAGGGCGTGTGTCCATGGACCTCTCAACCTTCGACATCACTGACGCTCCGGCCGCTGAGCCCGGCAGTTGGCTGGACCTGATCGGCCCCGGCATCCCGGTGGACGAGGTGGCGCGGCAGGCCGGCACGAATGGGTACGAAATCCTGGCCCAGCTTGGCACGCGCTACCTCCGGGTCTATCTGGGCGCATGATCGAACCATTGGATGCGGTCGCCGCCGTCGGGCGCGGCACGATCGGCGCTGTACGCACGACCGGAGCGGTGGCGCTGTTCGGCGTCCTCGGCCTGTCGCATTTGCTGCGCCCGCCATTCTATGGCCGGATGTTCCTGCTGGCGTTCATCGAGTTCAGCTACTTCAGCCTGCCCGTCGTGGCGCTGACGGCGGTGTTCTCCGGCGCGGTCATCGCGCTGCAGTCCTACACCGGCTTCTCCCGCTTCAGCGCCGAAAGCGCAATTCCCGGCGTCGTGGTGCTGTCCGTCGTGCGGGAGCTCGGCCCGGTGCTAGCCGGGCTGATGGTGGCGGGCCGGGTCGGCGCAGCGATGGCGGCCGAGCTCGGGACGATGCGGGTTACCGACCAGATTGACGCGCTGGGCACGCTATCGACCAATCCGATGAAATACCTGGTGGCGCCGCGGCTGCTGGCGGGCGTGCTCGCCTTGCCGCTGCTGGTCGCGGTCGCCGACGTGATCGGCGTGGCCGGCGGTTTCCTGGTGGGCACCGTGAAGCTCGGGTTCAATGCGTCGAGCTATCTCACCAACACGTTCAACATCCTCACGACCACGGATGTCGTCGCGGGCCTCGTGAAGGCGGCGGTGTTCGGCTTCCTGATCGCGCTGATGGGGTCCTACCATGGCTATAACAGCCGCGGCGGCGCGCAGGGCGTAGGGTCCGCGACGACCAGCGCCGTCGTGGCCGCCAGCATCCTGATCCTGGCGTTCGACTACGTGCTGACCGAACTGTTCTTCGCGCGATGACCGAACCCAAAATCCGCATTCGGGGGCTGACCAAGGCGTTTGGCGACAAAACGGTGCTGGACGGCATCGATCTGGATGTCGAGGCAGGCACCTCCATGGTGGTGATCGGCGGCTCCGGCAGCGGCAAGTCGGTGCTGCTGAAGTGCATCCTCGGCCTGATCGAGCCCGATGCCGGCAGCATCGAAATCGACGGCCGCGACGTGCTGCGGCTGCCGCGGCTGGAGCGGGAGCAGGTGAATGCCCGCATCGGCATGCTGTTCCAGGCCGGGGCGCTGTTCGACAGCCTTACGGTTTGGGAGAACGTTGCCTTTGGCCTGCTGGCCCAGCACAAGGCCGCCCGCGCCGAGGCCCGGCAGCGCGCCGGGGCAATCCTGGCGCAGGTTGGCCTCGATCCCAGCGTCGGCGACCTTTCGCCGGCTGAACTCTCGGGCGGCATGCAGAAGCGCGTCGGCCTGGCGCGCGCCATCGCGGGCCAGCCGGACATCCTGTTCTTCGACGAGCCGACGACGGGGCTCGACCCGATCATGGGCGCGGTGATCGATGGGCTGATCGTGGACTGCGTGAAGCGCCTGGGCAGCACCGCGGTGGCGATCACGCATGACATGGCGAGCGCCACGTGCATTGGCGACCGGGCAGCGATGCTGTTCCGCGGCAAGCTGGTATGGCAGGGCCCGGCGGCGGAGCTGCTGAACAGCGGCAACCCGATGGTGGACCAGTTCACCCATGGCCGGCGCGAAGGGCCGATCCAGATGGAATTGCGGCGGTGATTTCGGGTATGCTATAGATATGAAATATTCGCAGATCATCGACACGGCCAGGGAGATCGTCGAACGCTACCCGTTACCGGATTTCGTGACCGGGTTCGAGGTGCGGCTGGGCGAGTTCGACGGCGATCCCGCCATGTGGATCGTGTACAAGATGCTGCCCGAGCCGCCGGGCTGGAATCCCGAAGTCCAGCGCCGTGTTCCTCTCATCACCGCCTTGATTAAGGCGGTGGAGCCGGATTTGCTGGAGGAGTTCGAGGACCGATTTCCATACTTTCGCTTCGAAACTGACCGTGAATTGAAGCCCGTCGCAGAGTGAGCCATGCCGCCGAGCTGGTCAGGCACGCCCGCAAACTGATTGGCGCTCAATATGCCCGTTTGGGCAGCACGACCGACGACGTCGTGCTACGACGGGCGGTGTCGTCCGCCTACTATGGGCTGTTCCATCGGCTGACCACGGCAGGTTCGATGCCTTTCGCGGTCGGCGGTGAGCCACTCCGCTTTCAGGCAGCGCGCGCATTCAGCCATTCCACAATGCGCAAGGTTTGCGACGCGTACATCCGCTCTCCGGCACGCCCATTTCCATCAGGGCTGGAGCATCTGAGTCCCAGCCCTCCCGAGAGACGCTTAATCGAGATAGCCCGCGCGTTCGCCCGGTTACAGGAAGGCCGCCATGTGGCGGATTATGACCTTTCAGCCGTAATCAAGGCCTCCTACGTGGCGGAACTTGTCGGCTTTGCCGAAACCGCCCTCACCGACTTCGACGCCATCCAATTCCTTCCAGAAACCACCGTCCTCCTCACGGCCCTCCTGCTCGCTGACCGATGGACCCGCCGTGGCTAAGTCCGTCACCCGCTACGTCTGCCAGTCCTGCGGCGCCGCCTATCCCAAATGGGCCGGACGCTGCGACGCCTGCGGCGAATGGAACACCCTCGTCGAGGAGGCCGTCGAGGCGCGGCCCGGCCCCGTAGGCCGCGCCAGCACCGGCCGGCGCGTCGCCTTTGTTGGCCTGCAGGGCACCGTCGCCCCGCCACCCCGCGCCGACACCGGCATCGCTGAGCTCGACCGCGTGCTGGGCGGCGGATTAGTGCCGGCGTCTGTCGTGCTGGTCGGCGGCGATCCTGGCATCGGCAAGTCCACCCTCATGCTGCAGGCCGCCGCGACGCTGGCCCGCGCCGGCCGCCGGGTCATGTATATCTCCGGCGAGGAGTCGATCGACCAGGTCCGCCTGCGCGCGCAGCGCCTGGGCCTCGCCGATGCGTCGCTGGAACTCGCCGCCGCTATCAACGTGCGCGACATCAGCGCCACGCTGGAGCAGGAACGCGACCTCACCCTCGTGGTAATCGATAGCATCCAAACCATGTGGCTCGACACCATCGAGAGCGCGCCCGGCACCGTCGCCCAGGTCCGCGCCACCAGCTTCGAGCTAATCCGCCTAGCGAAGTCGCGTGGCTTCTCCCTCGTCCTGGTCGGCCACGTGACCAAGGAGGGCGCGCTGGCCGGCCCGCGCGTGCTGGAGCACATGGTCGATGCCGTGCTGTATTTCGAAGGTGACCGCGGCCACCAGTTCCGCATCCTGCGCGCCGTGAAGAACCGCTTCGGCGCCACCGACGAGATCGGCGTGTTCGAGATGACCGAGCAGGGCCTCGCCGAGGTGCCCAACCCGTCGGCGCTGTTCCTGGCGGAGCGGCGCGGCAACATCGCGGGCTCGGCGGTGTTCGCGGGCCTGGAGGGCACGCGGCCGGTCCTGGTCGAGGTGCAGGCCCTGCTGGCGCCCAATAGCAGCGGGTCATCGCCCCGGCGATCCGTCGTCGGCTGGGACAGCGGACGCTTGTCGATGCTGCTTGCGGTGCTGGAAACCCGGGCCGGGCTGCGTATGGGCAGCACGGACGTTTATCTGAATATTGCCGGCGGCTTGCGGGTGAACGAGCCGGCCGCCGACCTCGCTGTTGCGGCGGCGCTGGCCTCGGCCGCCACTGACACACCGACCAACGCCGGCATGGTGTATTTCGGCGAGGTCGGCTTGTCGGGCGAAGTCCGGCAGGTGGCCCAAGCCGAGTCGCGGCTGAAGGAGGCGCACAAGATGGGGTTCGAGATGGCGTGCCTGCCGCGCCGGGTCGCCCGTGGCGGACGGAAGGCGAACGTGCCCGACGGCCTGAAACTGGACGAAATCGGTCATCTCACCGACTTGGTCGCCACCTTTACGGGAAAGCCGCCGATTACCGATTGAGTGTTACGCAACCGCCACGCTTGGCGTAGGCCGCGCCCGGCAGCTATATCCGGTCCGCACGGCGTGGGGTAGCGGGTTTATGAACTGGGTGGACCTCGTGGTCCTGGCGCTGATGCTCGTGTCGGGTCTGCTGGGCGTCATGCGCGGCCTGGTGCGCGAGGTGCTGGGCGTCGCCGCCTGGGTCGCCGCCGCCATCGTCGCGAGCCCCTACGGCCTGTTCCCCCACGTTGCGCCCTGGGTGCGCCGCCAGTTCTCCGATCCCGGCATCGCCGACGCCGTCGCGTTCGGCGGCGTGTTCCTGATCGTCCTCGTCGTACTATGGCTGGTGGTGCGCACCATCAGCAAGGCGGTCCGCGGGTCAGGGCTCGGCGGCCTCGACCGCAGCTTGGGTCTGGTATTCGGACTGGGCAGGGGTGCGGCGCTGCTGGTCGTCGCCTATATCCTGCTCGGCATCGGGCTTGCAATTGAGCAATGGCCTTCGCCGATACTGGAGGCACGCAGCCTGCCCATTATCCACCGCGGGGCCGAATGGCTAGCGCTACAGCTTCCGCCGAACTATCGACCCGCCGTTGCACGGCTGCCGCCGGGGCGATTAACGACGGCTGCTGATCTGCTTCGCGCCAATCCCGTGGGCCGTGCCCTGGGCATAAGGCCGCTTCGGTAGTAGGAGAGCGTCATGGATCTGACCCAGACCGAGTCTGACGACGACAAGCTGCACGAGGAGTGTGGCGTATTCGGCGTCTGGAACGTCACCGACGCCGCTGCGGTCACAGCACTCGGCCTGCACGCCCTGCAGCACCGCGGGCAGGAGGCGACTGGGATCGTCAGCTATGACGGCCACCGCTTCAACAGCCACCGCGGGCTGGGCCTGGTCGGCGACAACTTCGGCCAGGCCAAGGTCATCGCCTCCCTCCCCGGCGCCAACGCCGTCGGCCACAACCGCTACGCCACCACCGGCGACACCATTCTGCGCAACGTCCAGCCGTTGTATGCCGACTTCGAGTTCGGCGGGTTTGCGGTCGCCCATAACGGCAACCTGACCAACGCCAACACCCTGCATCGTGCACTCGTCCGCCGCGGCTGCCTGTTCCAGAGCACCACGGACAGCGAGGTGTTCGTCCATCTTATCGCCATCAGCCTGTATTCCACCGTGGTCGACCGCCTGATCGATGCACTGAAACAGGTGGTCGGCGCCTACTCGCTGGTGGCCCTGTCGAACGAGGCGCTGATGGGCGTGCGCGACCCGCTCGGCGTGCGTCCCTTAATCCTCGGCCGCATCGGCAACGAGGGTACCGGCGGCTGGGTGCTGGCCAGCGAAACCTGCGCGCTCGACATCGTCGGTGCCGAGTTCATCCGCGACGTCGACCCCGGCGAAATCGTCGTCATCAACGACCTAGGCGTCCGCAGCATCAAGCCGTTCGGCAGCAGCAAGAGCCGGTTCTGCGTATTCGAATATATCTACTTTGCCCGGCCCGACTCGGTCATGGAGGGCATGCCGGTCTATGACGCGCGCAAGCGCATCGGCGCCGAACTCGCCCGCGAGAGCCACGTCGACGCAGATGTGATCGTGCCCGTGCCGGACAGCGGCGTGCCGTCGGCAATGGGTTTCAGCGCCGAGAGCGGCATCCCGTTCGAGCTTGGCATCATCCGCAACCACTACGTCGGCCGCACCTTCATCGAGCCGACCGACAGCATCCGCAACCTGGGCGTGAAGCTGAAGCATTCGGCCAACCAGTCGGTATTGAAGGGCAAGCGGGTCATCCTGGTGGACGACAGCATCGTGCGCGGCACCACAAGTCGAAAAATTGTCGAGATGGTGCGCGCGGCTGGAGCGGCCGAGGTGCACATGCGCATCTCGTCGCCGCCGACCACGCACTCCTGCTTCTACGGCATCGACACGCCGGAGCGTGCAAAGCTGCTCGCGGCCCGGCACAGCGTGGACGAGATGGCAAAGCTCATTGGCGCCGACAGCCTGGCGTTCGTGTCGCTCGACGGCCTGTATCGCGCGCTGGGCAAGTCGAACCGGGACGCCGCCAAGCCGCACTACTGCGACGCCTGCTTCACCGGGGAGTATCCGATCCCGTTGCCCGACATGATGGACAACTCGGACCGTCAGCTCAGCATGCTGACCGAAATGCGTTAATGCCGCTTGAGACCAGGCGTGTGGCGCTCGTTACCGGCGCCAGCCGCGGCATCGGCGCTGCCACAGCCATCGAGCTCGCCCGGCGCGGCGTGCACGTCGTGATCACTGCCCGCACCCAGGGCGGGCTTGAGGAAACCGACGATGCGATCTGCGACGCTGGCGGCACCGCAACCTTGCTGCCGATGGACCTCGCCGACGGCCCGGCGCTCGATCCGATCGGGCCGAGCCTGTTCGAGCGGTTCGGCCGCTTGGACATCCTGGTGCACAATGCCGGGGCACTCGGCCGCCTGACGCCCGTGCCGCATATCCTGCCCAAGGACTGGGACGCCGTCATTGCGGTAAACCTGGCCGCCGCCTGGCGCTTCATCCGCACCTGCGGCCCGTTGCTGCTTGCCGCTCCGGCCGGGCGCGCCGTATTCGTGACGACCGGCCGCGCTTCGGAGCCGCGGGCTTATTGGGGCGCGTATGGCGCGACCAAGGCCGGAATGGAGCACCTGGCGCTCACCTGGGCGCACGAGTCGGTGACGACGAACCTGCGGGTCAACCTGTTCGACCCCGGCGTAGTGGCGACCCGTATGCGGGCGGATGCGATGCCGGGCGAGGACCGCAGCACCCTGGCGCAGCCTTCCGACGTGGCGCCAGCGCTGGCCGACCTGTGCGAGCCCGGCGAGACCCGGCACGGACAGGTCGTCCACGCCGGGCGATGACGCGCTACTCGGCGGCGCGTACCCGCCCTTCCAGCGCCTGCTCCAGCGCCGAGTCGTGGCTCAGCACGAGCACGATCAGCATCGCAATGAAGCCGAACGCCGCGAGGCAGAGCAGGCCACCGTCGAAGCTGCCTGTCTGGTCCTTGATGTAGCCGACCAGATACGGACCGACGAACCCGGATAGGTTGCCGATCGCGTTGACGATCGCGATCCCGCCTGCCGCTGCGGCGCCCGACAGGAACGCGGTCGGCAGCGTCCAGAATACCGGCAGGCTGCCGAACACGCCGAATGCGGCGACCGACAGCGCGATCATTTTCATCGTCGGATCGGGCAGGAATGTGGAGGCTGCAATCCCTATGGCCGCGAGCCCAAGCGCGAACGCCGCATGGCCCTTGCGCTCCTTCATGCGGTCCGACCGCCGGCCCCAGTAGATGATGGCGAATACGCCGACGATGTAGGGAATGGCTGTCACGAAGCCCGTCTGCAGGTTCGACAGGCCAAACGCCTTGACGATCTGCGGCATGAAGAAGCCGATGCCGTAGTTGCAGGCGACCGCGCCGAAATACACCAGACTGAGTGCCAGCACCTTCGGATTGAGCAACGCCTCCCGGATGGAGTACCGCTTCGCTGCCTCGCGCTGCCGCTCTTCCAGATCGAGCCGGGTGGCGAGCCAGTTGCGCTGGTCGTCCGGCAGCCAGCGTGCCTCGCTGGGCCGGTCAGTGAGATAGAAATAGACCACAAAGGCCAGCAGCACCGCCGGCACGGCCTCGATGATGAACAGCCACTGCCAGCCTTTCAGCCCCATCATCCCGTCGAAGCCGAGCAAGTATCCGGACACCGGCGCGCCGAGCACCGAGGACAGCGGGATCGCCGCCATGAAATAGCCGATGATGCGGGCACGGTAGGCGGCCGGGAACCAGAGCGTCAGATAAAAGATGATGCCTGGAAAGAACCCGGCCTCGGCGATACCCAGCAGGAAACGGACGACGAAGAAGCTGGTCTCGCCGGTGACGAACGCGGTTGCACCCGACAGCACGCCCCAGCTCAGCATGATCCGCGCGATCCACTTGCGCGCGCCGAACCGCTCCAGGAATAGGTTGGACGGCACCTCGAAGATAAAATAGCTGAGGAAGAAGATGCCGGCGCCAAAGCCGTAGGCGGTTGCGGAGATGCCCAGGTCCTTGTTCATCGTCAGCGCCGCGAAGCCGACGTTCACCCGGTCGAGGTAGGCGACGAAGTAGCAGACGATCAGGAACGGCACGAGGCGCATGGTCACGCGCGCGATCGTGCGGGTTTCAAGGTCCATGGCCGCTTCCCCCGGGTATGGCCCGCGTTCCGCGGACATTGCAGCGCGACACGGCTATCAGCCCGCCGCCTGTCTGAACGTCCGACTTAGCAGCTTGTTTTGCAAGCTGGATTTTCGCGCTGCGTAGCTAGGCCATGGGATCATGGCCCCAGTTCATCAACGACTTGCGCCAGCGTGAGCCCTCGATGTCGCCGGATGGGCGCTGCGCCATGTGCCGATGCACATACCCAACCACCTTGCGCATGTCGGCATAGTCCGCTGGCGTAAGCTGGTCTGGCTGCCGCTGCTTCAGCTCCAGGATGCGTTGGCCCATGTGGTGACCGACCGACTCCGCCTGGCCTGGCTCCGTCACCCGCTCGCCCGCCGCGGTCATGCCGACCGACCTGCTGTCGTCAGACTCGAGCCAGTGCCGCAGCGCTGCGGGCGTCATGTTCACGACGCTGCGGAACTCATGCAGTGTTTGCTGACGATCGGGCACGGTGGTCATGCGTGGTGGCCCAGGGCGGCGACCAGCTCGGCCTTCTTCATCCGCGAGCGCCCGGCGACCTTGTGCTGGGCGGCGCGCTTCAGCAGCTCGGCTCGCGGCAGGTCGGCCAGGCGGGCATCGGCGGCCTTGGCGGCGATATCGGACGGCTGGGCGGAGAACTGCTTGCCCTTGGCCGTATCGGCCCGCTTCTTGGCCGTGGTACGGGCGTATTCCTCGTCAGACAGCGCATCGCGCGCATGCTGGGGCAGATAGCGCTCACCCGTCTTCTTGCTGGCCTCGCCGGACTTGGTGCCCCATTCCTCGTGGGTCCATTGCACCAGATGGTTGTCGGCGGACTTGCGGCCCTTGTAGCCACCGCCCTCCGCCTTGTAGCGCTGGACCGCCATCTGCGCCTTGCGCGCGGACCATTCGCCGGCGCTGCCGCCCTTGTCGCCCGCCGTGATTTCATGCTTGACCCGCTCCCAAAGGGCCGGGTCGGACCGTTCTGCCGAGGCTGCCATGCTGCGTCTCCTTGGCCGGGCAACGTCGTGAGACTTGGCCGGGTTGCAAGGGAAAGTTCGGCTCCATTTCCACGTCCGGGTTCCGCATCAGGTCATAGCTTGTATCGAACAACGCGTCGCTGGAGCCAGTTCGGCTCATGCGGGCATTCCTACTTGGATTGAGGGGTTGGGATGGGCCGGGGGTAGTCGGGCCAAAGCGCATTCGTCAGGAGCGCGCGCTTCCCGGTCAAATGCGATCACGTCGTCCGCGAAGCTCGAGGGATAGCCGCTCTCAGGCGGAAAGAACCGGTATGTAAAGGAGTTGCCCTGTTGCCAGCACATAACCCACCTCGCAAAAGGCGGGTTGGTGGGCTGCCCGGCCATGAGAGAGCAAGTAAACGTGAATGGGCGGCCAAGCGGCGTCCCGTAACGTGTGGGCGAAACTCGATAGGAGCGGTCCCGGTGTTCCGGCAACTTCCAGTTGGGTGGTGATGACGCCTCGAGCCGGACAAGGCAGGTCTCGACACCGTCGCTTTCGGACCGGTCCGGGTTCGTGGGTGCGCACCGGCCCTCAACAAGCTCCACGTTCGAGAAAGTCGCCTCCATGTCCGGATAATTCGGCGGAGGCTTTGGAAAGACTCCAGTGCTCCAAAGCCGCAGCCCGGATTGCGTGGCCCAGACACCTTGCATGCTCTGGCCGGGCGGATCACGGGTCAACGGTAGGAAGCCAGCCAAGCCGAGGCTTTGAATTTGTGCTGGGTTGTTCGGGCAGCCCTCCGGTTCTGCCGGGTCGGGTGATAGCAGCATCGCCTCCTTGGGAACGGCTTGGCCGATGCCTCCATTCGGGTTCGAAGGCGGCAAACCCAGCACTGTCCGTCCAAGCGCGATGTAGACCCTTCCCTTCGCGTCCTCCTTGCACTGTGGCAGTTCATAGGGCTTCTGAGCCGCCGCTGGCCGATACAGCCCAAAGGACGGCAGCACGGCTCCGGCAAGCGCCAGGATGCGGGCTTGCCCAGCGGCAGCGTCGAACGCAGCAGCGACCGATAGCATCATGTGCCGTACGTAGCGGTGCTTCGCTGTGGCGATGCCGACGCAGCCGCCTAATCGTCCATATACGGGTTCTTAGTCCCGCGCAGCAACAGCCGGATCGGCACCCCCGGCAGCTCGAACTTCTCGCGCAGGCTGTTGACCATATAGCGCTGGTAGTCCTCCGGCATCTGCTCCGCCCGCGTCCCGAACGCGATGAACGTCGGCGGGCGCGCCTTCGCCTGGGTGATATACCGCAATTTCAGCCGCCGCCCGTCCACAAGTGGCGGCGCATGGCGCTCCAGCGCCTCCTCGAACCAGCGGTTCAGCGCGCCCGTCGCCACCCGGCTGTTCCAAGTATCGTGCACCGCCCGCACCGCCGGCAGCAGCTTGTTCACGCCGAACCCGGTCAGCGCCGAGAAGTTCACCACCGGGATGCCCTTCATCTGCGCCATGCTGGTCTCTAACCGGTCGCTGATCGCCTTGCGCGTCGCGGTCCGGTCCGCCACCGCATCCCACTTGTTCAGGGCCAGCACGCAGGCCCGGCCCTCACGCTCGATCAGCCGGGCAATTTGAAGGTCCTGCTCGTGCAGGCCCTCGGTCGCGTCCACGCACAGCACGACGACCTCCGCCATCTTCAACGCTTCGATGCTGGCGCTGACCGACATCTTCTCCAACGGCAGGTCCACCCGTGCCTTGCGGCGCAATCCGGCGGTGTCCACGATCTCGATCGGGCCATGGGCGTCGCTCAGCTGCACGGCGACGGCGTCGCGCGTCAGGCCGGGCTCCGGCCCGGTGATCATGCGGTCCTCGCCAAGCAGGCGGTTCAGCAGCGTGGACTTGCCGGCGTTCGGACGCCCGACGATTGCAAGCTTCAGCGGGCGGTTCAGCGCGTCCTCGTCCTTGCCGTCCTGCGCAGGCACCCGGTCGGCGATCTCGGTCATCAGGTCCGATAGACCCTCGCCATGCTCGGCCGACATCGCCAGCGGCTCCCCGAGCCCTAGGCTATAGGCCTCCAGAGCCGCCGACGCTCCAACCCGGCCCTCGGCCTTGTTGGCGACCAGCAGCACCGGGCGGCCCTGGCGGCGCAGCCAGGCGGCGAAATGGCTATCCGCCGGAGTGACGCCGGCCCGGGCGTCGACCACGAACACGATCAGGTCGGCCAGCGCCACCGCTGCCTCCGACGAGGCGCGCATGCGGCCCGGCAGCGTGTCCGGCGCCGCCTCCTCCAGCCCGGCGGTGTCGATCAGGCGGATGCGCTTGCCGCGCATCATCGCCTCCGCCTCCTTGCGGTCACGGGTCACGCCGGGCGTGTCGGATACGATGGCCGACCGGCGCCCAGCCAGCTTGTTGAACAGCGTGCTCTTGCCGACGTTGGGCCGGCCGGCGATGACGACGACCGGCAAAGCCATCAGCGGAACGCCTGCAGCGTGCCGTCATCCGTCACGATGAACAATGCGCCGGCGGCCGCGATCGGCGCGACGGCGGCCGGCCCGCGCAGCTCCTGCTGACCTATGATGCGGCCATCGCCAGGGTCGACCGACAGCGCCCGCTGATTGCTGCCGGCCAGCACCAGGCGGCCGCCGGCGAGCACCGGGCCGATCCAGAGCAGCGGGTCACGCCGCTTCTCCGGGTTGTCGTAGCGCGGCAGGTCGGTGATCCAGCGCACCCGGCCGTCATCCCGGCCGATCGCCGCCAATGACTGGTCGATCGTCTGCACAAACAGCCAATCGCCCGCGAGCCACGGCGTTTCGCTGCCGCCGACCTCGCGCTCCCACAATCGCCGACCCGAGCGCAGGTCGAGCGACACCAGCAGCCCGCCCACCCCGATCGCATAAACCCGGCCCCGGTCCACCACCGGCAACCCGCCGATCGCCGAAAGGTCCACCAGGCTGTTGCGCCCGCGCGCCGAGGCGAGGCTGTCGCTCCAGGCCAGGGCGCCGCTGTCGGCCCGCACCGCCGCCAAGTCGCCGGATCCGAAACCTGAGACGACGAAGCCCTCGCTGACGGCCGGTGCCGCCGCGCTTAGCAGGGTCGTAGCGGCGGCGGCGGCCTGATAGGCCCAGAGCCGCTCGCCGGTCGCGGCATCAAGGGCCAGCAGCTTGTCATCGATCGTCGTGGCATACAGGCGGCCATCCGCCACCGTGGGCGCCGACCGCGCCGGAGCGCCGAGCGGCTTGCGCCAACGGATGGCGCCAGTGCCGGCGTCGAGCGCCAGGATATCCGCCCGGCCGGTGGTCGCATAGACCGTCCCGTCCACCACCGCGATCCCGCCGCCCAGGTTCGTGCTGCGGTTCTTGTCGTCCTGCGTTTCGGTGCGCCAGATACGGCTGCCCGTCGCCAGATCGAACGCCGAGACCAGCGCGTCGCTGTCCATCGTGAACACCCGGCTGCCGGCCACGACGGGCTGGGCGGTGATCTTGGCCCGGTAGCCGCCGCCCTCGCCGATGCTGGCGCGCCAGGCTGGCGCCAAGCCGCTGACCTGGATATTTCCCATCGTGTGCGTGGCGTTGCCGCCCACCTGCGGCCACTCCGCCGTCGCGGTCGCGGGCGGCACTGTTACGGCACGGCCGTCACCGGCATCGACTGCCAGGCCGCGCCGGACTGCGCCGACCGCCTCCCGCTTGCCTGGGATAGGGTCCTTGTTGTCTCCAAACAGGTTGTCGAGGGTGCTGCAGCCGGCGGCGGCCAGCGTCAATAGCAGGGCGGCGCGACGCTTCATCCACGCGGCTCCGTCGAGAATGCGGCAGCAGGGGTTCCACCGGCACGGGCCGGTTCACCCATCCGGGCCAGCAAGCCATTCGCCCGGCCACGCACGCCGTCCGGCGCCGCCGGGTCGGCGGCGAGTTGGCGCAGCGTGTCCCGTGCCTGATCGGTGCGGCCCAGGCGCAATGCGAGCCAGGCCTGGTTTTCAAGGGCGAGGTGCCGCCAAGGGCTGCCGGACACGATCAAAGGCTGCAGCCGTCCCTCGACGGCGGCCGGATCGCCGGAGTCCACCTGGTGCTGCACCCACATCAGGTTGGCGAGGTCGCGCAGCAGCGGGTCGGCGGCGGTATCGGCCGAAAGCCTGTCCCACTCGGCGAGCGCTCCGGGCAAGTCGCCACTGCTGGCATGAAGCGCCGCGCCGCGCAGGCGGGCCAGACTGCGGTAGCCCTCGGGGCCGGTGCTCGCCAGGCGGTCGAACTCGGACATGGCGGCATTGCGGCTGGGCGTGGGCTGCCCGTCCGTCGGTGCCGGTCCGTTCGCGCCGCGCATGGCGCCGAGATAGGCCGTAGCGACGTCGTTCACCTGCCGTGCCTGATGCCAGTGCCAGGCCTGCCACGCGACGGCGGCGGCCACCAGCAGCGCCGCGAGCAGCGCCACGAACCAGCCATAGCGGAGAGCGAACTGCTTGGCCCGTTCCGCCCGCAGGTCCTCGTTCACCTCGTCGAAGATGTCAGCCACGTCCAGCCCTTTGCACGTTCCCGCCCCTTGATCGCGGCCGGACCATAGCGACGGCGATAGGTCCAGGCAAACGGCGCTTAACGCTTTGTTCATGCCGCCGTGGTGAGATGCACCATGCGCTCAATGTTGCTGATGCTGCTGACAGGCTTGTCTGGCTGTGCCCTTTGGGTGGAGCCGACCGGTGCCCTGGCCACGGCCGAAGTCGCGTCAGTGGTCGTGTTCGGGCGCGGCATCGTGGACATCGGCGTCTCGGCCATCAGCGGCCGGGACTGCTCGATCGTGCGGCTGGACCGTGGGCTGACCTATTGCGCGGCACGCGACCCGCCCCCCGACCCAGGCCCGTTCTGCACCCGCAGCCTCGGCGTCGTGGATTGCTGGAGCAATCCCGAGGCACTGCCCGGGCTGCAGCGTGAGGTGGCGGACGGCCCGGCGCCTTCCGCAGCGCAGGACCGCTACCGCCGCGCGCCCTGGCCCAAGACGCTGACCGCGAACTGAGCGCAGGGTCGAATGCGGAGCGTTGCCGGCCGGACTTGCCGCAAGGCGGCGTATCGGCTTGAAAGGCTAGGTTTCGCAACATTTCAGCGCAACCCGCGTTAGCTCGGGTGGTCTGCGTTTGAACGATTAGATTGGAGAAAGCCTTGAATTCCACTCGCCGCATTGCCTTTGCCGTCGTGGCCGCCACGATGCTCACGACCCTGCCCGCTTTGGCGCAGCGCCGTGATCCCGGCGTGTCCGGCCCGGTGTCCGGCACCATCAGCCTGAAAGCACAAGGCGCCGCGGTCGGGGTAGGCTATACCTGGGGCGATGGCACACTGCGTTATGGCGGCCGGACCTACCATTTCACCGTCAACGGCGTGACGGTCGCCGATGTCGGCTACTCAAGGGTCAGCGGCCGCGGCCGGGTTTATAACCTCAAGCGCCTGCAGGATTTCAGCGGGACCTACGCGGCCGCGACAGGTGAGGCGACGCTGGGGAACGGCATTGGCGGTCAGATGCTGCGCAACGCCAACGGCGTCCAGATCCGGGTCGACCAAGTTACCCGCGGCGCCCGCCTGCAAGGCTCGGCGGATGGCATCACGCTTACCCTGAAGTAGTCCCGCCTCAACGTTATCGCGCTGAAGTTGCCGCGAGGCGATCCGGAGACTTCCTGGATCGCCTCGTCGCAACAACGAATTCCTAACCGCTAAACCGCACGAGCCTACCTACCGGGGCACCCAGCACCTCATCATCCCGCATAACGACGTGGCCGCGCACGACGGTCGCCATCGGCCAGCCGGTCACGCGCATCCCGTCAAACGGCGTCCAGCCGCACGGCGAGGCGATCCAGCGGTTCTCGATTACCCGCTGCTGCTTCAGGTCCACCAAGGTGAAGTCGGCGTCGTAGCCTGCAGCCAACCGCCCTTTGCCGACCGCGCCATAAACCCGGGCCGGCCCTGCGCACATCAGATCCACCATTCGCGCCAGGGACAGGCGGCCCGCCGCCACATGATCCAGCATGATCGGCACCAGCGTCTGCACGCCGGTCAGCCCGGCCGGGCAATCCGGCCAGGGCAGCAGCTTCGCGGCCCGCGGATGCGGTGCATGGTCGGAGCCGATCGTGTCCGCCGTGCCGTCCCGAACGGCCGCCCAGGCTGCCTCACGGTGGCGGCGTCCGCGGATTGGCGGGTTCATCACGCCGAAGCCGCCGAGTTGCTCGTAAACCTCCGGTGCCACCTGCGTCAGGTGATTGACCAGCAGCTCGACCGTCGCGAGGTCGCGGTAATCGCGCAGGTACTCAAGCTCCTCCGCAGTCGAGACATGCAGGATGTGCGCCGGCCGCCCTGTCTTGCGGGCCAGCGCCATCAAGCGCCGGGTGCCGAGGAAGGCACACTCCTCGTCCCGCCATTCCATGTGGCAGGCATAGGGATCGCCGGACTTGAACAGCTCCTTGCGCGCTTGCAGCCTCGCCTCGTCCTCGCTGTGATAGGAGACCCGGCGCCGGCCGCTGCGCATCACCGCCTCGATCGAGGCGTCGTCGTCCACCAGCAGGTCCCCGGTTGAGCTGCCGGCGAACACCTTGACGCCGCACACGCCACGCTCAAGCTCCAGCGCAGTCAACTCAGGAATGTTTGACTTCGCAGCGCCGACATAGAGTCCCATGTCGCACCAGGCGCTCTGCTCGACATACTCCTGCTTCCAGGCCACACGCTCCGCATTGGTGATCGACGGCACCGTGTTCGGCATGTCGAACACCGCGGCGAGCCCGCCCAGCACGGCGGCCCTGGTGCCGGTCGGAAGGGTCTCGATCGCGGGGTCGCCGGGGTCGCGCAGATGGACGTGCGGGTCGATCAGGCCCGGCAGTACATGCAGCCCGGCGGCGTCCAGGACCCGGTCGGCTGTCGCGCCCGTCACGCCGAGCGCCGCGATCCGGCCATCGCGCACCCCGACGTCGATCACATGCTCGCCCCACGGCAGCACGCAGATGCCGCCCTTGATCAGCAGGTCGTAATGGGCGGGCATGGCGTCCTCCTAGTCTGCTTTTCGCTGCGCTGAAGCACTCTAACTCGCAAGCGTCTCGAACACGTCGCCCTGAGGCGCTTGGCCCAGAATGTGGGTGCGATGCCACAAGGCATAGAACAGCAGCGTCCAGGCGGCAAAACCCTCGTGCCGGCCCGTGGCGGCGCGGAACAGCGCCGTGACCCGGCCGAGATCGGCGATCTCGGCCACGCCCGGCTGCGCTGCAACCAGCGGCCCCAGGCGGGTGCCCTGCGCAGCGATCCAGGCGCCCACCGGCACGGTAAACCCCTGCTTCGGCGCAAACGGCCGAGCCTCGGGCATATGGCGCGCCAGCCACTGCCGCAGCAGCCACTTGCCGCGGCCGTCCCGGACCTTCATCCCATCAGGCAGGCGGAAAGCGGCTGCGGTGATGGCCGGGTCCAGCAGCGGCGTGCGGCCCTCGACCCCATGCGCCATCAGGCAGCGGTCCAGCTTAAGCAGCAGGTCGTGCGGCAGCCAGTCGGCCACGTCCGTCGCCTGCGCCGCCGCCAGCCGGGAGCGGCCCGGCGTCGCTGCGTGCGCCTCGCTCGCGGCCAGCCCATCGCGCCATCCAGGCGGACGGGCGCGCAGCACATCCAGCTTGTCAAAGGTGCCCTTCGCGCGCATCACCCGGCCGCCCAGCCACCAGGCGCGCATCGCGCTGCGGTAGCGGCCATAGCCGCCGAACATCTCGTCCCCGCCCTCCCCGCACAGCACGACCTTCACGTCCTGCCGGGCACGCTGGGCCAGGAACCAGCTCGGGATGATGGCATAATCCGCGGCCGGGTCGTCCATGGCGGCGACGATGCGGGGCAAGTCGCGCCAGACCATCGCCTCGGTGATGTCGATCGTCTCGTGCTGCGCCCCAGCCGCGCGGGCGACCACGGCGGCGTGGTCGCGCTCATCCGCAGCGCCCGGCGCCGCAAAGCCGGCGGTGTAGGCGAGCACGGGCCGGGCGTTCAGCCGCGCCATGACGGTGAGCACGGCCGCGCTGTCCACGCCACCGGACAGGAACATGCCATAGGGCACGTCGCTGCGCTGATGCAGATCGACGCTTTCATTCAGCGCGCGGTCCAGCCGGGCCAATGCCGCCTCCTCGGTGATGCTCTCCGGCCCGCCATCGGGCAGGGCGGCGACGCGGCTGCGGTCCAGGATGTGGCCGTCGGCAATCCGCAGGGTCTCGCCGGGCAGCACGCGCTGGATGCCCTCAAAGATGGTGTCGGCGCCGGTGGTGAACTGCATCTGCAGCAGCTCCTCGCGTGCGGCCGGACGCAGGGTGCGGCGGACCAGCCCGGCAGCGAGCAACGCCTGCGCCTCCGACGCAAAGGCCAGGCCGCCGTCGATCGGGGCCACATACAGCGGCTTGATGCCGAACGGATCGCGCGTCAGCGTGACGCAGCGCTGGGCGCGCTCATGGATCGCAATGGCATACATGCCGCGCAGCGCATTGGCATATGCGGCGCCGTCCCGCTGCCAAAGGTGCAGCGGCGGCTCGCAGTCGCAGTTGGTGGCGAAGTGGGCGCCGGGCAGTGCGTCGCGCAACTCGCGGTAGTTATAAACCTCGCCGTTGGCGACCAGCGTGGCCGCCCCGGAGAAGAACGGCTGGTCGCCGCCAGCGACGTCGATGATCGCGAGCCGGGTCTGCAGCAGCGCGGTGCGGCCGACGACTGCGTGGCCGCTGCCGTCGGGTCCGCGGTGGGCCAGCGCCTGCGTCAGGGCGTCGAGCGTGGCCGGGCTAGGCGGTGGGGCATCCGGCGCCATGACCATGCCGGCGATGCCGCACATCAGGCCCGCTCCATCGCGGCAAGTGCCGTGCGCCAAAGTGCGACGACGGGTAGCTCCGCGTGCTCGGCCTCATAGCGGGCGCGTCCGGCCAGCGCGAGGCGGGCAGCCAGCACGCGGTCGGCCAGCACATCGGAGATTGCAGCCGCCAGCGCGCCCGGGTCCTCCCGCGGGACCAGCAGGCCGTCTCGGTCCCGGACGATCAATTCCAGCGGCCCGGCCGCGTCGGCGGCGACCACGGGGCGGCCGGCGGAGAACGCCTCGATGACCACGTTGCCCAACGGCTCATGCCGGCTTGGGCAGGCCAGCAGGTCGCAGCGGGCCAGCAGCGCCGCCTGGTCGGTGCGCCAGCCCAGCAGATGCAGGCGGTCCTGAACACCCAGGCTGCGGGCCAGGATGGTCAATGCCGTACGCTCCGGTCCCTCGCCCGCGATCACCGCGTGCACGCCAGGCAGCAACGGCAGGGCACGGATCAAGATGTCGAAGGCCTTATTGCGATGGAGCCGGCCCAAAGCCAAAACCATCGGCGCGCCCGGCGGCAACGGTAGCGGAGCTGGCGACGCGGCCGAAAGATCAGGGGCGAAATTGGGCAAGTGATGCACGCGGCCAGCCGGCCAGCCCTGGCCGCGTATCCAATCGACGATGCCCCGCGTGTTGCCGATCAGGTGGTCGCACGCGCGGTAGTAGCGTAGGTCGTAGTAACCACCGAGCCGCCCGGCCAGCACCCAGTCGCCGCGAGGCGTCTGCCGCGCCGCGCGACTCATCCAGGCCACCACGACCCGGGGCGCAAAGGCGCGAAGCGCCGAGGCGACGCGCGGCCGGGTCAGCAGGTCGAGCGCGCCTCCAAAGCGGAACTGCACCGGAATAAGCCCACCCGCCGTCAATCGCCCGGCTCGGCCGGGGTCGCGACGGATCACCGGCAGGATCGCATCCCCGGCGTCGTGCAGCGCCAGCACCAGACGCTCGAAGAACAGCTCGGCGCCGCCTGCGGGTGCCCCGGCCATGACGTGCGCAAGTCTCATTGTTGCAGCAGCTCGAGCGCTGCTGCGACGGCTGCAGCGACCGAAAGGCCATCCATCGACACGGCGCCGGCCGCGCCCGACGCCATCGCCACTGCCGTATGTTGACCAGCGGGGGCATATTCCCCGGCCGATGTGGGGCCGAACAGCCCAAGCGTGGGCGCCCCGGCCGCGGCGGCCAGGTGCATAAGCCCGGAGTCGTTGCCCACGAACAGGGCGCAGCGGGAAAGGCAGGCCGAGGCTTCTGGAAGCGAGAGCCGCCCCGTTAGATCGATTGCGTCCGGCAGGGCGTCGAGGGCCGGCGCCGCCATGGCCTGCTCGACGGGCCCAGGGCCAGCGAATATAACCGGACGCGCGCCAGGAAGCGCTTGGTCGCGCACGGCGCAAAACAGGGCTGTGAACCGTTCAGCCGCCCATGCCTTGCCAGACCAATTGGCGGTGGGGCCCAAGCCAATGTAGCGCCCGCCTAATGGCAGCAGTGTGTCCGCCCGCGCCTGATCGGCGGCACTCGTCCAGCTTACCGGCTGCGGCGGCGTCGAGAGCCCAAGGGCTGTCGCCAACTGCACCAGCTTGTGTCCGGAGCGTCGGCCGCCACGCAGCACCGCGCGCCGCCGAGACATAAGGAGAAACGCCAGCGCGGAGCCGCGTAGGTCCACAACAAGATCCCACAGCGTCCCGATTGTATGCCGCCACAAACGCAGCCAGTGCAGGTCGAGGCGCTGCTTTTCGACCACCAGCGTCGCCTCACGCCGGGGCATGCGGGCGAACACGCCCTCGGCCACGGGACCGCACGCGACGGTGAAGCGCGCCTCTGGATGGGCGCGTAGCAGATGGTCGAGCAGCCCGGTGGAGAGAACAGCGTCGCCGATTCGGGTCGCGGTTATGAACAGGATGCGCATGCGCGGCCGGTGTAGCACGGGTTGGCCCGAAGTGCGCGAGCCGGGCTGCTTGAGTTCAGAACGCCGGGGCACCAAGTCGGCAGGCATGAGCATGCTTGCCCCGCTACCCGGCCGCGCCGTGATCGAAGTAAGCGGGGCTGATCGCGTGTCGTTCCTGCAGGGACTGGTCTCGAACGACGTCGCGGACGCTGCGCCGGGCCGTGCGGTTTGGGCGGCGCTGCTGACGCCGCAGGGCAAGTGGCTGGCGGACTTCTTCATCTTGTCAGATTGCGAACGGCTGTTGCTGGACTGCGAGGCCGGCCAGGCTGCTATGCTGGCCCAACGCCTGACCCGGTTCCGGCTGCGCGCCAAGGTGGCGGTGCAGCCTGCGCCGCTCCTGGTTTATGCGGCCTGGGGTGGCGCTGCGCCCGACGCCGGAATCGTGGCGCCCGACCCTCGCACCGCGGGCGCCGGCTGGCGGATAATGTCCGAAACGCCGCTGCCGTCGAGCGGAACCGTGGCGGATTGGGACCTGCATCGCCTGGCGCTCGGCCTGCCGGATGGGTCGCGCGACATGGAGGCCGAGAAGACTACCCTGCTGGAGGCCGGCTTCGACGAGCTGAACGGCGTGTCCTGGACCAAGGGCTGCTACATGGGCCAGGAGCTGACAGCGCGGACCAAGTATCGCGGCCTGCTGAAACGGCGCCTGGTGCCGGTGCGGATCGAGGGTCCGGTGCCCGCCGCCGGATTGCCTGTGCTGCGGGCTGGCGCCGAGGCCGGCACCATGCGGTCCGGCACCCCCGGAATGGGCATGGCCCTGCTGCGGCTGGACGCCATCGCTTCCGGCAATCTGGCGTGTGGAGAAGCCATGCTGCACCCGGCGCGGCCATCCTGGATGCAGTTGGAGCCGATTAGGCTGGCGGGCGCGACGCCATCGGCATAGCCAACCGCCGGCCCACCCAATCCGGCTGAGGCAGAACGGAGTGCGCCTCGGCTCCGGCTGCGACCACGGCGGCGGCCTCCGGTAGGAATGGCACGACCCGGCGCGTCACGAGGCTCACATGCAGCAGCATGACCTCCTGCTGGGCGACCACCTCATTGGTTTCTTCTCGGAGCATTTCATGCGCAAGGTGGATGCGCTTGCTGTCCGCACCTAAGATCTGCGTCGTGACCCGCACCCGATCACCTTGCAGCAACTCGGCGCGATAAAGGATATGCGCCTCGGCGGCGAAGGTGCCGTGCTGGGTGCGCTGGCGATAGGGCGCACCAAGGGCGATTGCCGACCACAGATGATCGATCGCACCATCAAATACGACGACGTAATAGGCCATGTTCATATGGCCGTTGTCGTCGATCCACTCGGGACGCACGACGGCGGTGTGGCCGGTGAACGGGGCGGGAATTCCGCCCCGTCGATCAAACATCAGGCGTTACGCGTTGTCGTCGAACCCGCCGGAGTCGAAACCGCCGCCACCGCCACCAAACGGATCGCCGCCGCCCTGGTCAAAGCCGCCGCCCTGGTCGTCGTAGCTGGTCTGCTTGGTAAAGCCATCGCCGCCGAAGCCAGCGCCGTCGTCATAGCTCTTTGGATCACCGCCAGCGGCGAAGGGGTCCGGTGCAGGATTGCTGGCATCGGTCGAAAAGCCTGCTGTAGGATCAGTGCCCGCGCCGTCGAAGGCAGTGGTCGATGACGTGTTGTTGGCGAACCCTCCACCGCCCGCCTCGCCGCCGCCATGCCCGCTGAATGCGCCCATCAACGCGTTGCCGACGACCATGCCGCCCGCGACGCCGGCTGCCGTCGTCAGCGCTGAGCCCAAGAAACCGGAGCCGCCGCCGCGCTGGAACATGCCGGGCTGGTAGTTGGGCGGATACTGCGGCGGCGGCGGGGCCGATGTCGGTTGGAACTGCTGGCCATAGCCGGGCTGACCGCCAAAGCCACGCTGCTGCTGCGGTTGGCCACCGCCGCCACTGCCACCGCCGCCGAACAGGCTGCCGAAGAAGCCTTTCGATTGCTGCGGTGCCTGCTGGGATGATTGCTGCATCGCCTGCTGCGTCTGCTGCAGCTCCCATTCCAGGCGGCGGATACGGTTCTGCGCTTCGGCGAACGCAGCCTCCTGGACCAGCGCGGTTTGGGTTATGCGATACCGCGCCTCAGGATATTGCTGAAACTGCTGGGCGATAAAGGCGTCGGCGTCACGGTCGATCGGCGGCAGCGCCGGCTGCGGCTGCGACTGCGGCACGCTGCCGCCTGGGGCACCGAGAAAGCCACCGCCCTGTGGCGCTCCGGCGACCCTGGCGATGAATCGGGCGATAAGGTCGCGTTCTTCGTTCGTCATGGGACCGTCCCGGGTTTGTTGCATTGATCGAGTTGGCACACGCCCAACTCTGGTTCAAGTGGGTAGGCGCAGCCGACGCCATTCAATTGAAGGGCACCGGTTCTCAACGACTTGCAGCCCGGACGCCCGGCCAGCCGCCACGGCTTCCGTATTTACGACCCCAAGTTGCAGCCATACAGTGCGGGCGCCGAGCCGGATGGCGTCCGCCATGATCGGCCCAACTTGGTCCGACGCGCGGAACACGTCGACCATGTCCAGTGGCGCCGCGTCATCAAGAGTGGCCACGACCGGCCGTCCGTGCAGCGTTTGGCCTGCTAGCCCGGGGTTGACGCCAATGACGTCGAAGCCGCGGGCGATCAGGAACCCCATGATCTCATTGCTGGGGCGGTCCCGATTGGCGGACGCGCCGACGACGGCGATGCGCTTTGTGGTCGTCAGGATGTGATGGACTGCGTCGGTCATGACCACTCCTAACGCATGCGGACGTCTATGGCTGCATAACCCGGCTGCAACTTCCGCGACCGCGCCGGCCCGCCTATGCTATGCACGCCACGCCATAGTGCCTGAGGACCATGACCGCACCACAGCGAGCCCCGAGCTTCCAGGAACTGATCCTGCGCCTGCACGCTTTTTGGGCACAGCAAGGGTGCGTGATCCTGCAGCCCTACGACGTCGAGATGGGCGCCGGCACCTTCCACCCGGCTACCACGCTCCGTGCCCTTGGCCCGCGCCCATGGCGCGCGGCCTATGTGCAGCCGAGCCGGCGTCCGACCGATGGGCGCTATGGGCAGAACCCGAACCGGCTGGGCCACTACTATCAATATCAGGCGATCCTGAAGCCCAGCCCGGCCGACTGCCAGAGTCTGCTGCTCGACAGCTACCGCGCGATCGGCATCGACCCGCTGCTGTACGACATCCGCTTCGTCGAGGACGACTGGGAAAGTCCGACGCTCGGCGCCTGGGGCCTGGGCTGGGAGGTTTGGTGCGACGGCATGGAGGTGACGCAGTTCACCTATTTCCAGCAGGTCGGCGGCATCCCCGTCGCGATGCCCAGCGCCGAGTTCACCTATGGGCTGGAGCGGCTGGCCATGTATGTGCAGGGGGTCGAGAACGTTTATGACCTCGATTTCAACGGCGCCGGGGTGAGCTATGGCGACGTGTTCCTGCGCAGCGAGCGGGAGTATAGCGCTTATAGCTTCGAGCGCGCCGATACAGCCATGCTGTCCCGGCATTTCGCCGACGCTGAGGCGGAGTGCGCCGCCCTGCTGGCTGCGTCGCTGCCGCTGCCGGCCTATGACCAGTGCATCAAGGCGAGCCACTTGTTCAACCTGCTGGACGCCCGCGGGGTGATCTCGGTGACGGAGCGCGCGGCCTATATCGGCAGGGTGCGAACCTTGGCGCGCGGCTGCTGCGAGGGCTGGCTGGCTGGGGAGGCGCCGGTTGTTTCTGCCTGACTGGCGGCTTATCCTAGGCCGATGGGCGCACAGCTTCAGATCGACAGCGATGAGGCTTACGGGCTGGCTGCAGAGCTGGCGAGCCTGCGGGGGGAGAGCATCGAGTCTGTGGTGACGACTGCACTTCGAGACGCGCTAGAGCGCGACCGGGCGGCAAAGGAGTTTGCTGAGACGCAGCGCCGAGAGGAGATCGAGTATCAGGAACTCCGCGCGATCGTCGACGACATTCATCGCCACCTACGACATCCACTTCCTGGCTCGGATCACTCCTGGCTGTATGATGACGAGACGGGCCTGGCGCGGTGATCGTGGACAGCTCGGCGCTTATGGCCATCGTATTAGATGAGCCGGACGGTGAAGCTCTGCTTCGTGCCTTATCGCGGACACAGGACCGAAAAATCAGCGCTGCTACGTGGGTTGAAGTTCACATGGTTGTAGAGAGCCTTGAGCAGCATCCAGCCGTGAAAAGCCGGTTTGAAGATTTGATGGTTCGTTTGAGGTTTGACATCGTCGCCGTCGATGCAGATATAGCCTGGATCGCCCGGAAGGCAAACCTGACTTACGGCAGAGGCCGTCACCCCGCCCGGCTCAACTTCGGCGACTGTTTTTCCTACGCGCTGGCCAAGCAGACGGGTAAGCCCTTGCTGTTCAAAGGCAACGATTTCAGCCAGACCGACATCGTCCCAGCGCTGGCCTGATGCCCGACCTGCTGCTTGAGTTGTTCAGCGAGGAAATCCCCGCGCGTATGCAGGCGCGGGCGGCGGATGACCTCGCGCGACTGCTGATCGAGGCGATGGCCGCGCTCGCCCCCGAAGGCGTGCAAACCTTCTACGGACCGCGTCGCCTCGCGCTGGCCGCGACCGTGCAGGCCGAGGTGCCCGCGAGCAGCACCATTGAACGTGGCCCGCGCGCCAACGCGCCGGAGCAGGCGCTGGCCGGCTTCCTGCGCAAGCACGGCGCCACGCGGGACCAGTTGGTGCAGGACGGCGCGCACTGGGTCCTGACCGTATCAAGCCCGGCCACCCCGGCTGCGGACCTGATCGCCGCCGTCATGCCGCCGCTGCTGCGCCGGTTTCCATGGCCGAAGTCAATGCGCTGGGGTGACGGCAGCGCCTTTACCTGGGTGCGGCCATTGCGCCGCATCCTTTGCCTGCTTGACGGACGCGTGGTGCCTTTCGCCTTGGCCGACGGCACGGACGACGGCCATGGCCTGGCCTCCGGCAATTTGACCGAAGGCCACCGCTTCCACGCGCCCGGCCCCTTTACCGTGTCGTCCTTCGATGAATGGCAGGAGGGCCTACAAGCCCGGCGCGTAATCCCTGCCGCCAGTGGGCGCCGCCGCCTGATCGCCGAAGGGCTCGCCAGCCTCGCCGCCGCCGAGGGCCTGCAGGTCGTGCCGGATGACGGGCTGCTCGACGAGGTGGCCGGGCTGGTGGAGTGGCCGGTGCCGCTGCTGGGCCGTATCGACGCCGCCTACATGGACCTGCCGCCTGAGGTCATGCAGGTCAGCATGCGCGTCAACCAGCGCTATTTTGCGCTCCGCCATGCAGACCGATCGCCCGCCGCACGCTTCGCCTTCGCGGCCAACATCGAGGCGGCGGACGGCGGCGGCGCCATCGTCGCCGGCAACGAGCGTGTGCTACGCGCCCGGTTCAGCGACGCCCGGCACTTCTGGGACCTGGACCGCCGCACTCCGCTGGCAAGCCGGGTGGCCGCGTTGGACGGCGTCACCTTCCATGCCAAGCTTGGCAGCCAGGGCACACGGGTCATGCGCCTGGCGCAGCTGGCCCGGTACATCGCCCCAATGGTGGGCGCCGACCCCGATCTGGCCGAGCACGCCGCGCAGTTGGCCAAGGCGGACCTCACGACCGGCATGGTGGGCGAATTTCCGGAGCTGCAAGGCGTGATGGGCGGCTACTACGCCCGGCATGACAACGAGGACCCAAGCGTCGCGGATGCCGTGCGCGACCACTACGCGCCCAAGGGTCCCAACGATCCAGTGCCTGCCGAGCCTGTCACCATCGCCGTCGCCCTGGCTGACAAGATCGACCAGCTCGCCGGGTTCTTCGCGGTTGGCGAGGCGCCGACCGGATCGGGCGACCCATTCGCATTGCGGCGCGCGGCGCTCGGGGCAATTCGTATCCTCCGCGACAACCGGCTGCGGTTGCCGCTGGCGAGCATTCTCAAGACGGCCGGCCAGGACTTGCCAGCGCCGGTGCCGGTCGAGGCCCTGCTGACTTTCCTTGCCGAACGGCTGCGCGTCCAGCTCCGGGCCGAGGGTGCGCGCCATGACGTATTGGCTGCCGTGTTCGCCGCCGGGGCCGACGACGACATCGTGCGCCTGCTGGCCCGCACCGACGCCGTCACGGCCTTCCTCGCCACCCCCGACGGCGCCGACCTGCTCTCCGCCAGCCGGCGTGCCGCCAACATCCTGCGCATCGAGGACAAGCGCGACGGCCCGCACGCTGGCGCCATCGACCCTGATCTGCTGACCCAACCGGAGGAGCAGGCGCTGGCCGCCGCACTGGACCTCGCGGAACCTTCGGTGCAAAACAGCATTGATGGCGAGCGCTACGCCGATGCCATGCGAGCGCTGGCCGGGCTGCGTCCGCCGCTCGATGCCTTTTTCGACCAAGTGACCGTCAACGCGCCCGACCCGGCGCTGCGCCGGAACCGCCTCCGCCTACTCGCCCGCGTCGGTGCGGCCATGGGCCGCGCCGCTGACTTTTCTCGTATCGAAGGCCTGGAAAAAGCATGACTAAATGGGTTTACAGCTTCGGCGCCGGGCACAACGAGGGTCGCGCCGACATGCGCAACCTCCTGGGCGGCAAGGGCGCGAACCTGGCGGAGATGGCCAGCATCGGCCTGCCGGTCCCGCCAGGCTTCACCATCACGACCGAGCTGTGCACGGCCTATTACGACAACGGCCGGCAGTATCCGCCCGAGCTGCAGCAGCAGGTGCGGGACGCGCTCGGCCTGGTCGAGCAGGCGGTCGGCCTCAGCTTCGGCGACCCGGCCAAGCCGCTGCTGGTCTCGGTGCGCAGCGGCGCCCGCGTGTCGATGCCGGGCATGATGGACACCGTGCTGAACCTGGGCCTCAACGACGAGACGGTGCGCGGCCTGGAAGCAGCATCCGGCGACCCGCGCTTCGCCTGGGACAGCTATCGCCGGTTCATCCAGATGTATGGCTCCGTCGTGCTCGGCGTCGATCACCATCGGTTCGAGGAGATCATCGAGACGGCCAAGATCGACGCCGGCGTTATCGAGGACACGGCGCTGACCCCCGAGGACTGGCAGCGCGTCGTCGCCGAATACAAGGATATGGTCGCCTCCGAACGTGGCGCGCCGTTCCCGATGGACCCGCACGAGCAGCTTTGGGGCGCGATCGGCGCGGTGTTCGGCAGCTGGATGAACCCGCGCGCCAACACCTATCGCCGCCTGCACGACATCCCCGCCACCTGGGGCACCGCGGTCAACGTTCAGGCCATGGTGTTCGGCAACATGGGCAGCGACTGCGCCACCGGCGTCTGCTTCACCCGCGACCCCAGCACGGGCGAGAATATCTTCTATGGCGAGTTCCTGGTGAACGCGCAGGGCGAGGACGTCGTGGCCGGCATACGCACGCCGCAGCCACTGTCGAACCTGCGCGCCCATCCCGGCGAGGTCAGCATGGAGCAGGCGCTGCCCAGCGCCTACGCCGACCTGGTCAAAGTACGCGAGACTTTGGAACGCCACTACCTCGACATGCAGGACATCGAGTTCACCGTGCAGCAGAACAAGCTGTATATGCTGCAAACCCGCAGCGGCAAGCGCACCGCCGCCGCGAGCCTGCACATTGCGGTCGAGATGGCCGAGGCCGGGCTGATCGACCGCAACGAGGCGGTGAGGCGGGTCAACCCGGCCTCGCTCGACCAGCTGCTGCATCCGACGCTCGACCCGAAGGCCAGCCGCTCGCTGTTCAGCAAGGGCTTGCCCGCCAGCCCCGGCGCTGCGTCCGGTGCCGCGGTGTTCAGCGCCGACGAGGCCGAGATGCGCGCCGCCAAGGGCGAGGCCGTCGTGCTGATACGCATCGAGACCAGCCCCGAGGACATCCACGGCATGCACGCCGCCCGCGGCATCCTGACCACCCGCGGCGGCATGACAAGCCACGCCGCGGTGGTCGCCCGCGGCATGGGCCGGCCGTGCGTGGCAGGCGCCGGCGGCATCAGCGTGGACTATGGCGCGCAGACGCTGTCGGCCGGCGGCCAGACCATACGCGAGGGCGAGATCATCACCCTCGACGGCGCGACCGGGGAAGTGTTCGTGGGCGCGGTGGCGATGATCGAGCCCAGCATGTCCGGCGACTTCGCGACGCTGATGGGCTGGGCCGACGAGGTGCGCCGCATGAAAATCCGCACCAACGCCGAGACGCCGCTGGACGCCGAGACGGCGCGCAATTTCGGCGCCGAGGGCATCGGCCTGTGCCGGACCGAGCATATGTTCTTCGACCCGGAGCGGATCGGCGCGGTGCGGCAGATGATCATGTCGACCGACGAGGCCGGGCGCCGGGCAGCGCTTTCGCGGCTGCTGCCGTTCCAGCGCGAGGATTTCGTCAAACTGTTCCGCATCATGGCGGGCCTGCCGGTCACGATCCGCCTGCTGGACCCGCCGCTGCACGAGTTCCTGCCGCATCAGGAAAGCGAGCTGCAGGACGTCGCCACCGCGCTGGGCATGGACATGGAACAGGTGCGCCGCCGCACCGCCGAGCTGTCGGAGGCCAACCCCATGCTGGGCCACCGCGGCTGCCGCCTGGGCATCAGCTATCCCGAGATCTACGAGATGCAGGCCCGCGCCATCTTCGAGGGCGCGATCGCCGCGGCGCGGGAGACCGGGCTGGCGCCGGTGCCGGAGATCATGATCCCGCTGGTCGGCATGCGCCGCGAGCTGGAGATCACCCGTGCCCAGGTGGATGGGGTGGCGGCGGCAGTGTTCAAGGAGCAGGGGCAGACGATCGAGTATCTGGTCGGCACAATGATCGAGCTGCCGCGTGCCGCGATTGTCGCGGACAAGATCGCGGAGATCGCGGATTTCTTCAGCTTCGGCACTAACGACTTGACGCAGACGGTGTTCGGACTGTCGCGCGACGACGCCGGGCGCTTCCTGCCGGCCTATGTGGAGGCGGGGATTCTGCCGAAGGACCCCTTCGTGTCGATTGATGTGGAGGGCGTTGGCGCCATGGTGCGGTTGGCCGCCGAGAAGGGGCGCGTGACGAAGAACGACCTCAAGATGGGTATCTGCGGCGAGCACGGCGGCGACCCGGCGAGTATCGCGTTCTGCGAGGAGGTCGGACTGGACTACGTTTCGTGCAGCCCGTACCGGGTGCCGGTGGCTCGGCTGGCGGCGGCGCAGGCGGCTTTGGGGGTTGGAGGGGACAAGACGGCTTAGGAGCAAAAAAGGCAGAAGGAGATATCATCAGCTTGCTGGGGCCGCTAATGGAGCAAATCAGACGGATGTAACCGTCCGATTTGCTCCATTAGCCTTTGTTTGGTGGACCGATGTACTTAACGCCTGAAAAGTAAGCGTTAGGACCGGACCATTGACTCCAGAAAATTCCCTTTTACGAACGATACCGCTGACGCAATGGCCGAGGTCCACATCGAGGTATCGTTCAAGGTGTCGCAAACCCCGACGAGATCACGGCTTACCCCACTCATCCAGCTTTTCAAGCGATCAGACTAAGCCGTTTTAAGATAGCCTCTGAGCCCGTCCCACGCCCACCTGCCGGCACATGGAGAGCAGCGGGCAAGTTGGGCATCTCGGCCGTGGTCCGGTGCAGACGTGCTTGCCAAAGGGTACCAGCCGTTCGTTGATCTCGATCCAGTATTGTTGCGGCAGTGTGCCGGCGAGGGCGGCCATGGTGCGCTCGGGCGTGGGCTCGGCTACGTAACCCCAGCGATTAGTGACGCGGTGGACGTGGATATCCACGCAGATCGCAGGTTTGTCAAAACCAACCGCCAAGGTGAGCGCTGCCACTTTGGGACCTACGCCGCGGAAGGCGGTCAGATCCTCCAGCGTGTCCGGGACCTTGCCGCCGTAGCGCTCCAGGATGGTGCGGGAGAGGGCAAGGATGTCGCGCGCCTTCGGTTCCGGGAAGGTGGCCCCGCGGAGCAGGGTGACAAGTTCGGCTTCATCCAGCGCCGCCATCGCTGCAGGAGCACGGGCGCGAGCGAACAGGCGGTGACACACAGGGATCGTGGTCTCGTCCAGCGTACGGGCGCTGATCAGGCTGGCAACGAGCTGTTCATAGGGGGTACGATAGCCCTCGTCCCGAAGTTGGAACATCGCCGCCTTGGGTAGGCGAACGCAGGCCGCGCGCAAGCGGCGGAAAACCTCATGGATATCGAAAGGTTCCTTGCTTCTGACTGCGGTGTCCGGGGGCAAAGAGGCGGGGTAGTCAGGCAAACTGGAATTTTCCGTCACCGCCTGGGCCCGTCATCGCCTGGATCGGTCACCTCGCCGGTCAGCGCCGACCTCGCGTGGCTGCAGATGCGAACCATCGCGTTGCTCGGGTCATCCCAGCATCCGCTCCGCCGCAAGTCATCCCCCGAGCGGATACGCAAGATGTCGATCTGCTCCTTGGTCAGCATGGCAAGATCTGCATCCTCAAGCAGAGACGAGAGCTTCAAGCGGCTTCAGCGTCTGTTTTGTGGCTATTCCCGTTTTCCATCGTGGCGCCGTGCACATAAGCGCCGGCAAGAGCACGGGTTCCAACGGAGGCGGCCTGCTCCTTGCAGCGGCCTGCTCCTTGCAATCGATGCAATCATCGGGCCGTTGAATGGAATTTGCCGGCAAGCCTTGGGTCTGCAGAACGGGTGGCCACCCTGCCATTACCGCGCCCTGCCATTGGTAGTGCATCGGACCACGTTGCCGAAAGCATGAGGCTCCGTGTCAGTCCGACTGAAAGCCGGGACCGCGCCCAGAGCAGGTCACTGCAAGCTGCTTTCAGCTTGCGGTAGGCCTGGGTTCATGGACCTGAGGCTGAAGCGGATTTCCCCCAATCTGCCTGGGAGACGACCTGGCCTAGCTCGGCCGCTGTCTCGTAGGTGACTTTGAGGCGACCACTCAAGCCGCTACGGCCTTCCTTTATGCCGCCGCCGATCTGCTACTCACCCGCAGGCTCGGATGTTGCGCATAAGTTCCGAGATGGACACTTACGCCGCCAGATCCCGCGGCTCCTCAACCGAAAGCCGCGCGCGGATCAGCTTCTCAATGCCCCGCAAATGCGCCCGCTCGCTGCTGTCGCAGAAGCTGATCGCGACCCCCGCCTGCCCTGCCCGCGCGGTGCGGCCAATGCGGTGCACATAGGCCTCCGGCACATTCGGCAGGTCAAAGTTGACCACATGCGTCACCCCGTCCACGTCGATGCCACGCGCCGCAATGTCCGTCGCCACCAGTACGCTGATGCGGCCCTGCTTGAACATCTGCAGCGCCCGCTCCCGCTGCGGCTGGCTTTTGTTGCCGTGGATCGCGGCGGCGGGCTGCCCGGCAGCCTCCAGATGCTGCGTCACCCGGTCGGCGCCATGTTTGGTGCGGGTGAACACCAAGGTCCGGCTCATCTTGCTGCTGCGCAGGATGTCGGCCAGCAGCTGCCGCTTGCGGGAGGCCTCGACGAAGATGACCTTCTGCTCCACTAGGTCGACCGTCGTCGCCACCGGGGTGACGGCGACATGCACCGGGTTCTTCAGCATCTGCCCGGCGAGGGTGGAAATCTCCTTCGGCATGGTCGCCGAAAAGAACAGCGTCTGCCGCGCCGGCGGGATCGACTGCACGATCTTGCGGATCGGAATGACAAAGCCGAGGTCGAGCATGTGATCCGCCTCGTCCAGCACCAGCACCTCGACATGGTTCAGCACCACGGCGCCGTCTTGCATGTGGTCCAGCAGCCGGCCCGGCGTCGCCACCAGGATGTCGATGCCGTTGGCGACCGCCTTGGACTGCCGCCCCTTCGGCACGCCGCCATACATCAGCGCCGTGCGCAGCCCAGTCTGCCGGCCATAGTCACGAAAACTCTCGGCGATCTGACTCGCGAGTTCCCGCGTCGGGGACAGCACGAGGGCGCGGCAGCCACGGCGCGGCGCCGGCTTCTTGTCGACCAGCAGCCGGTGCAAAATCGGCAGCGCGAACGCGGCCGTCTTGCCGGTGCCGGTCTGCGCGATGCCCTGCAGGTCACGGCCCAGCATGACGTGCGGAATGGCCTGCGCCTGAATGGGCGTAGGCTCGGTGTAGCCCTGCGTGGTCAACGCATTGAGGATCGGAAGCGCGAGACCGAGGTCTGCGAAACTGGTCATAGGTGTAGTGTCTTTCGATGGCCCGTCCCAGGAGGTCGCATCGCGCCGCGAGGGGGTGCACAACGATCAGCGGGATCGCGACCGGCGCCAGAAGTGAGATGATAACGCCGGTGCACAGGTACAGCGCACGAAGTCACGTCAAACCGCGCAACCGGGGTTATGGTGCTGCACCGCACCAAAGTCAAGGAAATCCATCCCTGAACCGTCCACGGTTGACCCGGCGGCGCGAACTGCCGAGAAGCGGCCGATGCGTTCCTCCATCGTCCTCAGCGAACCGTACGCCGGGCTGCAGGCCCAGGCCCTGGGGTTGGCGGAGGCGGCCGGCCTGGCGCCGAAGCTGGTGTCGCTGCAGCCGCGTGCGCCGTGGCGCTGGCTGCCGGCCCGGACTTGGCCAACGCCGCTCCGCGCGGTCCGGCTGCCTGATCCCGGCGACGCCGTGGTGATCGGGGCCGGGGGCACGGCGGCCGTCATCGGCGCGGCGCTCCGCCGGCCCGCGCGTCCGGTCGTCCAGGTGCAGCATCCGCGCATCGATCCCGCACGCTTCGACCTGATCGTCGTGAACCGGCATGATCATCTCACAGGCTCCAACGTGGTCGTCACCCGCACCGCACTGCACCGCGCCACCCCGGACCGGCTGGCGGAGGCGGCCACGATCTGGGCGCCCCGGCTCGCCCACCTGCCCCGCCCGCTCGTCGCCGTACTGGTCGGTGGCAGCAACGGCCGCTTCCGCCTGGACGCAGCGGTTGCAGCTACACTGGGTGCATCGCTCGCGGCCATGATGCAGGCGGACCGGGTTGGCCTGGCGCTCACCCCATCCCGCCGCACGTCCGAAGACGCCAGGGCGGCGCTGCACCGGGCCATCACGCCGTTGGGCGGATGGGTTTGGAACATGGATGGGGAAAACCCATATTTCGGGCTGCTGGCGCTGGCGGACGCGATCGTGGTGACGGAGGACAGCGTGTCCATGGTGTCGGAGGCCGTCGCGACGGCGGCGCCGGTGCTGCTGGCCGGGCTTCCGGGCCGGTCCCGGCGCATCCGGCGGTTCAACCAGTATCTGCAAGAGGACGGGCGGGTGCGCCGCTTTGCCGGCCGCCTTGAGCTCTGGCCGGTGACGCCGATCGACGATACGCAGGCGGCGGCGGACGAGATGCGCCGCCGGCTGGATTTTTAGGAGACCATGATGCTGGACATCCAGACCTTCGACGCGCGGGCCGGCGGCAACGTGCTGTATAAGGCCTTCGCCCATCCGGTCGCCGCCGAGGCCATACAGCGCTTGGCGATGAAGCTGCGTGAAGCCGGGCCGCTCGCGGTCTATGATCCCGACGGCATATCGGACGCCCTGTTTGCCCTGCACCCAGCCATGCCGAGGGCGGCCGAAAGCTACGTGCACGACGTGCAGCAGATCGATGCGCCCCGCGCCGGCGTCCCGGCCCGGCCGCTGACCGACCTGCCGCGGTCCGATTGCTCTACCTTGCTGATCGCGGCATTCGACGCTGGCCGGGTGCTGGCGCGTATCAAGCACATGCTGCCCGCGGGGATGGCGGTGACGACCCTCGACGAGGCCCGGCTGCCGCCCGAGATGCTGACCAACCCGAAGCGCTACCTCGACCGGCTGAACTTCGCGACCAACTACGCCTTCTTCCGCGACCAGGACGGCCTGCATACGCGGCTGGTGACGGCGAACTACTGGGCGGGCTACGGCGCCGGGCCGGTGCGCCTATGGCTCCGGCTGTTCGACGGCGCGGGCGAGGTGCTCGCGGAATGGGAACACGCCGTTCCACCCGGCCCCGGCGGCATCGCGATCGACAGCGCCGAGGTCCGCACCCGATTCGGCCTGCCCGAGTTTGCCGGCCAACTGTTCATCCATGCGATCGGCGCTGCCGGGCACGACGTGGTGAAATACGCGCTCGATACCTATGGCACCGGCGCGCAGGCCAGCCTGTCCTGCACCCACGACGCCAACGCCTGGCCCGCCGACCGCTACGCCGGAATGCCGGCGCCACGCCTCGACGAGCGCGTCGTGCTGTGGCTGCAGAACAGCCACGCCGCCCCGATTCCGGCCGGCGCCGTGCTGCTCGACCGCATGGGGGCCGAGGCGCCGGCGCCCTTGCCGCAGGAGGTCGGGCCGTATGCCAGCCTGGCGCTCGACGTCGCCGACGTGCTGCCGGGGCTGCAATGGCCGGCGCAGATCGAGGTTCGCGCCGGCCGCCATGTGGTCCGTCCGCGCTATGAGGTGACCCGCGCCGGCCGCACCCGCATCGCCCACCTGAACGTCGAGCGCGCCGACCTGCGGCCCGACCCGGGCATCCCGTCGCTGCACAACCTGCTGGGCCGCGGCTATTTGCTGCCCTTTCCCATCCTGCCGCGCGACCGCTTTCGCAGCGTCGTGTTGCCGACCCCAATGGCGGAGCGGCAGGCCAACCTGCCCATCCGCATCGACGTATTCGACACCGCCGGTCGCCTGGTCGCCGACCGCTTCCTGGGCCGCCTGCCCCGCAACCATCACCTGGCGCTCGATCTCGCCGAGTTCGACGTGGAGGAGGGCCACGCCGACCTGGTGTATGACTTCCGCGACGGCGGCGAGGCCGACGGATGGCTGCACGCCCTGCTGCGCTACGAGGACCGGGCCAGCGGCCACGCGGCCGAGAGCAGCTTCGGCGCGCACGTTTATAACACCGCGATGACCTACCGCGACGAGCCGCAAAGCTATTCCGGACCGCCGCCGGGCTTGTCGACCCGGCTATTCCTGAAACTTGGCGACGCCGGGCGCCACAGCTACGCGGCGCTGATCTACGCGGCGTCGGCGGCCTGGCACCCATGGTCCACGACGGCGCTGCTGCTGCATGACGGCGACGGCCAGGTGATCGCCGAACAGCCACTGCGCATTGCCTGCTCGGGTTCGGCCATGGTGTGGCCGCACCTCGTGTTCGGAAGCGCGCTGCTGAACCAGGCGGGTCCGCGCGGCTACGTGCTGATCCGGGATGCGACCTGCCGGCTATTTGGCTATCATGGCTTGATGGATGACGCGGGCGGGTTCAGCCTGGATCACATGTTCGGCTTCTGAGGGGGAACCGCCATGGCGCCCGACAAGTTCGATCTGCCACAGGTCGCCGCCAATTACGAGGCGCTGTCTCCGCTGAGCTTCATCCGGCGCACCGCCGACGTGTTCCCCGACCGCGTGGCGATCATCCACGGACCGCATCGCGCCACCTGGGCCGAAACCTACGCCCGCTGCCGGCGCATGGCGTCTGCCCTGGCGGCTCGGGGCGTCGGACCAGGTGACACGGTGGCGATCTTGGCGCCCAACACCCCGGCCATGGTGGAAGCGCATTTTGGCATCCCCATGCTGGGTGCCGTGCTGTGCGCCATCAACGTGCGGCTGGATGCCGAGACGGTCGCCTTCATCCTGACCCATGGCGAGGCCCGCGTCCTGTTCACCGACCGCGAGTTCTCGCCGACCATGGCGAAGGCGCTCGCCCTAATGCCGGAGGACGCGCGGCCCTATGTGGTCGACATCGACGACCCCCTGGCGCCGGCGGGCGACCATGTCGGCCAGATCGAATACGAGGCATTTCTGGCAGGCGGCGACCCGGCCTTCGAGTGGCCCAGGCCTAGCGACGAGTGGAACGCGATCACGCTAAATTATACCTCAGGCACTACCGGCAACCCGAAGGGTGTCGTCTATCACCATCGCGGCGCCTACCTGAACGCGGTCGGCAACGCCATGACGTGGGGCATGGCGCAGCATCCGGTCTATCTCTGCACGCTGCCGATGTTCCACTGCAACGGCTGGTGCTTCCCCTGGACCATCGCGGCGATGGCCGGGACCAACGTATGCCTGCGCCGGATCGAGGCCGGGGCGATCCTGGACGCGATGGACCAAAGCGGCGTCACCCATCTGTGCGGCGCGCCAATTGTCATGGGCATGATCCTAAATCACCCCGGCGTGCAGCCGCGCCCGGCGCCGGTCCGCATGATGACCGCCGGCGCCGCGCCGCCCGCTGCGGTGCTGGAGGGCATAGAACGGCTCGGTTTCGCCACCACCCACGTTTATGGCCTGACGGAAACCTATGGTCCCGTGACCGTCTGCGCCTGGCACGAGGAGTGGGACACGCTGCCGGACGGCGAGCGCGCCCGGCTCAAGGCGCGGCAGGGCGTGGCCTATCCGGTGCAGGAGGGCTTGATGGTCGCCGATCCCGTGACCCTGCAGCCCATGCCGCGCGACGGCGCGACGATGGGCGAGGTGTTCATGCGCGGCAACATCGTGATGAAGGGCTACCTCAAGAACCCGGCCGCCACCGACGAAGCCTTCGCCGGCGGCTGGTTCCACACCGGGGACCTCGCGGTCAGCCATCCCGACGGCTATATCGAGATCCGCGACCGCTCCAAGGACATCATCATCAGCGGCGGCGAGAACATCTCCACCATCGAGGTCGAGGGCGTGCTGTATCGACACCCCGCTGTCATGGAGGCCGCCGTCGTCGCGCGGCCCGACCCGACCTGGGGCGAGACCCCCTGCGCCTTCGTCACCCTGAAACCCGATATGGCCGCGACCGAGGCGGAGATCATCGCCTTCTGCCGGGACCACTTGGCGCGGTTCAAGGTGCCGCGCACCGTGGTGTTCGGCGCATTGCCCAAAACCAGCACCGGGAAGATGCAGAAATTTGTCTTGCGCGAGCAAGCCCGCAGCCTTGGAGAGTAGGTCCATGCCCCAGCCTAGCCACGTGACCGCGCTCGACGACGCCGACGAGTCGACGCTGCCGGAGGACCTGCAGCCTTATTTCCAGAAATGCCGGGACAAGCTGGGCTTCGTGCCCAACGTGCTGCGCGCCTGGCTGCTGCGGCCGGAGAAGCTGCGCAACTTCATCCGACTGTATGACGAACTGATGCTGGCGCCCTCCGGCCTATCGAAGCTGGAGCGCGAGATGATCGCGGTCGCGGTGTCCGCGTGGAACCGCTGCTACTATTGCCTGGTGGCGCACGGGGCGGCGGTTCGAAAACTGTCAGGCGACCCGCAGCTGGGCGAGATGCTGGCGTTCAACTACCGCGTCGCCGAGCTGCCGGCCCGTCAGCGCACGATGCTCGACTTCGCGGTCCAGCTCACGGCCGCGCCGCATTTGATTGGGCAAGGCGACCGGGATGCACTGAGTGCGCAGGGTTTCTCGGACGCGGACATCTTCGACATCGCCGAGGTGGCGGCGTTCTTCAACTACACGAACCGCGTCGCGCACGCGGTTGATATGATGCCGAATGCGGAATACCACACGCTAGCGCGCGCTTCCCCTTCTCCCCCGGGGAGAGGGCCGGGGTGAGGGCTGCCAAAGCGCGGAACGGTCGTTTTGTAAAACCGCCCTCACCCAACCCTTTCCCGGAGGGAGAGGGCTTTAGAAAATACCGCTGAACAGCCCCTGGCGCTTGCGCTGGATGATCGGAGTGTCGCCGACCTCGGGAGACTGGCCGAGCGCCGCATTCTGGCGCAGGCGGGCGCTCTCGCGCTGCGGGTCGACCGGGGTGCCGGGCGGCGGCGGGCTCTGCCAGAACATCAGCCGGTCGGAGAGCGGCCGGCTCGGCGTGTCCAGCGCTGCCTCGTTGTCGACGCGGTTACGTATATCCGCCGGCGCCGGGCGGCCAGCGGCGGCGACCAGCGCCTGCTGACCCGGCGTGACTCCAGCGTTAGGCTGAGCCAGCACGGCATCGGGTGTTAGCGTCGCCTCCGCCTGCTGACGCTGCGTCAGCTCCTGCGGGCGGGTGGCGCCGGGCCGCGGCGGACGCAGGGTGAAGTCGGGCGGCATCGACAGCGGCGCGCGCGTCGTCACCTGGAACTCGTCCGGCGCGTCGCGGCTCAAACCAAAGGTGCGGGTCAGGTCGTCCCCGCCACATGCCGTAAGACCGAGGCCGCAGGCCGCTGCAAGAACAATCCGGAATGCCTTCATAGCGCAGCTTTTACTGCCGAAGCGGCGGCGCCTGCAAGCGGGTTCGCGGCCGCAGCCCATCCAGCATCAGCGCAGCCACGCCGCAGACGATGGCGGCGTCGGCCACGTTGAACACATACCACGACCAGCCGAAGGCATGGGCGTGCAGGAAATCGACCACGGCGCCGAAGCGCAGCCGGTCGATGACGTTGCCGACTGCCCCGCCGCCGATGGCGCCGAGACTGGCGGCGACCAGCGCGCTCTCGGCCCGGCGCAGCCACACAGCCAGCGCCACGACGACCGCCAAAGCCACGCCGGCCAGCAGCCACGGGCCCCACGCGCCGTCCTGGTGGAACAGCCCGAAGGTGACACCCTGGTTCCACACCATCGTCAGGCTGAGCACCGGCAGAACCGGGACCTGCCCGCGCTCCGGCAAATGCAGCACCTCGAGCACCCACCACTTGCTGGCCTGGTCGGCGATCAGCACCAGCAGCGCGGCGAGCAAGCCCCAGCGGACACGCCCAGTCGTCATTCGGCCGCCTGGTCGCAGGATAGCGGCCCAACCACGCCGGCGCAGCGGATGCAGAGCGCGGGGTGGCCCGGCTGTTGCCCGACCTCGGGCAGCACGCGCCAGCATCGCGCGCATTTTTCGCCGGGCGCGCGATGGACCGCCAACGCTTCGCCGAACGTGACGCCGGAGACGATGCACACCTCGGCCCAGCCCGCCTCGTCCAGCAGCGGGCGGTCGCCGTTCACCGTTATGGCCGCCTGCAGCGACGAACCGATCAGCTTTTCCGTGCGCGCCGTTTCCAGCAAGGTCGTGACCTTGCTGCGCTCCTCTCGGATCGCGGCCCACCGCGCGCCAAGTTCGGCGTCGTGCCACCCGGTTGGAATGGACAGGAACTGCTGCAGATGGACGCTGCCGTCGTCGGACGGGAACCGGGCCAGCCACGCCTCCTCGGCCGTGAAGCACAGCACGGGGGCGAGCCAGGCAGTCAGGCAGCGGTGCAGGTGGTCCAGCACCGTACGCGCTGCCCGCCGCCGCAAGCTGGAGGCCGGGTCGCAATACAGCACGTCCTTGCGCACGTCGAAGTAGAAGGCAGACAGGTCGGCGGAGCAGAAGGCGTGGATGTCGGGATACACCCCGGTCCAGTCATGCGATGCAAGTGCTGCGCGCATACGCTGGTCGAGCTCGGCCAGGCGGTGCAGCACCCAGCGCTCCAGCTCCGGCATATCCGGATCCGGCACGCGCTCGTCGTCGGTGAACCCGGCCAGGCTGCCCAGCAGCCAGCGCAGCGTGTTGCGCAGGCGGCGATACAGCTCGGCCTGCTGCTTCAGGATCTCCGGCCCGATGCGCAGGTCCTCCGACACGTCGGAGTTCACCACCCATAGCCGCAGGATATCGGCGCCGAGCTTGTCCGTGACCTCCTGCGGCGCCGTCACGTTGCCGAGCGACTTGCTCATCTTGCGGCCGTTCTCGTCCAGCACGAAGCCGTGGGTCAGCACGGCCTTGAACGGCGCGCAGCCGCGGGTGCCGACCGCCTCCAGCAGGCTGGTCTGGAACCAGCCGCGATGCTGGTCGCTGCCTTCCAAATAGAGGTTCGCAGGCCATGGACCGCCGCGGGCCTCCAGCGCGAAGGCGTGGGTGCTGCCGCTCTCGAACCATACGTCGACGATGTCCATAACCTGCTCGTAGCCGTCAGGGTCACGGTCGTTGCCCAAGAAACGCGAGGGCGGCGAGCTATACCAGGCGTCGGCGCCATCCTCGTTGAAAGCCGCAGTAATGCGGGCGACCACGTCCGGGTCGCGCAGCGGCTCGCCGGTGCGGCGGTCCACGAACACCGGGATCGGCACGCCCCAGGCGCGCTGGCGGCTGATGCACCAGTCCGGGCGGCCGGCGACCATGCTGGCGAGCCGGGTGCGCCCGGCCTCGGGGACGAAATCGATGCGGGCGATCTCCTCCAGCGCCTTGGCGCGGATTTGCTCGGGGCCGTCCATACGGATGAACCACTGCGGCGTGGCGCGGTAGATGACAGGCGCCTTGCTGCGCCAGGAGTGCGGGTAGGAATGCAACAGGGTGCCGCGGGCCAGCAGGCCGCCGGCCGCCTCGATCGCCCTGCCGACCGGTGCCGCCGCCTTGAACACGTGCACCCCGGCGAACTGCGGCACCCAGGCGGCATAGGTACCGTCCGGCCCAACCGCCTCGGGCACCTCGAGCCCATGCGCCCGGCCCAGCAGGAAGTCCTCCTCGCCATGCGCGGGCGCGATGTGGACGAAGCCGGTGCCCTGCTCCGTCGTGACGAACTCCGCCGACAGCATCGGCGCGTCGTGGTCATAGCCCTGCCCGCGCAGCGGATGCGCGCACACCAGGCCCGCGAGTTCCTCGCCTTTATAAACGTGCGCCACGTGGTGGGTCGCGATCCCCGCCGCCGCGCAGACTTGCGGCAGCAACGCCAGCGCAATCAGCAGCCGCTCGCCAGGGCGGGCCAGCGAGCCCTCATCCACGCTATCGACGTGGACCAGCGCGTAGTCGATCTCGGGGCCATAGGCCAGGGCACGGTTGCCCGGCAGGGTCCAAACCGTCGTCGTCCAGATCACGACGGCAGCGCCGGCCAGGTTGCCAGCGCCGTTCAAAACTGGGAAGCGGACGAACGCCGTGTCGCTGGTGCGGTCGTGATACTCGATCTCGGCCTCGGCGAGCGCGGTCTTCTCGACCGGGCTCCACATGACCGGGCGCAGGCCGCGATACAGCGCGCCGTTCAGCAGGAACTTACAGATCTCCCCAGCGATCGCCGCCTCCGACGAGAAGTCCATCGTCGCGTAGCGCCCGGCCCAATCGCCCACGACGCCCAGCCGCTGGAACTCGTCCGTCTGCACCGCCAGCCAATGCGCGGAATACCGGCGGCACTCGTCGCGGAAATCCAGCACCGGGACGGCGTCCTTGTCGCGGCCGGATTTGCGGTATTCCTCCTCGACCTTCCACTCGATCGGCAGGCCGTGGGTGTCCCAGCCGGGGATGTAATCCACATCCTCGCCAGCCATACGGTGGGCGCGCATGACCACGTCCTTCAGGATGCGGTTCAGCGCGTGGCCGATATGCAGGTGGCCATTGGAATAGATGGGGCCGTCATGCAGCACGAAGGACGGGCGGCCCGCCATCGCCGCTTTAGTGCGGTCCCACAGGCGGATGCGCCCCCAACGCGCCAGCAGGTCGGGCTCACGCTTTGGCAAGTCGCCGCGCATGGAGAACGATGTGGCCGGCAGGAACACGGTCTGCCGATAGTCGGGCGTGGTCGTTACGAGTGTATCTGGCATAAGTTGGGTCCGGTTGCAGCGGTTTCGCGTCAAGACAGTCCCGGCGCTCAGGCCGGGCGGATAATTCGCGCTTGCTTGAATTGGACCATAGAATGGTTATGCGGAGCGCGACCCCACCGGGTCAAGCGTCGCGAGCAGCGCGCGGGCCTGCTCTGCGTCCGCAACGATCTGGGCGCGCAGCTCGTCGAACGAGGCGAACTTGCGCTCGGCGCGCAGGAAGGCATACAGGCCTACCGCGACCTCCTGACCGTACAGGTCGCCTTCAAAGTCAAACAGATGCGCCTCCAGCCGGCTTTCGGTGCCCTCGTTCACCGTCGGACGGCGGCCGATGTTCGCCACACCGGGGACCATCGTGCCGTCCGGCAGGCGGGCCCGGACGGCATAAACGCCGCGCGCCGGTTCCAGGTGCCGGCCCAGCGGAACGTTGGCGGTCGGGAAGCCGATGGTGCGGCCGCGCTTCTCACCGTGGGTGACAGGGCCGCGCACCGCCCAGGGCCGGCCGAGTTCGACGGCCGCCCGCTCGGGATAGCCGTCCTGCAGCAGCCGTCGGATGCGGGTCGAGCTGATCGGCCCTTGCGCGTCGGCGAGCGGCGGCACCACCGTGAGGCCGATCCCCAGCGCCTCCGCCCGGGCCGTCAGGAACCCAGCGTCCCCGCCGCGCCGATGCCCGAAGGCAAAATCGGGACCGCACGCCAAATGCGCAGCGCCGATGCCACGGTGCAGCACCTCGTCCACGAACGCCTCCGCGCTCAGCAGCGAGAAGTCGCGGTCGAACGGCATCTCATAGACGATCTGCACGCCCATCGCCGCCAGCGCCTCGGCGCGCTCGGCCGACAGGGTCAGGCGAAACGCCGGGTCGTCGGGGCGGAACAGCTCGCGCGGATGCGGCTCGAAAGTCAGCACGGCGAGCTTCGCGCCGGGCCGGGCGCCATGGGCGGCGCGCAGCACATGGGCGTGGCCCAGATGCACGCCGTCGAAGTTGCCGAGCGCCACCGCGGCGCCCCGCAGCGCCTCGGGCAGGTCCCGCCAGTCGCGGACGAGTTCCATCAGGCCCGACCCATCACGCTCGGCTGCGGGGCATCACCGTGGCTTCGCCCTCGATGACGATCTTACCCGCCACGGTGCAGACGGTTTTCAGCGTTGCCCGCTTTTTCTCAGCATCCAGCGCCGTCACCTCCGCGGTCGCGGTCACGGTGTCGCCGATCTTCACCGGCCGGCGGAACTGCAGCGTCTGCGCCAGGTAGATCGTGCCCGGTCCCGGCAGTTGCGTGCCCAGCACCGCGCTGATCAGCCCGGCCGACAGCATGCCGTGCGCCACGCGCTCCTTGAAGATCGACACGGCCGCAGCCTCGGCATTCATATGCACCGGGTTGGTATCCAGGCTGACCGCGGCGAACAGCAGGACATCGGCCTCGGTGATCGTCTTGCCGACGCTGGCGGTCTGGCCGATGTGCATGTCCTCGAATGCAATGCCGTCCATGCTGGGTCTCCTTTGGTGAAATGGACAAGGCATGGGTGCGGTGCGAAGGTCAAGCCACCTTCAACACGCTGGGACGCTCGATGCCGCAGACGCAGATTAGCACATCCGAAGACCTGCTGGCCGAGCTCGCCGGCTGGGTGCGGACCGAGACGCCGACCACCGACGCCGCAGCGGTGAACCGGCTGTTGGACCGCGCCGAGGCGGACCTCACCCAGGTCGGCGCCGGCATCACCCGCATCCCCGGCCGCGACGGCTTCGGCGACAACCTCGTCGCCCGCACGCCCGGGACCGGCAAGCCGATAATGATCGCCGGCCACCTCGACACCGTATGGTCGCATGGCACGCTCGAAACCATGCCCTATCGCGTTGACGGCGACCGCGCGCATGGCCCGGGCATCTTCGATATGAAGGCCGGCAGCTTCCTGGCGTTCAATGCGGTCCGGTCCATCCTGGCGCAGCGCGTGCGCACCGAACGTCCTATCACGCTGTTACTAACGCCGGATGAAGAGGTCGGCAGCCCCACCAGCCGCGACCTGATCGAGCGGGAAGGCGCAGCGTCGGAGTGCGTGCTGATCGTCGAGCCCGCCGGACCCGGCGGCGCCTGCGTCACCGCACGCAAGGGCGTCGGCCGCTTCACCTTGCGCGTCACCGGGCGCGGCGCCCATAGCGGCGGCAACTTCCCGGAAGGCGCCAGCGCCGTCGTCGAGCTGGCACGGCAGATCGGCCGCATCCATGCAATGGTGGATCTCGACGCCGGCGTCACGCTGAACGTCGCGCCGGTCTGGGGCGGGTCGCGGCCCAACGTCATCGCTCCCGACGCCGGCTGCGAAATCGACCTGCGGGTGCCGACCATTGAGGCCGGGGAGCGGATGACGCGCATCCTGCTGGCGCTGGCGCCGTTCGATCCGCGCTGCATCCTGCATGTCGAGGGCGGCATGAACCGGCCGCCGATGACCGAAACGCCGGCCATTCTGGCGTTATACGGCCAAGCCCGCGCGCTGGCCGGGTTCGACATGCCGAAGCAGCATCGTGGCGGCGGGTCGGACGGCAACTTCACCGCGGCGCTCAGTATACCGACGCTCGACGGCCTCGGCTGCCCCGGCGCCGGGGCGCACGCCAGCCACGAACACATACTGTGGCGCGAACTCGCCCCGCGCGCGGCGCTGATCGCCAGCCTGTTGGAGACTTTGTGAGATGGACCGGCACCACGACTCCGCCCGCCTGCTGCTGAGCGCCCGGCGCGATCCCACGCAGAAGCTGCACAGCCTGCCGGAGGTGATGCGGCCGCAAACGGAGGAGCAGGCCTATTTGGTGCAGCGCGCCATCATGGCGGAACTCGGCGAGATCGGCGCCTGGAAGGTCGGCTCACCGAGTCCCACCGGTCCGTTCACCTGTGCGCCGCTGCCCGCCGCCGGCGTGCAGGCCAGCCCCGGCCATGCCTCGACCGAGCAATGCACCGACCAGGGCGTCGAGGCCGAGATCGCCGTGAAGATCGCCCACGACCTGCCGCCACGCGACCAGCCCTATGCGCCCGAGGACATTCTGGCCGTCATTGCCTCTGCCCACCCGGCGATCGAGATACTGCAAAGCCGCTACGTCGACGTGGACCGCGTGGACCCGCTCTCGAACCTCGCGGACAGCCTGTCGCATTTCGGCCTGGTGGTCGGACCCGCCATCGCCAATTGGCGGCCGATCGACCTCGCCGCCGAGCAGGTCGCGCTGATCGTGAACGGGGCGGAGATGAAGCGGCGCACCGGCAATCCGGCGGGGGACATGGTGCGGCTGCTGGTCTGGCTGGCGAATCAGGGCGCGCGCTGGGCCGGGGGGCTGCGGGCCGGGCAATACGTCACGACGGGATCGTGGACGGCGAAGGATTTCGTGCCGCCGGGCGCTGAGGTGCGGGTGGTGTTCGATCATGCGGGGGAGGCCGCGATGCGGTTTTCGACATGACGGTCGCGTTGATCGTCGGCGCCGGGCCGGGCCTATCGGCGAGCTTTGCCCGCGGGCTGGGCCGGCAAGGCTACACCGTGGCGCTCGCGGCGCGGCGCATGGATAAGCTCGCGACGCTGGCGTCGGAAACCGGGGCCAGCCTGCACGCCTGCGACGCCGCCGATCCTGCCAGCGTCGCCGCCCTGTTCGCCGCCGTCGGCACGCCCGAGGTGGTGCTGTATAACCCGAGCTTTCGCATCCGCGGCCCCCTGGTGGACCTCGACCCCACGGAGGTCGCGCGCAGCCTGGCAGTCACCGCGTTCGGCGCGTTCCTGGTGGCGCAGCAGGCGGCGCGCGGCATGCTGGCGGCCGGGCGCGGGACCATCCTGCTAACGGGCGCCTCCGCCGGGGTAAAAGGCTTTGCGCAGTCCGCGCTGTTCGCCATGGGCAAATTCGCCCTGCGCGGGCTGGCGCAGAGCATGGCGCGGGAGCTGCACCCCAAAGGCGTGCACGTCATACACGTCGTGATCGACGGCGGCATCCGTTCTGCCACCCGGGCGGCACCGCCCGACCAGCCGGACAGCTTGCTCGACCCGGATGCCATCGCGCAGACCATGCTGGACGTGCTGGCGCAGCCGCGGTCGTGCTGGACCGACGAGATCGCCGTGCGGCCGTGGAAGGAACGGTTCTGACCGCCAGGCCAGAATTTCCGACAGGCGGGCATCTCCGGCTGGAGCAGGTGGACGAGATCGGTTCTACGTCGGAAGTATTGAAAGCACGGATTGCCGGCACGAACGCCGAGATGGCGCTGCTGGCACATCGGCAGACCGCCGGCCATGGCCGCCTCGGCCGTTCCTGGCAGTCGATCGAGGGCAACCTGCATCTGTCGGTGCTGCTGCGCCCGCGGGACCTGCGATGGCCCGGCCACTGGTCCATCCTGTCCGCGGTCGCCCTGGCCGACACGGTCCGCGGCTATGTGCCCGACGCCCACCGCTTGCGCCTGAAGTGGCCGAATGACCTGATGCTGGGCGGCGGCAAGCTGGCTGGCATCCTGCTGGAGGCTGGCTTGCTAGACTTGCCATGGCTGGTGATCGGGTTCGGCGTGAACCTGGCCGGCGCGCCCCCTGGCCTCGGGCGGCCGACCGCATGCCTGGCTGACATGGGCGCTGCCCCGGCGCCGGCCCAGTTCGCCATTGTGCTGCTCGACCGCCTGCAACGCTGGCGCGAACGTTACGACCGCGAGGGCTTCGCGCCAGTCCGGACCGCGTGGCTCGCCGTGGCGCACGCGCCCGGCGACCTCATCGCGGCTGGCGTTGGCAGCCAGCGCATACAGGGCGCCTTCCTTGGCCTGGGTCCGGACGGCGCATTGCTGCTCGACAGCGCCGACGGTGAGGTCGCGGTCGCAGCCGGCGAACTAGAATGACCCTAACCCGGCCACAAGCGTCCACGGCGAGTTCGGCTCGTGCGCCTCTGCCATGCCGCTGCAACGTGAAGCCGTGAGGCCGCCACGTCATACAGCAGCAGCGCCATCCCACGGAACAGCAGGCAGCAACGGTCGTCGTGCTCGCGATGCAGGCTCTAGCCCTTTGCGACCCTGGGCCGGATTGTGCAAATGTAGCTGACTACGGGCGGCGCCGCGTGAGCCTCCTGGCGCGGGTCATACAGCTCGGTCAAGCTTGGCCTGCTGTTTGATGCAGCACCTAAACAGTCGCTGCCGCCGAAAGCGCTGGCAAGCCATTTGTCTCCGAAACGGTCGGAGGATATTCGCGCCGATGCCGAAACGCTCGTTGCGCATGTATGCGAAACCCCATGGCAAGTCGCTGCTCAGCCGGTCACAACATCAGGACCGCCGCAACCGGATCGCTTGGCCGCTGTTGCAACCGGACTTGCGACGGAGGGCGTGATCGCGTCCGGCCGGCGCGCTAACTCCGGGGAAGCTCCATGAAAGCACTCTGCTGGCACGGCAAAGGCGACATACGCTGCGACACCGTCCCCGATCCCCGCATCGAGCATAGCCGCGACGCCATCATCAAGGTCACTGCCTGCGCCATCTGCGGCTCGGACCTCCACCTTTATGACGGCATCATGCCCGGCATGCAGGCCGGCGACGTCCTCGGCCACGAAACCATGGGCGAGGTTATGGAACTCGGCTCCGAGGTGACCAACCTCAAAGTTGGCGACCGGGTCGTCGTGCCGTTCACCATCTCCTGCGGCGAGTGCTTCTTCTGCAAGAAGGGCCTGTTCTCCGGCTGCGAACGCTCGAACCCAAATCATAAGGCTGCGGAGACGCTGTGGGGCCACTCGCCGGCCGGCCTGTTCGGCTATTCGCATCTGCTGGGCGGCTATGCCGGGGGCCAGGCGGAATACCTGCGCGTGCCTTATGCCGACTTTGGGCCGATCAAAGTGCCGGACAGCCTGTCGGACGAGCAGGTGCTGTTCCTGTCGGACATCTTTCCAACCGGCTACATGGCCGCCGACTTGTGCGACATCCAGCCCGGCGACACCATCGCGATCTGGGGCTGCGGACCCGTCGGCCAGTTCGCCATCCGCTCCGCATTGCTGCTCGGCGCCGGCCGGGTCATCGCCATCGACACAGTGCCGGAGCGCCTGGCCCTGGCCCGCGCGGGCGGCGCCGAGACGCTCGATTTTATGCAGGACACCGTCTACGACCGGTTGCAGGAGATGACGTCCGGCCGCGGCCCGGACGCCTGCATCGACGCCGTCGGCACCGAGGCGAGCGGGACCGCCAGCGCCGACAGCGTGCTCGACCGGGTCAAGCAGGCGGCGATGCTCGGCACCGACCGGCCGCATGTGCTGCGCCAGGCGATCAACAACTGCCGGAATGGCGGCATCGTCTCGATCGTTGGCGTGTATGGCGGCCTGTTGGATAAGGTGCCGATGGGCTCCGCCATCAACCGCGGCCTTACGTTCAAGATGGCGCAGACCCCGGCGCAGAAGTATCTCCGCCCACTGCTGGAGCGGATCGAACGGGGCGAGATCGACCCGTCCTTCGTCATCACCCATTCGGCGAAGCTTGAGGACGGGCCAGACCTGTATCGCGTGTTCCGCGATAAGGAAGAGGGCTGCATCAAGGTGGTATTGAAGCCATGAACGACGTCCAGACGGCAAAATCACTCGGCTGGTTCAGTGTCGGCCTCGGCGCTGCACAGCTGATCTTCGGCCGGAGCATGAACCGCAAGCTGGGTCTCGGCCAGTCGCCCGGGCTCATACGCGCATTCGGCGCGCGCGAGGTCGCGGCAGGGGCCATGGTGCTGATGTATCCAGACATGGCAGCGCCGGTATGGTTTCGCGTGGCCGGCGATGCGCTGGATCTTGCAGTTGTTGCGCGGGCGCTGACCACCCGCAACCGCCGGCGCGAGGCGACGGTTCTAACGATGCTTGCGGTGCTTGGGGTCACTGCAATCGATGTGGCGACCGCAACGGCGCTCAGCCAGCGGCACAACCGTGCCTTGGCGACCGCGCGTCGCACTCGGGTGCAGCGGGCGTAGCCCTCGGAGACTGGGCATTACCTGGCCAGACGCCAAAAGTCAGGCGGCATGCTGGACGGCTCGCTCACCCTCGACGCACACTCGATTCCGGCCAGCGTGTTTTGCGGCATAGAGCGCTGCGTCGGCGCGCTCGATGAGTGAGGCCGCGGTGTCGCCCGGCCAGAACTGGGCAACGCCCGCCGAGACCGTCACACTGCCGTGGTGCTGTTGCTCACCCCGGGTAATCAGTCTTTTCCCATCGAGGATGGCGCGCATCTGCCCGGCGACCACCGAGCCGGCGCGCAAGTCGGCTCCGGTAAGGATGACTGCGAATTCCTCGCCGCTGTAGCGGGCCGCGGTATCGCGCCCTTTCACGTTATCGGCGACCACGCGCCCAACAAGCCGAAGCACAAGGTCTCCCGTGCGATGCCCATAGGTATCGTTGAACCGCTTGAAATGATCGATGTCGAGCAGCACCAGCGTCATAGCCTCCTGGTCCGCCTTGGCTCGGCCAATTGCCCGGCGCAATCGAGAGTTGAAGGCTTTGCGGTTGCATAGACCGGTTAGGCCGTCCGTCGTTGCGTCCTGCCTTGCCTCGACCAAACCCTGCCGCAGCTTGGTGATCCGGGCGACGGACGCCGCGAGTTGGTGCTCCAAAGCACGATTCCGCTCGCTTGCCCGCGCTGTCTCGGCCGTAAGCACCGTCACGGCCTGCAGCAAGCCGCCCATCGTCTGATCCTGATCCAGCCGAACCGCCACGCCGGAGAGGGCCTCGCCGTATGCACGCAACGCCGCCCCGTTCCCAGCGACCTGCTCGACCATAGCCTGCGCGGCCAGGTCCAACTGTTCCGAGCCATCGGCATGGCGTCGATGTCGTCCTCCGAGGCTATGTGATCCGAGTGAAAAGCGCGGAGCTGCTCGGGGGCCGGCGCCACGCCGGCGTGCATCAACGCGGACAGCCGCGCTGACAAAGCCGGATTGCTGCCGCTGAGGTGGATATACCAGAGTTCAAAATTACCCGGAATCGGCAGAATGCCGCGTTGCTGCATCTCCATCCATGCGCGGTCCGCCAGGCTGCGGATAAGCTTAGCGCGGTCGGTCCCGAATGCCGGGAAATGCGCGGTCCCTAGATCGCTGTTGGGCATTTGGTGCAATAGTCCCCGACGTTGCAGCCCGAGATGGACGGGCGCAAAGGCAGGATAGGCGGTCGGCTTTAACCGTTGATGAATGCCAGGAGCAGGTTGCAGAAAAATTACCGGCAACGGTCGCGCCGCCGCCGGTAATCCATTCGTCACCTCTCATCACGACGTCGTCGCGCCGGATTTTGGGTCACTTCTGCAAGCGCTGGGCTGCTTCAGGCCTTCGGGCTGGCATTGCCCTTGTCGTTCTGCGTCACGCCTGCGTCGGGACGGCCCGACGCCTTGGCCTGCTCGGCCGACGTCTTTAGCAGCGGCGACGCAGCCAGCTTCGGGTCGGCCTTCGACGCGCTCGTTTCCGGGCGGGGCGTCGCAGCCAACTTGTCATGCTGGTTAGCATTGGTCTCGAACCGCTCGGCGACCTTCTCTAGGTCCGCCGCCATTTGCGCCGGTTCTGGCCTGTCTGCTCCTGGCAAAGGAGCCGCAGCTTTGCGCTCCGGCTGCGCCGCCTCGAACTCATGACGCGGCTCGGAACGAAGTGCGGACATCGCGGGCCTTGCTTGCTCCACGATCACCTCGTCGCGGCGCACGGTATCGCGCACCGTTTCGTGGCGTTCGGTGACCTCACGGCGCAGCACGACCTCCTCGGTCACCCGCACGCTCTTCCAAACGTCGACGACCTCGAAGCTGTCGCTCATCTCGACGGCGGTGTCGGTCAGGATGGCTTGCGTAGTGGTCGAAGGGGCGCCTGTCGGCTTACGGCGCTCGACGATCACCCGCTCCTCGCGCAACGCGATGCCCTGCTCGACCGGTGTTTCCACCACCACCCGGCGCACGCGCGTCGTTTCTCCCGCAACGCGGCGCGTGCCCACGTTCAGCGTCTCCTCGCCGACCGGGATCACCTCTACAGCGCTGGCTTTCTCATGCGCCGCACCCTGGACGGTCCGCACGGCGAGTTCTGCACGCGGCGCATAGGCCGAGAGAATTTGCTGCGATGCTTTGCCGAACGAAAACATCATGTCCCAGAATGGTACGCCGGTGCCGGTTACTGCAGTCTCTGCACCCATTGGGCGCGCAGCCGCGCTGCGGCGCGTTGTATTCGTGTCGTAAACCATAGTAGTCTCCTGCTTTAGGATAGTATAGCTCGCGTGAGCGTCTCGCCGGCATTAGCCATGCGGCCAATGCCGACGCGGCTCAGTCAAGTCACGAGCCCTTCGGTCCGCGTCTAGGCTTAGTCGCCTGCGACGTGGCGGACGCGGCTGGCCTGCTGGCGCTGCTCAATTTGATTTTCAAGCGGCGGCAGCGTCTCGTCTGCAGTACGGCGGACGGCGCGTACTAGCGTCGCGGTCCCCTGCATCAGCGTGTCCATGTAGTCCCGCACGAAGCGCTGCTGCAGGTCGATGATCGCCGTCGGGTTGGTGAGGCGGAATAGTTCTTGCGTTGCCCGCAAGTTGGTCTGGACCACGGCCTCAATCAGCCCAGCCATACCCTGCCGCATGTCGTGCAAGCCGCCCTCGGCGGCATGGGGCAGCGTCATCAGGCGGCGCATGTGCTGCGAAGTGTCCTGGGCGGCGTGCGCCACCTTATGGCCTACCGCCTCAAACTTCTGAGCCGCATCCTGGGCGATCTGGCGCTGGCCTTCGGTCACGGCCTGCGCGGTGCGGCGCACGGTTTCGCTGGCCGTTTCGCTGGCGCGGCGCATCGCATCAGCGCCCGCATGGGCGCTTTGACGCGTCACCTCGGCGCTGGCGTCGGCACCCCGGCGCAGTGCCTCTCCTGTGACCTTGTTGCTATGCTGCACAGCCGCGGCACCCTCTCGCATTGCCTCTCCGGCTGTGCGAGTGCCGGTCCATTCCGCAGTCTGGGGGTTTGACTGGCCATTGGATTGAGCGACGTCGGGCACTCTAAAAGTGTCAGGCATTGTTTTTCTCCTTCAACCGGGCTGCTCATAGCCAGATCGTGCAATGCACAAAAGTTAAATCTACGGTAATAAAGTGCTATCAACGTAATACGAAGTTGCTATCTCACTGATTAAGATTGAAATTATTATTCGAATGTTTTTTCAATGACCATCGAAACTGCAACTGAATCTAATTTATGCTGCACTGCATCTACTAAGCAGTGCCAAGGTTTCGAAGTCTCGTCGGCTTCCATGCCCCTTGTCGTATGAGACACCGGATGATCGTTTGTCTGAACAATCCGCGATCCCACCAGATATGTCCTTCGTCCTCTTCAACTCGAATGCAAGCTACTTCGGTGCAAAATCTTTATATTTGCTTATCTGTAACATCGTATCGCGCCACTGCGGCCGGCGCTGCGTCAGCGAGAATGCGCCGGAGATCACCGCCTGCGAGGCAATCACCGTGGCCGCCGTGGCCAGCAGCACGACAGGCACGAGCGCCCAGCCGGGGAGCAAGTTGAAGAACGGGCTATCGACCGCGTCGGGCTAGGCGAGCGCGAGCGCGCTCAGAACCGAAATCGCCGGGGTGATCATGCCGTCGCCGTAGAACAGCGCGGCGCCGGCGATGCCGACCATGAGCAGGACGGTCCGCCGCCCCTGGTCGGCCTCGGAGTGCGCGGCGAGGCCGAGCAGCGCCATGATGCCGCCCTCGCCGTCAACGAGCGCGCGGCGCATGGGGTTGGCCGCAGCGGGGCCGCCAGCGCCGGGGTGCTACTTTGGTGCAGTCGCGTTGACCTGGACCGACATGGCTAATTATTCAAACTTCATGGCTCCGCCACTGCCAGACAGCAGCCGTTCTCCAGACGCGCCCTCCCACCCGGTGCTCACCGGCCAGCCTGCACTGGTGACTGGCGCCACACTGTTCGTCGACGGCGGGATGACGCTGTATCCGGGCTTCGCCACCGGGGGCTGATCCCGCATGGCGAAAGCCTCGCGGGCGCTCTAAGGCACCCGCGAGGTTTACTTGCCCTTAGCCCTGTGCGCTGGGCACAGCGACGAACAGGCTGTGCCCGTCACGCAGCACGCGGAGCGCCACCGCTTGCTGCTTGGCACCCTGCTGCGCGCGGATTGCCTGCACGGCTTCCTGCGGCGTCGCAACCAGCCGGTTGCCGACGCTGAGCAGGACGTCGCCCGGCTTCAGGCCCGCCTCGCTCGCCGGGCTGTTGGGCCGCACACCGGCGATTACCGCGCCCTTCACCTCCTCTCCCAGCCCGAGGCTCTCCCGGGCTGCCGGGTTGATCGGCGCCAAGGCAAGGCCGAGCTTGGCCCCGCTCGACGGCTCGCCGGGTACGCTAGCGTCTGCCGTCTTTTCCGGCAGCGCCGCCGCCGTCATCTTCAACGTCTGCTCGGCCCCGTCGCGCTGCACGGCCACGGTTGCGACGCTGCCCGGGCGGATCGCCGCCACCTGGCGGGCCAGCGCGCGCGGATCGCCCACCTCCGAGCCGTTCACCGCGGTAACGATGTCGCCCGGCTTCAACCCGGCCTTCGCCGCCGGCCCGTCGGGATCAACCTCGGCCACCAGGGCGCCGCTCGGGTGCGCCAATTTGAGCGCGGACGCTATTTCGGGACTGAGCTTCTGCGACATCACGCCGAGGTAGCCGCGCTCCAGATGGCCGTGCTCCTCCAGCTCGGCCACGACTTGCTTGACCAGGTTCGATGGAATGGCGAAGCCGATACCGACCGAGCCACCGGATGGGCTGAAGATCGCCGTGTTCACGCCCATCACGGTCCCGTCGGTCCCGAACAGCGGGCCGCCGGAGTTGCCGCGGTTGATCGGCGCGTCGATCTGCAGGAAGTCGTCATACGGCCCGGCGCCGATGTCACGGCCGCGTGCCGAGACGATGCCCGCCGTCACGCTGCCGCCAAGCCCGAACGGGTTGCCCATCGCGACCACCCAATCACCGGGCTGCGCCTTGTCGCTGTCGCCGAGCGCGAGATAGGGCAGCTTCACGCCGGCGTCGATCTTCAATACGGCGATGTCGGTGCGGGCGTCGCGGCCGACCACGCGGGCATTCAGCTCGCGGCCGTCATCCAACGTCACCACGACCTTGGTCGCGCCGTCGACGACGTGGTTGTTGGTCACCACATGGCCATCGGCGTCGATGATGAAGCCGGATCCCAGCGCCTTCGCCAACTGCCCTTGGTTGCCGGGCTGCCCTTCGGTGCCGGAATGGTTGTTGCCAAAGAAGTGGCGGAAGGTCTGATCCTGATCTGATCCCGGCGAGAATGGCGAGCTGGCCTGTTCCGCCTGGACGCGCTCGGTGCTGGTGATGGTCACGACCGCCGGGCGCACGCGGCGGACGAGCTCGCCGAACCCGGGCAGCGCCGGGCCGGCCGGCGCCACGATCGGCGCGGCGGAGATCGCCGAGTTCTCGGCGGCTGCGGGGCGGAGCGAGGCGCCAAGGCCGCCAAGGGCGGTGCCGGCCAGCAGCACGGCGGCAAAGGCGGCATTGCGGCGAGATTTCAGACTGGACATTGTTGAGCTCCTGGTGTGCTGGCGGATCGCCTCCGCCTGACCGCGCATATGCAGCGGCCCGCATGGAGCTTCGCCCCGCGCCAACATGTCGATTCCGTCAGACTTCGGGGAACGTCCCAGGAAATGCAATCGTCACCGCCAGGCCCGGCGCCGCGTCCTCCAGCAGCAGCTTCGCGCCGTGCAGCCGCGCAACGGCCGCGACGAGCGCCAGGCCCAGCCCGCTGCCGGGCGTATTACGGCTGCGGTCCAGGCGGTAGAACCGCTCCAGCACGCGTGATTGCTCGCCGGCCGGGATACCCGGCCCGGTGTCGCGCACGATCAAAGCGGGGCCAGGCCCGGCGCGGACCGAGACCTCGACGCAAACGCCGGGTCCGCCATGCGTCAGCGCATTCTCGATCAGGTTGGCGACGGCCTGCCGCAGCAGCGCGGCGTCGCCCCGCACGGACTGCCCCGCCACTATGGAGACCCGCAGACGCTGTCCGGCATCCTCGGCCACCGCGGCATAAAGCTCGGCGACGTCGCCCGCCAGCGCGGACAGGTCCACGGCCGCAAAGCCTGCATCGGTCAGCCCAGCCTCCACCCGCGCGATGCGCAGCAGGGCCGAGAAAGTCGCCAGCACGCCGTCCAGTTCCGTCAGGCTGGCGTCGAGCGTCCGCGTGTCGGCTTCCGGCTCACGCGGACGGGCAGCGGCGGCCTCGAGCTGCTGGCGCAGCCGGAACAGCGGGCTGCGCAGGTCGTGCGCGATGCTGGCGGTGGTCGATTGCAGGCCTTCGACCAGGGTTTCGACCCGAGCCAGCACCGCGTTCATCGTGCCGGCGAGCCGGTCGAACTCGTCATGCGTGCCGCTCAGCGGCAGGCGGCGGGACAGGTCGCCGGTGATCACCGCCTGCCCAGCCTCCGAAACCTGCCGCAACCGGCGCTCCAGCCGGCGCGCCACGACGAAGCCCAGCAGCAGCGCCGCCAGCGCCGCCACCGCCCCGGCAACCGGCAGCGCGCCGGTCAGCGCCGCCGCCCCGCGCCGCACCGGCGCGAGGTCCGCGCCCACCGTCAGCTCGAGCCCGCCCGGCAGCGCCGCGCCGAGCAGGCGCAGGTCCCGCCCGTCCGGCGCGCGCAGCGTGGCAAACCCGTGCAGGCCGGCCGGCACGCCGTCAAGCATCCCGGCGACCCGGGTGCCGTCAGCGGTGCGCAGCAGCACCAATGCGCCGCGCCGCCGCGCCGCAGCCGCGACGCTTGCCGCGAGACCCTGCGGACCCAGGTTTTCGAGGTCTTCCAAGTATCCCTCAGCGTCGGTCGCAATCGCCGCGTCGAGCTGCGCGCCGAGAGCGCCCTCCACCCGCAGGTAGCCCCAGCCGAAGCCGGCGCCGCAGACCAGCACCACCAGCGCCGCCGACAGCGCCGCCACCCGGACCGCAAAGCTGTGGCGCAAGCCGCCCATGCGCCGTCAACCCGGCCCCAGCATGTAGCCTGCGCCGCGCAGGGTGCGGATCAGCGGCGGGCTCGCTTCCCGGCCCGCTTCCAGCTTGCGCCGCAGCCGGCTCACGTGGACGTCGACCACGTTGGTCGTCGGATCGAAGTTGAAGTCCCACACCCGTTCGAGCAGCATCGTGCGCGTTAGCACCTGGCCCGGACGGCGCATCATGAACTCCAGCAGACGGAACTCGGTCGGCAGCAGCTCGATCGGCTGGCCGGCCCGGCGCACGGTGCGCCGCAGCAGGTTCATCTCAAGATCGGCGACGCGCAGCACCGCGGCCTCGCCCTCGCTGGTGGCGGCAGCGCGCCGAGTCATGGCGTCCAGCCGCGCGCGCAGTTCGCTGAAGGCGAATGGCTTCGCCAAATAGTCGTCGGCGCCAGCGTCGAGCCCGTCCACCCGCGCGTCGACCTCGCCCAACGCCGTCACGATCAGCACCGGGGTCCGGTTGCCCGATGCGCGCAACGCCCGCAGGATGCTGAGACCATCCGGACCCGGCAGCATGCGGTCGGTGATGATCGCGTCGAACGCCTCGTTCAGCGCCAGGAACAGGCCGTCGCGGCCGGTGCGCGCCGCCTCGACCACATGCCCGATCTCCCGCAACCCCTTCGCGAGGTAGTCGGCGGTGACCTGGTCGTCCTCGATCAGCAGCACGCGCATCGCCGTTTCCACCCTTGGCCCGTTCCGAACCTAGCCGGGGCGGCGATTGGAGGGGATAGCGGACTTACTCGCGCATGAAGCGCCCGCGGATGCCGCACCCGGTCGCGGCGGCCCAGCGCGCGAGCCCGGCCACGTCCGCACGCCGGCTGATCAGGAAATAGCAGCCGTAGCGGACCACGTCTGCCGCGAGCCAACCCCACATGCCGTAACGGCGGAAGATGTAGCCGCGGTTGCGGAACTGATAGAACTGCTTCGCGGCTTCCTGTGGGACGACGGCATAGAACCGTCCGCCGAGAATCGGATGGATGTCGGCGTGCGATCCCGGGTGCAGGAAGTGCGCCGCCGTGTCCAGGACGATGCGGGCGCCGGCCCGGCGGGCACGGAACAGGAACTCGACCTCGTCGCCGCGTATGAAGAAACGCGCGTCCGGCAGGCCGATGCGGCGAAACAGGTCGGCACGGATCAGCGCACCGTTGAATAGATGCGCGAAACCGGGCACCGGGCCGTGCCGCACCAAGGCCTCGACCTCGAACAGCGTACGGCCGGCGATGCGCACCGGAAAAGACAGCCGCTGCCGTGCATCCACGTCCACGACGAGCGGCCCGACCAGCTCGGCGCGATGCGCCGCTGCCGTCGCCAGCAGGGCCTCCAGGCAGCGCGCGCCATCCGGCCGGCCGTCATCGTCCATCAGCCAAAGCCACTCGGCGCCGTCGTCCAGGGCGCGTTGTATCCCTACACCGAAGCCCCCTGCCCCGCCGACGTTATGCGCCAGCCGTATGCAGTCGATCGCCGGATAGTCCTGCAATGCCTCGCGGGTTGCGTCCTGGCTGGCGTTATCGACGACGACGACCGCTTCGGGCGGGCGAGCCTGGTCCAGCACGGCATCCAAGCATTGCCGCAGCAACGCGGGCCGATCCCGCGTGACGATCACGGCGACCACTCGCGATGGGATTACGCCTGCGGGCCGGGACGCGGCCACGCCGACGGGCCGGCCGGGAATCCTGACCCTGGGTAGGGAAAGCTGCTGCAATGTTGGCTGCACGCCTATCTCGGGAGCTGTATCGCTGATCTCACAGACTGAATTCATGGGTATAGACTACGTTCCGCTAATGAGGCCGGGCTAGAATTAAACGCAAAGGTGATGTTATACTCCGTCCACGTGAGAACCCGAAAACTTCGCATCCCCGGAACGCCGCTCATATAAGGATCGACTCGCCAGCCGATTTTCGGGTTCTCACGTGGACAGAGTATATAGTACGAATCAGTACACGCGATGCTGATTACGAAAGCGGTGCGTTCGCCTCGACCGATGGCGAACACTGTACGGTATTGCATCGAATTATATTCGATCGGCCGGCTGCACTGCGTCCGCTTTATTGGCGTGTTCTGGCCTCGGGCAGCG
>JAABUM010000428.1_pt1 | contig 75327 bp, 64 predicted proteins | sample 5559161 | NCBI WGS metagenome assembly JAABUM01 (sample SAMN10711868, study PRJNA513369) | rock metagenome | isolation source: Antarctica rocks | place: Antarctica: Victoria Land, Siegfried Peak nord
ACGTCTTCTTTCAACAGGCACAGATATGGCTTCACGAAGTCCCACTCCTCATCGCTCACATCAGACGGATACGACTTGCGGTTCACACCTCTTGGTCTACTCAAACAAGTCACTAACACCCTCTAAGGGCGCGGTGCCGAAATCGCGCGACTCCCACCGCTTTTTTTGAGAATAGAAAAGTGCGAATAATGATCGAGCGGAGCCGCTTCGCGGTGATAGCACAGCCACGCGAGTTGGCCAATTGAGATGTTCAAAAAAGCCGCGAGTTCTTGCGCCTGGCTGCACACGGGCAACTCGAAACGCATTAGTTTTTTGGTGTCGGAGGGCGCGTCGAAGTGAAGGCGGCGGGAAACGCCGCGTCCCAGATGCGGCAATTGCTGCGCGCGCCATTCTTTGTCGCGCGTCGCTTTCTCTTTGCGTTCGCTTTCTCGTTGAATTTTGCGTTCTTCGCGCGCGGCTTTGACGCGTTCGATGCGCGCGCGGCGAACGAGGGCGATTTGCGCTTCGACATCGCCGATGCTCGCTATCTCGTTTTCGAGTTCGACCTGGCGCAAGCGAAGCGGGCGAGATTGTTGGGCGACCTCGCGCAAATTGTCGTTGATCGAACCCAACCTCGCCCGCACATCGGCGACTGCCACGGTTTGCGGCGGCCAAAAGCCGAGCCTCTCCATTTCGCGGCGCTCAAATTCGCGCTTGCCTAACTTTTTAATGTCGTCGCGCCAGGAGTCCACAAAACGCCTCCTTTAGCGGCTTCGAGTTGTCCCAGCGCCGCGAGCAAATGCGAGCACGGGCCGCTCCGACCTTTGTCGCGCCGAAACTCACCACAGGTGCATTGCCAGAAACGAACGCGACCATCCAAATCACGGGCGAATAATGGGCGAAACGCGCCGCCTTCACTGCGCACTTCAGCGCGGCTGAAAACCATGTCGGGCGCGTTGTAACGCTCTAAAAATTCGTTCGCTTCGACTTCGCTTTGCGGCAAAGTTTCAACTTCGACTTTGCCTGCGCTCACCCAGCGGCGCGCCGATTTCGACTTGGCATCTTCGGGAGAATCGGGCGCGGGGAAGGCCAATAACTGGCGCCATCGATACGCGTCGATTTTGGAATCGAACATCGCGCGGCCTTCCCGACACAGCTTTTGCAGCGCCGCCGTCGCCTCGTCGCGGCCCCAACTCGCAATCGAAGCCATCTGCGACGGCGACAAAACTCGCTTGAATTCCAGTTCTTTGGCGGCGATGTCCAGACTTGATTCCGATATTTCGCTTCCTGATGCGAGGGCATCGAAACGGGCCGAGGCGCTCCAATCGTTTTCCGTCCAGCCCGAAAGCCCCAGTTCAAAACGGTGCCCTTCGAGGTCAAGCGCCCAAAACGAGGGCAGCCCGTCGCCAAGCAGTCGCACTTCGACTTCGCGCGCGTGAGGCAAGAGTTCAGCGAGCACCATCAAACGCCGCCGTCCCCAGATGCGAATCGTTTGCGCGCGCGCGCCGTTCCACAGCAAGCGCGTTTCTTTGACCACTTCGTCCCACGGTTGGATTTCAATCGTCGGGCACTGACCGGGCACGAGATGAAACGCCAGACTTCTTGGCCCGCCGCGTTCGCGCCGCGCTTGCAGCCGCCGCAAGGTTTCGGCAACTGTTGTGGCTGACAGCGACAGAGAAACTTGCGACAGCGCCGAGGCGCTTTGCACTTGCAAAAAGCCCCGAACCCAAGAGGGCGGCAAATCGATTTTTTTTTCGACTCGCGTTCCGGCAGTGGTTTGCACGCTCACGCCGTCTTGCCCGACACTTAAAAAGGCGCCGCGATAGTCGCGCACGCGCGCCATTTCGTCGGCTAAGGCCTGCGAATAATCGACGTTGGTCGTGCCGTAACTGACAGGGCCAAACGTTTCGAGGTTGTCCGAAGGCACACGCACGCAAGCGTAACTCGACTCGTCGCGCGAAAACACTTCAAAAAGCGTCGCGTCGGGATGAACCGAAACGACCGGATCGAGCACGACCCACAACGCGAAATCGCGCGTGTAAAGGTATTTCCAAAACCGCTTTTGTGCCTGATAATAATCGTTCGATCCTGCGCGCGCCATCTTTTGCAAGTCGCCGTAAAGCTCGTTCGCGCGCGCATCGAGTGGCTCTAACTGCGTGCGCAGATCGGCCAGTTCGGTTTGCAGCGCGGGCAACTTCCCGGCGAGAGGCGCCAGTTCTTTGAGATATTCGCCGCGCACCCATTCTTGATACGCCGAGTGATCGCGCTCGACAAAGCGCGCTTCCTGCGACACGACGCGGTGCAACGCCAACATCACGCGTCCATACGAGCGCGAATGGCGAACCAGAGCTTCGAGTCGAACGCCGGGTCGCGCCGCCTCGGTTTGCATTTGAAAACCCAAGCCGTCGCCGCGCGGACTGGCTGACGAAGGGGCCGAGTAGGATTGTGTGATTTCCATGATGGTTTGAAAGAAGAGCTACGCCCCGAACCGGCCACTCAAGTGGCGAAACCGCCAATTCGATGTTTGCGGATCTCTCTGGCAATACCCAATTCGTAGAAACGCCGTTCACGGCGTCTGCCAAGAGAGCGTGATGCCCAAAGTCGTTATTGACTTGGAAGACGCCGTGAGCGGCGTTTCTACGAATTGGGCGAAGAGGGGATCAGCATTCAACGACAGGAGCACGCTAAGCAAATTATTCTTGACTGCGCGGAACACGCGCACGCGCCACTGCTCCGCTCAGTTGCAACTCGCCCACATCGGTGCCCGCCATTTTGAAGCGCACCAACTGTCCCAGCGCCCAGGCGCGGTCGCGCGGCGCGCCGTTTCGCGCGGCATCGAGCAGCGATTCAAGAAGGGCTGCGTCGAGTTGAGGCGCTTCGTTTAGCTGGCGTTGCACCTGATTTTTAGCGTGCCGCGAACGGCCGCGCGCGTTCAAAATCGCGTTTTCAAAAGCGACAACCGAACCGTTTTGCGGCGCTTCGCTTAAGCGCGCCGCGACAAACGATTGAACGAGCGGATCGTCGTGCTGCGCCAGTTGCGTCAACAAGTCGGGCGTCCAACGAGTCGGAAACCGCGCCAAAAGCTCCAAAGCCTCGCGCTGCGCCGCGCGCAAAGGCGAATCGCACAGCGCCAAAACCCGCTCGCTCCAATCGGAAGCGTCTTCCGTAAAAAACCCCTGAGCGAGGGTTTGCGCGCGCGGCAATCCGCTTTCAAATAAACGAAGCGCGACCGGAATCGAGAGCGGATGACGGCTCAGGTGAGCTAATGCCGCTTCTTGCCACACGGTATTGTCGCTCGTGGCCAACTTGACGACGAGTTCTTCGCCGTCGGTAAGATGCGATAGATTGGCCTCGATCCACGCATCGAGAAGCGGTTCGATTCCTTGCGTGTCGCCGTCCAGTAACATAGCAACTTCGCTCGCGGGCCGTTCTGTAAACGACCGGGTAGCGCGGCCAACACCGACTCGTTCGAGCCAGAGCGCGCGTTCTTCGGCGGGCAAAATGAGAAAGAATTTCCAGAACCCTTCGCCCAACGGCAGGCGAGCCAAACCCGCCGATAGCGCCTCGAGCGAGTCGTCCAGCGCATCGAGTCCTTGCCATTGAACCGAATCAAGGCCGTTCTGGTCGCGCGCTAAAACGTCGAAGAAGATGTCTCGCTGCGATGCTGAAAGCGAAAGTGCGAACCCGAAATCGCGCCTGGCTGCTTGAACTTCGATGGTCGCGGCGAAGGCTTCATTGAATTTGGTTTGACCCAGCGCATCGATCCAGCCCGCGCGCGATTGTTCTGGCAACGACCACAAAAACACGGCGACTTCCGGTGAAAGCGGCAAAAGTGTCAACGCAGGCGCCAGAAGGGCAGGCGCCAAAGCAAGACCCTCATCGGCTTGAAGTCCAACAAGCGTTTGCCACTGAGTCACGTTCAGTCCGTTTGAAAAAGCGGCGACGAGTTCCGCGTTGAAGACGCTTTGCAGAAGTGCCGACAAACGCGGCAAAAGCGCGAAATCGCCTTCACGCGCTCGATTTTGCACCCACCTTGCGGCCCAGTCGAACACTTCGGGTTCAGATTCGGTGACTTCGCCCAACGCCGTGCGAAGCCATCCATCGCTCGCGTGCAATTGCGGGAATCGCGCGAACAACGACAACACACGGGGCAAAACCGGGGCGCCCGCGCTCGCCGATTCTATCGCGCGCGATAGGTCATCGAGCGAGTAATCGGCGGGCCAAGCCGCATGGCTTTTAAGCAACGGCGACAACAATCGGAGCGCCAACTCGAGCCCATCGGAGTCGTTCAGCAGAACCCGAATGTGTGCAGAAGTTGTCCGAACTTCGAGGCCGCGCGCCTGAAGCCAGTCGTGCGCCCACTTCAAAATCACAAGGGGAAGCGTCGTATCGTGCCATAACCCGTCGATCAAGTCGGGGCGCGCGCCGAGTTCTTCGCCGTCGACTAATTTCTGTCGCGTGGCGAAAACCAGTCCGTGTGGCCGCTGCAACATTCCAACTGTGAGCGGCGCAATCCACGCGCGGCGCGCGGCGCTCAAATCGGTTGTGTCGCGCAAAAACTCGACAAGTCGCCCAACGCGACGCAACATATACGCGAGCGTTGCGCGCGTTGGGCCGCCAGTTGAAGCGAAGTTTTGGCGCCGGTTGCGCTGGTCGCGCTCGTCGGTTTCGGCCAAACGCCCGATGAGAAGTCCCAGCGCGATCAACTCGCGTTCGCCCGGCCAAGGCGAAGAAGACGGCAAATTGGCCTCGTTTTTCTTCCAGCGACTTCGAGTCGGAATCGGCCAGACGCGCGCTTCAATGTGCTTGTAAAACCGCTTGAAATCGGGCCAACCGGTTTTGTCGAGCGCAACCGAGCGCGCCCACTGTTCGAGCGCATCGAAGTTCGCGTTGCCATCGAAGTAGGCCGCGACGAGCGCATTGTCGGGCCTCTGCTCGAAGTGTTTGGCGGGATCGAAGGGCGTTTTGGCGCTCACGCGCACTGTCGAAGCGGGCTTAACGAGGGTCGAGAGCAAGCGAACCGGAACCGACTCGAAGTGGTTGTCAGAAATGAATTTATCTCTCACTGCGTCGGAAGAAAAGGTGAGGACGTAGACGTTTTGAACATCTGGATTGTCCTCGAAGAACCTTTTGACACGCGAGGGACTTCCGGTTCGTGTGCTCAAATCATTGAAAACAACCACGGTGCCTGGAAGGGCTTCCAACCGACCATAATTGGAAGTTCGTATGCGTGAACTGCCGCGATGAGTGTCTCGTCGTGACCAACTAACGATGCCATCGGGAAAAGCGGGGACTTCAAAACTCTCATTGCCAAGTAAAATGCCTTGCCACCCAATTGTGGATGCGAGAAGCGAACGCAAGCGATGACTTGTGTTCGCGTATCGAAAGACCTGGCGATAAACCTGTTTGGCTTCCCAGATGTTTCGTGCCGAAACAAACTGTTGTTCAACACCTGCTTTGAACTCTTCCACCATCCGCTCAAAGGCTTCTTTAAGAGCGGCTTTAGTTCGATCAGAAAACACGAGGTTATCTCTGTTAGGCGTGACATCTACCGCTCCAGTAGGCAGATGCAGTTCTATTTCTTCTTTCCGACCATAAGTGAGTTGAGCCAGTCCACAATCTTGTATCAGAAAGTTTTCGATGGGATAAGCGACTTCATCCACGACCACTGCTGACTCTTCACTCAGATGGCTCCACATCGAAGTCACGTCCCAGTTCGTTCCTTGCGCGACGATTTGAGAGCCATGCGGAGGGGATGTCCATGTCCATTTGGGAATTTTGGGTTTGACTCGAAAGCGATCATAGGCTGACGCGCCACCCTGAAAAAGGCTCATGTCGCGCGACGAGGGAAGCGCGATTTTGATTTTGAGACCGTCCGCTCTGGTCGTTGGCTGCTCGCTTTGTTTGACGACCGTGCCCACCAGAGCCGCATCGAGCGCAGCGCGATACACGGTTTCCACGCCGTTCACGAACGAGGTGATCTCGAATTCATCGGCATAAGCGAACGCCGCCTGAGAAATCGGCGTGCCGTCGAAGCGCGTCGCGGGCGACAGCGAATAGCGAGCGACGACTTCCGCTTCGCTCAAGCCTGCGCCAAGAGAGCGCACGCTCCAAAAGAGTTGGGCGTTGGTCGGCAAAAACACATCGAAAGGCAAATCGGGCTTGCCCGCCGCGATGTGGAAGTCGCGCGCTTCGAGGCCGTATTCGCGCATGATTGCTCGAACCGGATCGTTGAAGCGTAACGCTTCAGGCATTCTGTTCATCCGGTTAGCGCGGAGGATGGCGGGCGATAACTGAACCGGAGGCGCTGCAACTTGCGGTGGCGCAGGCACAGGCGTTCCTTGAGGCGAATAGCGAAACGGCGGGTTGGCCGCGTTCACTGTTGCGTCCGGTGCCCTCGTGTAGCCGATGATTTCGCCGCCCGAAAACATCGTTTGCACGATGGGATTGACAATCGGATGCGGCACTTCGACGCCAGTTCCCAGACGGCGGCGCACTTCGAGGGTGATCTCATACGCCGTGAAACTCTGGTTCGCCACGATCATGTCGAGCACGGTCTGGCGGGCTTCGATTGGGATTTGCGGATTGGGAGCGGCCATGATATTGGGGCTGTTGGCGTTCGAGTTCTTGAAGCGTAATGTAGGGGCTAAGCTTGTCTTCGCCCTCCTCGCTGTTGCTGATACATCGCATTCGTGCCATGTTATCCCAGCAGTTACAGGGCGAAGACAAGCTTAGCCCCTACAGTTGGCTTCACTCGAATTCCAGCAAAAACGTCGGGTTGGCCTGCGCGGTATCGAAGACGACGACTTCATCGTTGATGAGCCAGCCCGATTTTCCGGCGCGCGCCCAATACGAATCATAGCCCTTGGGCGGATTGTTGCGCGTCGTCGTGGGCGGCTCGAAGGCTTGGCCGACCGCGACATCGTTGAGGAACATGTAGATTTTGCGCGCGCCCTGGCCTCCCCAGAAGCCGTTAGCATATTGCAGCGATTTGGTCGAGGCGGGCGCGAAATACAAGCCGTTGCCAAAATTCTTGCCCGCGATGTGCGCCGTTGATGGCGGCGTCAACATGAAACCCGACTTCAAAATGGACAACACGTTCGCGCTCGAAGTGCCGTGCCACAAACGATGCACGTTGCCCTTGGGCAAACCGCGCTCTTCAAAAGCGCTTTTCATGTTGCCAATTTCAACGGTGTAAACGTTCGTCAGTCGCAAGTGCTTGATGGTCGCGTGTTCCGCTTTGGCCGACGACTCGAAGTGATGCTTGATGGCGTCGAACTGCGCTTGATCGCGCAGCAGTTCCAGCCCGGTGTCGAACAGTTGCGGCATGGGTTCCGGTTCGCCGTCCTCGTCTTTGGGTGCCGTCGCGGTCGTTAAGCTGGCTTCAAGCGAGTCGAGCAGGCCGAGTTGTTTCTGGATCTCGTCGTCGTCGGGAAAAAGCGCCTTTGGATCGGGACGGGTGCGGCCAAAATCGCGGGGAACGATGGTCAAAAAGCGGTTGAGCAAGGCGATGTAGTCGTCATCCCACGCTTGCGCGTCCACTTTGTCTTTGATTTTCGACAGCAGCAAGCGTCCGTCCAAAATGCCGCCTTGCGTGATAAGTCCCGAAGCCGTGGAAAACACGCCTGTCACCGCATTGTATTTGATGGCCGAGTTTGAAGTGATGTTGTGGATGTTTTGACCGCACAAAAACGAGATCAGTGCGCGCACTTCATCGGAACTCGTGCGGATTTGCTGGAGGGCGATCTGTTCAAGACCGGCGTTTTTGGCGCCCGCTCCGGTGGGAATGTTGGAATCGAGAACGGGCTGGGGATTGTAGCCCTTGTTGGTTTTCTCGTTCAGCTTTTTGTTGAAAAGCCGTTCGCCGCCGGGTTGGGTTGTGTCGGACTGAGTTTGCAGTTCGCCGCCGCTTTCGATGTAGCGACCGTAACGAATCCGAACCGAATCGTCGTCGTGCAAATCGAGGTAGTAGAACTTGTTGTTGTTAGTGGCAACAGACACGCAGATGAGCCTTGCGCTTTTGGTGATTTTCGACATGGTTTGTTCTCCAGACGCGGCATTGGCGTGAGTTGATTGGGTTCTCGCGGTTGAGAAAAATGTCGGGACAAGAGGACGCGGTCGTCGCTATTCAAACGGGACGGGCGTCAGTCGCTGTAACCCGGTTATGGGCGGGGGCGCACCCTGCAACTGCTTGTTCGTGTCAGCACCGCAGGTAAGCAACAGTGACACGAACAAGCAGTTGCAGGGTGCGCCCCCGCCCATAACCGGGTGAAAACACACCGGCGACTCGTGCTGCAAGCGCAGCGATTGGGAAGTAAAAAACGACCCCGGCGGAACACCGGGGCATTGTTGCCGGCGACCGCTTCCTCTTGCTTGATGGAGAATTTATCGCACCTATTCCCCCGGCGCAAGGGTGAAATCGCGGTTTTTTTTGAACCGAGTGAAACCATTTTTTGGGTTGATTGCGACAGCACCGAGAACGCGAAGCATTACAAATCGCATTATTCGGCGCGCGAGGTGCCTCGTTGAAAGAGGTGCACCTTTGGCGTGTCGCGCGAACACCCCAAACCGCCACCTGCGCCCGATTCGTCAAACTGCCCGCCTCACATGAGCAACCCTTTAAAAGTGGGCGTTATTGGCGTGGGCGGCATCGCCGGATCGCATTTCCCCGGCTGGAAAGCCTCTCCCGACGCGGAACTGGTCGGCATGGCCGATCCGGTCGCAGCGGTTTTAGAGCGCGTCGCCAAAGAGCACGGTATTACCAAAACCTATGAAAAACCCGAAGATTTAATCGCTGACCCCGACATCGACATCATCGACATTTGCACGCCTTCGGCTTATCATGCGCCGCTCGCCATCGCTGCCCTCAATGCGGGCAAGCACGTCATCTGCGAAAAGCCGCTGGCGCCAACGCCGGACGACATCAACGCGATGATCGAGGCGCGCGACAAATCGGGCAAATATCTGATGACGGCGCAGCATTTTCGCTTTCAAACCGACACGCAGGGATTGAAAAAGGAAATCGAAAGCGGCGTTCTGGGCGACATCTATCACGCGCGTTCGTGGATGCTACGCCGCAACTGGTTGCCGGTTCGTCCTGGGTTCATCTACAAGAAGAATTCGGGTGGCGGGCCGTGCATCGACATCGGCGTTCACATCCTCGACCTCACGTTGTGGATGATGGGCCATCCCAAACCGGTCGCGGTTTCGGGCGTGACACAGGACAAATTGTCGCGCTTGCCGGGCGCGTTTTCGGCCTGGGGCGGCGACATCCCGCAAGACATGGATGTCGAAGAGTTCGCTTCGGCCTTTGTGCGCTTTGATAACGGCGCGTCGCTGATTTTGGAAGTTTCGTGGATGCTGCATCACGAAACGCAAACCGAAGATATGCAGATGTGGCTGTATGGAACGCAGGGCGGCTCGCACTGGCCTTCGAACAAAATCCTGACCGCCAACAACGAAACTAAGCGCACGCGCGACACGCAACTCGCGCCCATTGGAAAAGGCATGGAGCCTCACGCGGCGGAGTGCGTGGCGTTCGCCGACGCCATTGCCAATGGCAAACCATCGCCCGTTCCCGCCGAACAGTCGCGCGACGTGCAACTGATTTTGAACGGCCTCTACGAAAGTGCAGATAAAGGCGCCGAAGTGCGTCTGGCTTAAACCGGTTTGAAATTGGAAAACCCGCCGCGAATCGTCGCGGCGGGTTTTGTTTGTCGTGTTCTGTCCGCGCTCAAATTGTCGGATGCGCCTGCTTCGCTGCACTGATGAAGGCCAATCTATGTCGCGGCTTTAACCCGAACGGCGGGCTTGTCGGTCGAGCCGTCGGGCGAAAGCCCGACCAGGTTCCACACGGGATGCGGGCCGGTGTAGCCCAGAGCGCGGCCTTTAAGGGCCATCGCGCGCGCTTCATCGAGCTTGCCGCCTTTGGCCAAAGCGAGCGCGAGGTTAACCCACAGCACGGCGTTCTTGGGTTCGAGATTCGCTGCGCGGCGAAAAAGCGTGGCGGCCTGCGCGTATTGGCCCATGTCGTGTTGCTCGATGTCGGCCAGTTCGCCCAGCGCCCCGATGTTGGTGGGATCGAGTTGCACGGCGCGCCGCGCAAAAGGCAGCGAACTCTTGGAATCGCCGGTTTCCATACGGAGCGCGTTGGAATACTCGATGAGGGCGGCTTCGTTGTCAGGTTCGTTTTTGACCAGAATTTGCAAAAGCGGGCGTTTGAGCGATTGCTGATTGGTTTTCTTCAGGCCATCGCACAGCGCATCGACATCCAAACTTTCCCCTCGCCCGTTCTCGACGGCGATGCGCGCCATTTTCGCATAAGAGGGCGCGTCGCCATACCATTTGGGCTGGAACACCTGCAAGCCCCAGTTGAGAGCGTCTTCGTTGGACGGGTCGCACTTGAGTGCCCGCGCGAGCGCGTCGCGCGCCCAGTTCGCATCGCCTGCAAAGGTCGCTGAGTCCGATAAAGTCGTCCAGTAGGCTGCGTCGCCCGGTTCGAGTTGGGTCGCCTTCCACGCCGCGACCAAGGCGCGTGGATACAACTTGGCGACCTCGATTTTCTGGTCGCGCGTCATCTCTTGATAATACTTGCCCTGCCGCTTTTGATCGGCCTGACCGTTGAGAGCTTCGGCGAGCGTATACCAGGCGAACGCGCAGTCGGGCGCGCTACGCACCCCCATTTCAGCGTAGTGAACCTGCGCGAAGTAATCTTCTTCCTGGCCCCGAAGCGCGGCGTTGCCAAGTGCCACGCACAAATTGCGCGGGAATTTGGCGTCGAGTGCGCGCATCGCCGCCACACGGCGCGGCGCTTCGATGCCCTCGAACTTCATCGCGGCTTCGGCGCCCGCCAGCGCGTTGTTCGGCGCTATCGCCACAAGGGTTTGAACGGCGCGCCCGCGAACCGGGTCGCCGATGTTTGACACGCGGCCAACGAACATCGCGCCCAGTGGTGTGCCCGCTAAAGTCGTCAAGTGGGCGCGTTGAGCGGGCGAAATCGCGCTCCGGGTCGTCTCCAAAAAGGGAAGAGAACCCAAAAACGCCAGGTCGGAAGTTGAAAAACCAACGCGACTCGGAACAGCGACGTTGGACGCGCCCGCCGCGCCCGCGATCTGGCGAGTCAAGCGCGGCAAACCGGCCTCGATTTGCGCGGGAGTTCCGCCCAGCGAAAACGTGCCGACCACGCGCGAAGGCATTGCCGAAACATCAAGAACTTGATACTTCAAAATCCCCTTTTGGAGCGAGCCGATGGCCACGTGCGAAACATCGAGTCCGCGCGCCAACTGCACGGCGCGCCCGCGTTCGAGCGCCAGAGACTCCCAACTGCGCGCGCGGCGCACATCATCCGCCATGCCCCACGTTGTGCCCGAATCGAAGGCGGTTGAACCGGCGCCATACAATTTCATCCAGCGCGCGCATCCGGCGAAAAACGGATTGTTGGTGTTTTGCGGTTCGAGAACCAACAGCGACCGTTTGGGACGCGCGCCCTTCAAAAAGTCAAGGTATAAATCCGCCAGCGACCCCGGCGGCGGCCCAAACGCTGGTGAAGCCGAACTGCTCAGTTCCGAGACAGCGGGCGCAGGCGCCAAAAGCACAGCCGAAGCCGCCTTTTCGAGTTGCGCCAGTTGCCGGTGATGGGGAAGTGAAGCGAGGGACACGGGCGTTACCGGCGCAACGGAAGACGGTTGGCACCCGGCCAAAGCCAGAACGCCTATGGGGAACAAAGAAAAACGGGCAAACATCAACAATCTGTCGCGCAGTGTCGGACACGAGTTGTGGCGTGTCAAATCCCCTTCGGTTTGCACCGCCCTATAGTTGCAAAACGGGCTTTGCGGCCTTTAAATGGCGACGCGCGGCACGCATGGAACATCTCATCATCCCGCGCACCGATTTGCGCGTGTCGAGTTTGTGTTTGGGCACCGCCGACTATGGCGCGGGCATCTCGCAACCCGAAGTCGAAGCGCTTCTCGACTGCTTCGTCGAAGCGGGCGGCAACTTCCTCGACACCGCCGCCATCTATGCTGACTGGACAAGCGCCGGGAAAGGTTCAAGCGAGCGCTCGATCAGCCAATGGACGCGCTCGCATTCAAACCAAGAACTAATAATCGCCACCAAAGGTGCGGCTCCCGAAATGCATTCGCCAGGCGTTTCGCGCACAACGCGCGGCGACATCGAGTTCGACTTGAACAACAGCTTGAAGAACCTGGGAGCCGAAACCATCGATTTGTGGTATTTGCACCGCGATGATCCGTCCGTTCCCGTTGAGGAGGTGTTGGGCCTGCTCGAAGACCAAAAGCGCGCGGGCAAACTGCGCTTTTACGCCGCGTCCAACTGGCGCGCATCCCGTTTAAAAGACGCCGAAGTCGCCGCAGCCAAAATGGGCGTGATGGGCTTTGTGGCCGACCAACCGATGTGGAGCCTGGCCCAGCCCGACCTCACCGGAAGCGACCCGACTCTCGAAGTGATGAACCCCGAACTGCGCGCTTTTCACGAGAGTTCAGGCGTGGCAGCGATTCCTTATTCACCGCAGGCGAATGGCTTTTTTCAAAAATTCGCCGAAGGTCGCCCGGTTTCCAACACGCTTGTGCCATACGAATCGGAACTTGTGCGCGCTTCCAATCACGCCCGTTTCGCGCGATTGGAAGCGATGAGCCGCGAGACTGGATTATCACTCACGCAATTGGTGTTGGGCTTTTTGCGCGGCCACGATTTCCCGGTTGTGCCCATCATCGGCTCACGCACTCTCGAACAATTGAACGATAGCCTGTCGGGGGCTGATGTGAAATTAAGCGCACAACAGATACAGACATTGGAGGGGAATTGAACGGAGAAACAGAAAAGAGGCTTTGGCAGGGACATGACTTGCGATGTCCCTACCAAGAAGCCGGCAAGTGGAACAAGTCACAACTTGTCCTCCATCTTAAAAGCAAAAAGGACGCTGTGAAGCGTCCTTTTCTTATTTTTCCTCGGTTCCAGATTCGACTTTGGCTTGCAGCTCGGCTACGAGTTTTTCCAATTTTCGCAGTTGACGCGCCATGTCGGGCAACTTGCGAGAAACAGCGTTAATTTTTAGGTAGTCGCGGTTGGGAACGGCGGGTGCGCCAGCCACAAACTCGCCCGCTCCAACATCGGCCATGATGCCCGCTTTGGCGCCCAGGATGGCGCCTTTGCCGATGCGAACGTGATCGCGCAAGCCCGCTTGACCGGCCATCACCACATTGTCTTCGACGATAACCGAACCGCTCAGGCCGACTTGACCGCACAAAATGCAGTTTTTGCCGATCTGCACGTTGTGCGCGATTTGAACGAGGTTGTCGATTTTGGTGCCCTCACCGATGAAGGTCGCGCCCATCGTGGCGCGGTCGATGCACACGTTGCAACCGATTTCCACGTCGTCCTCGACGATGACGGTGCCGATTTGCGGGACTTTGTGGTGCTTTTGGCCATCGAAGACGTAGCCAAAGCCGTCGCCGCCGATCACGCTTCCGGCGTGAACCCGCACCCGCTTGCCTAGATGAACGTGGTGGCCGCACACGACGTTTGGATACAGCGTGCACTCTTCGCCGATGTGCGCGCCTTCGCCGACATACACGTGCGGATATAAAACAGCGCCGTCATCAACGCGCGCGGCGTGGCCGACGTAACAAAACTCGCGGATGGTGACGCCCTCGCCGATGATGGCATCGGCTTCGATGATGGCGGTGGAATGGATGCCAATTTCCGGCGAGGACGAAGGCTGCATCCACTCGATCAATTTGGCGAACGCGAGGCGCGGATTGCCGGTGAGAACAACGGGTTTGGCTCGCCGCCGCTCACGTTTGGTGTTGAGTTGAAGCGTTTCGAGTTCGGCGCGCAGCGATTCGGGCGCGATGATGGCGGCGGCGCTTCCGCCGAAGGCTTCGCTGATCATGCGCTCGTTTTCGATGAAGGCGATTGTGCCAGCCGAAGCCGATTCAAAGCCCGCGACGCCGGTGATGAGGATTTTGTCGTCGCCCAGAAGTTGGGCGCCCAGCAAACGCGCGATGTCGCCAGTTGTGGCGCTCCGCGAAGCGGGGTTAGCCGAGGATGATGGAACAGGTGAAAGAAGGGCACTGGCCATGAATGGTTCTCCCGAAAAGGTGACGCTGTGACGATGAAAGGCTGCGGGTGTTCGGCACAAGTCGGGTTCGCCCGCGCACGCTTACAAAAACGCGCGCATCGAGCGCAATCTTAACACGTTTCGCTTCCTTGGACGCCGCGCGTTTTCATTTGATGCGTGCCATTGGCTGGGCACTTTAATTTGGCCTGCTTTTGGCGCCGCTTTTCAATACCAGAAATGCGCCCCACAGCAACTACCTTGCATTCGTGTAGGTCACAGTTTTGGGACGTGCTCAGCGAGTCGCCGCTCGCCACATCCGCGCTTGTTGCTCGGAAAGGCGCGCGACTGAACCGGACGAAACCGCGTTTTGCGGGACAGACAAAGGCGAGCGGTCGGGCGAAAGAGGCGCAGTTCTTAGCGCATTGGGAAAAGGAGGCAAAGCGACGAAAGGTGTTTGCAAAAGAGCGCGCACCCGTTTGGCACTGGGCGCAACCGCGCCATTTTGACGCACGGACAAAGCGGGCAAAACCGGCGGGCGCACGCGCGACTGCGCATCTCGCACGCGCGCGCGTTGTTCCTGGTCGAGCCGCGCTTGTTGTCGGGTGCGAAGTTCAAGCGCCGCTTCTCCTTCGCGGCCCAGGCGCGCGGGCGCGTCTTCCAGCGCTTGACGGCGAACAAGTGCCTGACGCGCGGTTTCGGCTTCCCAAATCTGGCGAAGCCTGGCTTCGATGGCATTGATGCGGTCTTGCGCGCGCACCTTTTGCGCCGGTGAACTCGACAACAGCGGCAAAAGTTCCAAGCGCAAGTTGGTCAGCTCCAGTTGCACAGCGGGCGGCACGAGCGACAAATCGACTGCTGGAATCGTGGCGCGCGACAACAGCGCGATGCGCTCGTTCAAGGCGCGGCGTTCCAAAAACTCCTCGTCCGCGCGCGCCAGACTTTGACGCGCCGCCCAGCCGCCCAAAAAGGCGCGAAGGTCGCTACCGGTGCTCGCGCCATCCAGTGGCGGCGAAAACGCGCGCACCACTCGTGGCGGGATGAACTCAAGGGGCGCCGCGCCGCTTTGGGTGGCAGCTTCGGGCGCTCTAAATGGCGTCGAAAAAGCGAAATCCCCAAAGCGTCCAGTGAACAAGAGCGGCGATGGCACCGGCTTTTGCGCCCGGAAAAGCGCCGGAGCAGCCCAGGGCAACGGCAAAAACGCTGGGCGCTGGGACGCTGAAGAGGAGCCGCGCACCCGCGATGAAGCACCGGCTTTGGCGGGCGTTTGCCACCTCTTGACTAAGGTGTCGAAAGTTGTGCGGTCGAGCTTTTGGAGCGAGCGGGAAAGCGAATCGAATTCCGGCCCCTGGCGCGCGTTTGTGTGGTTATGAGCGGGCGCGGGCGCGGCGACGGGCATTTCAAAGGCGCTCTGCAGGCGCGTCGCCACGCCGCAACCGCTCAGACAAAACGAAAGGGCGAGCGGAACGAATCGGAAGCGAGGCGACATAGGAAAAAGCGGGCACGTGTTGAAACTATGCCCGCTTCTGGAAGAGGAAGTCGCTTCGTTTGGAGTCAAACGGAGCGCGATTTATTTGTTCAAGCGGTTGAGCACTTCACTTGTCACATCAACGGCATCGGACGAGTAGATGAGCGCTTTTTTGCGGATGATCATCGCCAACTTGCGGTCTTGAGCGACCTGGGCGACGACGCCGTTGGCTTGATCGGTGTATTGCTTGTCGGTTGTGTCTTGCTGGGTGCGCACGAGTTGCAACAGTTGATCGCTGAGTTGGCGCAGTTGCGGCTGGTTTTGCGTGGAGTAGCTTTGGAGCACCTGCATCCGGTTGGACTCGGCATCGGCGCGCACGGCTTTGCCGACCAAGCCCAGATATTCCTGGCGACGGGCGATGCCCGTTTTTGCGATGGCGTCGAGTTGGGTGCTTTCCGAAGCGGAAGGCGTGGGCCTAAGGATGAGGGTGTCGAAATTCTTGCCCTCATCGGCGCTTAAAAACTCGCGTCCCTGGATTTTGAGGTCGAGGTCTTGAGCGCGCTTATCGATGGCAGCAACGGCGTTAGCGTATTTTTTAAAGCCATCGGCCAGCTTGTCTTCGTCCACCACGCCGATTTGCGTGGAGGGCGATTGCGGAGTTTGCGCCGGGGCCAGGCGAATAAAGCAAACAGTCGCCGACAAGGTAAGGACGGCCAAAACACCGGGTAATGGGCGGCGCGAGAAACGGGTTGAATTCATAGCGGGACGCAAAAAGGTCGTTTTTATTTTACGGAGCCTTCGACCCTTTCGGCGCTCAAACGACGCGCGGCGCTTTCCCTTCGTTCACATTGCGCGCGCGAAACGGCCCGCCAACGCGAAGTTGACGGGCCGTTTGAAATCGGTGTTTACCGGCGGTTTGTTCTGTAAAGAGGGGGCTTGCTGTGTCTTTGCTGCGTTACCCTTCTTGGCGGCGCATCGCCGAAAAAGACGCGGCAAGCCCCGTTTCTCCGAAGCGCTTCAATAGCGCGGCACGTTTTCATCGACGGTGTTCGACCACGAGTCGATGCCACCCGCCATGTTCTTGAGCTTGGAAAAACCCAGTTTTTGCAGGCCCGCGATGGCTTTTTGGCTACGCGTCCCATGATGGCAATACACGACGGTGTTGTCGGCGGTGTCGAGTTCGTTGACGCGGGTGAGCAAATCATCGAGCGGGATGTGTTTGGCGCCTTCCAGGTGGGTGATCTGCCATTCTTCAGCACTGCGAACATCGAGCAAAGTGATCTTTTCACCTGCATCGAGTAGCTGCTTCACGCCGCGAGCCGACACCTGTTCGATTGCGCTCGATGGCGTTTCCTGCGCTTCGTCGGACGCGCCGTATCCGCACAAAAAGCGGTAGTCTTCGGCGGGAAGCAATGAGTGGATCGTCGCGTTGGGCCCGCAAATCGGGCAGTCCGGGTCTTTGCGGATTTTGAAGGTTTTGAACGTCATAGCCAGGGCGTCGTATGTCAAAAGCCGTCCGATGAGCGGATTCCCTTTGCCCATAATGAGCTTGATCGCTTCGGTCGCTTGAATCGTTCCCACAACTCCCGGCAAAATGCCGAGCACGCCGCCTTCAGCGCAAGACGGCACCATGCCCGGCGGTGGCGGCGTCGGATACATGCAGCGATAGCACGGGCCATCGGGATCGCAAAACACCGTCGCCTGCCCATCGAAGCGGAAAATCGAGCCGTAAACGTTCATCTTGCGGTTGAGCACACAGGCGTCGTTGACGATGTAGCGCGTTTCGAAATTGTCGGTTCCGTCCACCACGATGTCGTGGGACGCGACCAGTTCCATCACGTTTTCGGTGGAAACCGAATCTTGAATGGCGTTGATGCGCACGAACGGGTTGACCTCGTTCATGCGCTTTTTGGCCGACTCGACTTTGGGCACGCCCACCGATGAGGTATCGTGCAAAATCTGGCGTTGCAAGTTCGACACGTCCACCGTGTCGGGGTCGAGAATGGTGATTTCGCCCACGCCCGACGCCGATAGATACAGGCCGGATGGCGAGCCAAGCCCGCCCGCGCCGATCATCAGGATTTTGGCGGCCTTGAGTTTTTCCTGCCCTTCCACGCCCACTTCGGGCATGATGAGGTGGCGCCCGTAGCGCATGATTTCTTGGTTGTTCAGCATGATGTTTCTTCGTTTTGGAGCGGAGGAACCCTTCCACACGCCTGTTCCCCCGCTTCGTTCCTCTAATCCCACCTCAAAGGTGGTTTAAGCCGATGCTCACAAATCGGGATAACCGATTTCTTCTGCGTTTTTGATTAAACCGCTCAACGATGAGTCGCCATTGAGCGTGTGCATGATGTCATCCGAAAGTGGACGATACTTGTAAATGAGGGAAACCGCTTTGAAGTCAACGGGTTGCTCGTGATAATCTGTGGCCCAATCGCGGTATGTTCGCGGGTTGCCCTCGAACATCAGGAGCAAGTCGCGCGAGCCGTCGGGATTTTCGCTGTTAGCAAATTCGATGTCGCCTCGGTGCCAACTCGACTGCGAATAAAGGCGCCAACAACAAAAGCTTGTCTCTTCCAGCGAGAAGGCTGGCTCGGCGAGGAAGTCGGCGAACTCGGCTGGCACATCATCCAGCACGCCGGGCCAAATGCACGGCGGTTGCACTTGATAAGGACTCATCGGCGATTCGTGGGCGAAGCCTTTGATGATGGCGCCGGAAGCGTTGAACAGCACGAAGAAATGGTCGCCGGATCCGTTGCGCATTGAAGCTATCATCGAGTGTTCGCTCCAACGGCTATCGAACGAGTAAAAACGCGAATTCCATTCCGGCGAAAAAATGGCATCAAGCATCGCCAGCGATTGACACAACCTCCTGAGCAAGAGGATGTCGGGCAGAGCAGACAGGTTCGATGGGGACACCATCGCTTTTTAGGCCGCCCCTGACGCCGCTTTGGGCGCGCCCGTTACACCGCGAAGTTGCAGCGCCATTGCCGCCGCAACGAGCATGATGAGAGCGCCGCAGATGAAGGGCGCGCCCGAACTGATGGTGCTAAATACGGCACCGCCCAGATTTGGGCCGATGATGCGCCCCAAACTTTGCGTGGATTGGAACACGCCAAGCACTTCGCCGCGCTCAGCTTCGGGCGACAGTTGGGTGACCAGACTGGTGAGCACCGGCGTTGACAGGCCGTTGCCAAGCGTTAAAATCGCCGAGGCGAGGAACTGGCCCCACACCTGATGCGGCGCGAGATGACTCATCAGCGACACGCTCAGCAGCCCTATCGCCATGATAACGGTGCCGATGATGACGAGCGGCACTTCACCGACCCGTTTGGGCAAAGTGCGCATCAAGCCGCCCTGGATGAACAGCGACAACACGCCGATGACGCCGAAAATCTGCCCGACGACGCGCGCCGACTCGGGACGAACGAGCAGTTTTTCGATGTGGCGCCACGAGTAACCTTCGGGCGCAGGCAACGTGGAGCGAGCCGCACTTGTGAGCGGGCCGTTGTAGTCGCCGCCATAGGCGAGAGCGTAAGGCTTGGTCACATCGTCTGTGTTCGATGGCAAAGGTGAACCGCCTTTGCCACCTGGAGTTGAAGTCGCACTTTCGGCTCCTGACAAGTTGATGGCGCGCGCCACCGCCGCTTGCGGGTTTTGCTGGATTTCGCGTTGAACGAGTGGCCGCGTGTATTCCTTGAGGATGTAAACCGCGTAGATTCCCTGAATTGTGGCAAAGGCTGTGGTGGCCAGCAACCCGATCACAATCACCGTGTTGAGGCGCGGGATCGACAGGGTTTTGATGTAGCCCGACAGCGGATTGGGCGCGGGCGGCTTGGCCAGGTTCGCGGCGCGAATCTGAGGCGAAAGCGTTTCGGGCAAATAGCGCGCGGCCAAGGCGAAGTTGAGAAGGCCAAGCGCCATCGAAACCATGCCCAGGCCGAAGTTGCCGCCCCATCTGCCGGGCAGATGAGTCAGGGCCGAACCCAACAGCGGCCCGATGGCGAAGGCGATTCCAAAAGTCGCGCCGAACAAACCGAAGTTTTTCGAGCGGTCTTTGGGCGGCGTGATGTCGCTCAGATACGCCTGCGCCGTTGAAATGTTGCCACCCGTCGCGCCATCTATCAGGCGCGCCAGAAACAACATCGGCAGCGACCCCGCAAGCGCAAACGCGATATATCCCAGCGCCGTGCCGAAAATCGAAACCAGCAGAATCGGGCGGCGCCCATGACGATCCGATAACTTGCCCCACACAGGCGTGAACAAAAAGCCCATCATCGAATACACCGAAGCCAAAATCCCGGTTGTCCAGGGCGTGGCGCCAAACTGCGCCGCGTAAACCGCCAGTTGCGGGATGATGATCGAAAAGCCGAGGATGTCGAGAAACGCTGTCAGCAAAATGGTGTATTTCGCTTTTTGGCGGGCCGCATCGCCCATCCATTGGGCGGCATCGGAATCGGACGGCATCGGATTGTCGGGCACAGGTGAAGCGCCTTCGGGCGAAGAAAGGGGCGCATTAAGATTGGAATCGGGCATGAAACAGCAACCGAAAAGGTTAGCACCACGCGCGCGAATTTCGAGTTAGCAAGGAAGGGACTTGGACAAAACCCGGCTCGCTTTGAGCGCGGCAAGTTACTTTAGACTGCGCCCATGGAATTCCTTTCCGCTGTTTATCGAGGTGCTTCTCGCGGAGAGCTAGCCGCTTTTACGTTCGTTGGCATGATCATTGTCGCAGTCCTGAGCATTCTCTCTCAGCGCGACGGCAGCTACTTGCGAACCCAAACGCCAGACGAGATGACCTTCGGCGAGCCGTGGGCGCTACGGGCATTTATGGCGTCGCTGTTCGGTTGGATTGTGTTCGCTTGTGCATCAATGGTGAAGCCATTTCCTTGGTTGCTGGTGTTGGTCGCGTCCGGGGCCGTGACCATTGGAACCTTTCGTTCGCTCGGCTCGAACCAAACCGTCTTCGACATGCAGCGACACCGCTACCACTCGGTTAAACGTTGGTTGTGGTCGCCTCACGTTTGCGGCGGTAACTATGATGACTTGAGCGGAATTTTCGTGCGCCCCATTTACCTCAAGGGCACGACCTTTTACATTGTCAGCCTCGCGTGGAAGAACAACTCCGAGAGGCCGTCGCGTTTAGGTCGGTTTTCCAAGAGCGAACGCGCCAGCGCCTTCGCTTCCGAACTTTCTCAAACATTGGGTTTGCCGCTCGTGGAACCGCCGCTTCTAAAAAAAACAAAACATCGATTTTCTATCATTCAATGAGCCACTCTCTTTTCCGGCAACGCCAGCTCCTTTTCATAGTAGGGCCTCTGCTGTGTGTCATAACTCTCTCCGCGTGCGGTGGCGGCGGTTCGGGTGTGTCTCCCCGACCAACTGCCACACCAACCGCAACAACAGCGCCTACACCAACTGGCGCCGGTTTGCTCGTCTTCGCCCTCGCGCCCGAAGGTGCCGTCGATGCTTCGCAAACCGACATTTATTCGATGAAGCCCGATGGCTCGAACTTGACTCGATTGACCACCAGCGCGCCCGATGTGGCGGGAAACGTTCAACCGCAGGGTAGTCCCGCGCTGAGTTCCGACCGGAGCCGCATCGTTTACGTGTCGGTTTCGTTCGTGGATGGCGCGGGCCAGTCGCAACTGAAAACCATGAACGTCGATGGCACGAACGCGCGTGTTGTGGCGAACACGAGTGGCGCGAGTGCGCCGACTTGGAGTCCCGATGGCACGCGTATCGCGTTTTCTCAGGGCAACGATGGGGTTTTCCTCATCGGCGCCGATGGAAGCGGTTTGCGGCGCTTAACCGATAAAGGCGCCAATCCCTCGTGGAGCACAACGAATCGCATCGCTTTCAACGCCGCACCGGGCGTGCGGGCGAGTGCGGCGCTGGCTTTAACGCGCCAGTCGCGCGGCGTGTTGCCCCCGACGACTTCGACTTACACCGACATTTGGACAATTGGCGCCGATGGCAGCGCTTTGCGGCAACTCACGCAGCAAAACCAGACCGAAACTGGTTTGGCAAGCATCAATCCGGCGTGGAGTCCCGATGGAAAAACCTTGGTCTTCAACTCGGTTCCGGGATCGGGCGTGCCCGCGCAGTTGTTTCTCATCAACGCCGATGGCACGAATCGCCGCTCGCTCGGTGGCCTGAGTGGAACCGATGCCGCTTGGAGTCCCGATGGAAGTCGCATCATCTATTCTGCCGAAAGTGGATTGTCGTTTGCCAATGCCGATGGTAGTAACCCCACGACGTTAAACACTCCCGATGGTCTTTTCGTGGAAGATACCGATTGGCGTTAATCAAAATAGCGCGATTGTTTGCCTACACATGGCCTGCCATGTCCGTTGTAAAGGTTATCTCGCAAAAGCGGACATGGCAGGCCATTTCCCTATCGCCTTCTCTAAATCTTTCAACCACTTCGATTCCCACTGTTCCACACATCATGCTCCGCTACTTTTTTGTTCTCGCTCCTCTTGCATTTGGTCTCGCTCGTCCGGCTCACTCTCAAACCGTGTTGTTTCAAGAACAGTTCGACAAGCCTTCGCGCTGGTCTACGCCCACTCGAAGTCCTGCTAATGTCGCACAATACCGGGGCAGCGATTGGCTGCAATATCCGCCGCTCGGCAACATCGCGCCGAATTCGTTCAATCTGGGCTTCACCGAGTGGGGCAACAAGCCGGTTCAGATGTCGGGTGATGGAAGTGAAGGCCGGTTCTTGCGCTTCAAACTTTCCACTTACAATCCCAACAACTTCAAGGCCAATCGCGCCAGCAAGTTCGCGTGGGGAACCGAACTGCAAACTCTGCGCAAATTCGGGCCGCCCTCGGTTGGTCACGCCATCGAGTTCGAGTCGCGCTTGCGCTTGCCCGTGATGGCGCCGCTGATGATCGGCTCGTTTTACACCTACTCGCAAAAACAAAGCAAAGGCACGGTGTTTTCCGACGAGGTGGATTTCGAGTATCTGGGCGCCAACTATGGTAACGAGGTGCTGCTTTCGAGTTGGAACGATTTCGCGCGCCGCAACGACACGAACATCATTCCCGGCCAAAATTATAACGACGGCGTGCATCATCAAAACGCGCTCACCGGGAGTGCAAACGCTCTTCCCAACGGCGTGAACCGCGCGGTGTGGCACCTGCTCAAAATCCGCTGGTCGTGCCCGTCGAGCGGCGTTTATCGCATCGAGTTCTTCTCCAAACAAAACGCGGCCGACCCCTATAAGTTGCTGTGCACCCAAAACGGCGCGGCTCCCAACGATGCGATGGAAGTTCATCTCAACATCTGGGCGACCGAATCCGATCCCAAACCCACGGGAGCGCCGGGAACGAACTACATCATGGACGTGGATTGGTGCCGAGTGTCGGACGTGCTTTTGGGCGCAAGCGCGGCGGGCAAAGCGGCAACTTCGGGCGGCGCGAGTTAAGGTGAACCGCCAACTTGAAGGGAAATGTCTTGACCACTGCTTCCGAGATTTCCCTGCTTTTTAAGACTTCCCGGAGTTGCATTAAGAACTGCTTTGGCGACCCGCTGAGGTTGTTCGAAAGCGACAGGTGCAGGCCGCACTTTTTTGAGCACCTTTGGTTTGAGCCTTTGATGCTGTGGGCTTCCCCGTTGTTTGGATAGAGAAGCGCGCCTCGACTTTAAACTGCACTTATCATGCAACGGATGCGCGTGGGCGTCATCGGAACGGGAACTTCGGTCGAGTGGGCGATTTTGCCCGCGCTCGCTGGGCCGGACGCGCTCGCGGCGCCCGATGCGGGCGCGTGGTGGAGCCGTCGTCCCTCTCCCTCTGGCGACATCCGCTATAATCCGCCCGCTTTGCCCGAAGTGGTCGCGCTGTGCGAGGGAATTGCGCCTGAAAAAAATACAACAGGCCGCGCCCAATCGGGCGACGATAAAATCTCGCCGCGCCTCGAATCGCTGGGCCGCTTGGCGCGCGGCGCGGCGTTGTATGCCGACGCGCATTCGATGCTACGCGAGGCAGAACTGGACGCCGTTTTTCTGGGCGAAGATGCGGAACTGTCGCCCGCTCAGTTGCTTGAACTTGTGGCCAGCGCGCCGGGAATGGCGCTGGGCGTGGCGCCGCCGCGTTGGGTGTGGATGGACGGGCCACCATCGCGTTCAAGCGCGGCACTCAACACCTTCGCGCGCATCGCGCCGATGCCTTCGCTGTGGATGGCACTGCCGCTTCGCCGCGCGCCCGCCCATCGCGCGGCGCGCCGTTTGGTGGAGCGCGATGGGGTTGGAACGGTCACAGCAGTGCAAGCGCGCTTTCCTTTTGCTCTCGATGAAGCGCGCTTTGGCGCGGCATATTCCGCGTTCGATTTGATGCTGTCGTTTTTCCCGCCCGCACAGGCGCCGCGCCAGATTTGGGCGACGCGCCACGGCGATGGCGCAACGCAAGTGCTGCTTTCTCTTGGCGGCGGCGCGCACTTGAGCGCGCTGTTTGGCGCCGCCGACACGTGGAATGCGCCGCTCCCGCGCCTCGAAGCGAGCGGAACACAAGGGCGCTTTCTGGTGTGCGAAGCGGGACGGCGGCTGCTTCAGTTCGTGCCGCGCGAAGGGGCGCGCGTGTGGGAGCCGCCGGGCCTGGCGCCTCACGTTTCGGGCGCCAACCTCAGCGGTTATGGCGAAGACATCAAAGCGTTTTTGGGCGTGTGCGCCGACAATCCCGCGCCCTTCAACGCCGAACGCGCCCTTGACGATGCGGCGCGCGCCCTGTCGGTTTTAGAAGCCGCCTTTGCTTCAGTCGCGCAAAACGCGCCAGTCGCCGTTGAAGCGCGCGGCGTGCGCTTCAGTTCGACGCCCGAACCTTTGGTTGAAGTGCCCTCGCGCAATTTGACTTTGGAACTGCTTTAAGAGAGCGCTGTGAACTTTTCCGCGCGACTTCAGACCTCCAAAGATAGCAAACGGGCGCTTGCCGCTCAAAAACAACTTTCGGGGTGTTTCAACTTCATCCGAAGATGACGACGGCTTGAAACCGAACTTCTTTGGAAAATCCACCACACGTTTTCGCAGTCGGATGAGCATTGACTGAAACAACAGTTGCCACGGATGCGCTTTCTTTGTGTGGCCAATTCCTCGAAGTAACTTCGGGAGAAAAGAAGGGAAACCGCTTTTAAAATGGCCCGCGCAGGATGTTAAAATAAAGGCATCCCGTTCGTTTTGGTTGTTCAAAGCGGATTCTCATCGCCATCGGGCGCGAGGTTTCGCGCCCATTCGCTCTTTTCGTTGCCGCCATGCCGTCGCCCGTTCGTCCGCCTTTGCCCGCGCCTCCTGCGCCCCATTCCTTTCCTGATTCGCCCCTCACGGGGCCGTCTCCTGCATCTCCTGTTCGCCGTCTGGTCGTTGCCCGCAAGTCGCTTCACGACCGGGAACACGAGCGCCATGAGCGCTTGACCTTGGCGCGCGCGGCCAAACGCGCCCGCCAAAAACGCCAGATCAGAGCCGTCGCCGGTGCCGCTTGCGCGGTTTGCGCTTTCGCGTTGGGAGTGCGAACGCTGTTTTTTGGCCCCGTGTGGCCCAGAGGCCGCGCGCTTTCGATGGGCCTGAGCGTCGCCCAGCCGCCGGTTTCCGTGGGAAGCGACTGGTTTTTTCCGGCGACCAACGGCACGCTGTGGCGCGTTCGAGATGGGCAAACCAAAGCCGTGTGGACGGGCGCGTTTCCCTCGTCACCTCTGGTTGTTCCTCTGGGCCGCGACCTCTTGATCGCGGGCGGCGACGGTGCCCTCGTTCGTTTGGGCGCGGGCGGACAAAAGCGCTGGAGCGGATCGAGTGGAACCGGTAGCACGACGCGGCCTGTTTTTACTCAGAATCGCATCGTGGGCGCCGATGATTCCGGGCGTTTGTGGGCGCGCAACCCTCAAAACGGAAGCATCGAGTGGCGCATCGCGGCAGGCGCATCGGTTGGCGACGGTTTGGCCGCAACGCCGTGGGGCATTGTGGCCCCGCTTCTAAGCGGCGGAACAGGACGCGGCGGTTTGCGCTGTGTGTCGGCGCAAACCGGCAAAACGTTGTGGACTTTTCCGGCGAATTTGAATGCGCGCGCGGCAGGCACGGCGACTCCGCGCTTTGATGTTCCCAGCGGGCGCGTGTTTTGGTGCAACGACACGGGCGCTGTGGTGGCACTGGATGCGCGCACGGGCCGCAAAATTTGGAAGAGTTTTGCGGCCTCGCGGGGCGGTGGTTCGGCCAACAGCGTTTTGCTGCGCGCGGCGCCCGTTTTGGCGGGCGGCGCCCTCATCGTTGGCGGCGGCGATGGCGGACTTCGCGCGTTCGATGCGCGCGATGGTCACTTGCTGTGGACGCGCTGGCTGGGTCAACCGCTCGCCACGCCCTTGCAAAAAGCGCGTTTAGATGGGCACGTCGTCGTCGTCGCGGGCCAGTCTCCCGCCGTCGTAGTGGACGCGCACGACGGCTCGCTCGTGCAACGACTGGGCGAAGGCACGGTCGCTTGGAACGGCGAGTTCGCGGCGGCAGATGCTAATGGCGTTTGGCGCTTTTGGCGCTGAGCGGCGCGATTCTCCGTTGTTCCTGAATGCGTGCTGGGGAGGGTGAACTTCGTGTTCACCCGTCTTACGCGCTTTGGCCGCGATTTTGAGCGATGGTGGCTCATGCAATCTTCCCGTTGGTCGGGCCACTTCGTCGTTTTGACGGGCGCCGCGCTTGCCCTGGGTTCCTACCCGGCGGGCGCGCAAACCAATCTTTTGGCGCCCTCGAATGCGCCTATCGCGGCTTTGGATGTGGTTCCCGAAGTGGGCGACGCCGACCTCGCCACTCTTTCGCTTCCAGCGTTTGGCGCGGTTTCGCTACGCGCTTCTTCCTCGGCGATGCAAGCCGCGCCCGCTTCAACCGAGGCGCTACGGCAATGGGTCGGGCGGGGCAATGTGGTGTTTTTGCACACCGACGCGGCGCAATTGTTCGGGATGCAAACCGTCCCGGCCCGAACTGCCTCCGCCGATGCGGGAAGCCAACTGGTCGGGCGCGCGCGCGCGGCACTTCCCTTTGGCTCTCATCCGTTGCTGCTTGGCGCAACCGAAGCAGGCGCAGCCGTTTTGCGCGGCGCCGACCCGACGCGCTTGCCCGGCGTGCAAACCGTGTTCTACTCGCTTCGCGCAGGCGATGCGCTCCTTGAATCGTCCGATGTCGCCACGCCGTTGCTCCAGGTCGATGACGCGAACACGGATGCCAACCGGCCTCTTTACGCTGCTGCCATCGAATCGGTGGGCGCGGGTTGGGCGATTTTTTGTCCCGACACCCTCGACTCAGCGCGCGGTCAGGGCGCGCAATTCGGGCGGGCGCTTCGCTCTTTTGTGCCCGATCAAGGCGGCGCGCGCTTTGTCGGTTTGCCGTCGCGCGTGCTGTTGGGTAGCGATGCTTCGCCCGCATCTGTAGGCACGGCTTTGCAAAACCGCTTGAACGCCGCTCTGCAAAGCGATGGACGCGCCGCGCTTCCCGGTTTTGGAACAGTGCCCGCGCAAGTGCCCGTTCCTATCGAAACCGGAAGCGAGGCGGTTTTGCCACTCGAACGCGGTGAAGCCCAGGCGATTTTGGGCACCCTTGGCGGCCCCGATGAGACGGCTGTTGTGGCGCTTTTGGCGGCGCGCATGCGCTGGCAACTTGGCCAGAGCGCCCGGAGCGCGCAGGCGCTGAATGTGGCGGCGCTCGATCCCAACATGGCGCCGCAGGTCAGCTTTTGGAACGGCTGTTTCCAAGCGCAAATCGCCGCCGATGTGTCGCTCGATGCGCCGTCTCGCGCTCTATCTTTCAACGGCGCCGCGCGCGCGTTTTCCCTCGTTGGCCAAGCCAACTTCGCGCCCGGAACCATTGCCGGAGCATCGTTCACCAACCAGTCGATGAACAGCCAAGGCTTCAACGGCGTTTCACAAACTGCGCAGGTGTTGAACGGTCAGGTGTTGAACGGTCAGGTGTTGAACGGTCAGGTGTTGAACGGTCAGGTGTTGAACGGTCAGGTGTTGAACGGTCAGGTGTTGAACGGTCAGGTGTTGAACGGTCAGGTGTTGAACGGAGCAGCGCGGGGTTTTGCCAGTTTGTCGCTTCCGGTCGCGCCATTTGTGGCGGCGAGTTGGAGCCGCGAGTTCGCGCGTTTGGCGGCTGTTTACACTCTCGCTCCGCCGCAATCGCAGTTCATCGTGGGCAACGGCACGAGCGCGACGCTTCGCTTTTACGGCGCCGATTCCGGTGCTCGTGCGGCGGCGGCGCTTCTTCAAGGGGCGCTGAACAACGCGGATGGGCCGCGCGCATCGCACATCGAAGTGCTGCTTGTGCCAACGCTTGGCGCTTATGGCGGGGTGCGCCGCGCGCTCAGTGCGCCAACGAGTGCCAGCCTGCCGGGAGGCGAAGTGGTGGGCACGACGCTTTTGCTGGCTTCGGGCGAGATTGGCGCGATGGGACAGGGACAAAACGCAGACGCCGCGACTTTGGCGCGCGGGTTGGCGCTGGCGAACTTGAATTCGTGGACGGATGGCACGCGGTCTTTGCCCGCCTGGATCATCGCCGGAGCGCAGACGCGCGCTGTGGGACTTGGCGCGCAAGGCACATCTTCCGCAACCAATTTCGATACCTTGGAGGCCATCTTGAGCGGCCAGGCGCCCGCGTCGGCGGGAACGGCGAACGCTTTGTGGAGATTTTTGATCAACCGATACGGAAGCGGAGCCGCGGAAGAATTGGTCGCGCGCTTGACGGCGGGTGCCTCAGTTGACCAGGCGTTGCAAGCCGCGACGGGCGATGACATCGGCGCGTTCATCAATGCATTTCAGCGGGCATGAGACTTTTAAGAGTAAGCTTGAAAAGTTCAGGCGAATGAAGTCACCCCAGAAAACCCCAACCCGCGTTAACGATAATTCCTGAAACCCAGCCAAATCACGCCCGCGTTGTCCTGCATCCACGAGGGTTAGTGGCTTTTTCTGGAGATGAATTCATTCGCTCTTGCTCTCACATTCGACCGTCCGATTCCGCGACCGTTCATTGGCAACGTCAGTTGGGTGTTCAAAGAGCGGCACCTACGGCTTGTCAATCGACCGTTGACAATCAACTTCCCTGCTTTTCGGGCCTCTGGAACTGACTCTGAGCGCGCTGTCAAGTCAACTTGGCAAAGACGGAGTTAAACGACGGGCCTTTCGACGCTCACCACCTCGTCGTTTAGTTCCAGATTCAACGCGTTGATTTTGGAGTCAGAACGCCCAATGTGACCGGCGAGTCAAGGCCAAATTGCCCCAACGCCTCTTGACACAGCAATATGTGAGTGCGATGCAACTTTGAGGCACGTGTGCCTTCTAAAAGGGCCGATGAATGGGCACGGCTGGAAGTTTTGGCTCTACGGTTCCTCTCTTGAGGCCTCGCCAATTCGCGCGTCTTCAAATGAAGGCGCGCGCGATGAAAGCCTGCCTGCTGAGTGCGCCCGTTGCACGCTGCTGTTGACGGCGCTTTTCGACGGCGAAGCCAGCGAAACCGAAGTTCAACAAGCGCGGCGCCACCTGCTGGGATGCGGGCGATGCGCGCAAACGTGGCTCGGCTGGAATCAAACCCGCGTTTTGCTGCTCGATCAAAGCGTGCCCAAGGCGCCGCCAACTCTGGTCGGACGCATCCGCCTCGCCTGCGGGTTAATCGGCAAAACCACAACGCCCGATTTGCACGGCCAGATTCTGGCGCGCACTTCGCGCCAGGGTTTGCCGCGCTCCGCCAAGTCGAAACCGCGTTTGGTCTGGCCCGCGTTATCCCTTCCCGCTCCGGTATGGGGCGCCACAGCCTTGGGCGCGTTGGTTTTGCTACTTGCTCACGATTCGCTTCCCACCGCTTCGCTTGTGCCCGACGCTTCGCCTTCATTTGTTGCTCAAGATGCGCCTTCCGCTCGTTCGGCGTCCAATTCCATGACGCGCAACGGGAACACGGCGAGGCGCGATGAAGAGTTGGCCGTTCTGCCATCCGAAGCCCGCGCGCACACTGCGCCTGGCACAACCGTTTCACTCGCGCGCGCTAAACGCGCCGCTTCGCCCGCGACTTTTGGTTCGCCCGATGATTCCGATGCCGCGCGCACCTTGTCGAAAGCCCAACGCGAGCGCGAATCGCTTTCTTCTCCCGCGCTTCAACCTGCGCCTCTTCCGGTTCTGGCCTCGCTTGGTTTTGAAGACAGGCCGTTTTCAATTTGGGCGAGCAAAACTTCCAAAGCCGCGACACGTCGTTCCCGCGCGCAGTTGTTCGCCGCGCCGCGCGGTGTTCAAGGGCTGTCTTCGCCCGCTCCGGCACTGCGCGTTTTGGCTTCGCGGCCCATTGTGCTCGCTTCGGTTCCAGTTGCATCGCTCGCCGGTGAAGCCGATTTGACGCCGCCTGCGCCCGTTTCAGCGCCCTTGGGAAGCGCGCACCGGGGCCGTTTTCTGCTCGCGTCGGCTCCTCTAGGACGCGCGTCGCTTCGCATCTCGGCGCCGCGTGTGCGACCAATCACCGTCGGCCAAGACCCAGTTTCAGAAGACGCCGGACTCGAAGACCTCGATTCGACCGTGCAAGAATATCGCTCGTCGCTGTCCGACGATTCCTCCGATTCAAACGGCGCGGGGTGAACCTCTTCAACAATCCCCGTTCGATTGCGCCCTTCAACTCCGGTAACGGTTGTTCATCGAAATGAAACTCCAAAAATACGAATTTTGGCGAAGCCTTGATGGTGGTTAGGGCAGTTTCTTGCCAGCCAGTGCCTGCACCGACATCCGAGAATGTGGCCAACTTGAACCGGGTTCACAACTCATCTGCGCAACCGAAGCCGCGGCGTGGAACGAAGCGCAACAAAAACGCTAAAGCGTATCTCACAGAGGTTGCAACATCCGTAGGGACATGGCTTGCCATGTCCGCCCAGGCACGATGTCGCACAACGGACATGGCAAGCCATGTCCCTACGATGCACTTCTTCCTCAACTGCTATATGACATGGGCTGGGGCTACTATGGAACGATCCAAGAGGAAGAGGCCGTTTAGCATTCCAACGATGTTACATTGCCTTGATGTTGTCTCTTATTTGATTTCTGCTTTTGCCACTCCAACCAAACACAAAAGCGCGCCACGATTGCGGCGCGCTTTTGTGTTTTGTGGGAGAACCGGTCTTAGCGCGGCGCCACTTCAATTTTTTCCGGCTGATAGCCCAGATTGGGCGACAACCACCGCTCCATTTCTTCGAGGGAAAAGCCGCGTCGAACGGCGTAATCTTCGACTTGATCGCGTCCGATTTTGCCGACCGCGAAATAGGACGCCTGTTTGTGATTGAAATACAAACCCGACACCGACGAGGGCGGCCACATCGCGCACGATTCGGTGAGTTTTATGCCCGCATACGCTTCGGCCTGAATCAGTTCAAACAGCGTTCTCTTGGGCGTGTGATCGGGGCACGCCGGATAGCCAAAGGCCGGACGAACGCCGCGATAGCGTTGCGCCACCAAATCTTCGCCGCGCTCGCCGCTGTCGATACCGCAAAAACCGCGCGCTTTGAGATGCAACCATTCGGCGAAAGCTTCGACCAGACGGTCGCTGAGCGTTTGGACGAGCAAGGCGGAAGGTTCGTCGCCCGCGCGATTGAAGTCCAAGGCCAACTTATCCGCGCCGTGAATCGACACGCCAAACGCGCCGATGTAATCGAGCAAACCCGATTCGACGGGCGCCACAAAATCCGAGAGCGCCAGATCAAAGCGGCTCGCCGCTTTGTCGATTTGCTGGCGCAGCATCGGAAAGCGCGCCAGTTCCCGTTTGGCATCGGTGTCAGTCCAAACGATGATGTCATCGCCCTGCGAGTTGGCCGGCCAAAAGCCCCACACGCCGCGCGCCGACAGCGACTTACGCTTCAGGATGTCGCCGAGCATCTTTTGCGCATCGGCCCACAGTTCGCGCGCGACCTGACCATAGTGCTCGTCTTCGAGAATTTCGGGATACAAACCCTTGAGTTCCCACGAAGCGAAAAACGGCGTCCAGTCGATGAACTCGACCAACTCTTCCAATGGCACGCCGCGCAGCGGATGCAAACCGACGCGTTCGGGGAGGGCGATTTCGTCCGGCGTCCACTCGATGGGCAAACGCCGAGCGCGCGCTTCGCCCAGCGGAAGCAAAGGTTTCGCGTCGCGCTTGTTCCAAAACGCTTCACGGTCGGCGTCCTGCTTGGCGCGCGTCTCGTTGATAAACGCCTCGCGCTGATCGTCACTGAGCAGCGCGCCAACTACGCCCACCGCTTTGCTGGCGTCGATGACGTGAACTACCGAACCCGAATAACCTTCGGCGATTTTGACCGCCGTGTGAATGCGCGAAGTCGTGGCGCCGCCAATCAAAAGCGGAATCGTGAACCCTTGGCGCTCCATTTCGCGCGCCAGGGAAACCATTTCGTCGAGAGAGGGCGTGATTAACCCAGACAAACCAATGGCATCGGCGCCGACTTCGCGCGCGGTTTGCAGGATTTTATCAGCCGGAACCATGACGCCAAGGTCAATCACTTCGTAGTTGTTGCACCGCAAAACGACGCCCACGATGTTTTTGCCGATGTCGTGAACATCGCCCTTCACCGTCGCCATCACGATTTTTCCGGCGCTTTGCGTTTCGCCCGCCTCGTCTTCCATGTAAGGCAGCAAAACGCCGACGGCCCGCTTCATCACGCGCGCACTCTTAACAACTTGCGGCAAGAACATCTTGCCCGCGCCGAACAACTCGCCCACGACGTTCATGCCGTCCATCAGCGGGCCTTCAATGACGTGAAGCGGCTTTTCATATTGATGGCGCGCTTCTTCAACGTCGGCTTCGATGTATTGGTCGATGCCCTTGACGAGCGCGTGTTTGATGCGATTTTGCACCGATTCTTCGCGCCACGCCTCGGTTTTAACGTGCGCGACTTCGCCCGACGCATTGGCTTTGATTTCGTCGGCCAGTTCAACCAGGCGTTCGGTTGCGTCCTCGCGGCGGTTGAGCAAAACGTCCTCGACGCGCTCTAACAGTTCCGGCTCGATTTGGTCGTAAACCTCCAACATTCCGGCGTTGACGATGCCCATGTCGAGTCCGGCTTCGATTGCGTGTTTCAAAAACGCCGAGTGCATCGCTTCGCGCACGGTGTTGTTGCCGCGAAAACTAAAGCTCACGTTCGAGATGCCGCCCGAAACCATCGCGTCGGGCAGATTACCCTTGATCCACTTCGTCGCCTTGATGAAGTCGAGCGCATAATTTGCGTGCTCTTCCAAGCCCGTTGCAACTGTCAACACGTTCGGATCGAAGATGATGTCGTGGGGCGCAAAGCCGACTTCCTCGACCAGGATGCGATAAGCCCGCTCGCAAATCTCGATGCGGCGCTCGTAACTGTCGGCCTGACCTTGTTCATCAAAAGCCATAACCACCGCGCCCGCGCCGTAGCGACGCACCAGATGCGCTCGTTCGCGGAACGCTTGTTCGCCTTCTTTGAGCGAAATCGAGTTGACGATGGCTTTGCCTTGCACGCACTGCAAACCGGCTTCGATGACTTCCCACTTGCTCGAATCGATCATAAACGGCACGCGCGCCACGTCCGGTTCGCCCGCGAGCAAGTTCAGAAAATACTTCATCGTCGCGGGGCCATCGAGCAAGCCCTCATCGAAGTTGAAGTCCACGATGTTGGCGCCCGACTCGACTTGCTGGCGCGCGATTTCGATGGCCTCGCGCCAGTTCGATTCTTTGATCAAACGCGAAAATTTCGGCGAACCGGTCACGTTAGTGCGTTCGCCGACCATCTGGAAATTCGATTCGGGCCGGATTTGCAGCGGCTCCAAGCCAGAAAACTCGGCGATGGTTTTCGTTTCTGGTTTCTGGCGCGGTTTGACGCCTTCAACCGCTTGAGCAATCGCGCGGATGTGCGCGGGCGTAGTTCCGCAGCATCCGCCGAGAATGTTGACCCAGCCTTCACGCGCAAAAGGCACGACGACATCGCGCACCTGTTCGGGCGTCCAATCGTATTCGAGCATCGCATTCGGAAAACCGGCGTTGAGGTAGGCGTGTGTCCAAGACGGCGAGTTCTTCGATACGGCTTCGACTTGTGGGCGCAGCTTTTCCGGCGACAGTCCGCAGTTGAGGCCAACACAAAACAAATCGGCGTGCGAAATCGAAATCAGCGCCGCTTCGACGGTTTGGCCCGCGAGCGTGCGCCGGTCCTCGCCAGTGATGGACAGCGACGCAAACACCGGCACGCGCGACAAACCTTCTTCCCACAATTGCGAAACCGCAAACAGCAGGGCCTTAAGGTTCAAGGTGTCGAGGTTCGTTTCAGGCAGCAGGATGTCGACACCGCCTTCGAGCAAAGCGCGCGCTTGCTCCTTGAAGGCCGCAACCATTTCGCTCCACGAAACGGAGCGAAATGCCGGGTCGTTCACATCGGGCGACATGGATAAAGTTCTGTTCGTTGGCCCCATCGACCCAGCGACAAAACGCGGTTTGCCGTCTTGTTTCTCGACTTCGCGCGCCGCTTCACACGCCAAACGAGCGCCCTGAAAATTCAGATCATAAACGGAAGTCGCGTCACTCAAACCGTAATCGGCCTGGGCAATCGAAGTCGAAGAAAACGTGTTCGTCTCGACAATATCGGCGCCCGCCTCGAAATACTCGCGGTGAATGGCGCGAATGATGTCGGGCTGCGTGAGGTTGAGCAGATCGTTGTTGCCCTTGACATCGAAACCGTGATTCTGGAAACGCTCGCCCCGAAAATCGGCTTCGCTGAGCTTGTGCGCTTGGATCATCGTGCCCATCGCGCCATCGAAAATCAGGATGCGTTGACTTAACAGTTCGTTCAAGCGGGAAAAGATGTCCATAAAAGCTGATTACAGGGAAGTTTAAGAACAGCCTTGGCTCCAACGAAGCGCCGTTTACACTTTGCCGCCATGAACGCCCGCCTCTTAGCCGACGAGCGCCGCATCTTCACCTGCCGCGCCGGAAGCCACGCTTACGGGCTCAACACGCCAAGCAGCGACGAAGACACGCGCGGCATTTTCGTTGGCAAGCCGTCAAACCTGTGCGGCTTGTTTCCCGTTGAACACGTCGAATATGACGACGATTACATGGTTTACGAACTGCGCAAGTTCGTGTTTCTGGCCAAAGATTGCAACCCGAACATCATCGAGTTGCTTTACATTAATCCCGACGATATTCTGTTTTTAACACCCGCTTGGGAACGTTTAAGAGAATCGCGCGATTTGTTTTTGACTCGTCGCGCCAAGCACACGTTTTCAGGTTACGCCGTGGCACAACTCAAAAAGATTCGAAGCCACAAAGCGTGGGTGATGAATCCGCAACCAGTCGAGCCGCCGTCGCCCGCCAAGTATGTGAAACGGAAATATATCGAAGGTTTGGGACAAGCTGAGGTATTCGATCAAATGGCGTATGATGAGGCGAATAAAAAGTGGAAGCAATACCACGAGTGGAAAGAGAATCGCAATCCCAAACGTGCCGCGATGGAAGAACAATCGGGTTATGATTTGAAACACGCGATGCACCTCATCCGGTTATTGTTGATGGGGCGCGAAATATTGCGTGGTGAGGGCGTGATTGTTAAAAGACCGGATCGAGATTACCTGCTGTCCATTCGAAATGGCGCGTTCGAGTATGAAGAAGTAGTGGCGCGCTCGGATGAATTGGTAGCCGAACTGGAAACGCTTTACGACCGGGCGCCTTTACCTCCTGCTCCCGATGTCGAAAAAATCGATGCGCTACTCGTTTCGATTTACCGCGACTTCTGGCGCGAGCGAGGTGAGATGTGAAGCCCCTGATCGAAGTGCACGAAGTGTTTCAAGAGCAAACGCTTGGCTTGCGAACCCAGATTCTGCGGCCCGGTTCCGCGCCCGATGCGCGGCTATTTGGAGTCGAAGACGCCGAAGAAACGCGCCATTTCGCGGCCTTTGACGGCGAGGAAATGGTAGGCGCGTGCTACATCGTGCGCCGCGCGGCGCCCTTCGATGCGCTTGCGCGGGCGTGGCAACTGCGCGGCATGGCCGTTCAGACAACTCGCCAGGGGCAGGGCATCGGCGCGCAAATCGTGGCGCACGTCGAAGCAGAAGCGCGGCGCGCGGACATCGAAATTCTCTGGTTCAACGCGCGCCGCGTCGCCCTTGGGTTTTACGCGCGATTGGGGTGCGCACCGCGGGGCGAAGAGTTCGAAATCCCGGTTGTTGGGCCGCACACGGTGATGTGGAAACGGTTGAACGCATGACCCAAATCAACTACTTGAAAGGCGACGCGACGGCCCCCTCGACTAAAGGCCCGCAAATCATCGCGCACGTGTGCAACGATCTGGGCGGATGGGGCAAAGGTTTCGTTTTGGCTTTATCGAAGCGCTTTCCCGAACCCGAACGCGCCTTTCGCGCGTGGCACCGCGAACGGGCGCACAACGATTTCGCTTTGGGCGCGGCTCAGTTGGTTATAGTCGGGCGCGATTTGTGGGTCGCCAACATGATCGGTCAACACGGCAAAGCGCGTAAGGGCGGTGTCGGCGCGCCTCCGGTTCGTTACGAGGCCATCGAACGCGCTTTGCAGCGCGTCGGCGATTGGGCGCTCGAACACCGGGCCAGCGTGCACATGCCCAGAATCGGAGCGGGTCTGGCGGGCGGCAAGTGGCCGCTAATCGAGCCGCTAATTATCCAAACGTTGTGCGAACGCGACATCAACGTTTGGGTTTATGACACCGATTGAATTAGCGGGGATGAACACGGAGAGGCATTGATTTTTGGCCACAAGAAAGCACAAAAAGAAATTCAGTAGAAAACGATTCCTTTCTTAACAGCCTCTTTCGTGTTTTTTGTGGCCTACTATCAATGCTTCTCCGTGTTCATCCGTGGTTCAAAATTATGTATTGGCACTGCGGCAAATATCGCCTTGAGTTGGGACGACAAACCTATATCCTGGGCATCGTCAACGCGACGCCGGATTCGTTTTCCGGTGATGGCACCTCATCACGCAAAGCGGTTGAACGCGGGTTGCAAATGATCGAAGACGGCGCGCACTTGCTCGACATCGGCGGCGAATCGACGCGGCCTGGAAGCGAACCGGTTGGCCTCGACGAAGAACTGCGCCGCGTGCTTCCTGTTGTCGAAGGTTTGGCGGGCGCGGGCGTGCCGTTGTCGGTGGACACGACCAAATCAGAAGTCGCGCGGCGGGCAATTGAAGCGGGCGCATCGGTTGTCAACGATATTTCAGGCGCCACGTTCGACTCGCAAATGCTGCCGATTTGTGCGGAGTTCGATTGCGGCGTGATTTTGATGCACCTGCGCCAAACGCCGCAAACGATGGGTTGGAGTCGTTCGCCGCAAGTGCAACGCGGCGATGTCGTCGAAGAAGTGCTTTCGTTTTGGCGCGAGCGATTGGAAGCGGCACGCTCGATTGGTTTGGCCGGTGAACGCTTATGTTTCGATGCCGGATTTGGCTTTGGCAAATCGGTCGAGGAAAATCTCGAACTCATTCGGCGCGGGCGCGAACTGGCGGCGTTTGGTTTCCCAACGTTGAGTGGCACGAGTCGCAAATCAACCATTGGCCGCATTTTGGACGGCGCGCCCGTTGAAGAGCGTTTGTTTGGAACGGCGGCAACGGTTGCCCTTGCAATTCAAAGCGGCGCCGATTTGGTGCGCGTTCACGATGTGCGCGCGATGGCGCAGGTTGCGCACGTGGCAGATGCCGTGTGCCGTGAGCGATTTTTCGGGTAGGCGCACGGCTCGCCCCGAAATCCGGTGGTATTTCTCACCGGCACCCGCGCTTCGCCAAGTGCAAAGCTTGGATACGAGACAACTGGTGCAGTTCCGGCCTTTGCGCTTGGGCAAAGCGCCCAGATTTCGGGGCGTCTGCCGCACCGCACCGTTTCCAGCTATTCCCAATTCCCCAGTTCAAGGGCATGGCTTCCGCTCCTCGTGAGAGCCTTCGTCATGCTTTCATTTTCATCCGCAACGCTCGATCCGTCGCACGATTTATCGGGGCGCCGCTCCGATTTGGCGCCCTTTTTCGCGCCGAAGTCTGTTGCCATTATCGGCGCCAGCGAAACGCCAGGTTCGGTTGGACGAACGCTGCTCTGGAACTTGCTGTCCTCGCCTTTTGGCGGCACGGTTTATCCGGTCAATCCCAGGCGGCCAAGCGTTTTGGGCATCCGCGCTTACCCTTCGATTCGGGAAGTGCCCGAACGCCCCGACCTCGCCGTGATTTGCACTCCCGCGCCGGGTGTTCCAGCTTTGGTGCGCGAATGCGTCGAAGCGGGCGTGCCGTGCGCGATCATCATCTCGGCAGGTTTCAAGGAAACAGGAGCGGCAGGCGTTGAACTCGAACGGCAAATCCAGGAGATCGCGCGCGGTAAAATGCGCATCATCGGGCCGAACTGCTTGGGCGTGATGTCGCCGCTTTCGGGCCTCAACGCGACTTTCGCCGCGCGCATGGCCAAACCTGGACGCGTCGCGTGTTTGAGTCAAAGCGGCGCGCTCCTCACCGCTATCCTCGATACATCGTTGCAAGAAGAGTTCGGCTTTTCGGCGTTTGTGTCGCTGGGTTCGATGCTCGATGTCGGGTGGGGCAACCTCATTTCTTACCCAGGCGATGACCCGCGCACCGAGTCGATTTTGATTTATATGGAAAGCGTGGGCGATGCCCGCGCCTTTTTAAGTGCCGCGCGCGAAGTGGCGCTTTCCAAGCCAATCATCGTCATCAAAGCCGGGCGCACCGGAGCAGCGGCACAGGCGGCGGCTTCGCACACGGGCACTTTGGCGGGCAGCGATGACGTGCTCGATGCCGCGTTTAAGCGGTGCGGCGTGTTGCGCGTTGATCGCATCGCCGAACTGTTTTCTACCGCCGAAGTGCTCGCCAAACAGCCCACGCCGCGCGGCAACCGTTTGATGATCGTCACCAATGCGGGCGGCCCCGGCGTTTTGGCGACCGACGCACTCTTGGGCGGTGATGGCGAGTTGGCGACGCTTTCCGCTGCGACGATGACTGAACTGGACGCGGTTTTGCCCGCGCCGTGGAGTCACGGAAATCCCGTCGATGTGTTAGGCGGTGCGGGGCCGGAGCGCTACGCTCAGGCCGTTGAGATCGTCGCCAAAGAAGACGAAGCAGATGCGTTGCTCGTCATCCTCACGCCGCAAGCGATGACCGATTCCACGCTCACAGCGCAGGCTCTTAAGCCGTATGCGAAGACGGCTGGCAAACCAATTTTGGCGGCCTGGATGGGCGGCGCCGATGTCGAGGCGGGCCGCGCGATACTTCGCCGCGCCGAAATCCCCGATTTCCTTTATCCCGACGCCGCCGTGCGCGCCTTCAACCTCTTGTGGCGCTATTCCGACAACTTGCGTTTGCTGTATGAAACGCCCTCGCTTCCCGCCCCGGGCGACGGCGATGCGCCCGACTCGGCGGGTGCCGCGCGCTTGATCGAATCGGTTCGTGCTTCGGGCTGCACTCTCTTAACCGAAGCCGAGTCGAAGGAGTTGCTGTTGCTCTACCGCATTCCAACGGTTCCCACGCGCGTGGCGACAACACCCACCGAAGCCGCAACTTTCGCCCGCGAGCAAGGTTCTCCCAGCGTGTTAAAACTCCATTCGTTCACGGTCACGCACAAAACCGATGTCGGCGGCGTGAAACTGGGCCTCGAAAACGAAAACGACGTGCGCCGCGCTTTTGGCGAAATCCAAACTTCGTTAGCAAATGCATTAGGCGAGAACGCCGCGCGAGAAGCGTTCGCGGGCGTGTCGGTTCAGCCGATGGTGAAGCTCGACGGCTATGAATTGATCGTCGGATGCTCGCCCGATGCGCAGTTCGGGCCGGTTTTGCTGTTCGGTTCGGGCGGGCAGTTGGTCGAGATTTACAAGGATTCGGCGTTGGCCTTGCCGCCGCTCAACTCGACTCTGGCGCGCCGGATGATGGAACAAACGCGCATCTTTTCGGCTTTGCAAGGTGTGCGGGGCCGCGCGCCAGTTGACATCGGCGCGCTCGAACAATTGCTGGTGCGTTTTTCAACGCTTGTGGTTGAGCAAAGCCGCATCAAAGAACTCGACATCAACCCACTCGTCGCTTCGCCCGATGGCCTCATCGCCCTTGATGCCCGCGTCGTGTTGCACGATTTCCAAATCGCCGATTCGGATTTGCCGCGCCCCGCGATTCGGCCCTATCCCACGCAATACATCGGAAGGGAAACGCTGCGCGACGAAACCGTGTTGTCTGTGCGCCCGATTCGCCCGGAAGATGAGCCTCTCCTGGCCGCTTTTCACGGCCAACTGGGAAGTGACACGGTGTATGCGCGCTATTTCCAGCCGCTCGAACTGGGGCGCCGCATCGAACACGAACGGTTGGTGCGCCAGTGTTTCAACGATTACGACCGCGAAATCGCCTTGGTCGCCGAATCGGATGGCCGCTTGTGGGGAGTGGCGCGCTTGGTGCGCGATAAAAGTGACGCCGCCGAGTTCGCGCTCCTCATCGCCGATTTCGCCCAGCGTCGCGGTTTGGGAACATGCTTGCTCCAACGCCTGCTCGAAGTGGCGCGCGCTGAAGGCGTGGCCCGCGTCACCGCCGAGATTTTGCCCTCGAACGCTGGAATGCAGCGCGTGTGCGCTGCCCTGGGCTTCGCGCTCTCGTGTCCCATCGGACAAGACGTGGTGCAAGCGCAAATCACGCTTTAAACGCCTGCCGTGCGCTTCTGTCTAAAACGGTTTGAAGCGCGAGCAAGTGCATTATTCAGAGCGCGGAGCGCCTTCACCACAATGATGCGCCCTCACCACGCTAAACGCAGCACTCGCTCACGCTGCGCGTTCTCAACATCGTATGTCTCAGCTCTCCTTCCTTTTCGACCACAACGCGGGCGAAACTGGACGTATGTCCATGTCCCGAACCCGCGCCCGAACGCTCGCCGCTGAAACTGTCGAGATTCTCGAACGGGGCTTCTACCTCAACGCGCGCGGCGAGCGCGTGGAACTCCAGCCGCAAATCGAACAAGCCGTGCGCAACACGCAGCACTTCCGCGAGGGCATCGTGCCCGCTGTTTCGTTCAAGCCGCGCGAAATGCGAATCGAAGTGCGCAACGAGACGACATTCGCCGCTGCGAAACGTCTGGAAGCAAGCGGTTTGCGCACGCTCGCGCTCAACTTCGCTTCGGCCAAAAGCATCGGCGGCGGCTGGAAGAACGGCGCACGGGCGCAGGAAGAATGTTTGTGTCGCGGCTCGGCGTTGTCTGCGTGTCTGGGAAACAACTTGGAGTTCTACGAGTTTCACCGTGAGCGCGGCGGCGGTTGGTATTCCGACTGGATGATGCTCTCGCCCGATGTGCCCGTGTTTCGCGGTGATGAACCTGCCGAACTTCTGCTCGATGGTGCGTGGACGACATCGTTTTTAACCGCCGCCGCGCCCAACCGCAAAGCGATTTTTTCCGGCACCGAGCGCATTTTGCCCCTTTTCGCGTCTCGCATCGAAAAGGTGCTTTCGATTGGTGTCGCGCAAAAATTCGACGCCCTTATCTTGGGCGCGTGGGGCTGCGGCGCGTTTGGCAACGACCCGAACCAGATCGCGCCCTTGTTTGCGCAGGCATTGAACGGCCAATTCAAGGGCGCCTTTGCCCATGTCGCCTTCGCTGTGCTCGACCCGTCGGAGGATGACGCGATGATCGAACCGTTTCATCAGGCATTGGCGATTTAACCGATTTGTAGGTTGCGCGGACGGTGGGTATAAAGCCCCTGATGGTCATTTGATGCCTGCGCCCACGTTTTTGGAAACGGACATGTGTTCAGCAAAACGTCTTCGATAGCCTCTCGCATTTGGTGGGCGCACACGTCGAAACCGACTCGTCCAACGCCTGTGCCCAAACCCGGAAACGCGATGGTGCGAACCGTCTCGTGCACCGGCGAACCATTGGGCAATCGCCCGTTCTTCCACAGTAGCAACACGGCGCGGGCGGCGAGATACGGGCTGACCGAATCGCGCAAAATCATCGGCACACGCATCGTGGGCACACGCATCGTGGGCGCGGCGATGACAAAGGGAATGTGCGCGTCATGAGTTGGCACAATGGCCGCCGCTCCCACGAGCAGTTCGCCGCCATGCTCGTCGCGGATGACCTGCTGCAACCGCTTTTGCACGCCCTAACCGAAACGGCGCGAATATAACAAGTCGATGCCGCCATCCATAAAACCAAATGAGTTGGCGGGCGACACAACAGCCTCACATTCGACCTCGAAAATCGAGCCGAAGTGGAACTGAACAAACGGCAAGCCCTCGCAGAACCGCTTCCAGGCTTCCAAAAGAGGACGTTCAACAGCAGTTAAAACAAGTTGAGGCAACATGTCTCAATTTAAACACAAAGGAACACAAGAAACACAGAGGGAAAAAGTGATCAACCTTCTTCAACATCTTCTCTGTTTCCTCATGTTTCTTCGCGTCCTCTGTGGTTTAATGCGGTTGTTTAACCCAGCGATGAACGAACCAGCTTCGTGTTCTCGTTCGGGCGCCACCACTTTAGGCACGCGGCGCAATGTTTTCTGTTAGCTCGTGTTTGCCGCCCAACACGCGCGACGTGACGAAATCGCCGCCTAAGAAGTCGTGCGGGAAACCCATCTCGGTTTTTGAAGCCTCATCGAGTGCGCTCATCGTTTCAGGCGAAATCTGCACGTCCAAACACTTCAAGTTGTCCTCGAACTGTTCTATTTTGCGCGCGCCCAGAATGGGAATCGTGTTTTTGGCCACCAGCCACGCAAGCGCCAGTTGCGCAGGCGAGCAACCGCTTTTCTGCGCTTGTTCGCCGACGACTTTAGCGATGTCAACCGAACGCTGCGGCACTTCGCCAGAGCCGCGCGAAGTTTGCTGGCCGCTCGAATACTTGCCCGACAACACGCCGCCCGCGAGGGGACTCCACGGCGCCACGCTCATTCCCAGAGCTTTAGCCATCGGAATCAAGTCGCGTTCGACGGTGCGTTCGATGAGCGAATACTCGATTTGCAAAACGGAAAACGGCGTCCAGCCGCGGAGCATCGCTGTCGTTTGAGCGCGCGCCACGATCCACGCGGGCGTGTCGGAAATGCCCAGATAAAGCACTTTGCCACTCGAAACGAGGTCGTCAAGCGTGCGCATCACTTCATCGGTGGGCGTGGTGAAATCCCAAACGTGCAAATACAACACGTCGATGTGATCGGTGTTCAAGCGTTTGAGCGACTCTTCAACGCTTCGCCTCATGTTTTTGCGCGCGTTGCCGACTTTGGTGGCGGGTTGGGTTTCACTAAACGAATCGGGCAGAGAATATTTGGTGGCGACCACAAAGGCATCGCGGTCGGAGGCAACGAACTCGCCGACTAATTTTTCCGACGTGCCATCGGTATAAACCGAAGCCGTGTCGATAAAGTTGCCGCCCGCATTAGTAAACGAATCGAAAATTTGTTTCGACACGTCTTTCGAGGCGCCCCATTGCCAATCTTCGCCAAAGGTCATGGTGCCCAAGCACAGTTGCGAGACGCGCAAACCCGAATCGCCTAACAATTGAAGTTTCATCCCGATGTGGGCTTGCGAGTTGAAGGCCAGTGAATTATCTGTTCCTCTTCTTTTTGTTCCAGTAGAGGTCAAATCGAGAGTGCGTTTCGTCTGGCTCCCAACCAGGAGGCAACCAGGGGCCTAAAACATGAAATGGTGGATGACCTTCCCTCTGGTGATACAGCGTTTCATCTTGCGCCGTAAAGCGTCCGCAGCACCGGAGTTCGATGTAGGTGAATTCTTCGTCTTGGGCAACAACAGAAAGATTGACCCATTCTGGCACTTTGCCTTGGCGCCAAAGCCACTCAAGAACCTGTTGTTCAGTGAATGGCCCTACAAACTGATCGTCTGGCAGAGTTTCTTCTGGAAATGTCTCCTGATCGCCGACCAGAGGATTTCCATCGTAAGAGCAGTTCGGAATCAAATGGAAGCGCCTTTCATTCGGCAAGTTCTGCACGACAAACCTTCGCGCGAACTCAAGTGCTGCATCGTGTGCATGAAGAAAGTGTTGGGCAAAAGTGTTCCTGTCCATGACTACAACTTCCAGTCAATGGCGCCGCGTCCCATTTTTTGCAGCGCCTCGTTAATTTGACTAAACGGCTCCGACCCGAAAAACCCAACGTGCGCCGACAAAGGCGAAGGATGCGCCGATTTGACGACTGTGTGTTTGCTCGTGTCGATCAGCTTTTCCTTTTTCTGCGCGTAAGCGCCCCACAACACGAACACCACATGGTCTTCTTTGTCAGACACGCTCTTGATCACAGCGTCGGTGAACTTTTCCCAGCCCTTCGATTTGTGCGAGTTCGGCTCGCTTCGTCGAACCGTTAAAACGGCGTTGAGGAGCAACACGCCTTGTTTGGCCCACGGCATGAGATAGCCGGTTTTGGGAACGGGCACGCCCAGTTCTTCGCTCATTTCGAGAAAGATGTTGTGCAGCGAAGGCGGCGGGGTGATGCCTGGGCGCACCGAAAACGCCATGCCGTGCGCTTGTTTGGGGCCGTGATACGGGTCTTGACCCAAGATTAAAACCTTTACTTGATCGGGCGCGACGGCTTCGAGTGCGGCGAATTCTTGGCCGGATGGCGGGTAAACCGTATGGCTTTTGCGCTCTTCTTCAACGAACTCGACCAACTTGGGCCAGTAGGCTTTGCCGGTTTCGCTTTTTAAAAGCGGTTGCCATGTGGCGGGGATTTGCAATGGAACAAGCGGCTCGTTCGAGGGGCCAGACGACGCGTTCGGCTCGGTTTTGTCGGCGAAAGACGGGCGCGGCATCTCGTCGTTTGTGACCCACGCGGGAGGCGCGTCGCGGAAAACCGAAGCGTCATCGGCGCGCAGGAGGCCCAGTGCAAGCGCGTGTTTGCATGGCCGTTTGCGCGACGGGCACGAGCACTTGAACTCGAAGTTGTCCACGCCCACGCGCGTGTGATAGATCGTGCCATCCGAACCTTTGATTTCGCCCCATACGACCTCGCCTTCGTCGCCGTCAAAAGCGCCGACGTGTTCCCACTTGCTTCGCTTGGCAAGGGAAAGAGCGTTTTTGCTGGAAGGTTCGTCGGGGGAAAAAGAGAGGACTTTGGCTTGCGTCATACAAGAAGTAGGGGCAAAAGAACCGCCAGAACAAAGGCAACCGGAAAAACAAGCGCGGTCAATTAACAACACGCGCACCGGAAACTTAACTAAACGCCAATTGTTATTGTTTTTTGGCCACAAGAAAGCACAAAGAATGCGAAAAGGGTTGTTGAGAGAGGAATTACTTTGCCTTAAAACTCTTTTTAGGAATGCTTTGTTGTGGTTTTTGTGCTTTCTTATGGCCAAGGAAAGTATTCTCTCTTATCCCATTTCTTTTCGTTGCGATTTCTTCGGTAGCAAACGCGCGAAGTCCCACGGCGCGACTTCTTCGGATTCGAGTCCCGGAAACAGCTGCACTCCCGCCGCTTCATACGCCTGGGCCACAAGTTCTCCGCACGAAACCCGATCTCGCTGGCGCCAAACAACATCGACTCGGCCAATCGTTCGTTCTATGAGGCGGTCGATCACAAGGGCGAAGATGCTTCCAAACGCGTAACGTTTTCCGATTTGCTCCTGCGCCCAATCCAAAGCGGCGCGGCCCACGTCCGCCCCGCCCGGAGCGGGAATGACTCGAAAGCGCAGGCGCACTTTGGCGCGGCTCAGATCGCGTTTGATCACGCCAGTGATGCGCGCTTCGATGACCCACTGGCCTCCGGCGAACAAACCGACGTGATGATGAGGCGAGCCGGAAAACATTCGGATGAACCGGTTGATGCCACTGGCGTGGCGAAACAGCAAAATATCGCCGGGCGAGGCGTTCGCTAACGCATCGCGCCGGGCGCGGGAGGAAGTCATCATTGGTTTGGCTCCGCGAGAGGGGCGGGCCACAACTTTAATTGAGCGACACGAAACCGCTCATCGGGCCAAGAGAAGCGTCGCCTGTAGTTGTCGCTTCGCCATTGGCCGTGCGTTTGGCAAAAGCGAGTTGAATGATGGTGGCGCGCTCAAGCAAAAACGCTTCGATTTCCAATCGCGCGCGCGTGTCGGTCATTTCGAGCAGGTCTTGTTTTTGGCCCAGCGGCAGTTGCAAAACCCCGGCGATGAACAGCGACAGCGAGCACGGGTCGGGCGGCACTTGCAAGTCTTGCCCTTCAAAGGCGGCGTCGGTGTTGAGCGCCAGCGCATCGAAATAGCGCGACAAAGAGTGGCGCGTTTGCATCGCTAAACGGGTCAAGCCGTCTTGCGGTTCGTCTTCGAGCCATTCGCACTGGGCGACCAGATAATCGTCTTCTTCGCGGATGGAAAGTATCTGAAAGCGGCGCCCGCCCACGGTTTGCACGTTCATGCGCCCGTCGGCAAAGGGCACGACTTCGAGGATTTGCGCCGTTGTGCCCACACTCGCGGGCCACGTTTCACTTTCGCCCTCTTGCCCTTCGACGAGTTGAGCCACGCCAAAGGTTTTGTCTCTGCGAAGCGCGCGGTCGATCATCAAACGGTAGCGCGGCTCGAACACGTGGAGCGGCAAGGGCATCCCCGGAAACAAAACAACTCCCAACGGAAAAATCGGCAACTCGAACGGCATAACTTTATTTTAGGGGCAAATGGCAACAGGAAAAAACAACTGTCGCCATTTGTCTATTCCCCTTTGTTCCCAAAGACAACTGCGCCGTGTTCCTCGCGGCCCAGCATTTCAACCGGTTTGTTGGCCTCGTCCACGACGACGATTTGCGGTTGCCACGTGCGCGCTTCTTCGGGCGCGAAATGGCCAAAGGTCATCACGATGATGATGTCGCCTTTTTGCCCGTGCCGCGCGGCGGCGCCGTTCAAACACATCACGCCCGACCCGCGCTCGCCTTCAATTGCATAAGTCACCATGCGGTGCCCGTTGGTCACGTTGACGATGTGCACCTGTTCGTTGGAAATGATGTCGCACAGTTCCATCAAATCGAGGTCGATTGTGAGCGAGCCGACATAATTCAGATCGGCCTGCGTGACCGTTGCGCGGTGAATTTTGGCTTTGACAAGCGTGCGGAGCATGAGTTCAGTGTTCACCAATCCAGCCCGCTTTCGTCGACCCAGCCGCCTTGCAGCACATCGAGTAGCGGGCGCAGAACAAACGCGCGTCCCAACGCGCGCGGGTGGGGCAGTTGCAATTCCGGCGAATTATGCCTTTGATCGCCAAATATCAAAATATCGATGTCAAGAGCGCGCGCGCCCTCCCGTTTGGCACCTTCTGACGGGGGTTTCCTCCGCCCGGCGAGCGATTCGATTTCCAAACACAACTTTAACAGTCGCGGCGCGAAAAGTTCGGTTCTCGCGCGCAAAGCCGCGTTCAAAAAGTCGCTCTCGCCGCCCGATTCCACGCTTTGCGAACCGTAAATCTTCGACTTGGCTTCGACTTGGACACCGCGATGCGCAAGTTCTTCAACGGCGAATCGAAGATGCGCCAGGCGGTCGCCCTCGTTCGAGCCAAGCGCGAGGTAAACGGTTTGCATAATTCAATTGGACACAGAGAATAGCGCAGGAGAAGCGGAGGTTTTATTTTCTCTGTATTTAATTTAGCTGCGCTTTCGTTCGATTTCCACGCCCAGAAAATCCACGACGCCGCCAACGGCCACGTGCGGTTTTTTGATTTTGACGCGCGCCGCGACGACGCGCGCATCTTGCAAGGCGAAGTCGCCGATTCGCGCCGCGAGATGTTCCAACAGCGCGGCGCGCGGGCCTTCAACGACTCGTTTGGCTTCGCGGTAAATCGACACGTAATCAACCGTATCGTTCAAATCGTCGGTTTGCCCAGCGAGTTGCAAATCGGCGTCGAGTTCGATGTCGACGACGAACATTTGGCCCAGGTCGTGTTCGGCGGAAAGGCAACCGTGCCTGCCGAAGAATTGCAGGCCGTTCAGCAGAATTTTGTCCACGTCTTCAATTTAAACACTTCCGGCGAGGCACTTCCCCGTTTCAACCGCTTCGACTTGCGCCCGTTCCAACTGCTTCGACCAGCGCCAGCATAACCCCAAAACGGGAAACGCCACCACGCCAAAAGCGCAATCAACCAGCGTCCAACCCAGTGGAATGCCGCGAATCGGCCCCATGATAAAGGCGAGCGGCAACACGCAAACGCAACAAATCATCGCCCACTCGATGATCCAGCGATTGCGCACCGGATCGCGTAGCGGCCCGATGAACGCGACCGCAATCATCAAATGGGCAAACGCTAGCCAATCATAACCGTAGGCCAAAAACGGAAACTTGCCGTCGGTTTCAACCAGAGCATCGCGCACGCGAAAAATCCATTCGTTGAGGGCGGGCAAGCGCAACGGCGCGTTTTGCAGCCACAAGGCCAGCCACTTGAGTTCAATTGTCAAGGGAAATGCCGTCGAGCCACTCAAGACGAGGCCGACGACAAAGCACAGCAGCAACGCGCGAAAGCGAAGCAAAAGCGGGCGATTCATGCTTTTGATTTTCGCGTCTGGTGCGAGCGAAGTTGCACACTCAAGTGCCTGTATTGAACAGGTTTTAGAAATGGATGCCATTGAACCGAGCGTGAAATACCCGCGCACCCTCCATTTGCCGTGGAGCGATACCATCGGGCCGGACGGCGATCACGTCTTAGAATCGACCTCGCTTTTCGAGGGGCGAGAAGTCGTTGTCAGCGAAAAATTGGACGGCGAAAACACCACGCTTTACCGCACGCATTTGCACGCTCGCTCGCTCGATTCGGGGCATCACCCTTCGCGCGGCTGGATCAAAAACTTCCACGCGCGTTTGGCGCCGCACATCCCGTCCGGGTATCGCGTCAGTGGCGAAAGCCTGTTCGCCTTGCACTCGATTGCTTACTCATCGCTTCCGTCCTACTTTCTTGTTTTCGGTGTGTGGCAAGGAAACGACTTGTTGAGTTGGGACGAAACCGCCGCGTTTTGCGCCGCACTCGAAGGGCAAAGCGGTGAACCTTTGCCACTTGTTCCGTTGCTTTATCGTGGCCTTTGGAACGAGAAAACCGTGCGCGCTTTATATCCGCGCGCTTCGGAGTTCGGCCCGAACAGCGAGGGCTATGTCGTGCGCTTGGCGAGTCGCATCGCGCGTGAGGAGTGGCACCAAAGTGCCGCGAAATACGTGCGTCCGCGCCACGTGCAAACCGGTGCCCACTGGATGCTCAAGCCGGTTGAGAGAAATGGACTTCTTCCCCGATAAATGGCGCCCGCTTCGTGGCGCGCGGGTTTATGTCGATGCCAACGCGTGGATTTACGCGCGCGAATCCGCCGCGAAATGGGATGAGCTGCGCGCGTTTTTATCTTTGGCGCAAAGCGGCGCGTGGAAACTGGTGACGAGCGAATTGGCCCTCGCGGAAACCCTTGTGTGGCCGATCAAAAACCGCGACCGCTCAGCGCAAAGCGCTTTTACGCTTCAAATTCAGAGCGCGCCGCACCTCATCGTGTTGCCCGTGACACGCGCGATTCTGATCGAAGCGGCGACTTTGCGCGCGACGCGCGCCCTCGAAATGCCCGACGCCATTCACGCGGCAAGCGCCAAATCGTCGCGTTGCTCGCATTTCCTAACCGGCGATGAACTCTTAGCGCGCGCCGTCCACCTGCCGGTTTTGCGCCTGGACGAGAGCGGTTTGCTGGAATGGAACCTTTAAAGCGCCGCCTGTCGGTTAAAGCTTTGGAAGCGTGGGCTTCGGGCCTGCATAAACCCACGTCCAAGTTGAGCACGCACGCGCCACGATTGAACCTGAAGAAGTAGCTTCGGGCCTGCATGAACCCACGTCAGGCAGGCCCGAAACCCGCGCTTCCCGGTGCTTCTTCTTGGCTCGAACGATCGTGGCTTCAGGCCGCAACGTGTTTTGGTGGGAACATGGGGACTTCCTTTGTGCCGAACCCTTGCGCTTCGAACCGAAGGTTTTTCTGTTCTCTCTATCCTGTTCTCTCGATGCTGATTTTGGGAATTGAGACGAGTTGCGATGAAACGAGCGTGGCGCTCCTGGAACACGCGGGAGGCAACCGCCTGGAGATTCGGGCCAACCTCATCGCGTCGCAAATCGAGGCGCACCAACTGTTTGGCGGCGTCGTGCCCGAAATCGCTTCGCGCAAGCATCTCGAAGCCGTCACGCCGCTCTTGCGTTTGGTCAAAGAAGAAACCGGTGTTGCCTGGCGAAACCTCGATCTGATCGGTGTGACAAGCGGGCCGGGACTTTCCGGCGCGCTTTTGGTGGGCGTCGCGGCGGGCAAAGCGCTCAGCCTGGCCACGCGCGTTCCACTTCGCGCGGTCAATCACATCGCGGGCCACATCAGTTCGACATTTCTCGAAAACCCCCGTTTGGAGTTGCCGATGCTCTGTCTGGTCGTGTCGGGCGGGCACTCCGATTTGGTGCTCGTGCGCGATTTCGGGCAGTTCGAGCGACTGGGCCGCACGCGCGACGACGCGGTGGGCGAAGGCTTTGATAAAGTAGCGCGCGCTCTGGGATTCCCGCTTCCAGGCGGGCCGAACCTGGAACGCGCCGCCCGAACGATTTCAAAGCCTTCGCTTCGATTCACGCCCTCGAACCTGGAGCCGAGTTTTGATTTTTCGTTTTCGGGACTTAAAACGGCGGCGACGCAAGGGTTTGCCAAAGGGAAGTCTTCGCCCGAAGAAGTCGCGGCGGCCTTTCAAATCGCGGCCATCAAGCAACTCGCGCATCAAACCGCGCGGGCTATCGCTCAGTTGCGCCCCAAAACTCTGGGACTTTGCGGCGGCGTCGCGGCCAATGGAGCGTTGCGCGCGCGGATGAGTTCGCTTTGCGAGCAAGCGGGCATCGAGTTCGTGGTGCCCGCGCCGATTCTTTGCACCGACAACGCCGCGATGATCGGAGCCGCCGCGTTTTTCGACGCGCGCCGCGCCGGTCTCCCGCCCTTTCGCGTGGCTGATTTAGGTTTTGAAGCGCGTTCGGTGTGGCCAGTTGACGCTTCGAGCGGAGGAAAAATGGGGAAGCCGGACGCGTGAGTGAGCGCCCGCCAACGATAAGGCAGTGGCAGTCATGACCCGGTTAACATAGCCGCTGAGCTGGAGGTGTGCGAGGGGATTGTGCCGTTCGCGCGCGAGTCATGGCCCGATTTACAAATCCGCCGAGCCGTGACTGCCACTGCCCTGGCGTTGGCGGGCGCTCACTCACGCGTATGGCTTCCCCATTTTTCTTTCCAACGAGCGGTCCATTCCCACAAGAAAATCGTGCCTGCCATCGCCACGTTCAGCGATTCGGCGTTGCCTGGCAAGCGAATCGTCACGCTTTGGCCCGCGAACTCCTCGCTCACGCCGCGCGTTTCATGACCCAAAACCAAAGCTGCGCGGCGCGGCCACTTGAACTCGCGCACCTCAAGTTGTCCGTGCGCATCGGCGCGGGCGATTTCGATTCCTTTGTCGCCCAGCAAGCGCGCGATATTTCTCGGTGAATTGTCGCGTAGAGCTACAGGCGGCAGGGCGAACAAACTGCCCGCCGCACTGCGCACGACTTTGGGATTCCACACGTCTGCGGTGCCCGCGGTGGGCACAATCAGCGAAGCGCCCAGAGCGTGAGAGGCGCGCCACAGCGTGCCGACGTTGCCCGGATCGGCGATGCCATTGAGCACAACAACCAAACCTTCGCCCAACTCGAAATCATCGACCAGAAGCGGCAATTCGCCCCACGCCAAAATGGGCGGCGGCGTTTGCGAATTGCTCATCGCGGCCAACCAGTCGGGCGTGGCGCGCTGAACGGGCAAGCCGCGTTCTTGCGCGCGGGACGACAACTCGCGCTCGTCTTCCAACGCGAAGGTTTCGCGCAAGGGCCAACGGTTTTCCAGCGCAGCACTCACGGCGTTTTGGCCTTCGAGCAGAAACAAGCCATGTTCGCGCCGCCCCTTGGCGCTGTGCAGCGCGCGACCGATTTTGAGAAGCGGATGAGCGCGCGAGTGGAGCACAGAAGAAGGCATAGCGCGCAGTTTGTTATGATGCGTTTAGGCGGAGCGGGAACGCCACCTGCCAATTGCGTTTCCAGAACCTATGCCCGAACTTCCCGAAGCCGAAACCGTGCGCGCCCAAATCGAGCCGCATGTCGTCGGCCAAACCATCCTCGACACTTTCGCCAAAACCGCTCACCTTACCTCGCCTTCTGTGGAAGAATTTATCGAGCGCACGCGTGGACAGAAAATTGTCGCCGCCAAACGGCGCGGCAAACAAATTTATTTCCCGCTTGGCAACGGCGATAACTTGCTCATCCACCTCGGCATGACGGGCCGTTTACACGTCGAAGACGAAGAGCGTGAGTGGAAACCCGCCGAATTTCCCCGCCATGTTCACGGCGCTTTTCACTTGAGTAGCGGCAAACAGTGGATTTTCACCGACCCGCGCACTTTTGGTGAACTCGGCGTGTCGCGCGAACTGCCGTTTTTGACCAAAATGGGGCCGGAACCCATCGACCCCGATTTCCCAATCGAAATTTTGATCGAGAAACTGGCGCACAAAAACTTGAAAATCAAGAGCGCGATTTTAGATCAAAGTCTCATCGCGGGCCTGGGCAACATCTACGCGGACGAAGCCTGTTTTCGCGCCCGCATCCACCCGGAAACGCGCGCCAACACGCTTGCGCCCGAACAGCTACGCGAACTGCTCGGCCACATGAAACCAATTCTGCAAGAAGCGATTCGCGCGCGCGGCGCCACCTTGAAAGACGGCGGCTATCTCGACGCCAACGGGCAGTTCGGGCAGTTCCGCCCCCAAATCTATGGTCGCAAAGGCGAGGCGTGCAGCGTGTGCCAATCCGTCATCGAACGCGGCGTTCTGGGCGCCAGCAAGTCGGCGCGCTCGTTCCACTTTTGTCCGTCGTGCCAACCTAAATGAATAGCCACAAAAAAGAAAAAGCCACAGATGAACACAAAGCGCACAAGTGGCTTCCAGATGATTTTAGATTTGCTCATCCGTGTCTTCTGTGTTCATCTGTGGCTTTTTCTTTTTTGTGACGTTCTTCGTGTTCTCTGTGGCTGGTTGGGGCTAATACTTGAGGAATGACAAACGATCTCCTCGTTAAAAAATCGAAGTGGCTGAGCAAACATTTGCGCCACTCGCCCGAACGTATTGGGCTTTCTCTCGAAGAAGGTGGCTGGGTTTCCATTGAACTTTTGCTCGAAGCCGCCAGGAAAAACCATCTGTCGCTGTCGCGCGCCGAACTCGATGAAGTTGTGGCGGGCGACGACAAACAGCGCTTTTCCTTCGACCCAACGAACACAAAAATCCGCGCCAACCAGGGTCACAGCGTCGAAGTTGATTTGCAGTTGGAAGTGACTGAGCCGCCGTCCGTGCTTTTTCACGGCACAGGCGCTCAAAACCGCGAGTCCATTTTCAAAAGCGGTTTGGAAAAAGGGCGGCGTCATCACGTTCATCTGTCAACGGAGGTCGAAACGGCTCGCAAGGTCGGTTCTCGTCACGGCAAGCCGCTGGTTTTTGCCGTTGATGCCGCGCAAATGTTCGCCGATGGCATCGAGTTTTTCGTGTCGGATAATGGCGTGTGGCTGTGCGACTTTGCCGCTCCGGGATACTTGCGCATTCATGGCTCTTGAACTTCGTCTCGACCCGTTCCTCATTCGCCCGCTTGTCGAAGCGGCACTGCGCGAAGATTTGCGTTCGGGCGACCTGACAACCGACGCGCTCATTCCGATTGACCTTCGTGGGCGCGCGACGATGAATTTTCGTGTCGCGGGCACCGTTGCGGGACTTCAACTCGCGCAAATGGCGTTCGAGATGCTCGACCCGTGCGCCAAAGTTGAATTTTTGGCGCACGATGGGCAAAGCGTGGACGCCAAAACAGGTGTTTTGCGCATCGAATGCCAAGCCCGCGCCCTGCTTTCCGCCGAGCGAGTCGCCTTAAATTTCGTTCAGCGCTTGAGCGGAATTGCCACACTGACAGCCCGATTTGCGCTCGAACTGGAAGGCACGCGCGCCAGATTAACCGACACGCGCAAAACGACGCCGCTACTCCGTTTAGTTGAGAAATACGCCGTGCGTTGTGGCGGCGGCGCCAATCACCGCTTTGCTCTGGACGACTTGGTGTTGGTCAAAGACAACCATATCGCGCTGTGCGGAGGGGTCGAAGCGGCGATTGAACGCGCCAAAGAGCGCGTCGGCCACAGCGTGAAAATCGAAGTCGAATGCGACAATTTGGATCAAGTCGTGCGCGCCGCCGACGCAGGCGCCGACATCTTGTTGCTCGACAACATGAACCCCGACCAACTGCGCCAAGCCGTTGAAATCGTCGCGGGCCGCGCGCTGTGCGAAGCGTCGGGCGGCATCAATTTGAACACCATTGGCGCAATTGCGCAAAGCGGCGTGGATTTGATTTCGGTCGGCGCTTTAACTCACGGCGCGGTCAATCTGGATGTCGGGTTGGATGTGGAGTTGTGAAGATTTCAGACATCCACAACCGTAATATCCTAATCATTAAATTTTGAATGGAGGGAAGTAATGACTTGGAATTGGCGAGTGGTAGAGAAAACGGTGGGGGATCATAAAGAGGTTGGCATTTATTCTGTCTATTATGATTCCCAGGGACATGTCGATGGAGTGAGTTTGGAACCTCATCGGGTGACAGGATATTCTGTTGAAGGATTGGGCGAAACTTTACAATTGATGGAAGAGTGTCTGGCCGAACCGGTTTTGCTCTGGGAAGAAATTGCGGGTGAAGAGTGAATGGTGGCTCTGGTTGGTGTTTACTTGAAGACAATCTCCTTATAACGCGTTCAATTGCAACGCGATGAATTGATTATGCCCATCGCGCGCACTTGCCGTCACTTCGCCTCGATTGACTCGACCAATACCTACGCCCTCAACTGGCCGGATGCGCCGCACGGCGCGCTCGTTTGGGCCGATTCGCAAACTGCGGGACGCGGGCGATTGGGCCGCACCTGGAGTTCGCCTGCGGGACTTGGACTTTATTTTTCCCTTGTTTTGCGCGATCTCGAACCTCCGGCCAAAGCGCGATTGTCGTTGCTCGTCGGGTTGGCCGTGGCCGAAGCAGTTGAAGAAACAAGCGGAGTCCGAACGCAGATCAAGTGGCCCAATGACATCTTGGCGCAGGGTCACAAAATCGGCGGGATTTTGTGTGAAGCGACGGGTGAGCGCGTTGTCGCGGGCGTGGGCCTCAACCTCAACCAAGCGGAAGATGAACTGCCCGTGCGCCCGATTTTTCCGGCCTCGTCTTTGCTTTTGCTGGCGGGCCGCTGCTTCGATGGCCCGCAAACCCTGGAACTCGTGCTGCATTCTCTTGACACGTGTTTAAGTTCAATCGGTTGGCCCATTCAGCGAAGTGCGATTCAACAGCGACTTTACGGATTGAACGAACTGGCAAAAGTTGGCGGGGTGATGGGCCTGATCGAAGGCATCAGTGATGACGGCGCATTGTTGCTGCGAACTGCCGATGGCCTCATCGAAATTACGAGTGGCGAAGTGGAGTTTTTCTAAAAATGCGATTGGGATTTGCCGTTAAGATATTGGGGAAAGAAGGCATCAAAAGCCACGACGCGAGGCGCCATGCGAACTCGCCGCACCTTAAATTCTCCATCGAATACGCGCACGGTGTGTTCGATTATCTCGAGGCGGCGGGCATCTCGATGTATCGCTTTTCCAGCGATTTCGCGCCGTATCTGACTCATCCCGATATGCCGCAATTCCATAATCAACTGGAAGAAGCGCACGACGAGTTGGTTGAACTGGGCAAACGTGCGCAAAAATTGAATTTGCGTTTGTCGTTTCACCCGTCGCAATACATCTTGCTCAACTCGCCCAACGAAAAACTCACCGAAGGCTCGATCCGCGAATTTGTGGCGGCTTCAACCATGCTCGATGCGTTGGGTTGCGGGTCGGAAGGCGTGGTTGTCACGCACGTCGGCGGGGTTTACGGCGACCGCGAAGGGTCGATAGCCCGTTTCGTGCGCAACTACAACGAACGCTTGCCCGAAGTCGCCAAAAAACGCCTGGTGCTGGAAAATGACGACATTTCTTACGGCGTGGCCGACACCTTGAAAATTCACGCTGAAACTGGCGTTCGCTTGATATTCGATCACCAGCATCACACGTGCTTGAACGACGGCGAACTCACGCACGAAGAAGCGTGTTGCGCGAGTTTGAAAACGTGGGGCGACAACGGGCGCCCCAAAATCCATTTTTCGAGTCCGCGTTTGGAAAACCGCACCATCATGCGCGTCGACAAAGAATCGGGCAAACGCAAGGCTTTCGAGTCCGCGCCGCTGATGAGGCAACACGCCGACTTAGTCGATTCCGACGTGTTCGTTCCCTTTGCGCGCAAAGTGCGCGAAATGGGTTGCCCCGAATTCGATGTGATGTGCGAAGCCAAATCGAAAGATTTAGCAGTCATCCAGTTACGAGAAGATCTGCGTTCTACTGGCGACTTCGACCTTGAGTGATTAATTTATTGATTTAAGCACAAAGAACGCAGAGCAACATAGACACTTGGAAGAGAACTTAAGGAAGGTGACCAACCCTCTCAACGTTTTTTGTGTATCTTATGTTGCTCTGCGTTCTTTGTGCTTAAATCAATGGTTCACCCGCCGATTTGAGAACCGATCCAACCGGTAATTGAAATCGTGGCTACCGCAACTAAAGTCACGAGCGCGTAAAGCCCTGTTTCCAAACGTCCGCTTTTCGACCGCCGCGCCAAACGCCAGGCGGCCAGAATCACAAATAATCCCGTTGTGACGAAAGCGAAGTTTTGGTGCCAGGTCGCTTTTTGGCCCTCGTCGTTGACGCCGTGATACGGGTTGCCAAAGTAGCCTGCCGCGAGCGTGACGAGCAAGGCGAAGGTGCCCAGCATTTGCACCCAGAAGGCCGTGTCACGCCACGCGACCTTTCGCGTGACGAGCGAGCCGAAATCGAACAGCGCCGCCGAAAGCAGCAAACCGATGGGAAAGTGCGTCGAGGCTTGATGAAATTGGATCAGGCTCCATTCCGGCGTTCCAAAGGTTTCCAAGAACGCCTTCAACGGCGAGACGAGCAAAAAGAACACAACCGTCAGACGTTTGGAATGAACGGGCGCCTTGGAAAGAAAACTGGAAGTGTCCGCAAGCTTGCCTCAGATGTGCCCACGCCAAACGTTTTTCTTGATATGAAGCGCCTTTCAACAACTTCTTTTGAGTCGAAGCGCGGGCGCGGTTGTCACTTGAAAGCGAGGGTTTTGTTCTCTCAATTAACGATGAAACCAATATTTTTTGTGGGCCTCGCGCTCGCCCTGTCCGTTCCCGCCTGGTCGCAACCGCAAGGGCCACCGCCGCCTGCGCGCGGTGATCGCCCGGCGCCCGTTGAGGGTGGGCCGCAGGACGGCTCCCCGCAAGTGGGCGGGCCGATCCAATTGCAAAACCCGCATCGCCGCGGCCCGATGGCGGGTGGCGGGCAAGGCCCGATGATGGGCGGTGGGCAGGGCGGCGGATTTTCCAACGATTTTCCCGGCGCTTCGGGCGGCAGTTACAACGGCGGCAGAAACGGCTTTTTCGGCGACAACACGATACCGATGCTCGTGCCTGCGCCCGTTGCGATGTTCGCCGACGAGCGGTTTTTGTTCATTCTGCGCGGCGATACATTGATGCAGTTCGACAAAAAGACGCTGGCTCTGCTCAAGTCCGTCGAATTGCCGCGTCCTATCGGGAGCGAAGCGCCGCCAAGGCCCTTTTTAGGTGGAAGCGGACAAGGCGGCGCTTCAGTTCCCGGCGATCAACTGCGCTCGCAAACTTCGCCGCCGCTTGTGAGGCGCGGTGAAGGTCATGTCGGCTCTGTTGGCCCAACATTTTGAACCGCGTTTCAGGTTGTCTCCAAAGGTTTTGTTGAGTAGCCCTTTCAGTTGTTGGCCCAGAAGTTTGAACCGCGTTCAAACTGGGTTCTCATGTGGAAATGGTTTGCCCTTGGCTCAGCGTTTTTCGCGGCACTCACCGCAATTCTGGGGAAAATCGGCGTTCAAGGCGTGCCCTCCAACTTGGCGACGGCCATTCGCACCGTCGTCATTTTGGTTTTGGCGTGGGGACTGGTTTTTGCGCGCGGCGAAAATTCGGCGTTGAGTTCGGTGTCGCGCTCAACGCTGCTCTTTTTGGTGCTGTCGGGCGTGGCGACGGGGCTTTCATGGCTGTGCTACTACCGCGCGCTTCAGGAAGGGCCTGCCAGCATCGTGGCGCCGCTCGACAAGCTGTCGCTCCCGCTAACGATTGTGCTGGCCGCGCTCTTTCTCAAAGAACCTTGGACGCGCAATACCTCGGTTGGAGTTGTCCTCGTCGCCATAGGAACGTATTTTCTGACCATTCCCTCTAATGACACTCGCCCAAACCGCGCAACTTCTCAAACGCGAACTCAAAACATATCAACTCGTCGCGCGCCATGAGAAAACGCCGCGCCTGTCGCGTTGGTTGCTCGGCGCGGCCATCGGCTACGCGCTCATGCCCTTCGACTTAATTCCCGATTTTATCCCGATCATCGGCCATCTCGATGACGCCATTATCGTTCCGGCTTTGGTGGTTCTGGCCTTGAAACGCGTGCCGACCGAAGTTGTGGAAAAGTGCCGCGCGCAAGCGAGCGAGACAACCTGAAACTTGTTGAGCCGCTCCAAGAACGCCTTTGTGGGTGAGCGTATCGTCCAGAACGCGAAGCGCTCCCAACTGAACTAAAAGGTGCGCCTTCGGCTCCCAAACAGTGCACTCACCTGCAAACGCGTTCTTGATCGACACACGAACATCCTCGAAGCGTTGAGGGAACGAAGTCAGCGGAGTCAGGGGCACAAACGCGAAAAACCCGCTGCGAGCACAGCGGGTTTTTGAAACTGGATCTGAGGGGATTCGAACCCCTGACCTCCTCGATGCGAACGAGGCGCGCTCCCAACTGCGCCACAGACCCGGATAACGCCAGAAATTATAACCCGCTTTCCCCTCTTCTGGCAAGACGAGAAAAAAGAAAAAGGTCGCGCACCCTCGCTTTGACCACACGTTTCCGGGCGGGAACCGGGAGCAAAAACTCAAAGCAGAAAACTCGCGGCGCACGACATCGATTGCTTACCGTTGCTGCCTTCCGGCCCTGGCGGAGTTCACAGGACGCCGTCGCACGAGGCCCACTTCTCAACATTTCGCTCCTGGCGCAACCCCACAAACGCGGGCCGAGGCAAGGGAATTCCGTTCTGCTATTGCGGATTGCAGATACAGGGCACCGCAGTCTCCCCACGTAGCGCGACCAAACCTGAACAAGGCAAGAGGCAAGGGACAAAAAGCAATAGAGAAAGCATTCAACTCGATCTATTGGCTTTTGCCCGTCGCCCGGTGCCTTCAACGGACAGAGAGGGATTCGAACCCTCGAGGCTGTTACACCTACACGATTTCCAATCGTGCTCCTTCGACCACTCGGACACCTGTCCAATCACAGGCAAGGGGCAAAAGGTAAGGAGCAAGAGAAGGATGTTTCCAACTTTTGCCCCTGGCTTTTTGCCCCTTGCCCACAATGAACAGACAGGGAGAGATTCGAACTCTCGATACGGTTGCCCGTATGACGGTTTTCGAGACCGTTGCCTTCAACCACTCGGCCACCTGTCCATATTGCTCCCATTTTCGGGCGCCAGAACATTTTACAGGCTTTGCCCTGCTTTGTCAGCCCCGCTCTTGGAAGAGCGCGTCTTGCAAAAACAGCTGCCGTCTACTGCCGATCAATGGACAATCTTCGATCGACAGTGGGCCGCAACTCCGCTTGTTGCCCACTCATTTCCCCTGTTTGAGAACTGCATTTCTTGGCGCGTGGCCCGCACACTTCCAGCGAATAGGGCAAAATCTCGCAGCGAAACGGGGCGCTCCCGACGATTTCGCCATCAGCCAAAACCGGCACGCTTTGCTTTGACTCGATGCGAACTAAGCGGCAACGCCTCATCATCACCCTGGGATGATGCGTGTGTTTGCCCGCGAACACGCTGGGAAAAGCGCGCAAAAATTCGCTCCGGCTCGTCTTTTGAACCACGCAGACATCGAACAAACCGTCATCCAAGTGTGCATCGGGACAAACGCGCATGCCGCCGCCATAACTTTGCGCGTTGCCAACCGCGCAAAGAATCGCCGCCGTTTCGATGCGCTCGCCGTCAAGTTCAAGCGTCAAATCAAACGCTCGAAAATCGGCCAGTTCACACGCCGTAGCCAACAAATAAGCCGCAAGACCGCGTGCGTAACGCATCGTCTTTCGTCGTCCCCAGCCGTTGATGCGCCTGGCTACAAGCGAATCGAAACCGCAACCCGCGACGTTCAGCCAAACGCGCGTCTGGCCCTCGCACTCGATGCGCCCGACATCGACGCGCCGCGTTTCTCCCTCGAATAGCGCGTCGAGCGCCCTCTTCGGTTCGCCCCACACGCCAAGCGTCCGCGCGAAATCGTTGCCCGTGCCCAGCGGCAAAACGCCCAACCGAACTCGTCGTTGCCCGCTTTCGATGATGGCACCCGCGACTTCGCCCAGCGTTCCGTCGCCGCCCGCCGCAATCAGAAAATCCGCGCCCGATTCGATGGCCTCGCGCGCCAAACGTCCAGCATCGCCTGACTTTTGAGTCGCGCGCACCAAAACGCCGCGCTGACTCAACTCGCTTTCAAAGTGCGGCCACAAACGCGCGCCGCGACCGGCGATGGGGTTCAAAATGACAATGGGGCAGGGCATGAAAAGCAATCTAACGCAAAAGCCACTGCATACAAAGCCACTGCATACCTTGTATTAAAGCGTGTCTCAGAAGAAGTGCATCGTAGGGACATGGCTTGCCATGTCCGTTGTGCGACATCGTGCCTTGGCGGACATGGCAAGCCATGTCCCTACGGATGTTGCAACCTCTGTGAGATACGCTTTAGTTTCGAAAGGTCAATTTGAAAAGTAGGGACATGACTTGCTATGTTCCCGTTCGCGTGTGGGATGTCTCCGCGCGTCAGACAACACAGCGGACATGGCTTGCCACGCACACAAAAGTGCGGAAGCGAGCAATGAGAGCGGTGTTTCCATAAAAAGAAAACCCCGCTTTCAAACAAAGACGGGGCGAAAACAACCGCGCGGACCTTTGTCTACACAAGCGAGCGACTCCCGCAATTGGGTTTCGAGACGAGCGAAACTCAAGCGCAATCACCCCTTTTTCCCCGAAGGCGGTTGAAGCGCGAAACATCAACTCGCGTAGTGCCATTTCTAATTCAAGCGACACTGCATTTGTTCGGGCTTCAATTCAGGTCTTCGATGAAATCGAAACAGAAATCCAGATCAGGCCACGCGGCGCTCGGAAAAGTGACCTTTGATTTGGGTGTTGGCAAAAGCGCCTTTCGATTCGGCTTGCAAAAAGCGGATGTAAAGCTCGGGCGGCACGCCGCGATATTCATGCACGCCGCCGCCTTGCCACTTGAGCGTGAGCGCGCGCTTTTCGAGGTCATACGATTGCTCGGATAGCGCGCTCGAAGGCGTAATAGCCGTGCGTTCGGGGCGAAGTAGTGGGAACAAAATGACTTCTCGAATCGAAGTCAAACCGGTGAGCAACATCGTTAAACGGTCGATACCGATGCCAAGTCCCCCGCACGGAGCCAAACCGTATTGCAGGGCACGAATGTAATCGTCATCATAGGCTTGTGCTTCGGCGTCTCCCTTGGCTTTGGCGCGTGCTTGTTCGGCGAACCGCTGCGCTTGATCGACGGGATCGTTGAGTTCGGAAAACGCGTTGCCGATTTCCGAGCCGCCGATAAACACTTCAAAGCGGTAGGTGAAGCGCGGATCGTCGTTGGTCTTTTTGGCCAGCGGCGAGTTTTCAACCGGAAAATCCATCACGAACGTCGGTTGAATGAGCGTCGGTTCGACGTGCTTTTCAAACGCTTCGATGAGCGCATGACCCGTGACATAGACGCCGATTTTCTCGCGCACCAATTCTTGCATTGTCGCGCGCTTCCAGGGTGCGGCCAACTCGATCTCTTTGTCGTTGATACTTACGCGCGTTGTTCCATTGACTTTTTGCGCGATAAGCGATACCATGCTTTCCGTTAAGTCCATCATGTCGTGGTAGTCGGCGAAAGCCTGGTAGCACTCCATCATAGTAAATTCGGGGTTATGAGTTGTGTCGATGCCTTCGTTGCGGAAGTTGCGGTTGATTTCATAGACTCGTTCCAAGCCACCCACGACCAATCTCTTGAGATACAGTTCCGGCGCGATGCGCAAAAACAGCGGCAAGTCGAGCGCGTTGTGATGGGTCACAAAGGGCCGCGCCGCCGCGCCACCGGGAATGGCCTGCATCATCGGTGTTTCGACTTCCATGAAGTCCAGTCCGTCTAAGAAGGTGCGCATTTCGCGCACGATTTGCGAGCGCTTCTTGAACACTTCGACGACTTCTTCGTTGGCGATCAAGTCGGCGTAGCGCTGGCGATAACGCGTTTCGACGTTTTGCAAACCGTGATATTTTTCGGGCGGCGGCTGAATCGAAACCGCGAGCAACACCCAGTCGGTCACGAACAAGCTCGGTTCGCCCGACCGCGATTTGCCGACGACTCCGGTCACGCCCACGATGTCGCCCAGTTCAAGGGCTTTCCACTCGGACATTTTTTCCTCGCCTAAACGGTCGATTTGCGCGATGAGTTGCAACTTGCCGCTGGGGTCATGGAGGTCAGCAAAGGCGATTTTGCCCTGACCTCGCCGCGATTTGATGCGCCCTGCCAAACGCGCTTGTGTTCCGTCGAGCGCCTCGACTTCGCCCGCGATTTGCGCGGTCAGGTGCGTGCGGTCGAAGCGGGTTTGCGAAAACGGATCGCGCCCTGCATCCTTGAGGCGTTGCAAGCGGTCAAAGCGCAGTGACACGATTTCCGATTCCGCACTGGCGCTTTCCGCTTCGGCGCTGGTCAGGATGTCGTTGGGTTCGGGTTCTATGGACATAGCGCGAAGTTTACGGCGCGCTCGTGCTTGCTTTGAATCTCCAAACCCAACTGCGACAAGCAACCAAGCCAAAGACGCAGAGAGTAACAAAGGCAACCAGAGGAGATGTGAGGGTTTTTGGGGAAAAATTAAATCGGCTCATTCTTTGAATTTCTTGGCTCTGCTTTGATTGCCTCTGTTATTTTCTGCGTCTTTCGTTTGACGCTTGAAGGCGATTGCGGCGCCAATCTACCAGGGCAAACCATCCGGCGGCGCCATAGAGCAAGGTAAACGGTTCCAGTGGCGCGCGGTAGCGCAATTGGTTGGAAAACAGTGGAATGGCGAGGCTGGCCCACAGCAAGACCAGCAAAACCGGCCACTGCCACTCGTCTTTCCACGGGCGTTTGAGAACAAATCCGGCGAGCATGAAGGTGTAGCAGGCGCTCCACCACACGGTCATCCACAGCAGATGTTTGCGAGACAAATCAACGGTTTGTTGCGCGGGCGGTGACGGTTTCCACAGATAGCCCAAACGGAGCACATAGACCTGCGCAAAAAGCAGTGGCTCGGCGCGGATGTAATCGATTCCTTTGCGCATCATCCATTCGTTGAATCCCGCTTCGGACAGGGGAAGCCGCCGCCGAACGTCGGGCAAACTCGCCGCGTAACCTGGAATCCAGTCGCCGTGTTGTCGAAACGAACGCGGATTGTTGGCTTCCATAAACGCGAGCCCGCCATCGGTTGAAGCCACAACCAACCGGTGGTGCACGAGGGCGTTGCGCGCCACCCACGGCAGCATCACGAGGAACACCGTCGCCGCCAAAACTCCCACCGCCGTGCGCGGCTCCCGTTCTCGCCGGTTCAAAAGCAGCGCCAACACGACGAGCGCGACGTAAGCCATCCACAATGGCCGCGTCAAGCACAACAAGCCCAAAGCCAAACCCGCCGGAACAAAGCGCCAAGAAGCGGGCAGTCGCGCGGGCGGCACGCACACCCAGTAAACGCCGAGCGTGATGCAAAACACCGCGAGCGTTTCCATGCCCAGCGTTCCCGTCCAGCGAATAAGCGTCGTGCAAAACGCCGCAAGCAATCCCGCCAATCGTCCCACGCGCGCATCGAACAAATGCGCGCCCAGAAGCGCGACGAAGACGCAACTAAGCGCCGATAATGCGGCCAGAAACAATTTGGGCACGAGCACGCTGTAACCGAACACCGACCAGATCGCCCACAACGTGAGCGGCCAGCCCGGAGTGCGAAACGAACGAAAATTCTGGCAGATGTCCCAGGAGGAAACGTAGCCCTGCCCGCGCAACAGATGCAGCGAGATGTCCGGCCCCGCGTCGAGCCACGAGCCGATGGTGCTGTTATCGACCGCAACGCTGATGTAAAGCACGCGTAGCGCCAACGCTAAAGCGAACACCCAAACGACAAAGCGCCGTGAAAGTGGCGCCATCGAAGAACGAGTCATGCGTTCTAAAGGATGACAGCCGCATTGAAGAGGAAATAGCCCATTGCCTGCCTCTGTTGTAGAAGCGCCGCCCCATTCACCGCGTCCGCCTCGCCCCGCAAACGCAACGATAACCCGAAATCACACAGCGCTGTTGCCAGCGCCGCGCCCGTCGTCTTGAAAAGGCGTGGCGACGCCCCGAAACAGGCTGACATCGGTTCATCATGTCACAGCGTCGTTATCTATGAGGCGACGATGACGTGTTACGCCGCAACAACGGCCCCAAATGCGGCGTCCGTCACGTGTTGAAGCCGGACGCTCCTGTGAAATGCTGCACCTGTCGCGTGTTGAGACAGCGCGCTTCTGTGAAACCCGGCACCCGTGACCGGCACCCGTGACCGGCACCCGTGACCGGCACCCGTGACCGGCACCCGTGACCGGCACCCGTGACCGGCACCCGTGACGGGAATTGAGGCGGCGTGGCGTTGAAATTGTGGCGCCCGTGGGTGTGTTGAGGCGGCGCGTTCTGTTAGGGGCGGGCAGGTTGGCCCATTACGTCGCGCCAGAAGTTGAAGCCCGACAGCGCCGCCGCGACCGTTCCTTGGCCGGGAAAAACCGAGTCGCCGATGCACCAAAGCCGCGGTGTAATGCGACTTCCAAGGGCGCGCAAGTTGGCGTTGCGGCGCGTCAACGGAAACCCGCCAACTCCGCCGCCGAACCTGTGCGTGTAGGATTGCCACGTCGAAGGTGTGGCGGCGATGACGAATTTTGAGTGCGCGTCGAAGTCGGGCAGGGCGACGCGCACGCCGTCCAATAACCGCTCGCGCCACTCGCGTTTGCGGCTTCGATACTCGCTCGCACTCAGGTCGCTCCACTCGTCGAGCCGCGTGTGCGTCGACACGTTGAGCGCACGCCAACCGCGCGGCGCTTGGAGTTCGTCGTTTGGAAGGGACAGTGACAAAAACACGTCGCGTCCATCGCCCGCTTTCGCTTTGTAATCGCGTAAAACCTGCGCGTGTAAGCCGAAGCTTTGCGGCACGGCTTCCTCTCGAACCGCGCAATAAAGGTTGACTGCGCCCCACTGCGCGCCGCCGCGCTCGATGTTCGATTCGCTTCGTTGGTGCGAAAGATCAGGCAAGCGCGCCGTTTCGAGGAGCGAACTCAACCCGCCATTCCACGCCAGAAACGGCGCTTCAAAAACGCCGCGCGTCGTCGTGACCTTCCAGTTCAAGCCGCATTTTTCAACCGAAACGGCGCGGCACCCGAACTCGATTTGGCCGCCGCGTTCTGTAAAAATCGAGCTGAGGTGCCGCGCCAGTTCGCCCGCGCCGCGCGGATGCTGCGCGCCGTGCCGCCACAAATCGAGGCCCGCCGCTCCGTTCAAAAACGGCGTGTCGTCGGCACTCGCCTGCGTTGTGATGATGAGGCCCAGTTCAACGAGCGCGCGAAACGCGCGGTCGCGGTCGATGCGGAGCAGGCGCATCACCTCGCCAACAGTTGGAATTTGGGCGGGCAAAAGCGGCCACAAACGCGGGTCGGCCAAACGCAAATTGCGCTTCAGGTCTTCCAGGTTTTGCAATGGAAGCGAAGGATGACGGCTCAGCGAGCGCCAACCGGCATCGGCGACAAGTTCTTGCCAGTTCCAGAACAGCATTTGTCCGCGCGAATTGCCGCCCAGTTTTCGCCGTTCGTTGCGCCACTTGCGCCCGTCGTGCGCCATGAAAATCGTTCGATCCGGCAGAAAAACTTGCAGTCCGTCGATGGCTTCAAACGGCGGGGAGGGCGCCCCCACTAAATCGAAAATCTGTTGGTGCAAGCCGTTAGGTTCCAGTCCCAGAACTGCCGTTGCGCCGGTTGGAAAGGAAAACTCGCCCGCCTGAAAATAGCCCGCGCACCCGCCGACTTTATCGTGCGCTTCGAGAATTGTGACTTGCGCGCCGGAGTGTTGAAGCAGCAAAGCGGCAGAAAGCCCGGCGATGCCTGCGCCGACGATGAGGATGGGGGGAGAAGACACCTTAATCGAACGACGGGCCGCGCTATGCGGCCCAACTTTGAAGTTGTAAGAATGCTTTCGTTTCAAGCCGGAATTTCGCGCGGCACGCGGGTTTTGGCAAAAAATAGCGCGTCTGAAAGTTGGCCGGAGTTGTCCCGAAACGAGTGCTTCAAGTGCGCTTCTTGCTCGAACCCCGCGCGGCGCGCCACGTTTGCCGACGCGGTGTTGCGCGTGTTGCAGCGGATTTCCAACCTCGCCAAGTCGAGTTCCTCGAAGGAAAATTGTGTCAAGCGTTCGACGGCTTCGGAAATCAGGCCGCGCCCGCCAAAGTCTGAGTGAAGCCAGTAGCCCAACTGTGCCGAGGGCACGTGCCATTGAACGGTGTGAACGGCGCAGTTGCCAACGAACTGGTCGCCCAAAAACAAGCGGTAGTCGAGGCTTTCGCGGTCGTGCCATTCCCACAAAGCGCGCCGACAATATAATTTCGTCTCCTCGAACGTCGGGAGCGTTTTGGCCCACGACATCCACGGTTGCAAATGGGCGTGAGACGCGAGGATGGCCGGATGAATGAAATCGGCGTCGTGGGGCGTAGGCGCGCGCATTTGCAAGCGGGTCGAGAGGAGTTCAAGAGGGAAATCGCGGATCATCGCGCGTTCGCGGGGTGTCATCTGGGGCCAATGCCCTCCAAATCGGGGCCGGACTAAACTGGCGGCCTCAAGTGAAAATCGCCATTTATCCCGGCACCTTCGATCCCATCACGCGCGGCCATCTCGACGTGTTGGAAGAAGCCTCCCTCGTTTTCGAGCGCGTCATCGTGGCGGTGGGCGTCAATCCCGGCAAAGTCGCGTTGTTTTTGCCCGACGAACGCGTTGAAATGCTGCGCCACGCGGTCGAGGAAAGCGGTTTATCCAACGTCGAAGCGGCCTCTTTTTCCGGCCTCACCGTTGATTTTGCGCGGGCGATGAACGCGGCGTTCATCGTGCGGGGACTGCGCGCCGTCACCGACTTTGAAAACGAAATGGCGCTTGTTCTGGCCAACGAACAACTCGACCCAAACATCAAAACCGTGTTTTTGCTTCCTTCCCATCGCCATCTGTATCTCAGTTCTTCAGTTGTGAGACAAGCCGCAGAACTGGGCCAGAAAATCATTCCCGGCTCGGTTCCAACACTCGTGGAAGCGAAGTTAAAGGAGAAGTTTGGTTTTTAGTAGTTAGTTCTCAATGGTTGTTTGTTGAATTTCCATTCAAGATTCCAAATTTAATCACTCATAACTAATCACTATTAAGAAATCATGCTTTCCATTCAAAACCTGTCCGTTCGTTATGGCCCGATTGAGGCGCTACACGGCATCTCGCTCGAAGTGAATCGCGGCGAAGTCGTGACGCTGATCGGCTCGAATGGCGCGGGCAAAACGACAACTCTGGGCGCCGTGTCGGGTCTGCTTCCGCTTGCGGGCGGCACAATTAGCTTCGACGGGCGCGACATCACGGGCATGCCTGCGCACAAGCGAGTGCCAATGGGTTTGGTTCAAGTGCCCGAAGGCCGCAGGATTTTCGGCACGATGTCAGTTGCCGAAAACCTCGACCTGGGCGCTTATGCGCGCACCGACCGCGCCAATCTGCGCGCCGAACTCGATGAAATCTACGCGCTCTTCCCGCGCCTATTCGAGCGCCGCAATCAAGCGGCGGGCACGATGAGCGGCGGCGAACAGCAAATGCTCGCCGTTGGCCGCGCCTTGATGAGCCGCCCAAAACTCTTGCTGTTGGATGAACCTTCGCTTGGACTGGCGCCACTGCTCGTGAAGGAAATCTTCGCCGTGGTGCGCCGCATCCGCGAATCGGGCGTGACCGTTTTGCTCGTCGAACAAAACGCGCACCAGGCGCTCGACGTGGCGGATCGGGCTTATGTTTTGGAAACCGGCCGCATCTCGATGAGCGGCGACGCCAAAACGTTGGCGAAAGACCCGCGCATCAAGGCGGCGTATCTGGGCGCTTAGCTTTTATCTTTAGCCACGAAAAGGCACAAAGAGACGAAAGTGTCGGTCGCTCGACGCAAAGAAAACAAGCGGATTTTACAGTGCTTGCGCTTCAATACGGGCTTCGAGCGACCAACACTTTTGTTTCTCTGGTGCTTCCTTATGGCCAAAATTCATCCATGCAAATCTCAAAATATCAAGTCGGCTCTAACTCGCCGCTTCTCTTAATCGCTGGCCCGTGCTTGGCCGAATCGCTCGAACTGTGCCGCCGCGTTGCTGGGAAAATGAGCGAGTTGTGCTCGGCGCGTGGCATCAATTACGTGTTCAAAGCTTCCTTCGACAAAGCCAATCGCACCTCGATTGGCGGCGCGCGCGGGCCGGGGCTGGAAGCGGGATTGGAAATTTTGGCGCATATCAAATCGGAATTCGGTGTGCCCGTCACGACCGATGTCCACGAGTCATACCAATCCGAGATATTGGCGCCCATCGTTGATTTGCTGCAAATTCCCGCGTTTTTGTGCCGCCAGACTGATTTGCTGCTCGCGTGTGGCGAACAAGCCGCGAAGTGGAACGGCGCGGTCAACATCAAAAAAGGCCAGTTTTTGAAACCAGAAGGCATGGCGCACGCGCTCGCCAAAGTGCGTTCGACCGGTTGCCAAAACGTGCTCCTCACCGAGCGAGGAACGACGTTTGGCTATGATTCGCTCGTGGTTGATTTTCGCGGTTTGGAAATCATGCGCGAACTGGCGCCGGTTTGTCTGGACGCGACACATTCGGTGCAAAAACCGGGCGGCGGCGGCGACAAAACCACGGGCGAGCGTCGCTTCGTTCCGGCCCTTGTGCGCGCGGCGTGTGCGGTGGGCGTGGACGCGCTGTTCATCGAAACGCATCCCGACCCCGAAAGCGCGCCCTCGGACGGGCCGAACATGATGCCCCTAAGCGACATGGCGCATTTATTAGATCGAGCGCTGTTGATTCGGGGTGTTTGCGCTTGAGAACGCCCGGAAGATAAGGCAAACTGCCAGCATCTCCAGCAAAAGCGTTTCGTTTTTGCGATGTTTCCATGCCCACGCCCTCGCAACCCAAGCGCCACCTCAAATCGAAGACAGTTCTGCATCCCGCGGGGCAACGAGATCTGTCTCCTCATTCTCAATCGCTTGTCGAGTTCACGGTTCAAGTTCCGCCCACGTCTGCAACTCAAGAGCAGGCCGGCCAAAGCACCTCCAAACCTGCGCCGCTTTGGAGTCAGGCCAACAAGTCGCTCGAAGAAGTCGCTCGCCCTCGCCTCACTTCCGCTCAACCCGCTTCAGTTTCGGTAGAAATCGAGCCGTCAATAGCCCCGCCTGAAGCAGTGGTTTCCGAAGCAACTCCGCTTGTTGTGCTTGCGCCTGAAGCAGAATTGCTTGAAGTAACTATGTCCAAAGCCGTCACTGCCGAAACCATCGCATCTAAAACAGTTGCGCTCACGGTGGTTTCCGAAACAGTTGCGCCTGAGATAGTCGCGCCTATTGCGGTTTCACCTATTGCGGTTTCACCTGAAGCGGTCGTTTTCAAAGCAACTGCGCCCGAAGCAGAAGTGCTCGAAGTGGTCACACCTAACGTGGTTGCGGTCGCACTTCGAGTCGAATCACCTGTTGTGGTCACTCCTAAATCAGAAGTGCTGGTGAAGATGCAGAAGCCGGTTGAAGATAAACCCCTGGCAGCGGTTGCTCCTGTGGTAGCGGTTGCTCCTGTGGCAGCGGTTGCTGTTCCTACCGAAGTCAGACAGGTTCAGGGCGTGTTGCCGTCGCAGATTTTGCGCGAGGCGCAGGGGCACTCCGGCTTGCACAATCAGAGGAACCGGGCGGGAGTGCGCGCGCCACGTTGGAAGTGGCACTTGTGGGTTGGCGCAGGGTTGGGCGCGGCGTCCTTAGTTGTGGGCGGCGCGGCGACGGGCGCGTATTCGCATTTCGCGGCGAGCCAGACGATTGCGCCGAACGTGTTCATCGGAGGTGTGGCTGTTGGCGGTTTGACTCCCGCGCAGGCGCGCGAGCGGGTGAGATCGCGCTTTGGTTCGCCGCGCGTTTCGCTCCGGTGCGGGAGTCAAATCGTGCAAGTGCCCCTGGCGCGTTTGGGCGCGAAACCGGCCATCGAGGGAGCGGTGAAACAGGCGGTCGCCATCGGGCGCGGCGGGTTTTTGCCTTCCAACTTGATGCGCGTGTATGGCACGAATGCGGGCGGCCATCTGGTTTTACCGATCCGCTGGAACCCGGCGCAAACGCGAATCGCTTTGCAAGAAGTCAACGCGCAAGTCGCTCAAGCTCCCGTTGATGCCCGCTTGCGCGCCGGGGATGACGGATTGGAAGTTGTGCCCGACCGCGCGGGTCGCGCCCTCGACTTGGACGGGGCGGCGCGCGAAATCCGGCGCCATTACCGCGGCGCTGCCGCTTCGCTATCCGTTCCGATGCGAATCGTGAAAGCCCGCGTGTCGGCGCAAAGTCTCGATGGGCGCGACGTGCAACTTGCGCAATACACAACGCACTTCAACGCTGGAATCGCAGGCCGCACGGAAAACATTCGTATCGCTTGCCGCGCCATTCAAAACCACGTTTTGATGCCGGGCGAGACTTTTTCTTTCAACTCTTGCACCGGCGAACGGACGGCGCGCAAGGGTTATCAGATGGCGCACATCTTTTTGCGTCAACCCGGCGCCGAAGAACCCGAAGTCGCCGAAGGTTTGGCGGGCGGCGTGTGTCAGGTGTCTTCCACGCTGTTCAACGCCGTGCGTAAAACCAACGCGCAGGCCGAGATCAACCCGATCAAAATCGTCGAACGCAACACTCATTCGTTGCCCGTCACCTACGTTCCGCCCGGTCTGGATGCGACGGTCGCGTGGCCCGGCAAGGATTTCCGGTTCCGCAACGTCACCGATCATCCGGTTTATGTCCACACCCAGATGGGCCGCTCGAAGTTGTCGATCTCGATCTGGAACCGCGTGCCGCGAGATTAGTTGGGTTCTGGGAAAGAAATAGAAGAAAGGAAGAATAGAAGGTGAGGCCGATTTGCTGGGTGGAGGCCAGCATTGACTGAAGAGCGCTGTAACGCCCCGACAAACCAGCACTTTGCCTGGCAAACCCTCCTCAACTTCTGTTCTTCCCACCTTTCTTTCATCTCACCCTTGAGATGAAGCGAAAGTTCACGGGCGCGGTTAAAATCCCTGTATGCCCTCCTGCGCCCTGCGCTTGTGGTTTTGCCTCTTGAGCGCGATTTCGTTCGCCTCGTTTTCTCCGGCCCGCGCGCAAACGCCGACTCCAACTCCGGCTCCGCTTCAAATGGCGCTTTCCTCGCCTTTTGCGCGCACCCCCAAGCCGCTTTCCATCATGGGGCGAAGCGGGAAATGGGTTCCGCTTGCGGTCACGCTTTCCAATACGGGAGAACCCGTCACTGGGCAATTGCAACTGTCAACCGGTTCCCCCGGCGGCTCGTTCGATTATCCGTCCAACACCGTTTCCACAAGCGTGGAAATGCCGACCAATTCGCGCAAAGTCGTGTGGCTGTATGCCCGTCTCGACCGGCCCGATGTCGGCGGGTTCGACGTGTCGTTTTCTGGGCGCGGCATCAACGTGCCGACGCAACGCGTGCCCATCAATCAGCCCGACAGCGAACAACGTGAAGTGATGATCGTGTCCGACACGGACATCGGTCTCAACGACACGTTGCGTTCTTTGAAATCGCAGGCGGTTTTTCGTGGAGGACAAGCGCCTACTAACCCTTCGGGCGCGGGCCAAAATCCGGTCATTCCTTTTGCCTTTGGCCGCGCCGATGTGCCCGACCGCTGGATCGGTTTTGAAAGCGCCAACTTGGTTGTGCTGGGCGATTTTCCGCATTCGGCCTTGTCGCCCCAGCAGATCGAGGCACTTCGCGGCTACGTGCAGGGCGGCGGCACTTTGGTTGTGATGGGCGGCGCCAACGCCGCGCGTTTGGCTTCCTCGCCGCTCAAAGATTTGTGGCCCATCGCTCCCACGACTTCGGTTCCGGCTTCACCTCAAGAAGTCGCGGTTTTGGTGTCGCACTACGTGGACAAGCCGCAAAATGGCGCCGACCGCTTGGGCGGCGCGCCCGTTGTCGTGACGCGCGGGCAATTGTCGCCTGACGCGACGTTGGAAGACGGCTCGCCTGCCAACCCGTTGTTCGCGCGGCGAGATGTCGGCGCCGGACGGGTTTTGTTTTTGGCGTATGACCCGTCTCAACCGCCGTTCAAAGGGTGGAGCGGGCAGGGCAAGCTGTGGAGCGATCTGCTTTTGCTCCGGGCGCAGGTGCGCACTCTGGAAAGCGTGGACGCCGATTTTCTGCCCTTCAACAGCGGTGGTATAACCCCCAATCGCCCCTATGCGAGTTCGGTTTACGCCCAGGATGCACCCACGTCGCTGACCGGGCAGTTGCTCGACGCCGTTTCAAAAGCGCCGCAGTTGCGGATGCCGCCTGTGTCACGCATCGCCTGGTTTTTGGCGCTGTATGTCTTCTTTCTGGTGCCGCTCAACTACGCGGTTTTGCGCATCATCGACCGCCGCGAACTCGCGTGGGTGACGATTCCGATCATCGTCGTGGCGTTCTCGGTGTGGGCTTACACCGAAGCGCTGTCGATTCGCGGGCGCGCGATTTTGACGCGCCAGATGGACATCGTGCAATCGAGTGTCGGCTCGAACACGGGGCGCGTCGACACGCTGTTCTGGCTGTTTTCGCCGCGCACGACGAGTTACGCCATTTCGGGTGGCGGTCAAGACGCGGCTCTGGATGATTTCGCCAACAAATCGGGCGGCGAGCAAGGCGCCTTTACCATCGAGCAGCCGCTCGATGGAAGTGGTTTTCGTTTGAACGACGCGCCGCTTCGCATTTGGACGGATCGGGCTTTTGCCTCGCAAAGCCTGGGCGACCTGGGCAAAGGCGTTTCGTTTAGGGGCCAGTCGCTTGGCAACAACACCGGCACCGATTTGCTGGGCGCCGTGTGGGTGCAAGACGGGCGCGTGACGGGTTTGGGGCCGCTTAAAGGCGGCGCGAGCGTGACGATTCAGGCCGCCAAAGGCCAGCCTTATGGCGCCGATATTCTGGGCGAAATCGTGCGCCAATCGAACCTCCAAAACGTGTTCGATTCGAGTTCCATCGCCAACGGCATTCCCCATAACGCCCTGGCAGCGGCGTTGGGCGACGACTTCGGCAAGTTGAACACGACTCCGATGCTTCTCGCGTGGGGCCAGCGTTCGATTGCGCCGTTTTCTATTGGATTGCAAGGCGCGCAAGGCCGCGAGATGACGCTGTTCGTGTTCCGCGCGCCCGAAGCGGTTTTGCCCCTAACGCTTCGTTCCCATCAAGCCACGGCTCAGCGCGTGGCTTTCGATCCGTTCACGCCCGGCATTTCGCCCGCGCAAGTCGGTTACGCCTTGTTCGATTGCGATGTGCCCGCCTCGTCTTCGCTTACGCTTCACGCGCGGGGGATCGGCATCCGTCCGGCGTCTGGCGCTTATCCGCCTTCTTACTCGTCTTCTGCGGGGTCAGAACAGGTGCGCGTCGAAGCGTGGAATGCGAGCGCGGCCAAATGGCAAGCGCTTCAGGGTAAAACACGCTTCGATCGTTCGCCCGCCCGTGGCTGGAATTTCAGCGCGAAAGTCCCGGCTAATTGGGTGCGCCGCCCTGCCAATTCGCTACGCGTTCGCGTGCGGTTGAACAGTCCGGGTGCCCAAGTATCGAGTTTGCGGGTCGAGGGTTGAGGGAACTTTTGCGCGACCAGGATAGAGTCGTTCGCAGAAGAACCAGCCACTTGGGTGGTCGACTAATCCCGCGAGAATGATTTTCCAAATCCTCTTCCTCATCAAGCTAAGGAGCAAATCAAAACAAAAGACCGGCTACCTTCGTAGTCGGTCTTTTCTTTTTGACGAAACATTCAGCTGCCCCGCAAAGCCGCGCGTGCGGCGCCGGGAAGCACTTCGGCAAAGGTGGGATGAGCGTGAAGCGAGTCGGCCAGACGTTCGGCTGTGTCGCCGTTGCGCAGGGCAACGGCGATTTCGTTGATCAGCTCGGTTGCGCGCGGGCCGACGATTTGAGCGCCAAGTAATTTTCCTGTCGCGTTTTCAACGACCAGTTTCACGAAGCCGCCGTTGTCGCCCGACGTGTTGGCCCGCCCGTTCGAGCGGAACTCGCAGCGGCCCACGCGCGCTTCCATGCCTTTTTCCTCGGCCTCGCGCAGCGAAAGGCCAACCGAGGCAACTTCGGGAAATGTGTAGTAGCAGGCCGGAACAAAACGCGCGTCGATATCGGAATCGACGCCCAAAATGGCATCGGCGACGCGGCGCCCTTCGAGTGCGGCTTGATGCGCCCAACCGACGCGGCGAATGCAATCGCCAATGGCCCACACGCCCGTCGCACTCGTTGAGCCGTCTTCATTCGCTTTGATCGCGCCGTTTTCGATTTCGACGCCCGTTTCTTCCAAACCTATCTCCTCGATGTTGGCGCAGCGGCCCGCCGCCATCAACACGAACTCGGCCCCGCGCTCGTGTTCGCCATCTTCTCCTTTGACGGTGATGCGCAGTCCATCGGGCGATTCTTCGATTCGCTCAACCGTCGAGTTGAAGACCAGTTCGATGTCAGATTCTTCCAGACTGCGCTGCATTTCGCGCTGCACATCTTCGTCTTCGCCGGGCAAAACGCTGCCCGATTTTTCGATGACCGCCACACACGCGCCCAGTTCAACAAATATCGAGGCGAACTCAACGCCCACGGCGCCCGCGCCCAAAACTAGCAAGCGGTGCGGCACCTGTTCCAATTCCAGGATGTCGTCGGAAGTCAAAACGCCCGGCAAATCGGCGCCCTCGATTGGCAATTTCGACGGCGCGCCGCCCGTCGCCAGCACGATGTGAACCGCGCTCAAGGTCTTTTTGGAGCCGTCGGGCGACTCCAATTCGATCTGCCCTTCGCCGCCCAATCGGGCGTTTCCGCGCAACAGCGAAACGCCCGCTTCTTCGGCCAACTTTTCGGACTGCGCGCGCAAATCGGCGACTACTTCGCGTTTGCGCCGTTGCATTTGCGGCAAATCGCCGCTAATTTCGCCGTCGAGACGCACACCAAAACTCGCGGCGCGGCGCACCAATCGCAGCGCGCCCACGCTTTCAAGCAAGGTTTTGGTCGGGATGCAACCCCGGTTGAGGCACACGCCGCCCACCTCGTCGCGTTCAACCAGCGCCACGTTTTGCCCGTTCGCCGCCAGATGCGTCGCGCATGATAAGCCGCCTGGCCCGGCGCCGATGACGACGACATCGTAATCGTGTGGCGCGCCGCCGCGCAGCAAAAGTTCGGCGGCCTCGACCACGCTTTCCGGGTCGATGTCGGCCGAATCGCCGTGACCGTTGAGCAGCGTCAACTCTTCTTGAAGTTCAGGCGCTTCCAACGGTTCGAGTAGCGGTGCTTCGAGTAGCGGTGCTTCGAGTAGCGGTGCTTCGAGTAGCGGTGCTTCGAGTAGCGGTGCTTCGAGTAGCGGTGCTTCGTGTAGCGGTGC